>Ga0326727_10001404_pt1 | contig 89425 bp, 81 predicted proteins | sample MB2enrmetagenome_FD_207643 | JGI IMG/M metagenome (GOLD analysis project Ga0326727, IMG submission 207643) | Lab enriched peat soil microbial communities from McLean, Ithaca, NY, United States - MB29MY | ecosystem: Environmental > Terrestrial > Soil > Wetlands > Peat | place: USA: New York...
AAGATCCAATGGGTGAAGTACACGGCACGTGGATTTCGCAACCGCCAGAACTTCATCAACGCCATCTACTTCCACTGCGGCGGGCTCGACATGAACCCCGTACCCACTAAATAGCCGGTAGCGCCTGTATTTCAACTACCGTTGGAATCCAAAAACCCATACCTTTGACGGGGAGGACCTCCATGATCCGCTTCGGCCTAGGTCAGCGTTTTGATTCCGCCTGCCGTTTGCTCCAGGTCTCGCCCCTGGAAACTCGGATTCGGTCAACCCAAACTGCCAATCACTCAAATCCCCGCGGGCAGGAACGGGTTCTCGATCCGCAAGCCCTCGACGATCTGTCCATGTTGCAGATCCTCGGTGTAAAGCGTCGTGCAACCGCTTTCCTTGGCTGCGGCAATGATGAGCCCGTCATACATCGAGTACCCGAAGCGCTCGCAGATGCGCAGGGAGGCGCGGTGCGTGTCCACCGTAAGCGGCAGCGGATTCGGGCAGTTTCTCAGGATAGCGTCGACGATCTGGCCGATCCTGGGCCAACCCACATTGAACTTGCGCCGTAGCGTGTTTGCCGTTTCATTCAAAGCCTGAACGTTCACCGCGCCGCCGAGACTGAGAATCTGCTGCGCTCGATTTGTCTTATCCCCGGCTTGCGTAAACGCGTAGACCAACACATTGGAATCGAAAAACACCGGCAGCCCCATCAATCGGCTGCCGTTCCGGACTTCAACACTTCGGCGCGCTCATATGCCCCGCGAGCATTCGCCTCTTCGCGGTCAAACCTGTATCCGGGAGGCAATGGCACGCTCAACCTGCGCATCTCCTCCACCGCCTCTCTGCGTCGCTCGTCGGGAGAAACCTCAAACTTCCCCCCGGCTCTGGGAATAAGTTCAATTTCGTCCCCTTCCTCTATCTTCTGCGCTTCCACCAAAGAGGCAGGTAGTCGCACCGCCAGGCTGTTTCCCCATCTCGCAACTTTCATCGCGCAACTCCGGATATACATTTATCATTGTATATCCATTTCATTCGAAGTGGCGGCCCGCACTGCCAAACCGGCCCCTCGCGGATGAGAACTTGGCGGGAGGTAGCGATGACTCGATATTCGGTATGGCTTTGGGCGGTTCTGACGGCAACCCTCCCCGCCCACGCCGCGCAAAAGCCCTGCCTCACTGCCGACGAAGCCTCCAAACTTATCAACAAGGACGTCTGCGTCTCCGCTCGGGTCTACGACGTGGTCGAGCTGCCCGACGGAACCCGCTTTCTCGACATCTGCACTCCCGAGACACCGGACGAAAAATGCCGCTTCACCATCGTCAGCCTGTGGGAAGATCGCGACGAGGTAGGCGAGCTGCGCAAGTACCGCGACATGAATGTCCAGGTTCGCGGCATCGTCCGGCCCATGCACGGCCGCGCCGGGATCGTTCTAAGCCACGCCCGCCAGTTCTACGGCGGGCCGCCGAAATTCAAGCCCAACCCAAAACTTGCCCGCGGCTTCAACGCCGAGCAGAGCCGTCCGCCCGTCAACGACCCCAATCTCCGCTCCCAGGGCGGAGGCCGCGCCTTCATGAACACCCGCGACCAGGAAACCCGCCCGGCGAAGTGAGTGCCCGCATTACCAACCGCGGCCGGCATGGCGGCGCAATTCGTCCAGTGGATAGCGCGTCCCGCGCCAGTCGACGCCATTGCGGACCAGCGTCAGAATCATGGAGCGCAGCAACGCAAAGAGTACAATCGCGGCCGCCGGGGCGAAGAACACGGCCAGCCAGGGCGAAACCTGGGTTGCGTGGCGATTGGCATAACAGGCCAGCGCGATGGACAAGTACATAAGCAGACCGGCCGCCAGCGCCCACCCCCCAGCCGCGATGGCGATCAACGGCCAGACCACTTGAACGGTCAGGCCCAGGCAGACAAGCAGCGTCAGGCCAACCCGGTAGCGGTACACTGCGAAGCCGTTCTTTTCAGCCAGCCCCACCACGCCCAACGCGCCCTTCAGCCAGCGGATCCGCGCCAGCTCAGGGCCGAGCGCCACCCGCTGCCGATAGCCGGCGCGCTTGACGAGCCACCCGAGACGCAGGTCATCGACCACCTCCATCCGCAGCGCCGCAAATCCGCCCACGCGTTCGAGGACCTCTCGCCTGACAAGATTGAAGCCGCCTACGCCGATGAAGTCCCTGGCACGCGGGTCTTCCACCCTCCACAGGCGGATGGTCCACTGGGCCAGCACACTCATCGCGGCCAGCACTGCGGCCTCGCCGGTTGTCTTGAGGAGGAGCGTGGGCGCCAAGACCTGATGATCCGCCTGCCGATCGAGAGCGTGACGAAGGCCCAATTCGAGCGCTTGGGGATGAAAAACAACGTCGCCATCGGTGAAAAGCAGCCAGCGAGCGGTTGCACGCTCCACTCCCAGGGCCAGCGCATGCGGCTTGCCCAGCCAGCCCTCGGGCAGCTCGCGATTGTGGATCACGATCAGCCGGTGTAGCCCGCTGGCACGCGCCGCCAGAGCGGCAACCTCATCCATAAGTTCGCCGGTGCGGTCGGTCGAGCGGTCGTTGACGGCCACAATCTGAAGCTGCAGGCCGGTCGAGGCCAGGAGCGAGCGCAGTGTCGCATCGATCGACTCCTCTTCGTTGCAGGCGGGCACAACCACTGTCAGGTGCGGGTCCTCGTCTGCCGGGAGCGGCGCCAGCCCAGCCGCATCGATCCGGGTCAGGTCCGGTAGCCGGGGCATTCCTCTCAGAGCTGCAATCGCCCGCCACAGCCAGCCCAGCGCCAACAGCCAACTGAGAAGGGTCAGCACATTCGCCGCAACGTCCGCTCCAGCCATGTTGCCAGTATCGCCGAGCGGCTCGCTCGCAGGTTCGGCCCGGCCCGCTCCGCTTTCGTCGCATCAATCTGCCGCTTGCGGAGCCGGCCCTAGAACCGGCGCAAACCGCGCCCCAGAGCGCAGAATCACGCACGAGATCACCAGAAAGATCAGCGTGGCGCCCAGTCCGATGCGCAGATTCGACCGGTCGGAGATGGCGCCGATGATGGTCGGCGAAAACGCGTCGCCGAAACAGTGGATACAGAACAGGTTGAGTGAAATCGCCGTGGCCCGCACGGGCGCCGCCACCGAGTTCACGATGGCAGCGTTCAGCGGCCCCGTATTCAGGAAAAGAAAGAACTCGGCGGCAAATAATGCCGGAATCGCCCACTTCGGCGGCCCAAAGAATACCATCGCGCCGCACGGCAAGGTGAGCGCGACGCTCCAGAACGAGAGCAGGTAAAGAGCGCGGTCGTTGGTCTTGAGCCAGCGTTGCGCTACCCAGCCGCCCACCAGGGTTCCGGCAATGCCGTCTACCACGGTGATCGCGCCCACCAGCCGGTCGGCGCCGTTCAACGGCAGCCCGCAGTCCCTGTTCAGAAATGTCGGCATCCAGGTCGAAATGCCGCCCATGGCAAAGGTGAGCGTGGCCAAGCCCAAGGTGGCCGTCAGAAACGCCGGATTGGTGAAGAGTCCCCAAACGCTGGCGCGGTTCATTGTTGGCTTGATGTGATCGTTGGCTCCGCGCTCCGGGTCGCGGCCCAGCCAACCATAGAGTGCCGCAATCGCAAGGCCCGGAAGTGCGCAGATGAAGAATGGCGCTCTCCAGCCCCACAGCGAGCCCAGCTCCCCGCCGGCCAGATAACCCAGCGCCGCGCCCACTGGTATGGCCAGATAGAAGATGGAGAGAATGCGGTTGCGATCCCGCTCGGGATAAAAGTCAGCCAGCACCGCCGGCGCAAAGATGCCGAATGTCGCCTCCCCAACCCCCACCAATGCGTGGCGCGCGAAAAGCGTCCAGTAGTCGTGCACCCAGGCTGTCCCCAGCGTCGCCAGGCTCCAAAGCATCGCGCCGGCAATAATCAGCGGCTTGCGCCGGAAGCGGTCTCCCAGCCAGCCCGTGGCCGGCGCGGCAAACATGTAGAAGAAGAACAGCGCCGTGGTCAGCGCCCCCATTTGCTGGTCTGTCGAATGAAACTCCCGCTGGATCAGCGGCTGCGCGCCGGGCAGGATATAGCGGTCAATGTAATTCAACAGATTCAGCCCGATCAGCAGCAGCAGCGTCCCCACAGCCGGGTTGATGGGCGCGCGGGCGGTCTTGGACAAGGTGGGCAAATTGACTCTATCTCGCAAGAAGGCCGGGACTCAAGGAGCGCCGCAGCAGGAACGGTGATCCCACGCCTCTTGCAAGAGAATAATCCAGCGTCGTCGCTCAGGGCACGCCGATGAAGTCATGCCCAGACGCAAGGCCTCCAGGCAGGCGCTGCGCTGCTGCTCCCGGCAAAGTTCGATTTCCGCAATCAACCAACGGCCGGCGATCGGCAAACTCCTTGCCGCCGCACCGCGCCGCGCAAACGGTTTGCCTGCCGCTCTTAGGTTAACGCCCATTCGGCTCTGCCGCGGCCTTCCGTGTCCTGCCCGGCCCGCTGACCGGCGTGCAGTGCCGCGAACTCCATTGACTGGCCGCCCCGCGGAAAGCCGTTACACTCACCCCATGGCCCTCCGCCTCTATGCCGCCACCACCAGCCACGGCAAGCTGCGCGACTTTCGCGCCGCCGCCCAAGCCCATTCCCTCTCCATCGATCCTCTGCCATCCCTCGCCATCATCCCAGTCCCGGAAGAAAACGGCGCAACCTTCGCCGCCAACGCCACCCTCAAAGCCGTCTACTACTCCCGCTTCGCTCCCGGCAAACTGGTCCTGGCCGACGACTCGGGTCTCGAGGTCGACGCCCTCGACGGCGCTCCCGGCGTCCGCTCCGCTCGCTTCGCCGCCGACTCCGGCATGGTCGACTCGCCCGACGCCAACGACAACACCGATGTTTGGAACAACATCGTCCTCCTGCAGCGCCTGGCCGGAATCCCGTCCGCCCGCCGCACCGCCCGCTACCGCTGTGTGCTGGTCGCCGCGCTCGACGGCCAACCCTTCCACACCGCCCAGGGCGCCGTCGAAGGACTCATCCTCGAATCCCCGCGCGGCACCGGCGGCTTCGGCTACGATCCGCTCTTCTACCTCCCCGAACTAGACCGCACCATGGCCGAACTCGACCTCGAAACCAAGCACACGCTCAGCCACCGCGGCCGGGCCATCGCCGCCCTCCTGCCTATGCTCCACATGTAGAGCCTTCCACAACTCTCGTCCAGAAGATCAAAGGTGCGGAGCACCTCTTCCGAGCAGCCAGCCGCGCAGCACTTAACCGCCAGGCGGACTGCGCATGGGAAGCGAGCCGCCTTCTCGGGCTCGAAAAGCGCGCCCGGTATGGCGGTGAGAATGTAAACTGCCGTAGTGTCAAGCGACCCGCACGCTGCCGGAAAGCATCTTCCAGCCAGCGTTTGATCCGGAGGACTCGTCCACCCTATGAAAACCGTGCGCCGTCTTTCACTCATCTGCTCCGCAGCCCTGGCTTGCTTGGTCTTGCCGGTCATAGCTCTCTCGCAAGCCGCGCCCTTGCAGGGCGCGCCCCCTCAAGCGGCGCGCATCGACTTGAAGTACGATTTCAGCGCCGGCCCCGCCAAGCCTGGATACACGCGTGTCGCCCCGGCGGCCGTTTACGCGGACCAAGCCGGCTATGGCTACGAACCCGGCGCGCGGGTGGCCACGGGCGACAACGGCAACACCACCACCAGCGACTCGCCCTTTCTGTTTTCCGCCAGAGTGCCGGAGGGCAACTACAATGTGACGGTCACGTTTGGCGACTCCTCGACCGCTACCGCAACCACCGTCAAAGCGGAGTCGGGCCGCTTGATGCTTGAACGTGTCGAGGTCCCCGCCGGCCAAGTCGCGGAGCGCACCTTCACCACCAATGTTCGCACCCCGCATCTGCCCAAGCTGCCCATGAATGCCACCGGGCGCGAAGAAGTGAGTCTGGACCAATTCGACCGCAGCAACACGCGCGATTGGGACGACAAATTGACGGTTGAAATCGTCAGTCCTCATGCCGCGCTGCGCTCCCTTGAAATTGTCTCCGCGCCTACTGCCCCGACCGTTTTTATCGCGGGCGATTCCACCGTCACGGACCGCGATGGCGGCGGCGATGTGAGTTGGGGACAACTGCTTTCCCGCTTTCTCAAGCCGGGCGTCGCCGTCGCCAACCACGCCCAGTCGGGAGAGACGCTGAAGTCCTTTGCCAACGCCCTGCGTCTCGACAAAATCCTCAGCCAGATGAAGAATGGCGACTATCTCTTCCTCCAGTTCGCGCACAATGACTCGAAGGCGCAGTGGCCGCAGACCTATGTCGAGCCGGAGACCACCTACAAGGCTTATCTGAAGGTGTATATCGCCGAGGCCCGCCTGCGCGGCGCTACACCGGTGCTGGTCACGCCGATGGATCGCGCCGCGCGCGGCACGGGCGCGCCCACCCACGGCCATGGCGGTTATCCGCAGGCCATGCGCGAAGTTGCCAGCGAGGAGCACGTCCCGCTCATCGACCTCTACAACATGAGCATTGCCTTCTATGAAGGCGCCGGCGCCGATGCCGCGAAGATTCTGGCCGATGGAACCCACTCGACCGCTTACGGCGGCTATGAATTCGCCAAGTGCATCGTCATGGGCATCAAACAAAATAGGCTCGATCTGGCCAACTTCATCGTGGACGACTTCAAAGACTTCGATCCAGCTCATCCCGACACCGAAGCGGAACTCAACCTGGGCGGCCTGTTCAGCAGAGATGGAGGTGGGCGCGGGGCTCATGGGGGAACCGGCGGCGCGGGACCTGCGGCGAATCCCCCGCCCACTACGGCCAACCCCGGGCCGGGACCACTCTAGATTCCTGGCGAGAACGACCGCGCAGAGGTAAGTCACGGGCGGGATCAATCCCAGGGCCAGCGACATCTCATCCAAAGGATCAAGGGAGCGCAGAGCCTTGACGGGCGCGATGCAGGACACCAATAATGCATCTGAAACAAGGCAAAGCGTTTCTGTCCCTCAATCTGAAACCGCTTCCACTCGCCGCCCTTAGGAGCCTCGACCCTCATGGCCACAGCCCAACAACCTGCCGCGCCCACCCTTCGCCGCGGCGTTCCGCCGTTGCGCGCCGGTCAGGGCACCAGCTTCCTCTGGCGCAAGCTGCATTCCCTGCTCGGCGTCATCCCCATCGGCGCATTCCTGGTCGAACACATCCTCTCCAACTTCGAGGCCATCCACGGCCCCGCCGCCTACGGCGCCCAAGTCAAGTTCCTCAACAGCCTGCCCCTGGTCCGCGTCCTGGAGTGGGCCTTCATCTTTCTGCCCATCCTCTACCACGGCCTCTACGGCGTCTATATTTGGCTGCGCGGCAAGTCCAACCTCGTCTACTACCCCTGGGCCGGCAACTGGATGTACACCGCCCAGCGCTATACCGGCCTCATCGCCATCCTCTACATCGGCCAGCACGTCCTCCGCCAGCGGTTTATGGGCGTTCAGCTTCCCGAGCACCCCTACGCCGCCTTCGCCAAGGTCCAGCACGAGCTGGCGAATCCCTGGATGCTGGCCGTGTACATCGTCGCCATGATCGCCATCTGCTGGCACTTCTCCTACGGCCTCTGGCTCTTCGCCGCCAAGTGGGGCATCACCCCCGGCGAAACCGCCCGCAAGCGCTTCGGTTGGGTTTGCCTGGCAGTTGGCGTGGTTCTGGCGGGGATGGGTCTGGCCAGCATCTGGGCCTTTGTGGGTCCGAACTACCGCAACACGCCCAATGACGTGAAGCCCGCCGCGTCCATGATGATTCCGCCGGCGGAAACGAGATCGGTGTAGGAATGAAAAGCCTCTTTGACCAAGCAACGGCAGAAGAATTGAAGCTGCGCATGACGAAGCTGACACCGCAGAGCGAGCGGCTGTGGGGCAAGATGAGTGCTGCGCAGATGCTGGCGCACTGCTCGGCTGCGATGGAAGTGTCGGTGGGAGACAGAGTGTTGCGGCAGGTTCTGCTGGGGCGTTTGTTTGGCAAGCGCGTCAAGGATAGCTTGCTGGGCGGCGAGCCGATGAGGCGCAATATGCCGACTGACAAGAGCTATGTGGTCGAAGACGACCGGAATCTGGATGCGGAGCGCCAAAGGCTGAGTCAGTTGATCGGCCGCTTTCAGGCAGGCGGGCCGCAGGGTTGCACCAAGCATCCGCATAGTTTTTTCGGAAAGATGACTCCGGAAGAGTGGTCGGCGCTGAACTATCTGCATCTCGATCATCATCTGCGGCAGTTTGGGGTTTGAGGCGGCAGGATTTCGGCGGAAAGGGATAAGGAAGACGCATGGCAGCACCCAGAATCATCGTGGTTGGCGGGGGGCTGGCGGGCCTCGCCGCGGTCATCAAGATCGCCGAAGCCGGCGGCACCGTTGACCTGTTCTCCATCGTCCCCGTCAAGCGCTCCCACTCGGTCTGCGCGCAAGGCGGCATCAACGCGGCAAAGAACTTGAAAGGCGAAGGCGACACCACCGCCCAGCACTTCGACGACACCATTTACGGCGGCGACTTCCTGGCCAACCAGACTCCCGTCAAGAGAATGTGCGAGGCCGCGCCCGCGATTATCGACCTCCTCGACCGCATGGGCGTGCCCTTCAATCGCACTCCCGAGGGCCTGCTCGACTTCCGCCGCTTCGGAGGCACCCTCTACCACCGAACGGCCTTCGCCGGCGCCACCACCGGGCAACAACTGTTGTATGCGCTCGACGAGCAGGTCCGCCGCTACGAGTCCCTGGGCAGGGTCCGCAAATTCGAAGGCTGGGAGTTTCTCTCCGCCATCCTCGACTCCAGGGGCGCGGCCCGCGGTATCGCCGCCCTCGACCTTCGCTCCATGGAACTCCGCGCCTTCCCCTCCGAAGCCATCATCTTGGCCACCGGCGGCATCGGCGCCATTTTCGGGAAGAGCACCAACTCCGTCGTCTGCACCGGCTCCGCGCAATCCGCCGTCTTCCAGCAGGGCGCCTACTACGCCAACGGCGAGTTCGTGCAAGTTCACCCCACCGCCATCCCCGGCGAAGACAAGCTTCGTCTGATGTCCGAGTCGGCCCGCGGCGAAGGCGGCCGCGTCTGGGTCCCGCGCACTCCCGGCGATCCCCGCCCCTTTAAGCAGATTCCCGAGTCCGAGCGCTTCTACTTCCTCGAAGAGTGGTATCCCAAGTACGGCAACCTGGTGCCGCGCGACGTCGCCACCCGCGCCATCCATAAGGTTGTGTATGAGGAGGGCCTGGGACTCGACGGCCAACCCATGGTCTATCTCGACCTCACCCACATCGACCGCGCTACGCTCAATCACAAGCTGGAAGGCATTCTCGAAATCTACGAGAAGTTCGTCGGCGAGGACCCCCGCGACGTACCCATGAAGATCTTCCCCGGCATGCACTACACCATGGGCGGTCTGTGGGTGGACTTCAACCAGATGACAAATATTCCCGGCATCTTCGCCGCCGGCGAGTGCGAGTACCAGTACCACGGCGCCAACCGCCTGGGCGCAAACTCGCTCGTCAGTTGCATCCACGGCGGCTTCATCGCCGGGCCTAATGCGCTCCATTACACGCATGGCCTGGAATGCCCCGACGGCGATTGCGGCCACCACGCCGAGTTGGCCCGCCAAGCTGAAATCAACGCGAAGCTGCTGAAGAACGAAGGCACCGAGAATCCCTTCAAGCTGTGGCGCGAACTGGGACAGACCATGACCGAGCACGCCACCGTGATCCGCTACAACAAAGGCCTCAAAAAGGCCGACGAGAAGATCGTCGAACTGCTCGACCGATTCAAAAGAGTCAACCTCGCCGACCGCAGCCAGTGGGCCAACACCAGCTTCGCCTTCGCCCGCGAGTTGAAGAACATGCTGGAACTCTCTCGCGCCGTCGTCCGGGGAGCGCTACTGCGCGACGAGTCCCGAGGCGCGCACTACAAGCCCGAATTCCCCGACCGCAACGACGAAAAGTTTTTGAAGACCACCAAGGCCAGCTTCACCGGCTCGCCCGCGGGCCCGCGCTTCGAGTTCGAACAAGTCGATACCCAGTTCATCAAGCCCCGCCCGCGCAGCTACACCGCCACCAAGTGACTGCTTTGGGTGCCCCACCCTCGCCGCGTTCTTGTTTTTGCGGCTAGGATGGGAACGAAAGACCGATCGGAAGAGACTCTCCCAACGTACGGGAGCTTTGAAAGGGCATGGCCTTGGCCGTGCCGAAACACGAGCCAAGAGGATTCAGGGATTTAGCCCCTGAGGGAAGTTTTCGGGTTCCGCGCCGGCTTCCCTACACGAAAGGAATCATGGCAACCAGAACCGTAGCCTTCGAAATCAAGCGCCAGGCCAGCCCCGATGCCCCCTCCATCTGGGAGAGCTTCGAGCTCGAGTGGCGTCCCGGCATGAACGTCGTCTCCGCCATGATGGAGATCGCCGCCAACCCCGTCACCGCCGACGGCCGCCCGACCACCCCCATCACCTACGACTCGAATTGTCTTGAGGAAATCTGCGGCTCCTGCGCCATGCGCGTCAACGGCAAGGCTCGCATGGCCTGCTCCGCCCTGGTCGACAATCTCGACCAGCCCATCCGCGTCGAGCCGCTCTCCAAGTTCCCCCTGGTCCGCGACCTCCAGGTCGACCGCTCGGTTCTGTTCGAAAACCTGATGGCCGTCAAGGCCTGGGTCCCCGTCGATGGCACCTACGACTTGGGTTCCGGCCCCCGCGTTTATCCCCAAGAGCAGGAAGCCAACTATCCGCTGTCAAATTGTATTTCCTGCTGCTGCTGCATGGATGTCTGCCCGCAGTTCAACGAGGTCACCGGTTTTGTCGGCGCGGCCACCATCGCTCAGGTCAAGCTGTTCAACAATCACCCCACCGGCAAGGTCTTCAAGGAAGACCGTCTCCGCGCCTTGGCCGGCGACGGCGGCGTTCAGGAGTGCGGCTTCGCGCAAAACTGCGTCGATACCTGCCCCAAACAGATTCCCCTCACCAACGCCATCTCCGACGTAAGCCGCGACGTGATCGTCCAGAAGGCGAAAGACTTCTTGCGCGGGTAGCCTCATCGTCTTGAACGGTTGCGGCCGGGCACCCTCGCGGTGCCGCGCCACACGAGATCGACAGAAAACGCTGTCATCCTGAGAGGCTGTGACTTGATTCGGCGCCACCCATCGCTGCATTGATCGCAACTTATCTTATTGATAAATCATATAGTTATGAGCATATCGGGCGAAGCATTCGAGGGCCGGGAGCGGGTGCAACGAGCCTCGCTTCGTTTGCGGCAGCCGCAGCGGCGTCAGGTGGAAGAGCGCAGCGGCGGCAAAGTCGAGAAGCATCTGCGCGACGGCGGCAATCTGCGCACCACCGGCATCGAACCGGCTCAGGCCGATCACGTGGAACTGCTTATCCCGCCGAAAATGGCCAAAAGTGCTCTCCGCCGAGGCCGTGAACCGGAGCCCAAGCCAGGCGGCAGCGAGGCGGTTTTGGCGTGGAAGCAGCCGGCAACGAGCTTCGCCCCAGGCAGCGCAGTGGAGCGCCGCACTGCCCACCAAATGGAATGACGGGAAAGAGGAAAACGAGCACCGCTGCCGCTCTGCAAATGGAAATCTCGATTCAGTCACAGCCTCTGAGCGAAGCGCAGCGGAGTCGAAGGGTGCCGCTTTTGAGACCTGGGATAGCACAGGCCTCATTCAGCCGCGTACTGCCTCCCTTGAATCTGGTGCCCATCCTTGTTCGCGATTCTTGCAAAAGGGATGGGAAAGCACGGATCTCGATTCGTCTCCTCATTCGGAGCCGTATACTCAACCTCGCAAATGATTCGTATTCTTGGCACCGTCTTCGCGACCCTCTTCGGCCTGGCCTTCGGCAGCTTCCTCAACGTCTGTCTCTACCGCTGGCCCCGCGAACTGAGCGTCACCGCCCCCCGCTCCTACTGCCCGCACTGCCACCGCCAACTTCTTTGGTGGGAGAACATCCCTCTCCTCAGCTTTATCATCCTCCGTGGCCGCTGCCGCACCTGCCACGCCCCCATCCGCTGGCGCTATCCCCTGGTCGAGTTGGCGGTCGCGTCTCTTTGGGCTTTGAACACGTGGGCCTTATTTCCCGCACTTCAAGGTTCTGAACTGCATTCGACCTATAGCTACATCACGATTGCAAACGGCTTTGGCAGGATGATTTTCTATTGGATGGTCGTTGCATTAGCCGCACTAGATCTAGAGAGTCTTTGGCTGCCCAACATTCTGACTTTGACTGGATTGGTGATTGGATTTGCTCTGAATAGCTTTACACCCGTCCTTCGCTATCTGGCCCCCCCATCACGTTACAAATTCACAGCCGGGTTTGAGATTGAGATTAGAGTCGCGGGAGAATTAGAAAGCATCCTCGCCGCCGCCGCCCTCATCCTGCTCATCCGCGGGGTCTACTGGCTGATTCGCCGCCGCGAGGGCATCGGCCTCGGCGACGCCAAGCTCATGGCCCTGCTAGCCGCATGGCTCGGTCTTCCCGGCGCCCTGCTCTCCTTTGCCATCGGCGTTCTCCTGGGAGCGCTCACCGCCCTAGTCCTCTTGGCAATCCCGCGTAAGCAGTCCACCACCTGGGCGATGCATAAGCTGCCTCTCGGTACATTCCTATGCATCGGCGGCATCGTCAGCAGCCTCTGGGGCCAGCAAATCCTCGCCGCCTATCTCCGCTGGGCCAACTTTTAGTTACCTTGAAAGGGCGCGGGTTTCAGCCGCGCCAGAAGAAAACAAAGAGAGAAGGGGCTTTATATCCGAACGGAGCACCGCTACTTCCCCGTCTCCGTCCCCACCTGCACAGTCGCCGCCTTCTTCGCATTCGCAATCTCCGGCTCCTTCAGCGCCTTGCGCGCCTCCTTGCCGTGTTTGCTGTCCGGATCGTAATCGACCACCGTCTGATAATGACCGCGCGCGTCCCAGAAGTCGCCCAGATGGCGCTCCGCCTCCGCCAGTCCCCAGAAGACATCCGGATTCTCCGGGTCCAGCACCATCGCCGACTGGAACCGAGACAGGGCCGCCTTCCAGTTCTTTCTTTCCAGGTAATAGCCGCCGACGTTGATGTCCTCTGCGGCGGTCTCCCTGTGCTCCGGCTCCGCAACCCGCAGTTTCTTATGCTTCCCTGTCGTTTCGTCGTCCGGCGGTGGCAACAGCTTGTCCAGTCCCGCCAGGCTCGAACTCGAATCCTCCGCTGGCCCGCCGCCGGCCTCGGGCGCAGGGTCGTCGGGACTGCGGACAGGGTCAGTATCGTCGCCGGGCAGCCTCACATTCTCCATGCCCGATCCGGCATCCGGCCCCGTGGAAGTCCCCTCCGGCAAAACCGGCGCAACTCTTGACGGCAGCACAGGAACCGAGCTCGTATCTTCGGGAAACGAATTGGCCCCTGACGGCGATGCGGTTTGGGTTCCGGTCTGCGATCCAGCTTGGGAACCGGAGGGAGCTTGTGTGCCGGCCGGCTTGTTCTGTCCTACGTCCGCCGGAGTTTGCGCGCCAATTCGCAACCCCGCAGCCAGGCATCCCGCCAGCACCAACGCAACCGCAATGCCCCGTTTCATTTCCCTTTCCCTCGTCCCTTCAACACCCCTTCAATGGTACGATGCGGACCATACACCGCACTTCTCGCGCAACAGGAAAGCATCGCACACCCGTATGGCACTGATCATCCGCTCCTCGGTCATTCACGCCGCCGGCTGCTACACCACCACCCCCATCCGCAAGGGCGCGCGGGTCGCCGAGTACACCGGCCACCGCCTCACCAAGGAAGAAGCAGACGTGGCCTACGAGAACTCGCCCATCACCTATCTCTTTGGACTGGGCGACGGTTCCATCGTCATCGACGGCCACTCCATGGCCATGTTCATCAACCACAGTTGCGATCCCAACTGTGAGACCTGCGAGGAGCGCGGCCGCATCTGGATCAAAGCCATCCGCAACATAGCCGCCGGCGAGGAGATCACCTACGACTACTGCCTTTACGACGGCGGCGACGACCCGTGCCTCTGCAACTGCGGTGCGAAAAACTGCCGCGGCGCCATGTACTCCAAAGAAGAAGTCCGCCGCCGCAAGGCCGCTGCGAAAAAGGGGGTCCTCAAGGCCGCCAAAAAGAAACAGGGCAAGCACAACGGCGGTAAGAGCGCCTAGACAGCTCAAGCATAGGGTTGCCCACTGTCTCACTGGTCTACTCAACGACGAGACGTTTGGGGGAGCAGGTCTGTTTGATTTCCGGAGATAACCTTTGCGGTTTGAAAGACCTGCAATGGCGCGGTAGGCTGTTCTCGACTCTCTGAAGGATTGGGTTTTTCGGCCACACATGGTGAAGGGAAGGGCCAAAGCGGTGGAAGGAACCGTCCAGATGGAAATTGACTTCTGGTCAAAAAAGTAAGGGTGGCAAGAGAAGAGCAAAACATGTGAGCGGGGTTTGAAGCCAGAACCCAGCTTTGCCCCTATTCGGCGACCACCGGGTTGGTCAGGGAGCCGAGACCTTCGACGGTGATGGTGACGGTTTCGCCGGGCTTGAGCCAGCGCTTGGGAGTGCGGCCCAAACCTACGCCGGAAGGCGTTCCGGTGGAGACAATGTCGCCGGGAAGTAGCGGAGTGATCGACGAGATATACTCGATCAACTGCGGAACCTTGAAGATCAACTCGCGCGTGTTCGAGCTTTGCAGCACCTCGATGTCGATGTTCAGGCTGATTGAAAGCGCGTGCGGGTCGGCAATCTCGTCGGCGGTCACAATCGCGGGCCCCAGCGGACAAAAAGTGGGAAAGCTCTTGGCCAGCGTCCACTGCGAGGAGGCGTATTGCACGTCGCGGGCGCTCACATCGTTGAGGATGGTGTAGCCGTAAACGTGCTTGAGAGCTGCGCCGGCGGCGATGCGGTAGCCGCCATTCCCAATGACGAAGGCGAGTTCGGCCTCGTAGTCCGGCTGGGTGGAGTTGACGGGAAGCACGATGGGCTCGCCGGGGCCGATGATGGCGCTGGGCAGTTTCATGAACGCGACCGGGGTCTTGGGTATCTCCAGGCCGGACTCGATGGCATGGTCGCGGTAATTGAGGCCGATCAGGAAAATGCGGGGCGGGTTGGAAAGTGGAGCATGGAGGCGGACATCGCTGAGGGGATAGGCGGGGCAGGCCTTGGCCGGATCGACGGCCGGGAGCCCGGCGGTGATGACGGAGAGAGCATCGGGACAGCCGGCCTTGCTGAGATCGAGGACAAGGTTACGCTCCTTGAGAAGCGATCCGGGGCGGATCGGACCGCCTGCAGTGGAGAAGGATACTAGTTTCATTTGACCTCCCAGGTCCTTGGATCGAGAAGTGAATAGGTTCAAGGAACTTACGCGGCGGTCCATCCGCCGTCGATGGTGAACAGCGAACCGGTGATAAAGGCGGCCTCATCGGACGAAAGATAACGAACCATGGAGGCGATCTCCTCAGGCTTGCCGAGGCGGCCGATGGGCTGGCGGGCGCGTAGTTCGGCGCGGACTTCTTCCTTGTTGTGCTTGTGAAACCTCTCCAGATAGCCCTCGACAAACGGCGACTGCACAGTGCCGGGGCAGATGGCGTTAACGCGCAGGGTCTTGGGGTACTCGACGGCGAGCTGGCGGGTCATGGCGATGACCGCGCCCTTGGTGGTGCAGTACGCGAAGCGCTGCTTGATGCCGACCAGGCCGGAGACGGAGGCTATGTTGACCACGGTGCCGGCGCCGCGTGCGCTCTCGTCTCCTTCGCGTTGGCTCGCAAGCAGTAGCGGAAGAAAGGCTCGGGTGACCAAATAGACAGCGCGGACGTTGACATTCAGGAGGCGGTCGAAGTCTTCGGGCTCGGTGGTTTCGATGGAGCCTACATGGCCGATGCCGGCGTTGTTCACGAGAATGTCAAGGCGGCTGAGACGGGCGCGGGCGGCGGCGATGGATGCCGGGCTGGTGACGTCGAGATGGAGTGCCTGGGCCGAGGAGATCGAGTTGGCCAGGGCCTCGGCGGCGGGGATGTTGATGTCGGCAATCCAGACGAAGGCGCCGGCGCTGGCCAGTTCCTTGACGGTAGCTTCGCCGATCCCGCTGGCGCCGCCCGTCACCAGCGCGTGGCGATTGTCGAGGCGAAAGGGCTGAGGCGCGGCAGATGGCGAGACGGAGTGGGTTGAGGCATTCATGGTCGATGCTCACCGGATTTCATCGGGCATGGGAAGTATAGCGCGCGCGCGTCGGAGCACATGACGATCGTGACTGGGTAATCGATTGCGCTCCAAGAACCCCGCAAGCTACGAATCGCCGTCTTTCTTTGTGCGGGCGCGCTCCAACAGGAAGTTCACGAACCAAGCAAGGAATACCAAACCTGCGCCCAGTGCGAAGCCATGCCAGAAGTTGTTAGAGAGCTTGTCTTCATCGCGATGCCATAGGTTCGGCTATTCCGCAATAGATTATTGACCCGGCTGCGATTGCTCCCGCGCCTGTGCCACGGCTCTGAGGTAGGCGCGGGCGGCCTCGGTGATGGTTTCCGGAGTTCCCTGGTCGATCGCGGCAAGATTGACTAAATCGCTGCCCACGCCGAGGGCGCGCGCTCCGGCCTTGAGGAAGCCTTCGGCGGTTTGCAGGGTAACTCCGCCGGTGGGGATGAGCTTGAGGTGCGGGAACGGGGCGAGCAGGGACTTCAAGTAGGTGGCGCCGCCCACTGCCGAACAGGGAAAGATCTTGACGTAGTCGGCGCCGGCATCCCAGGCGGTGATGGCCTCCGTGGGTGTAAGTGCGCCGGGGATGGAGAGCTTGTGGTTGGCTTTGGTGGCGGCGATTACTTCCGGGTGAAGGCTAGGGCTCACCACAAACTCCGCGCCGGCGTCGATGGTGGCCTGGGCCTGGGCGGCGGTGGTGACGGTGCCGGAGCCCAGCAGCAGCTTCGCTCCGTACTCGCTCTTGAGTTCTCTCAGAACGTCCACCGCGCCGGGAACGGTCATGGTGACTTCAACGACGGTGACGCCCCCTGCGATCATCGCCTGGACGACGGCACGGGCCTGGCCGGCATTGCGGGCGCGGAGAACGGGAATGAGGCCGACGCGTTCGATGGTCTGGGCTGTAGTTTCGGGCATGGTCCTTCTCCTCCATGGGGCCACCGGGCAACGCGGCTCAACGCGCAATCCGCGCCGAGCCGCCTTTGATGATGCGTTCGACTTCGGCAAGGGTAGCAGTACTGGTGTCGCCGGGGGTGGTCATGGCCAAAGCGCCGTGGGCTACGCCGCAGCGCATCGCCCAGTCGATGGGTTTGCCGGCGAGAAGGCCGTAGATGAGGCCGGAGGCGAAACTGTCGCCGCCGCCTACTCGGTCGTAGATGTCGATCTCGCGTTGCGGGACGTGGACGATCTGGTCTTCATGGAGTGCGATCGCCCCCCAGGCGTTGCGGCTGGCTGTCGAGGCCGTGCGCAGGGTGCTGGCGATGAGCTTGAGATTGGGATACAGGGCGGCAACCTCCCGCAGCATCTCTTCGTAACCGGCAATAGGCAGCTCGGCGAAGTCTTCGTTGACGCCCTTGATGTGTACCCCGAGCATGGCCGAGAAGTCCTCTTCGTTGCCGAGAAGGAGATCGACCTTGCGAACCAATTCGCGATTAACCTCCTGGGCCTTGGGTTTGCCGCCGATGCTCTTCCAAAGCGAATCGCGGAAGTTGAGGTCGTAGGAGACCGGGGTCGCGTGGCGGCGGGCGGCGTCCAAGGCTTCCGCAGCAACTTCGGCGGTGGAGGCGGAAAGGGCGGCGAAGATGCCGCCGCTGTGGAACCACTTCGTGGCGTTCTGGTCTCCGAAGATCGCGGACCAGTCAAAATCGCCGGGCTTGACCTGGCTGATGGCGGTGTGCCCGCGGTCGGAACAGCCCGCGGCGGCGCGCAGGCCGAAACCGCGCTCCGTGAAGTTGAGGCCGTTGCGGACGGTGCGGCCGACCCCGTCGTAGGGAACCCATTTCAGCAGGGACGTGTCCACCCCGCCCTCAAGGATGAAGTCTTCCACCAGGCGGCCCACCGGGTTGTCGGCAAGGGCGGTGGCGATGGCCGTGCGCAGTCCGAAGCAACGGCGGAGCCCGCGGGCCACGTTGTACTCGCCGCCGCCCTCCCAGACCTGGAAGTGGCGCGTGGTATGGATGCGGTTGTCGCCGGGATCGAGGCGGAGCATGACTTCGCCGAGCGAGAGGCAATCCCAGCGGCGGGGGGAATCGGGAATTTGCAGTTTGTTCATGGTCGTTCGGGGTTGCTTGCAAGGACACTGTATCGCATTTTCCCAAGGGCGGGCTGTGACGGTCTGAGAAGCGGGCAAATCGTCTCGGATGATAATGTTTCCGGTGCGGGTGTTAGGGTGGGCAATGCGGGATTTGCCAGAGACCAGCGCCGGAATCCAAGCGACGCGCCGGAAGATGCGTGCATGAGACGAAGTCCTTTTGATTTGAGCGGCAGGGTTGCGGTGGTGACCGGCGGAACCACTGGCTTGGGCCGTGCGATTGCGCTGGGCTTGGCCGAGGCGGGAGCCGACGTGGTGGCCAGTTCGCGGCGCACCGAGCAGGTGGAAAAGGCGGCGGCGGACATCGAGAAGCTGGGACGGCGGACGCTGCGAGTGACAAGCGATGTGACCGACCGGGGCTCGGTGGAGCGGTTACACAACGCAGTGCTGGCAGAGTTTGAGCGGGTGGATATCCTGGTGAACGCGGCAGGGATTACCTTCAAGGCGCCGGCATTGGAACTCGACGAGGCCGATTGGCAGCGGGTAATGGAGACCAACCTGATGGGAACGTTGCGCGCCTGTCAGATCTTCGGCACGGCCATGGTGAAGGCTCGGTACGGGCGAATTGTGAACCTTGCCTCGCTGTCCACGTTTGTGAGCTTTGACCAGGTGGCGGCCTACTCGGCAAGCAAGGCGGCGGTCGGGTCGCTGACCCGGTCGTTGGCTGTTGAACTGGCGCGGAAGGGCGTGAATGTGAATGCGATTGCTCCAGGAATCTTTCCTACGCTCCTCAATGCCAGCATTGTCCAGGGAACGCCGCGAGCAGCGGAATTGCTGATGCGGACGCCGATGGGGCGCTTCGGAGAGGCGCGCGAGCTGGCGGGAGCGGCGATCTTCCTGGCCTCGGAGGCGGCTTCCTTTGTGACCGGGCAGGTGATCGTGGTGGATGGGGGATTTCTGGCTAGCGGGGTGAATCGGTGAAACAGTTGTCAGTTGTCAGTGGTCAGTGGTCAGTGGTCAGGGAATAGCGACGGGAGGACTAGGAATTGGTGGGAGTTACTTAAGGGCTGGAGCGAATGAAGTTATGAAGATTACCAATGCGGCCGTGAATATTACTTCGCCGGGGCGGAACTTTGTCACATTGAAGATTGAGACCGATGAAGGCGTTTACGGTTTGGGCGATGGAACGCTGAATGGTCGCGAATTAGCTGTGGCGAGTTACCTGACCGAGCATGTGATTCCTTGCCTGATCGGGCGTGACCCGTCTCAGACCGAAGATATCTGGCAGTATCTCTATCGCGGGGCTTACTGGCGGCGGGGGCCGGTGACTATGACCGCGATCGGGGCGGTGGATGTGGCCCTGTGGGACATCAAAGGAAAGGCGCTGAACACGCCGGTGTATAACTTGCTGGGAGGCAAGAGCCGGGAGGGCGTGCTGGTCTATGCCCACGCCCATGGCAAGGACATTGATTCTGCCCTGGAAGATGTGGCGCGGCACAGGGAGTTGGACTTTAGGGCGGTGCGGGTGCAGTGTGGGATTCCGGGACTGTCGACGGCCTATGGGATCTCGAAAGGCCCAGCACGATACGAGCCGGCGGAGCGCGGGCTGCCTCCCGAGTACGAGTGGTCGACCGAGCTCTATCTGCGGCATGTTCCCAAGCTCTTTGCGCGGGCGCGCGAGGTGTTTGGTGATGAGTTGCATTTGCTCCACGACTGCCATCACCGGCTGACCCCCATCGAGGCTGCGCGGCTGGGCAAGGAGCTAGAGCCGTTTCACCTTTTCTGGATGGAGGACCCCACCCCGGCGGAATTGCAGCAGGGCTTCAAGATCGTTCGCGAGCACACCACCACGCCGATTGCCGTGGGCGAGGTGTTCAACTCGATCTGGGATGCGCGCGATCTGATCCGCAATCAGTGGATCGACTACTTGCGCATGACTCTGGTCCATGGGGGCGGGTTTACGGCGCTCAAAAAAGTTGCCGACTTTGCGGCGCTGTATCACGTGCGGATCGGGTTCCATGGGGCGACAGATCTTTCGCCGGTGACCATGGCCGCGGCGCTGCACTTCGACACGGCGGTGCATAACTTCGGGATACAGGAGCTTATGCCGCATAATGAGGAGACTGACGCGGTCTTCCCACACCGGTACACCTTCAAAGATGGGCTCATGTTTGCCGGGAACGGGCCGGGACTTGGGGTGGAGCTGGACGAGAAGCTGGCGGCTAAGTATCCGTATCGGCGGGCCTATCTTCCGATTAACCGGAAACTGGACGGCACACTAACCGACTGGTAGCACTGCGCGCGGCAGACCTTTGCTGGAGGGAGTCATGAGCCGGAAGTTGCGGATGGGGATGGTCGGCGGGGGGCCGGGGGCGTTTATTGGCCCGGTCCACAAGATGGCGGCGGAGCTGGACGGAAGAATCGAGCTCGTCGCGGGGGCCTTTTCGCAGTCGGCGGAGCGGTCGCGGGCGGCGGGTATTGGCTTCGGGATCGACCCGCAGAGGGCGTATGCGGACTACCGGGAGATGATCGAGAAGGAGCGGGAACGGGAAGACGGGATCGATCTTGTGGTGATTGCGACGCCGAATCATTTGCACTTGCCGGTGGCTGCGGCAGCGCTGCAGGCGGGGATTGCGGTGATGAGCGACAAGCCGGCCACGGCGACCTATGAAGAGGCGCTTGCCCTGGAGGCGACAGTCGAGAAATCTGGGTTGCCCTACGGGCTGACGCATACCTATGCCGGCTACGGGATGGTGCGCGAAGCGCGCGCCATCTGCGCTGCCGGGGGGGTGGGGAGGATTCGCAAGGTAGCTGTCGAGTACCTGCAAGGATGGTTGAGCCGGCCTTTGGAGGCCAGCGGACACAAGCAGGCGGCGTGGCGGTCGGACCCGGCGCGGAACGGACCGGGGGGGTGCATCGGGGATATCGGCACGCATGCTTTTCACCTGCTGGAATATGTGACCGGCTTGGATGTTGTAGCCATCAATGCGGCGCTTCGCTCGGTGGTGGCAGGGCGGCGGCTGGATGACGATTGCAATGCGTTTGTCCGGCTCGGCAACGGCGCCTCAGGCACGCTGATGGCCTCGCAGGTGGCGGCGGGAGAGCTGAACCATCTGCGTCTGCGCGTGTATGGGGAGAACGGCTCGCTTGATTGGCGGCAGCAGGATCCGAACCGGCTGATTGTAAAGTGGCTGGATGGGCCGGAAGAGATTCGCCACGCGGCATCGGCCTACCTGGGGGACGATGCGCGGGCGGTTGCGCGGGTGCCCTCTGGCCATCCGGAGGGATATGTCGAGGCGTTTGCGGTGCTTTACCGGGAGTTTGCGGACGGGTTTGTTGCCTGGCGGGAGGGCCGGGAGAACCCGTTGCCGGCCACCCTGCCGGGAATTCGGGCCGGGGTGCGCGGGATGCGCTTCATCGAGCGGGCGATCGAGAGCAGCCGGCGGGAAAGCTGGGTGGAGTTTTGAGGAGAGAAAGCCATGAAGACGATCAAGGGGCCGGGGATTTTTCTGGCGCAGTTTGCGGCCAATGAGACGCCCTTCAACACGCTGGGCGGCATGGCCGATTGGGCGGCGGAATTGGGTTTTGCGGGAGTGCAGATTCCCACTTGGGACAGGCGGCTGTTCGACTTGAAGCTGGCCGCCGAGAGCCAGGGCTATTGCGACGAGGTGTTGGGAGTGGTTGGCACGGCGGGGCTGGCGGTGACCGAGCTCTCGACCCACCTGCAGGGGCAACTGGTGGCCACGCATCCGGCTTATGACCTGCTGTTTGCAGACTTTGCGCCGGCGGAATTGGCTAGGGATGCAAAGGCGCGCCAGGCGTGGGCGGTGGAGCAACTGGTGTTTGCCGCCAAAGCTAGCGCGAGGCTGGGACTGAAGGCGCATGCGACGTTTTCCGGGACGCTGGCGTGGCCCTTCTTCTATCCCTGGCCGCAACGGCCGGCGGGGCTGATAGACGAGGCCTTTCAAGAACTGGGGCGGCGGTGGCTGCCCATTCTGGGCGCCTTCGATGAGGCCGGCGTGGATCTGTGCTACGAGCTTCATCCAGGCGAGGACTTACACGACGGGGCCACCTTCGAGAGGTTCCTCGACGCGGTGGGCGGGCACAAACGCGCCAACATTTTGTACGACCCGAGCCACATGATCTTGCAGCAACTGGATTACCTGGGATTCCTGGACATTTATCACGAGCGGGTGCGGGCCTTCCATGTGAAGGACGCGGAGTTTCGGCCGAGCGGTCGGGCGGGCGTGTACGGAGGCTACCAGGATTGGATCGACAGGCCGGGCCGGTTCCGCTCGCTGGGCGATGGGCAGATCGATTTTCATTCGATCTTTTCCAAAATGGCGCAGTACGACTATCCCGGTTGGGCGGTGCTGGAGTGGGAGTGCTGCATCAAGCATCCCGAGGACGGCGCGGCGGAGGGGGCGAAGTTTATCAAAGAGCGGATTATCCGGGTGACGGAGCGGGCCTTTGACGACTTTTCCGGCGGCGGCGCGGATGAGGAGAAGAATCGGAGGATTCTGGGGCTGGGGTGAGTTCGTGAGTCAGCGAAATGCGGCGGTTGGGTGTCAAGAAGAGGCAGAAGAGGCCAAACTTTTCCGTTCAAAACGGCCCAAAAGAGAGGTAAAACGGCCCATTTTTGGCCTAGAAAGGGCCAAAATGAGGCGGTCTTGTTTACCGATTGGTTACCGGTGTGATTCTGTAAGTTGTTCATTGTGGGTTGCTTATTGGAACTCCGGGGCGGGAAATGGGCCTTTCTGTGGGGAGGGGGGGTGGGGGGTACGCATGTTTCGGGGCCGATTTTCGCGGTTTCTTCCCCTTTTTGAAGGCGCGCAATGGGCTCGCACACTTCCCGACCGACCGGCTGCGATGGCCAAGGGGTTGCTGAGAGATCAGGGGTCATCTTATGAACCATTGTGCGCCGGGCAAGCGATAATTTGTGCAAAGCGGGAAGGGATTAGGGATCAGGGATCGGGGCGGGGTTTTCGAGCCTGGGCTTGCAATTTGTGGTATAAAGGGCGAGAAATGGGGCTTCAGGAGATCCTTTTTCGCCGCAGGTTTGGCCTCTTGTATACATTTCTATCTTGATCTGTATATATCAAGGAGGGATGGCGGGGTTTTCGAGCCGGAGCTTGCGATTCGGGCCACAAAAGCGGGAAATTGGGCTTCCAGAGGCGCCTTTTCGCGGCTCGGTTGGGCCATTGCATATATTCGTGTATGGATTTGTGTATACAACGAGAGGGGTGGCGGGCTCCCATCGATCCGAAAGATTGGGGATGGAGATTGGGGATCTTGCGCCTGTTGCCGTTGCTGGGTGGGTTGGGGATTTGGCGTGGGGCGAAGTTCCTCCCGGCTGCATCGGCGTTTTCGGGGAGTGAGCCCGACAACAACACGTAACCGGCTGTCAATGAGTGCGTTGGCCTGAAATCAACAATCAGATATTCAGGCTTGGCTCTGCGCGGCAACAACTCGCGCATTGAGAACGGCCGCACGATGTCCACCAGCTGAAATGCCGGAAGAAGAGCGCGCGCTGTTTTGGCAGGATCTATTCTGGCCTTGACAAACATAAGAGTACGTGCGTACTCTAAACCCGTGCGATACTCGCGGGAACACAAAGCACGGAACCACGAGAATATTCTTTCCGTGGCCGCTCGCTCCTTTCGCGAACATGGCGGAAGCAGCGGCATCGGAACGGTGATGAAGAAGACAGGCCTGACGAAAGGGGGCTTCTACCGGCATTTCAGGAGCAAGAACGACCTCTTCGTTGAAGCCGTGGCACGAGCAGTCGACGAGGCGGGTAGACGCATGGTGGAAGTTGCAAAGTCCGCGCCCGAAGGTCAGGCTTTGCGGGCCATCATCGAACGCTATCTAAGCGCGAGCCACGCGAAGTCGCTGGGAACAGGTTGCCCGCTTTCCGCCCTCGGACCGGAGTTCGCACGAAAGCCGTTACCAGTGCGGAAACGGATTGAGGCGTTGCTGGAAGACTATCGGGAACGGCTATTGCCATTTATTCCTGGTCAGACTCGAGAAGAAAAACTCGCGAAGTGCAGGGTGCTGTTCCCCGCTATGTCGGGGGTGTTGATGACGGCCCGCGTTATCTCGGCCCCTCAAAGATGTGAGCAGATGTTGATGGAGGCGAGAAACTTCTTCATAAAGTGCTTCGCTGAAGAGTAAAACTTTTTACCAGGAATGAATGCGATCGTACTCTTCTTGGGGCAATCGAACGACTCCAAACTATATCGAAAGGATCATACCCTGAAATTCGTGATCCCCCTTGTTCCTTAGCTGCTATCGCACCTTGAAGAAGTCAGTCTGGCACCGCTTGACGGTGCAAACCCAGGGACGGCGGACGAAAAGCAGACCACGGATGAAGTCGATTTGACAGGCCGGAAAATGGTAATCGAAACGAAAGCGAATATGGAAGGAAACCACCATGACGGGCGATCCAATTTGGATGAAATCTCTGCTGGCGGTCCACGTAACTGCCGGTTTCGGTGCTTTTCTCCTTGCTCCCGTAGCGCTGACGACTGCCAAGGGCGGCCAACAGCATAAGCGCTGGGGAATGGTTTACCTGTGGTGTATTGGCCTCGTGGCGGTTACCGCGTTGCCAATGGCATTGTTCCGGCCGGTGCTGTTTCTGGCGCTGGTTGCGATTCTGTCGTTCTATCTCGCCTTCACCGGCTATCGCGTGCTGAAGCTAAAGAATCTCGCCGGCAGCCGCGCGCAGCCTGTGGATTGGATCGTGACCGGCGCTTGTTTCTTTTCTTCTGCGGCGCTGCTGTTGCTGGCCGTGTTCCGTCCGGCGCTGGTGCAGCATATGGGCATTGTGGCAATTCTGTTCGGCGCACTGGGCGCTCGCGCGTCAGGCATGCACCTGCTCAGCTTCGTTCGCAAGCCGACAGACAAGATGTCCTGGTTGTACAAGCACTTCCAGCATTTTATTGCCAGTTACATTGCGGCATGGACGGCGTTTAGCACGGTGACACTGCCGCCTCTCTTCGGCCATACAATGTGGTTGTGGATATGGCCCTCGGCCATCGGTGTTCCCGCCATTCTGCTGACGACGGCGTATTACAAGCGGCGATTCACGCCGCGCGAGGGAGCAGTGACCCCGGTTGCGGTGTAAGACCGACGGCATCCCGGTGGCCTTGGCTGCTCAGTTTGCGCATCATCGCCAAAGCACTCATCGAAGAATCGATTGGTCCCGAAAAGTCGGCAAGGGTTTACCGATTCCCGCTGACAACAACGTCGACTTTCGCGTCCAGCCCAAAGCGCGTTCCCAGCCTGGATGCGGCTGGCGACGGCGGAAGAGGCGGCTCGGCGGTTCTGGTTTGGCTCTGCGCCGATTCGTGACAGGTGGGGTTGTGACGGTGTTTGTTTCTCGGCGGGATGGACTGCGGGTCCAAATCTCGCCAACGGGCCAGGGGGCTGGCTTTTCCGGGGCGGCGGTGGGGGTTTGAGATTTGCGGGGATCGTTGCAGGGACCGGTTTCAGCGCATGGACCGGCAAAGAGGAGATGGTCTGTGAGCCTGCGTTTTGCGCCGTCCGTGGCTAAAGCCCTGACCTACCATTCTCCCGTCGCCCAACGGGGAGTTTTTATACAGGTTCTAACTCCCAGGTCTCAAGGGCGAGACCTGGGGCACCCAGTCATTTGAGGGACAGGCAAGATGTGGGCCACGTCTGGATGAAAACTGTAGGCAAGATACCCCCCCACCCCCCCTCCCCTGTGAGACCCACTTTTTGCCGCCCCGTATCCTCCCATCCAATTCAAAATCAACGAGATACAAAAACACCCCCAGTACCAATCGGTAAACACAACCCCCTCATTTCGAGCCATTTTTCGCCCACTTTCGGGCCTTTTGGGTGCCTCTTGGGCCTTTTTCCGCAGCCTCCGGCGTTCCCGTCCAGCCGCCACTGACAACGGACAACTGTCGTTCCTAACAACAAAAGCGCCGCCCGAAGGCGGCGCTTTCAATGAGTCATTCAGGAATGCGGCCTACAACGTCGATTCAATCTCAAATCCCCAGGCCTCCAACAGCGCCTCGGGGATGTACTTTGAGTTCTTGTTCCGTCGAGCCCACTCCCGCAAACGGGTTGACCGGATGTACTGGTCCGGGCTCAGCTTGAACTCCTTCACGATCTGCTCGAAGGAGGTCACCGTAGGCACAACCGGACCAATGGGCTCCGGCTTGCCCCAATTCGGATTTCCACGACGCTTTGCCATCGATTTGTTGTCCTTATTAGGTGGGTGATTTGCACGCACATCCTCGGAACGCGGCGGGGGACCTGTCAATCCTGAGGAAACTTTATGGTCTTATTTTAAGGAAATTTTCTTCAAAAATCAATAGGAAAATGAGAGAAAACTATCCAAAGATGAGGAATTCCCGGTACCGAACTCCCTGGGAAGATGTTGCTGACCCTAAAGGCATTAGCCGAGCCGGTGCACCACGCCCCAAAGCAGCGCCGCCTCCGTGCATTGACAAAGTCGTCAACATCCCGGTCACACTCTGCTCTATACTCTTATGACAACAAGGGGAAAAACCCCTCCACAATGCGGTCCAGAAAGCAATGGGGTGGCCGCCGCCCCTGAAGGAAGTTCTGCCGTAGAGCTGATTTTTCGATATATTAAAGATTCAGCTTAGTCCCGACTGCGGTCAGGCCTGCTCCGGCAAGCCATTTTCTAGAAAGACCAGAGCGATTTCCCAGGGAAGGAGTCGCACCGGATTGGTGTCTTTCCGGCTAAACAATGCACTCTGCACGGAAGAATCCATCGCGAGGGTTGCCATGCATTCATCGGATATTCCTCTCCGTACTCCTCAACCGCAGGGTCTCTATCACCCACGGAATGAGCATGATGCCTGCGGCATGGGGTTGGTTGCCAGCATTCGCGGCGAAAGAAGCCACGAGATTATTCGTAAGGGTCTTGAAGTCCTCATTAACCTCACCCATCGCGGCGCTGCCGGTTGCGATCCGGAGACCGGCGATGGCGCCGGCATCCTGATTCAGATTCCCCACGTGTTTTTCGCCCACGAATTCGGCAAATTGGGAACCGTGTTGCCGGAGCCGGGCTCTTATGGCGTGGCCATGTGCTTTCTCCCCGTGGAGCGGCACAGCCGCCTGCAGTGCGAAGGCGTCTTCGAGCGCATTGCGCAGCAGGAGGGTCTCGCCGTGATCGGCTGGCGCGACACCCCCGTCAACGGCGACGCGGTCGGCCGCGAGGCGCGCGCCTCCCAACCCTACATCGAGCAGCTTTTCGTCGGCCGGCCCACCGGCCTGGACGAAGACGCCTTCGAACGCCTCCTCTACCGTGTCCGCCGCCAAACCGAGAACGAGATTGCCGCCTCCGAGATCGAAGACAAGGGCACCTTTTACGTCCCGTCGTTCTCCTGCCGCACCATCATCTACAAGGGTTTGATGCTGGCCCCGCAGATTGAAAAGTTCTACTTCGAGCTGGCCAATCCCCTGGTCAAAAGCGCCCTCTGCGTGATTCACCAGCGCTTCTCCACCAATACCTTTCCCAGTTGGAAGCTCGCGCACCCTTACCGCTACGTGGCGCACAACGGCGAGATCAACACCATCCGCGGCAACATCAGTTGGATGAACGCGCGCCAGTCGGTGCTGCAAAGCCCGCTCCATGACGGCCACATCGACAAGCTGTATCCGGTCATCTCGCCCGATGGCAGCGATTCGGCTTCGCTCGACAATGCCGTGGAGTTCCTCTATCAATCCGGCCGTTCCCTCGCCCACGTAATGGCCATGCTCATTCCCGAAGCCTGGGCCGGCAATCCCGACATGGATGAGGACAAGCGCGCCTTCTACGAGTACCACGCTTCGCTGATGGAACCATGGGATGGGCCCGCGGCCATTGCCTTCACCGACGGCCGCGTCATCGGCGCAACCCTCGATCGCAACGGCCTTCGCCCCGGCCGCTATGTGGTCACCAAGGACGACGTGGTGGTGCTGGCCTCCGAGGCTGGCGTCCTCGAAGTCCCCGCCGAAGACGTGCGCAAGAAAGGCCGCCTGCAGCCGGGCCGCATGTTCCTCGTCGATACCGTCCAAAAACGCATCGTCTCCGACGCCGAGATCAAAAAGCAGTTGGCCGCGCGCCAGCCTTACTCGGCATGGCTTCAGCAGCAGCAGGTCACCATGGAGATGCTGCCCGAGCCCGCGCGCGTCATCGCATCCAATCCCGAAACCCTGCTCCGCCGCCAGCGCGCCTACGGCTACAGCGAGGAAGATCTGAGAATCCTTCTGCTGCCGATGGGCGCCAAGGGCGAGGAGCCGATTGGTTCCATGGGAACCGATGTCCCCCTGGCCTGTCTCTCCGACCGCCCCCAGCCGCTCTTCAACTACTTCAAGCAACTCTTTGCGCAGGTCACCAACCCGCCCATCGATCCCATTCGCGAAGAACTGGTCATGTCGCTCATCAGCTACATCGGCACCGAGCGCAACATTCTCGACGAGGCGCCGGAAAACTGCCACACCCTCAAGCTGCCCCATCCCATCCTGACCAACCGCGATCTGGAAAAGCTGCGCCGCGTCTCCTCGGGCGATCTGCTGGCCACCACTCTGCCCGCGCTCTTCCGCGCCGAGGACGGCGAGGTCGGCCTCAAACACTCGCTCGACGACCTGAGCAATCGCGCCGCGCACGCGGTTATCTCCGGCTATACCCTGCTGATTCTCTCCGACCGCGGCGTCGATCCCACCTACGCGCCCATTCCCAGCCTGTTGGCCATGGCCGCCGTCCACAACCGGCTGGTGCGCGAGAAGACCCGCACCCAGGTGGCGCTCATCATCGAGAGCGGCGAACCGCGCGAGGTCATGCACTTCGCCCTTCTCATTGGCTACGGCGCCAGCGCCATCAATCCTTATCTCGCCATCGAGACCATCCACGACCTCAAGCGCCGCAGTCTGCTGCCGGAGAAAGTCACCGCCGAATACGCCGAAAAGAACTTCATCAAGGCCATCAATAAGGGCCTGCTCAAGACCTTCTCCAAGATGGGCATCAGCACCCTGCAAAGCTATCGCGGCGCTCAGGTCTTTGAAGCTGTGGGGCTGAATCAGTCGCTCGTCCAAGCCTACTTCCCCGGTACCGCCTCGCGCATCGAAGGCGTCGGTCTCGAGGTGCTGGCCCGCGAAGCGCAGCTCAAGCACGCCTACGCCTTCCAGCCGCTCACCGAGTCTGAAACGGATCTGGTCGTCGGCGGCCACTATCAATACCGCGAGGGCGGCGAGTATCACCTTCTCAACCCGCTCACCATCGGCAAGCTGCAGCATGCCGTACGGCAGAACAATCCAGCCACCTTCGAGGAGTACACAACCCTGCTCGACGAGCAGAACCGCAACCTCTGCACTCTGCGCGGCCTGCTCAAGTTCAAGTACGCGGAAAACCCCATCCCGCTGGACGAAGTGGAGCCGGCCAAGGAGATCGTCAAGCGCTTCACCACCGGCGCCATGAGCTTCGGGTCCATCAGCAAGGAAGCCCACGAGACCCTGGCCATCGCCATGAACCGCATCGGCGGCATGTCCAATACCGGCGAGGGCGGCGAAGACGAGGAACGCTTCAAGCGCGACGCAAACGGCGATCTGCGCCGCAGCGCCGTCAAGCAGATAGCCAGCGGCCGCTTCGGCGTCACCGCCCACTATCTGGTCAACGCCGACGAGATCCAGATCAAGATGGCGCAGGGCGCAAAGCCCGGCGAAGGCGGTCAGTTGCCGGGACACAAGGTGGATGAGATTATTGCCAAGACCCGCCACTCCATCCCCGGCGTGGGCCTCATCTCGCCGCCGCCGCATCACGACATCTACTCCATCGAAGATCTCGCCCAACTGATTTACGACCTGAAGAACGTCAACCCGCAGGCCCGCATCGCCGTCAAGCTGGTCTCCGAAGTCGGCGTGGGCACGGTCGCCGCCGGCGTCTCCAAGGCCCACGCCGATGTGGTGCTCATCTCCGGCGACAGTGGCGGCACCGGCGCTTCGCCGCTCAGCTCCATCAAGCACGCCGGATTGCCCTGGGAGCTTGGCCTTGCCGAAACCCAGCAGGTCCTTCTGCTCAACGATCTGCGCAGCCGCATCCGGGTGCAAACCGACGGCAAGCTGCAGACCGGCCGCGATGTGGTGATTGCCGCCCTGCTGGGCGCAGAAGAGTTCGGCTTTGCCACCGCGCCGCTCATCACCATGGGCTGCATCATGATGCGCAAATGCCATCTGAACACCTGCTCGGTGGGCATCGCGACGCAGGACCCAGTGCTACGCGCGCGCTTCACCGGCCAGCCCGAGCACGTCGTCAACTTTTTCTTCTTCATCGCCGAGCAGGTGCGTCAGTACATGGCCAAGCTGGGCTTTCGCACCGTCGATGAGATGGTCGGCCGCGTGGAAAAGATCGAAGCCTCCGTTGCCCACGAGCATTGGAAGGCGAAGGGCATCGACCTCTCGTCGATCCTCTATGCGCCCACGCTGCCCTCGCGCGTGGCGCGACACAAGGTGCAGGCCCAGGATCACGGCCTCGCCCAGGCCCTCGATCATGCGCTCATCGCCAGGGCCGCGCCCGCGCTCGAATCCAAAACTCAGGTCACCGCCAGCTTCGCCATTCGCAACGTCCATCGCACCGTGGGCGCCATGCTGGGAGGCGAGATCGCCCGCCGCTACGGATCGGTTGGATTGCCGGAAGGCACCATCCACTTCAAGTTCACCGGCTCGGCCGGACAGAGCTTCGGCGCCTTCGTCCCCCATGGCGTCACCCTTGAGCTCGAAGGCGACGCCAACGATTATCTCGGCAAGGGCCTCTCCGGCGGCCGTCTCATCGCCTATCCGCCCAAGACCTCCAGCTTCCTGCCCGAGGAGAGCATCCTGGTCGGCAACGTCGTTCTCTACGGCGCTACCTCGGGTGAAGCCTTCCTCAACGGCATCGCCGGCGAGCGCTTTGGGGTCCGCAACTCCGGCGCTACCGCGGTCGTCGAAGGCGTGGGCGACCACGGCTGCGAATACATGACCAACGGCACGGTCATCGTTCTCGGATCCACAGGCCGCAACTTCGCCGCAGGCATGAGCGGCGGCATCGCCTACGTCTACGACGACCAGGGAGACTTTTCCACCCGGCGCTGCAACAAGGCCAGCGTCGATCTCGAACCGCTGGTTTGCGCGGAGGACGTGGAACGCGTCCGCGGCCTGCTCGAACGCCACCGCGACTTCACCGGCAGTCCCCGCGCAGCCTGGGTTCTCGAGCACTGGGCCGGCGCGCAGCCGTCTTTCGTCAAAATCTTCCCCCATGAATACAAGCGCGTTTTGGGATTCGCCAGGGTGGATTCGGTTTATGTTTCCCCCACATCTTCGTCGCCTCTGGTGACGCCGGCAGAGGTGCAGCATGGGTAAGGACACAGGTTTCCTGGAGATTCAACGCGAGCAGCCCACCCGCCGCAAGGTCGAGGAGCGGGTCAAGGACTGGCTGGAAATTTACGAGCCGTTCCCCGAGGAAAAGCAGCGCGAACAGGGCGCTCGCTGCATGGATTGCGGCGTGCCCTTCTGTCACACCGGCTGTCCGGTCAACAACCTCATCCCTGACTGGAACGACCTTGTCTACCACGGCCGTTGGGAAGCAGCCATCCGCCGCCTCCACGCCACCAACAACTTTCCTGAGTTCACCGGACGCATCTGCCCGGCGCCCTGCGAAGCCGCCTGCGTGCTGGGCATCAATCAGCCCGCCGTCTCCATCAAGCTGATCGAGCGCTCCGTTGTCGAGCGCGCCTGGGATGAAGGCTGGATTCGACCCGAGCCGCCCGAGCAGGCCACCGGCAAGAGAGTCGCCGTCGTGGGCAGCGGGCCTGCCGGTTTAGCGGCGGCGCAGCAGTTGCGCCGCGCAGGCCACTCCGTTACCGTCTACGAAAAGGCCGATCGCATCGGCGGCCTCCTGCGTTACGGCATTCCCAACTTCAAGCTCGAAAAGCATGTCCTCGACCGCCGCATCGAGCAGATGCGCTCCGAGGGCGTCGCCTTCGTCACCAATGCGCACGTGGGAGTCAACGTCCCGATCGAAGCCCTCATCGGGCACTACGACGCCATCCTGCTCGCCGGCGGCGCCGAGCAGCCCCGCGACCTCAAGATTCCCGGCCGCGAGCTCAAAGGCATCCACTTCGCCATGGAGTTCCTGCCCCAGCAGAATCGCCGCTGCGAAGGCGACACGGTTGACCCTTCTGTCGCTATCCACGCCCAAGGCAAGCGCGTCGTCATCATCGGCGGCGGCGACACCGGCGCCGACTGCCTGGGCACCAGCCACCGCCAGCACCCCAAGAGCGTCCACCAATTCGAGATCATGCCCAAGCCTCCCGCAGAGCGCGCCCCTTCCACCCCCTGGCCGCTCTGGCCCTTGCAGTTGCGCACCGAAGGCGCGCACGAAGAGGGCGGCATCCGCGACTGGAGCATCAACAGCATCAAGTTCACTGGCGATGAAAACGGCAATGTCAGTCAGTTGCATGCCGTCCGTGTCGGTCCCCCGCCAAAATTCGAGCCCATTCCCGGCACCGAGTTCATCCTCGATGTCGATCTGGTGCTGCTGGCCATGGGCTTCCTCGGCCCCGTACGCAATGGCATGATCGAGCAATTGGGCGTCGCTCTGGATAGCCGCGGCAACGTGGCCACCAAAGACGGCTACCAGACCTCGGTAGAAAATATCTTCGCCGCCGGCGACATGCGACGCGGTCAATCGTTGGTGGTCTGGGCCATCTGGGAAGGCCGCAAAGCCGCCGCCGCCATCGACAGCTACTTGACCTCGAAGGAGGAACCGGTAGCCCAGCGCCATCATGCGCTGGCCTGATGCAACCCGTCGAACAAAAGTGCGGAGAACTTCGGACTGGCTCTTGCCGCCGTTCGTTCGCCGCGTCAGATCGAGTAAAGTTCACGGGTGTCCGGGAAAATCCCTGCGACTTGCCGTAACGCATAGGTATTCTGGCCGATAATAGGCATTTCCCGTAGGAACGATTTGAATCCCATGCAGATGGGGGTGGAGTTTTCGCAATGCCCGTTGCGGTTGTGAAAATGCGGCATGAACTCTGGCCGCACGGTGTTTGCGCAATGGATCGAGTATCTGTCCCACAAGGAGTTTCAGAAATGCGTGGCTCGCCACGGTGGCGACCGGTACGTCAAGAAATTCAGTTGCTCACGAACAGTTCCTCGCCATGGCCTTCGCGCAGCTTACCTATGGCGAGAGCCTGCGCGATATTGAGGCCTGCCTGGGCGCGGTGGGCAGCAAGCTTTACCACATGGGCTTGGCCGCCACCGTGGCACGATCCACGCTGGCCGATGCCAACGAGGACCGCGACTGGCGCATCTTTGCCGACTTCGCGCAGGTGCTGATCGCCATGGCCAGGCCGCTCTATGTCGGCGACAGGATGACATTGCGGGTGGGGACTCAGGATGACAGCCTCAGAGGGTCCTTTTGAACAGGGGCGTGGCAATGAACAGGGTTGCCAGGCCGAAGACGCCGAGGAAGAGGAGGTCGAATTTTATGGCTTCGAAGCCGCCGTCTTTCAGGAGGATGGCTTTGAAGCCGTGGATGGCATAAGTGAAGGGGTCGACGACGGCGAGGGCCTGGAGCCAGCGTGGGAAGGCGGCGACGGGATACATGGCGCCGGAGGGATAAAACAGGAGTATGTTGAGGACGCCGAACATGGCGCGGGGGACAAGCGGGTCGTCGACGCGGACCATGAGCAGAAACATCATGCCGTTGAAGGCAACGGCGGTGACCAGGATGAGGCAGAGGAGCTGGAGCAGAACCAGAGGGTGGAAGATAACTCCGAGGCCGGCCATGAGGGTGCCGATGACGATGAGCACGATTCCGGAAAGGGTGGCCTTGATGGCGCCTGCGGCGTTGAGGCCGAAGACCAGCTCGAACTTGGTGATGGGAGTTACCAGATAACCCTCGTGGACGCCGCGGGCCTTGTCGTCGATGTATAACATGCCGCCGCCGATCATGACGGAGATATACATGGCGAGGGCCACGGTGGCGGGGAGGAGGAACTTCATGTAATCGACGTAGGGATAGAGCTCGACGATCTGGAGGGCGATGGAGCTGGCGAGACGGGGCTGAATGACGGGACTGGTGAGGGCGGAGACGACCAACTGCATCTCGGACTCCAGGGAGCTGGAGGTGAACTGATCGGAGTTATCGACAACCAGGCCGATGTTAGGCGCGTCCTGGGCGTACACGCGGCGGGAGTACTGCGCGGGGATTACGACGGCGGCGTCGACCTTGCCGGTGCGAACGTCCTCGCGGGCCTGCAGTTCGGAGCTGTACTCGAGGGTGGAGAAGGTCTTGATGTTGACGGCGATGGCGTCGAAAGCTTCGCGGAGCTTCACGGCCTGGGGACCATGATCGTAGTCCACGACGGCGACCCGGCAGCCGACGATTTTGCCGCCAAAGGCGTGTCCCATGATGATCAACTGCAGGATGGGCATCATCAGGGACATGATCATGAGGGTGGGTGAGCGGAAGAACTTGCGCATCTCGCGCTCGACGATGGCGAGGAGTCGATTCATGGCTGTGCTCCGGGACGGGGCGGCATGAGGAAGTTGACGGGCTTGACCTGCTCGTCGCGGAGCTGGCGCCCGGTGTAGTGGACGAAGACATCGTCGAGAGTGGTGTTCTGCACGCTGAGGGAGGTGAGGGTCTCGCCCAGTTGGGCCGCTAACTCGACTAACTGCATGGTGGTGCGGGAGCCGGAAGAAGTTAGTACGCGATAGAAGCCGGCGCTCTGGGCCTGCACGCTGGTGACGCCGTCGAGAGCTTCGAGACGGGCCTTCCACTCATCGGTTTCACGGTCGAAGTGGACTTCAACGACGTTGGCGCCGGGGACGTTGTGCTTTAGCTCGATGGGCGTGCCGAGGGCGACGAGCGTGCCGTGATCGACAATGGCGACGCGGTCGCAGAGCTTGTCGGCCTCCTCCATGTAGTGGGTGGTGATGAGCATGGTCAGGCTGCGGGATTTGCGCAGGTTGTCGAGCATCTCCCAGACAGCAATGCGGGAGACGGGATCGAGGCCGGTGGTGGGTTCGTCGAGAAAAAAGATGTGCGGGTTGTGGACCAGGCCGCGGGCGATTTCGAGGCGGCGGCGCATTCCCCCGGAGAGGGTCTTGGTCTGCGCGCCGCGCCACTTGACCAGGTCGACGGCTTCAAGCACTTCCTGAATGTTGTGTTCGCGCTGCGCTTTGGGGACGCTGTAGAGCTTGGCATAGATGGAGAGGTTCTCTTCCAGGGTAAGGTCGGGGTCGCTGGTGAGGGCCTGGGGAATGACGCCGATCATGCGGCGGACGGCGTCGGGTTCGCGGGCAACGTCGTGGCCGCCAACGATGGCCTTGCCGCTGGTGACGGGCATGAGGGTGGTCATCATGCGGATGAGGGTGCTTTTGCCTGCGCCGTTGGGGCCGAGGAGGCCAAAGATTTCGCCTTCGGCGACCGAGAAGCTCACGTCCTTGACGGCCTCGAACTTGCCGTAGCGCTTGCAAATGTGCTCAACCGCCATCGCCGCCGCCGCCGTGGGCGGTTTCACTTTTTGGTCGGGAGTCGCGGACTGGTCCATCATTGCTTCACCAGCCTGGATTTGGGGATGTAGACCTCGGCGGTCATGCCGGGGACGTAGCGGTCGCCGGGATTGTCGATGAGCAGCTTGAGCTGGATGGTTTTGATGTCGCGCTTGCGGCTGGAGACATCGCGCTGGGTGGCGAAGTCGGCTTCCGCGGCTTTGTTGATGACTTTTCCCTGGATCGTTGCGCCCGAGGGCATGACGATACGCAGGGAGTCGCCGAGCTGGACGGCGTCGGCTTGGGTTTCAGGCAGCGGCGCGTAAACCCAGGTCTGGGTGAGGTCCATGATGGTGACGATGGTGGCTCCGGGAGCGACCACCTCGCCTTGGCGGGCGGCGCGGACGTTGACCTTGCCGCTCACCGGCGCAAAGACCTGGGAGTAGCCCACCTGGACCCTGGCCTGCTCGGCGAGGGCGCGAGCGTTCTCGACTTCACCGCGGGTGGAATCGACGGTGCGGGCGGCTACGGTGGTGAGCAGCTCATGGGCGCGGGCCTGGCGCAGCGAGGCCTCGGCGGCGACCTCGTTTTCCTTCGCTGTATCGACGGCCGCTTTGGCCGCTTGCAGGCTGGTGGCCGCTTCGTCGCGAGACTGGGCGCTCATGATGCCCTGCTGGGCGAGGGCGACGGTGCGGCTGGTGTCTGCCTGCTGATGCTCGTAGTTGGCCTGGGCCTGGGCCAGCGCGGCCCTGGCGGCGCGGACCTGAGCCTCCGCGTTGACAGTGGCGCTGGAGGTTTCGCCGCGGTCCTGGCGCTCGGTTTCGACCGTCTCGGTCAGTTTCCACTTCTCGCTGGCGGCGGTGGCCTCGGCGGCTTTGCGAGCGGCCTGCAGGTCGTCGCTCTCGATGATGGCGATTAGCTGGCCCGCCTTGACGTCCTGGCCTTCATCGACGGTGAGGGTCTGGATGCGGCCCTGAATGCGGGCGCTAACCAATATCTCGTTGGCATCGACGGTGCCGATCAGTTGCAGGTCGCCCGTGGGCCGGACGGTCACAAAGTACCAGATCAGCGACCCGACGGTCAGCAAGCCCAGAATCAGGAAGACTCGATTGCGTGCGTTCACTTGCGCCTCACTTCATCTGTATTTGCTCCGCTCCCTTCGACCTTGTTCAGAGGGATCCCCGGTTGCGGAGCACGATCTCAGTTTTGTCCCCATCGGTGCTGGGGCCAAGCTCACAGGGGTTTTACGAATCAGTATGCCACAGTTGGTTAACCATGCTTAACTTGTTTTGTTAATTTTTGTTATCATGGGCTTTCCCGCTGCGATTCCGCTCCCCTTTCACCCGGTGAGTCTTGGGGAATCGGCTGACGAAAGGGCGGGCTGGGCGGCCCGGCCTCGACTTTCGCGGGCATGGGGGTAGATTGCAATACGCGCGAGGCGACGCGAGCTCCGTGCTCGCGGTCGACGAAGATGGCCTGGCCCAGGTACTCGATAGCCGCTTTGCGGCGAAATTCGAGGGCTGCAGGCTCCAGGGGATCGAAACCCTGCGACCATTTGGTCATGGGCGCGGAGAGAAAGTAGAAGACATTGGCGCCCAGGCCGGCGTAGATCAACTGCGTCCACTCAACCGGGATCAGCTCGCCCGCGGCGATTCCTTCTGCGACCAAGGCGTGGACCCTTTCCCACAAAGGGCGCATCAGCTTTTCGGCGATCGGCCCCAGGACGTTGGCCTCGCCGCGATGGAGGCGGATCATCTCCTGCTGCATCAGGCTCTGAAAGCCGCGGTTGGAGTACATACGGTCGAAGTGGTTGAGGACGATGCCGAGGAACCTTTCGCCGGCCGGGGCATCGGCTTCAAGGACAGCGAAGTTGTTGGCCCGGACACCCTCGATCACCGTGTCCAGAGCCGCTGCATACAACTCATCCTTGCCCCGGAAGTAGTAGTAGAGGAGGGCCTTGTTGACGCCGGCGGCTTCGGCAATCTGTTCGGTGCGCGCTCCGGCAAGGCCGCTCTCGCTGAATTCATGGATGGCGGCAGCGAGGATGCGTGCGCGGGTCTGGTCGGCACGTTCGGTCTGGGAGCGGGATGGGGTAGCTGGGCCCATTGTTGACTAACTGGTTAGTAAAATATACCAAGAGTTCACATTTTGCAAGGGGCGCGGCTCGAATTCCCTCGAATTACAAGTAAGTATCCCCCCACCAAAGCCGCATAAGCGCTAACTGCTTGAGAGAATATTTGTTCCTGCGATTTGCGCTTGCGAGGCGCGTCGGCTAAGCCTTTGGCGATCTGGTCCCGGTTTGCCGGCATGTCGCCCAGAGCAAGGGCCGGTTGGATTGCTGCGGTGACTTGGTGCAATGCAAAGGAAAACTCACGCCATCGGCGGGAAGTCGCTTGCCCTGCCAATGGGTATCCCCAGGGGGGAAAGGGCGCGCGCGTACCGGATGAGTTTCTCAATGAGTAAGCTGACGAACAGCTTTCCATAAAGCCAGGCTTTGGCGCTGTCTTGATCGTATTTGGGCAAGGGCCCAACTGGGCGGCTTGCTTAAAGCGTTTGAAGACCAGTTCGATTTGCCACCGAAACCGGTAGTGGTCAAGAACCTGTTGCAGGGAAAATTCCGGCGCGGGAAACGTTGTCAAAACCATGACATATTGCGCGTAAACCAAGGTTTCAGGTTGCAGTTGGGTGCCATGCTTGCAAGCATAGCGTCTGAGCTTCCTGTGGGCCAGCGCGATGGCCGTTTGACTCTTGCGAACCACGCATAGCCGAGCTGAAACCGGGGCATGGTCTTCGAAGGGAACCAGAACCTCCCATTCCTCCATTTGCCCCGTTGCGGTAATCGATTGCAATCCTTGCAGCAATCCAAACTGGGATCCATCCGGCGTCTGCAGGAGGATGCCGTCCGGGTTAAGTCGGACGGCAAGGTAAGCTTTTCTGCCGGCAGCATGATGGATTCCACTGCCGTGACAGTAACCGCGGCCGGCAAGAACGCAATCCTTGGGCTTCAAGGGAAATTGCTGCAGCGATTCACCCGTTCCCTGCCGGAGGCTTTCCCGATTGCGGTAACAGGCTCCTAGGAGTCTGTCGGGCATGGATTCGTGACGGAGCCTACCGCTGTAATCGGCCTTGGCAAAAACGCTATGCCCGACAGACTGCGAGCAAAGAACGCCGTAAATGCGAGACAGCCCGACTCCCGATTCGCCCTTCGGATGCTGCAAGCGCTTCTGCGCGAAGAGATTCCCTGCGGTCACGAAGCCGCGAAAGCGGCGTCGACGCCCTCAAGCGAAACCCGTTGCGCTTGCGCGATTTCGGCTGCGTTCTCAAGACACGGTACTCTTGAGAGCGATGCCTCCCATCCTCAACGCGCAGTCCATCACCAAGCAATTCGGCGCTAAGCCCTTGTTTTTCAATATCTCGCTGACCGTCGAGGATGGCGATCGCATCGGCCTCATCGGACCCAACGGCGCGGGCAAGTCCACGCTGCTGGCCGTTCTGGCCGGGCAGATCGAACCCGACTCCGGAGAACTCGCGGTCCGCAAGCGAGCCCGCGCCGCTTACGTGCCTCAGGACTCGCGTTTCGTTCCCGGTCTCACCGTCCGCCAGGTGCTGGAAGCCGCTCTGGCCGCAGCGCATGTCAATGAGTCCGAACAGGAAGGCCGCCTGCGCGAACTCAGCGGCCGCGCCGGTTTTGCGGACCTCAACGGGGAAGCCGCCGCGCTCTCCGGAGGCTGGCGCAAGCGCCTCGCGATCACGGAAGCCCTGGTCACCGAGCCGGAGGTGATGCTGCTGGACGAGCCGACCAACCACCTCGACCTGGCCGGCATCGAGTGGCTGGAAGAACTGCTCCGCGCCTCCTCCTTTGCCGCCGTCACCGTCAGCCACGACCGCTACTTCCTCGAATCTACTTCCAGCCAGATCGTCGAGCTGAATCGCGTCTATGCCGAAGGCCTGTTGCGCGTGAAGGGCAACTTCAGCCGCTTTCTTGAAGAGCGGGAGGCCTATCTCGAATCGCAAGGCCGCCGGCAGGAGAGCCTGCGCAACCGCGTCAAGACCGAGATCGAGTGGCTCCGCCGCGGCCCCAAGGCGCGAACCACCAAATCCAAGGCCCGCATCGACACCGCCAACGCCATGATCGGCCAGTTGGCGGCGATGGACGTCCGCACCTCGGTCTCGACCGCGGGCATCGACTTTGAAGCCAGCCAGCGCAAGACCAAGCGGCTGGTCGAATTCAACGGCGTGGCTTGCGATGTTCCCGTTTCCACCGAATCCCGTGCACAAGATCGAAACAGCCAACGGCTCTTCAGTGGACTCAATTTCATCCTCACAGCGGGCATGAAAGTAGGCCTCGTCGGCCCAAACGGCAGCGGCAAAACCACATTTCTGCGCTTGTTGCGCGGCGAGATCGAACCCGCTCAAGGCGCCATTCGCCGTGCCGATGGCCTGCGCATGGTCTACTTCAGCCAGATGCGCGAACTGGACGAGAGCCTCACTCTGCGCCGCGCTCTCGCTCCGGAGGGTGATTCCGTGATCCACCAGGGCCGCGCCGTCCACGTGGCCAGTTGGGCCGCCCGTTTCCTGTTCACCGGTGAGCAACTGAGCCAGCCGGTCGCCAACCTCTCCGGCGGCGAAAAAGCGCGCGTGCTCATCGCCAAGCTGATGCTGGAGCCGGCCGACATCCTGCTGCTCGACGAGCCCACCAACGATCTGGATATACCCACGCTAGAAATCCTCGAAGACAGTCTCCTCGACTTTCCCGGCTCGCTGGTTCTGGTCACGCACGACCGTTACCTGCTGAACCGCGTGGCCTCGACCGTGCTTGGTCTCGATGGCCGAGGGCACACTGGACGCTTTGCCGACTATGCCCAGTGGGAAGACTGGATGGGAGAACAGCAGCTGATCGAGGAGAGCAAGCTAGCGCGCCGTCCAGACCGGGCAACCTCCGAAAAGAAAGCTGGAACGGAGTCTGCGCCGGGCACGGGAACCAGGAAGAAGCTCTCCTACCTCGAGGCCCGCGAGTTTTCCATGATCGAGCAGCGGGTCGAGGAGTCCGACGCCCGCCTGGCCGTCGCCCGCGCCCGCGTCGAACACCCGGACGTGGCAACCGACGCGACTGCCCTCCAGGAGGCTCTCCTTGAACTCGACGCGGCGCAACACCAGAACGATGCCCTCTACGCACGCTGGGCGGAGCTGACGGAAAAGGCGGGATAGAGGGGATGGCCGATCGCTGGCCGTCAAGGCTCGCGGCTGATAACGATATCAGCTATAATTCGCACCGCGAAAGAAAGGGGCTTTCACGATGCGACTGAGACAGTTGGCGACACTTATTCTGGCGGCCGTTCTTGGATGTGCACTGTGGGCGCAGCCGGCGCCGCAGCCGGTCAATCCGCACGCAACTCCCGAGGCCCGCGCCCTGCTTGCCTATCTCGATTCCATCTCCGGCCAAGCGACCATCACGGGCCAGCACAACTATCCCAACGACGGCTCGCGCTGGACCGACCTCGCCTATGACCTGACCGGCAAGTATCCAGGACTTTTCGGTCAGGACTTCGGCTTCTCGGCGGGCGAGGACAAGGACTCCGTGCTTTCGCGGCCGGCCATGATCGAGGAGGTCGAGCGGCAGTACAAGAACGGCGCGGTCATTACCCTCACCTGGCACGCCGTGAAGCCCACCGACGATGAGCCCGTCACCTTCCATGACAGCGTCCAGGGCCATCTCACCGATTACGAGTGGCGGCAGCTTCTCACCCCCGGCTCGCCCCTTTACAACCGCTGGTGCGCGCAAGTGGACGTCATCGCCGGCTATCTGCGCCAGTTGCGCGATGCCCATGTTCCCGTGCTCTTCCGCGCCTATCACGAGATGAACGGCAACTGGTTCTGGTGGGGCGGCCGGCCGGGAAGGGATGGGTCGGCGGCGCTTTTCCGCCAGATCTACGACCGCTTCGTCAACGTTCATCGTCTCGACAACCTGGTTTGGGTGTGGAACGTGAACGCGCCCGGCGGCAATGCCGGCCCGGTGGCCGATTATTTTCCCGGCCCGGAGTTTGCCGACCTGATCACGATCGACATCTACGGCGAGTTCAAGCAGGAGTACTACGACAGCATCGTCGCGCTGGCCGCCGGCAAACCGGTTGCGCTGGCCGAGGTTGGCGGAATGCCCAGCCCTGAAGTGCTCGCCCGGCAACCGCGCTGGACCTACTTCATGACCTGGAGCGAGTGGATCCATTTCGCAAACCCGCTTGAGTTGGCGAATGCCGTCTACCACGCGCCGCGCATATTGAATCGCGACGATCCTCGCCTGGCCGGACCGATGGCGGCGATGCGCAAGGCCACGGCTGAACGCACCGGCGGCGCGCCAGCGGCCGAGCCGGTTAACCCAGGCGCTACTCCTCAGGCAAAGGCTCTTTTGGCCCGTCTGATTGGCGCACCGCGGCGGGCAGTGCTCAGCGGCCAGGAGAACGATCCCGCATCGCCTGCGGCCGCGACGGCCGCGGTGATAGAAGCGACCGGGAGAGAACCGGCCATCTGGGGGGCGGAGTTGGCTGCGGCGGACGACAACCAGCAGGCCATCGTGAAGGAAGCTGTCCGCGCGCACGGGAACCACGCCGAAGTGGCTCTGAGTTGGCGCCCTGCCCGGCCGACAGACGGTGCTCCGCCCAATGCGCAAGTTCCGTTGACCGACTTCGAGTGGAATGAACTCCTGACCTCCGGCAGCACCCTCAACCAGCGCTGGTGTGAGCAGGTGGACGCGGTCGCGGCGACACTCGGAGAACTGCAGAAAGAAGGAATCGCGGTCCTCTGGAACCCCTATCCTGAATCCAACGGCAAGGATTTCTGGTGGGCTGGCCGCAAGGGCATCCATGGCTCGGCAGAGCTGTATCGCCAGCTCTTCGACCGCATGGTCAATCACAGCGGTCTGCGCAATCTGGTCTGGGTGTGGGATGCCGGTCAGCCGGATTTCAGGCAAGGCGGCGCGGGAGCCTTGAGCGACTTCTTTCCCGGACTGCTTTACGCCGATGCGGTGGAAATCAGGCTGCGCGAGGCCAATCCGCGCTTTATGACCGGCGGTTTCCTCTCGCAATTTGCCGTGGAAAAGCCCATTGGAGTCGAGCTTGAGGGCGACCCTCCGGCTCCTGCCGCCTTCCCGGAACACTCGGGCTGGGCCTGGTTTCTTGCCGTTCCGGTTGGCTCGGCTCCGGGGGACTCTGCCGCGCGCGATGAAGCCTTGCGCAAGCTCTATGCCGACCCGCACATCGCTTCTCTCCCGGCGGCCAAAGGAACGGAGTCTACCGCTCGCCCCAACTGAGCTTGCTGCGCAAAGCCTCGAAGAAGCCGCTCTCGGCAATCCGCACCAGCTTGACCGTATGGCTGGAGCGCTGACAGCGGACCTCGTCGCCGCGGTGCAGTTCGACGGCCTGCTGGCCATCCACGGTGAGCAGCGCCAGGTCCGGAACGCCTTCCACCCGGACGGTGAGGGAGGCGTCGCCGCGCACCACGATAGGCCTGAGAGTGAGTAGATGCGGGCAGATGGGCGTAACTACCATTGCGTCCACGTCCGGTGTGAGGATGGGGCCGTTGGCCGCAAGCGTGTAGGCCGTCGAGCCGGTGGGCGTCGAGACAATCACGCCGTCCGCCCGGAAGCGGGCCACCCGTCTGCCGTCCAGCTCAACCGCAAAATCTCCCATGCGAGCGATGTCGCCCTTGGAGACCACCAATTCGTTCAGCGCCTCATAGCTGGCCTGGAGCGCTCCGTCCCGCCACAGCTCCCCATGAAGCATCGCCCGCTCATCCAGGCTGTGGCAATCGCTGCACCAGCCCTCCAGCGTCGAGTAGAGGTCGGCAAGCCGAACCTCGGTCAGGAACCCGAGGAACCCGAGATTCACGCTGAGGATGGGCGTGCCGGTCGAGGCAAAGATACGCGCAACCGAGAGCAGAGTGCCGTCCCCGCCCAGAACGATAACCAGGGCAGGCGCCCAGGACGGCATCGCCGCGCGCTCCACTACCTGCGCCGCCGCGCTAAACTCGCCGCCCTCGCGGTCGAGCAGCGCCTCGAAGTCGTGCCGGAGCAGCCACCCGATCAACTCCGGAAGAAGCCGGGCCAGCTCTTCCTTGTGCGGTTTGCAAACGATGGCCACGCGTGTCATGCGGTCTCAGTGTACCGGATTGGGACGGGGGCGTGGACCGACCGCCGGCGTTACTCATATCGCCTCTGGAAACTCTGCACACGCATGACAGGGGCCTGTGTTAGCATTCGCTTCAGTTTTGAATTCAGGAGGACAGATGGGTGACGGTGAAAGACCTCAAGTGCCCACAGATGAGCCGGTGTACCGGCCGAGCTTTCATTTTGCTGGAGTTGAGATAAAGCCAGACGACGACCCGCGAGCGATGGTCCGGGAGCAGATTCTCAGGAGAGTGCGGGGCCAACTCTGGGTGAATTCAATCGGCTCGGTCTTCCTTGGACTGGTTCCTTTGTTCATCCTAAGCTTCGTTTCAGTCGGCTTAGGTCTGCTGGGTTTTTATATCGGATTCTCACTCTGGTGGGGGATTCGGGATGCCGTTCACGCATCGACGATGGACGAGCACCATCCTCTGAGCGGCTTTATTGAAGGGGTGTTTGGAATCCAATGGATCCTTGGCGGATTGGGCGTCATTCTGGTGAGCGCTGTTGCCTTCATCGCGTACAACCTGCTTGGCGGCGGAGTCTACGGGCTATACAAGTTAATAAGGAAGAGCAGTGAGGATCTAGAGGAATATGCGCCCCGGCGCTAAACTCCAACTCGCCGCGCATAAAGCAGAAACTCCCGATTCCCTTCCGCGCCGCTGATCGGCGATGGAATCGCTTCAACCACCTCCCAGCCCAGCGAACGGACGCAGCCGGCCACCCGGTCCACAGCGAGTTGGTGCGCCTCGGGATCGCGCACGATGCCTCCCTTGCCTACCTGCCCGCGTCCGGCCTCAAACTGAGGCTTCACCAAGATCACGGCTTCAACCAGCGCCGGCGCCGCCGCGAAAACAGGCTCCAGCAGCAGCGTCGCCGAGATGAACGAGACGTCCATCGTCAGCAGCGTGGGGCCGGGTATTCCCTCGGAGGCTAAAGCCGCGCTTTCCTTTTGCGGCATTTGCGGCGCGGCCAAAGAGCCTGCGGAAGAAGAATTCGATACGGAGGGAGGCGGGGGTTTCAACCGCCGTATAAGGCCAACTGAATCAACACGGGCTCTAGCCCCGGAGGGACGCTTTTCGGGTTCTTCACTTGAATCCAAGCCCTTTTTCGCAACGACGAAAGTCGTACCCTGACCCAACTCGGAGCCAGAGCCGGGAGCAGTCTTGGCAACCAGTGAATTTGGCTCAAGAAATCGCGCATTGGTTCGTTCCAGCAGCCGCACGCGCGCATCGTTGCGCAGCTTCATCGCAATCTGCCCGAAGCCGGTATCGACAGCGGTCACGTGCGCGGCGCCGTGCTGCAGCAGGCAATCGGTGAATCCCCCGGTCGATGCGCCCACGTCGAGGCAAGCCCTGCCGCTCACCGAAATCTGCCAGTGCCTGAGAGCCTCCGCAAGCTTCAGGCCGCCCCGGCTCACGTAGGGCTGCTCCTCGCCCAGCAAGCGGATCAGGGAGTCCTCCGGAACATTGGCGCCCGGCTTATCCACCTTTTGTTCCCGCACCAGGACCCGGCCGGCAAGAATCAGCGCGCGCGCCCGCTCCCGGCTGGGAACGAGACCCCGCTCGACCAGCAGAATATCCAGGCGTATTCTCGCCGCGCCCGCCGTCATATCCGCACATTCCCCTGTCTCGAATGTAGAAGAGAATGCCTCGGTCGAGCGGAAAGATGCCAATCTGCAATTACAATTCAGACGATTTCCGCCGTCATCCATTCCTTCCGGGAGTGGACAAGAGCTTCGCTTTGCCTTCCGTAGCAGTCTTCATCTTCGGTATGCCGTGTTGATGGCAATCCGCGCACTTGACCCAGTGAATGTTGTGCGGGCTGGCTGCATTGGCGAAGGTCGTATCCATCTTCTCGACGTCGAGACCGCAGTTGGACATTTTCGGGTGGCACGTCTTGCACGACGCCCGCGCATTCTCATTGTGCCCGGAATGGCAGGAGATGCAGCTCAGCCCCTCATGCACGCCCATCGGCGTCCGGTCGTCCCCTGAGCCCACCTGCGGCCCCCACAGCTTGTTTGCGGCCTCGGTGCCTGTCTCGGGCTGCCGAGGCGCGTGGCACTGGTAGCAAAGCGCCTGGCGCGCGTCCTGGCTCATGGTCACAAGACGGGCGCCATCGTGCATGACCGGGATCGGCAGAACGATCGCGGCAACATGCATGCTTTCCCGGCGGTCGAAGAAGGCCAGCGAATCGTGAACCGCCGCGCCCGCCACCGATATCCGGTCCTTGGGCCTGGCTTCCGGAGCGCCTTCCCGGTGAATCCAGTGGCAAGCCTGGCAGGGCATCGCCGGTTGATCGGCAAACAGCGCTCGCGTCACGTGCCAGGGGCCTTGCGTGTTCTGGGGCTGGACCAGGTCGCGAATCGGACCGTCGAAGTGCATTCCATGACAGCGCAGGCAATCGTCCACTAAGCGTCGCTTGGTGTTGTGGACCGGATCGGCAAAGATCTGGCTGTAGGTGGCGCTGTGCGGGCCCGCCTTCCAGGTCGCGTATTCCTGCCGGTGGCACATCTGGCAGTGGGGAACCATCTCCACCACATCCACGTCGCGCAGCCGGATGGCCTCCGGCATGGGACCGAAGAGATGTACCCGGATGTGGCGCAGTTTGGTGTGCAGGCTCGCCTCATGGCATTCCATGCAGCCCACATCGCGGTGCGCCGAATCGTGCACCCCCTTGAAATGCCCGGCCATCTCGTGACAGTTAGCGCAGCCATGGCCAAGTTGCGATGTGTAATAGGCCGACGCGCCCCAGATGCACCCCACCGCCAGCAGTGCCACTGCCCCAACCGCAAGCGCCGCCACTCGCAGGAATCTCATGACCGGAATCCCGTGCCCTTCCAGTTCTTCACCAGTGCATCCGAGGCAAAATAGGCAACGGCCATGATGGTCAGCACCGGATTGAAGCCGCCGTTGGTCACATGCACGCTTGAATCGATCACGAAGACGTTATCGACGTCGTGAATCTGGCAGTTCCGGTTCACCACCGAGCCCTTCGGGTCGTTGCCCATGCGGCAGGTGCCGGCCTGGTGCTGGCCGGCGGATACGAGCTGCGGCTTCCCGGCCATCAGGGATGTGGATACCGCCCCAGCCTCCTTGAGCCACGCCTCCGCGCGCCTGGCCTGCACCTCTCCGATTTCAAAGGTGTGGGGATGCACGTTGCCGGAGATGCGCACCACCGGCAATCCCCATTTGTCTGTGACGGCTGGATCGACCGTCACCCGTCCGTCGGCGGTCGGAATCTGCTGGGTCGGCCCCATGACGACGATCGTTCGCCGGTGCCACTCGCGCATCGCCTGCTTGTGTCCCAGTCCCCAGCGCGGGGTCTTCGCGGGCAGCCGATCCACGGAATGAATCGGCAGGCGGATAAACTCATTGGCCAGCATGCCTCCGCCGCACAGCCCTGGCGTGCCGTGGTTGTAATCGCTGATGGCGATGCTGGCGCCGGGCCCCACATCGTCGTAGGTATCGAAATCGAAGTAGCCGACCGCCCCGGTGTAATGGTGGCCCTGCAGATGGCGGCCCACTTGGTCGTAACGATTGCCCAGCCCGTCGGGAAACAGCCGGCTCTTCGAATTCAAGAGCAGGCGCGCCGACTCGGTGGCGCAGCCGGAAACCACCACAATGTCGGAGAGCTGCTCCTGCCGGCGTCCCCGCTCGTCGAAGTAAGCTACTCCGCGCGCGCGGCCGCGCTCGTCCGTGAGGATCTCCTTCACCATGCACTCCGTGCGCAACTCGCAGTTTCCGCTATTGAGCGCAACCGGAATGACCGTGTTCTGCGAGCCGTTCTTGGCATCCACCTCGCAGGCAAACCCTACGCACCACCGGCAACGCATGCATGGGCCGCGGCCATTGTAGGGCACGCTGTTCCGCGCCATGGGAATGTGAAACGGATGCAGCCCCAGCCGCCTGGCCGCCGGCTCCAGGATCTCGAATTCGCGGTTGGGCGAAAGCGGCGGCATGGGCAGCTCGCGCCGGCGCGGGCCGTGAAAGGGCGTGCCCGAGTAGTCCCCCGAGATTCCGATCTCGTATTCGGCTTTCTCGTAAAACGGTTCCAGGTCGTCGTAGGAGATGGACCAGTCCTCAAGCGAGCTTCCCTGGGGCGCTCCATAGGTGGAGCGCATGCGGAAGTCCTGCGGCATATAGCGCCAGGCCTGCGCCCCGTAGCTGAGAGTCCCTCCGCCCACGCAGGCGGCGTTGTTCTGATAAATCCCCTCGCTGGGCAATGCGGTGTGCGCCACGCCTTTGCCATCCACCCACACTCTGGGGTTTCCTTCGTCCTCCGGCCCAAAGGCATTGCCCAGCACCGTGGTGCGCTGATTGCGCAGGTCGTCCTTGCGGCAGTCGTTGGTGGTGTACCACTTGCCCCGCTCCAGCAGCACCACGCTCAGGCCGGCGACAGCGAGTTCCTTGGCCACGATGCCGCCGGCCGCCCCGGCTCCCACCACCACCGCGTTCACCCGCTTCATTGTCCCGATCCCTTCCTGAGGTCATGCTGCGCTCGCCCCAGCAGCGGCGGCTCGGCCAGACCCAGCATCCGCCAGCTCACGGCATCGCGGTTGCCGCCATGGCGCGGCGAGCCATAGTAGCCCTCCAGAGTGTGCGTGCGCACGAGCTCAAAGAAACCGCGATTCTCCTGCTCGATTGCCCTCACCGCCTCCAACTGCTGCTGCGAAGTCAGCGCGGCCATCTCGCGGCCAAAGCGTTTCATGCTCAACGCATGAGCCTGCTCAAGTCCCTCCCGGTAAGCGTCCTGATGGCGCCGGTAGTGGCGCACGAGTTGGCGATCGATGTAGGCGAGCACTCCCGCCTGCGAGGCGCTGGGATAATCGTCCGCGGGGACAATTTGATCGCAGATCGCCGTGAGCGTGCGGGCCTGGTCTTCGTTGAGGAACTCACGGTCCCCCCGGTTGGCAGATCCACAGCCGGCTGCGAGGGCCGCGCCTCCCACCGCGCCGGCGGCCACAAACTGCCGGCGGGTCAATTGGACAGGTTTCTTGCTCGATCGCATCGCCAACCATCCCCAAGCGCACTCGGCCGCGTTGAAACCTCATCGAACACGGGGCTCTTGAATTCCGTCCAGCGCCCCATCCGGTCAATACTCGCTGTGTCAAACCATCTTATTCTGTGCCGCAAGTCACTTCTGAGAGGTTCTCAAGGCTGGCCGGGCTGACTCTCTTTGCCAGCCGGCAGCGATTTCCCCGACCCGTGGGGATTTCAGCCGCAAAGGCCCAAAAGCGGCATTCCCCTGGCGGAAATGCCCCCTTGACTGTCTTCTTGGTGATGGCTTGGGACCGGGCTACGGCAGAGTCTGGCAGACCTGCAATGCTGTCTGTGCGCCGGTGGGTGCGGGCTCCAGGCTGGGCGGCAGGTAGCACGGCTGGCCATAGCCGGGCGTTCGGCTCAGGTCGTCGTTATTGCCGCTCGATCCGTTCTGGGTGCTTACGCGCACATCGATGGGGTTGCCCTCGATTAGGATCGTGGTGTCCACGATGTCCAGATCGGTGCGAAGAATGGTAAGGAAGGGGCTGTCCGGCGAGGCCGCGTAGACCTTTCCATACTCTGAATTCTGCGTGGAAACCACGGTGCGGGGATGGCCGTTGACCGGCAAAATCTTTTCCACCGCGTGGCCGCTCAGGTTCACAATGGTCACCGTCTGATCGGTCTGGTTGGCGGTGTAAGCGCGGCTGCCGTCCGCCAATACGGTCACGCTCGCCGGGTTGTTGCCCACTGGAATTGTGTAGGTAGTTCCAAAGCCGCCCGTAATCGCGCCGCAGTTGGCGTAGCTCGTAACGCCGTTGATCGTGCAGGTGGGGTTCGCGTAGGTGTTGAAGTCGTTCCCGTACTCGTCCTCGGTGAGATCGATCACGCTGATGGTGTTGCCATCGTAGTTGGCCACAACCAGTTGGCTGGTGGCCGCATTGTACTCGGCATACACCGGGCCCGCAACCGCGGGGACGTTGCTGCCGGCCAGCCCGGCGGAAGTGGATAGCGGCAGGCTGGGATGGCAGGTAATCCATGCGCCGCTCTGGTTTTGGAACGGTGTGCAGGAGTCCAACGTGTCGTTCTGGCTGTTGATCACAGTAATGGTGTCGTCGCCACGGTTGAGCACGAAAAGCCGCCTGCTGTCCGGGCTCTGCACGGCGTAGACGGGGCACTTGCCGACCGCAATGTGGGCCGAAACCGAGTAAGTGGAAGTCTCGATGGCATCCGCTTCGCCCAGCGGAGCCGTCCTCGGCGAACTGTTGCAGGTCATAGCGCTGGAAACATTGCCGCCCTGGCTGTTGCCCTGGCTGATGGCGAAGTCGCGCTGCCCTACGGATCCCGGGCCTATAACCGCCACCGGCGTGGGCGCCACCGGAACGGCAAGTTTGAAAGCCTGCGGACTCCCGGTGAAAACATCGACAACGCTCCCGCTGAGATCGGGGATCCAGAGTCCCGCGGACGGCGAGAACAAATTCACCGGCTGAGCGGTCGCCGACAGCGTGGAAAACGTGACGTTCTTGGCTTGGAGTGAGGTGGAGATGGGGAAATTGCTCAACGTACCGTCGCTGTCAAGCGTGTATCCGGTCCCACCCACCTCGTCCAGCGTAAAGTTGATTGGCCCAGGACCGATGGGCGCCTCGGCCAGAACCGTATCGCCGGAGTAATCGATGATCGTCGCAATGCCCGCCGTTGTAGGGGACGGCGCCGAAACCACCACCGCATACGACGACGGCTGCGCGGGGGGGCCGCTGGTGCCGATGGGCGTAACCACCGGCCGGTACTGGGAACCGCAGCCGGAAGCCAAGGCTGCTGCCGCGAAAACCGCGCCTGCCTGAAACAAACCCGCGCGCGCGTGGCCTGCACTCATACGAAAAAGACTCATTCAGTTCTTTCCTGCTTACCCCGTGATTGTAAATCAGGCGGCTGGGGAGGCAGCTTGCTCACCCCTTCCGCAAACTCCGTCCTTGCGGTTCCACACAGATTCTTCCGGCGTGGGACGGGGCTTCCCAACAGCCGGTCAATCCCTCTCATCGGCTAAGACTCTTTGCATCGCGCTCGTGGCTTAGACGCAGCCGACCCTCCCTCCGGTATCGTCCCGCGGGCAAAGGTTACGATGAAGCGTGACTCAAATCAAGCTGTTATGGCAGTCCAAGCTCGTGCTCCTTTTTGTCCTGCCCTTTGTGGCCGCCGGGGTTGTGCTCCAGGCCCACTGGTGGGCGGTGAACTCTCCGCCTGTTGGCATCTGGACGCTGGGTCTAAGCCTGCTGCTCGGTCTCGTGGTCCTCCAGTTCAGGGCCGCCACTCCGGCCGCCGCGGCAACGGGTTTTGCCATTACGGCCAGCCTCATGTTTTCCACTGTCGTCTTTCCATATCAGCCCTGGCGCTCAGCCTTGGCGCCGGTGCTTGCCGTCTCCCTGCTCGCCCACTTCTCCACCCGTCTGGGTTGGGGAAAGAAGCAGCGGATGGGAATAGCCGAAGAGCGCCATGGGCGGACAGCCTCCCAGGTCGCAGCCAATCTGGGCGTGGCCGCGCTCGTCTCCTACAGGTATGGGCTGGCCCCGCCCTGGTTCGCCAATACCGGCTGGTTCTCGCACGCTGGCCTCGCGCCCATGCTTTTATTCTGCTTGGGGCTGGCAGCGTTGGCTGAAGCCGCGGCGGACACCGTTTCCTCGGAGATTGGACAGGTGCTGGGCGGGCGCCCGCGCATGATTACCACTCTGGCCGAGGTCGAGCCAGGCACCGACGGCGCCATCAGCCTGGCCGGCACCTTGGCCGGAGCCGTCGCGGCTGCGATGGTTGCGGCCGCTGGAACCCTGGCCCTCTCGGGCCACCGGACCATGTTTGCCGTCAGCGGTGCGGGCGGCGTCTTTGGCCTGTTCTTCGACAGCCTCCTCGGAGCCACCCTGGAGCGCCGCGGCTGGCTGAACAACGACGCGGTCAACTTTCTGTCGACAGCCAGCGCGGCCGCGTTTGCACTGGCCCTCATGGCGGCGTTGCCGCAGAGGTTTATCGTTCCATAGCCTAAAGACAGGAGAGTGAAACCCCCGTTTGCTTATGAGTAAAGAACCCAATGCCGAGGCTGTGGCGCGCCTATTTCAAATCCGCGGAGAGTTCGCCTGCGCCACGGCGTACGGCAGCGGACACATCAACGACACCTATCGCGCCGTCTTTCACGATGCGGGAGGTCCGGCGCGGTACATCCTGCAGCGGATCAATCGCCACATCTTCAAGAACCCGGTCGCGTTGATGGAAAACATCCAGCGGGTGACGTCGCACCTGGCCGCGCAGGTTGCCGATGAGCCGGACTGCGGCCGCCGCGTGCTCACGCTGATTCCGGCGCGGGACGGGCGGAGCTGGCATGTGGATACCGATGGCAATTACTGGCGCATGTATCGGTTCATCGATAATGCCCGCACTTACGATGCGATCGAGTCCACGCAGCAGGCGTTTCAGGCGGCCAAGGCGTTTGGGCGCTTCCAGCAACTGCTCGCCGGACTGCCCGCGCCGCGATTGCACGACACCATCCCGGACTTTCACCACACCCCGAAACGATTTGGGGCGTTGCAACAGGCCATAGCCTTGGACACGGCCGGCCGCGCGATCCTGGCCAGAGCGGAGATTGAATTCGCCTTCGCGCGTAAGTCCATCGCCAGCGTCCTGCTCGATCGAAACCTGCCGGAGCGCGTCACGCACAACGACACCAAATTCAACAACGTCATGCTCGACAACACCACCGGCGAAGCCATCTGCGTCATCGACCTGGATACCGTCATGCCGGGGTTGGCGCTTTACGATTTCGGCGACATGGTGCGCACCGCCACCAGCCCGGCAATGGAAGATGAGCGGGACTTGTCCAAGGTCACCATGCAGTTCCCCATGTTCGAGGCGCTGGTGCGCGGTTATCTAAGCTCGACCGGCGGATTTCTGACCAAAGCGGAGAAGCAATATCTTGCCTTCGCCGGCAAATTGATCGCATTCGAGCAGGGCATCCGGTTTCTCGCCGACTATCTGGCCGGCGATACGTACTACAAGGTGCATCGCCAGGGACACAACCTCGACCGTTGCCGGACACAGTTCAAGCTGGTCGAGTCAATCGAAGAGCAGGAAGAGCAGATGAACCGTCTGGTCGAGTCCGTTGAATCGTAAGTGGCCTCGGGAATCTGTTGCGGAGACTCCACTCGCGGCCCACGCGGCCGGAACCCGGAAATCAGTGCAGGTGCATTCGCCAGAGCGTGTAGCTGAGTATTTCGTGCGCGATCTTCTCCGTCTCGCGCGAGCCGCCCTCGACGGCCACGCGCTGACGCGGCGAGGTGAGCACATTCAGCCCGTCCGCGGCGCAGATTTCATGAATCCGGAACATGTGCGTGCCGTCGCTAACGATCACCAGCCGTCTCAATCCGTTGGCGCGGGCGATCGCCGCGATGCGGCGAGCTGAATCCTCGGTGTTTCGGCTCTGGGTTTCGGCAATGATGGCCTGCTCGGGGACCCCCATGCCCAGCAGGTACTCCCGGCCCACGGCGCCCTCGGAGTACTCGTCTCCGCCAGCGCCTCCCAAGGTGATAATCAGCGGAGCAATGCCCCGCTTGTAGAGGGCCAGCGCGTGATCCAGCCTGGCGCGGTAGACGGGAGAAGGCCGGCCGTCGTACTCCGCCGCGCCGAAGACGGCGATAGCGTCCGCCTGGGCAGCCTGATCCTGGACGGCATAGCTCCCAATCTGCGCATAGACCCAGCGGCACCATGCCAGAACTCCCACCGTCAGCGCCAGCAGCAGCACAAGAACTGCGCCAACAACGAATGCGCGGCGTTTTGGCTGGCGCGGCTTTGCGTTTGCCCTGCGCTTCATTGCAACCTTCGCTTCGGAGATCGAGGTTCGGAGATCGGCGATCGGTTTATTCGCGCTCAACCGTTTCTGCGCGTTGAACGTCGGTTCCGTGCCCGATCTCGAATCGCCGTTCACTGCTCACTGTTCACTGCGCCTTGTCACCGTTGCAAGATCATGACGATTTCGTGCGTGGGGATGGCGCCCTCGCGCAATACTTCCCAGCGGCCGGGCCCGAGCGAGAGATCGACGATGGTGGTTGGCTGCGCATGGCCGGTCGGGCCGCCATCCACGATCAGCGGAATGCGGTCCCCAATCTGGTCGCGAACGGCCGCCGCATGAGTACACTCTTGCGCTCCCTGCAAATTGGCCGAGGTTGCCGTGATGGGCAGCCCGAAGCGCTCCACCACCGCCCTGGGAATCGCCGCATCCGGCACTCGCAGCGCCACGTTGCCGGTATTGGCCGTCGAGCGGAGCGGCAGCTTGGTGCCGGCGCGCACAATGATCGTCAGCGGCCCCGGCCAGAAGCGCTCCGCCAGCTTGTCCAACTGCGGGTCCATGTCGCGCGCCAACTCGTAGGCCTGGGACAGGGACGATATCAGCAGCGAGAGCGGCTTGTGCTTCTGGCGTGTCTTGATCCTGTAGATTTGCTCCACCGCGTGCAGATTCACCGGGTCCACAGCCAAGCCGTAGAAGGTGTCGGTCGGCAACGCAATCACTTCGCCCTTGCGCAGGCAGGAGACAATGTAGTCGATCCGGTCTGGTTGGGGTTCATCGGGATGGACGCGCAAGATCTCCGCGGACAAGAAGCTCTACCTCGGTTCCCGAATTACTGACGCCACAAAGACGGAAACTATCACAGCACCAGCCGAGGTGCAAGTTTGCACCGGTTCAGAAGCCTGCTTCGGGGCAGGAAAAACGCCGTAGAATCGGCTAAGCGAAAAATGGATCGCTTGAGATGCCTGTTCGCATTGTACAGAGTAAGCAGAATTCCCGCCTGAAACAGCTCCGCCGGGCGCTGGCTTACCCCGCTCGCGAGTCCAAATCCGGCCGTCGGCTGCTGGCCGGTATCGAGGGGCCGAACCTGCTCGGGGAAGCGCTCCGCGCCGGCCTGCGCGTCGATTGCGTCTTTGCCGCCCAGGGTTCGGAGCACCTGCTCGACGGACTGGGCCTCGCGCCCGAGACCGAAGTGCTGCTCATGCAGAGGGATCTTCTGACTTCCGCGTTGGATACCGAGACACCCCAGCCGATTGCAGCTCTGGTTGAACCGTTCGATTGGGGCTGGCGGCATCTGCTGCCAGGCGGCGCCGATGGCGAGAACAAGGCCGTGGCGCTCGTAGTGGTGCTTGCCGGACTTCAGGACCCCGGCAATCTGGGTACCATCCTCCGCTCTGCCGAAGCTTTTGGCGCAACGGGCGTCGTCGCTCTGCCCGGAACCGTCAGCGTCTGGAACCCCAAATCCGTGCGAGCATCGGCGGGCAGCGTCTTTCGCGTTCCGATGCTATCGGCCACTCCGCGGGAATGCTTCACTCGGCTGCGCCAGGCCGGCGTCACCATCTTGACAACCGCGCTTCGTGGGGCCGATCCGGTCGATGGCGTCCCCCTCGCTGGACCCGCGGCTTTCATCATTGGCAACGAAGGTAATGGAGTGCCCCAGGACCTGGTCTCGCTTTGCGACGGAGCCATCACCATTCCCTGCCCCGGCCCGGTCGAAAGCCTCAACGCCGCGGTGGCCGCTAGTGTCCTTCTCTATGAAGCCTCTCGGCAGCGAAGGAGCCGGCGATGAGCCTCTTTGATGGCGAGCCCGAAGGCCCCAAAGGCCCCCTCCGCACCGCGCCCCTGGCCGAGCGCATGCGCCCCCGCAGCCTCGAAGAATACAGCGGCCAGGAACACCTGCTCGGCCCCGGCAAACCGCTCCGGGTGCAGATCGAGCGCGACGATCCAGGCTCCATGATCCTGTGGGGTCCGCCCGGCTCCGGCAAGACCACTCTGGCCAAGATCGTCGCCGAGACTACTCGCGCGAGTTTCATCGAGTTCTCCGCCGTCATGAGCGGCATCAAGGAGATCAAGCAGGTCATGACCGCTGCCGCTCAGGCCTCGCAGATGCACTCCCGCACCATCCTCTTTATCGATGAGATTCACCGCTTCAACAAGGCCCAGCAGGACGCCTTCCTTCCCTACGTCGAGCGCGGGACGATACGGTTGATTGGAGCCACCACGGAGAATCCCTCCTTCGAGATCATCTCCGCGCTGCTCTCCCGCTGCCGCGTCTACGTGCTCCAGCCGCTCAGCGAGGAACACATTGCGGCTCTGCTTCGCCGCGCCCTCGAAGACCGCGAACGCGGCCTCGGCGCGCTGGAGCTGACAGCCGGCGACGATGCGCTCGAATTGATCGCGAGCTATTCGAACGGCGACTGCCGCAACGCCTACAACACCCTCGAAGTCGCCGCCCAACTGGCTGTCGAGGGCACAAAGCACATCGACCGGGCGCTGGCGGTCGAGGCCGTACAACAGCGCGTGTTGATGTACGACAAGTCCGGCGAGGAACACTACAACCTCATCTCCGCCCTCCACAAGAGCGTCCGCAACAGCGACCCCGACGCCGCCCTCTACTGGCTCGCCCGCATGTTCGCCGGCGGCGAAGACCCGCTCTACCTCGCCCGCCGCATCGTCCGCATGGCCGTCGAAGACATCGGCCTCGCCGCGCCCGAAGCCCTCAACCTCTGCCTCTCCGCCAAGGAGGCCGTCGACTTTCTCGGCTCCCCCGAAGGCGATCTGGCCCTCGCCGAAGCCGTCGTCTATCTCTCTCTCGCCCCCAAGTCAAACTCCGTCTACACCGCATACGGCGCGGTCCAGTCGGAAATCGAGCACACCCGCCAGGAGCCCGTCCCCCTCCATCTCCGCAACGCCCCCACCCGCCTGATGAAGGAGCTCGAATACGGCAAAGGCTACCTCTACGCCCACGACGAAGAAGGCCGCGTCGCCGACATGGACTGCCTGCCCGACTCGCTCAGAGGCCGCACCTACTACCACCCCACCCAGGAAGGCCGCGAAAAGCTGCTGGCTGCGCGGATGGAGGAGATTCGGCGGATTCGAGCGGGAAAGCACCCCACCGCCTGACAATTGCAGCAGGGCCAACAAGTCGGAGGGAGCAGGGGCATTCATGCCCCTGAAACCGTGTCTAAAGCGAGTGGGCTTTAGCCACGGGCCCTCTATTCTCAGCCAAAAAGAAACACCCGCGCCTAAAGGCGAATGCTCGCGCCGTTCTCTTCAGGGGCATAAATGCCCCTGCTCTCTCCACAACAAGAAACCGCCAGAGATGTACAATTTGTGCATGCGATGAAGCAGAGATGCGATTTCAGCCAAGGCAAGCGCGGACGGATTGCCGCACCGGAACCGGAGCCGCGCGGCAAGACGCGCATCACGATTCGGCTCGATGCAGACCTGGTGGACCACTTTCTGCGCGAGGCCGATGCATCGGGCGGAGCAACAGGCTATCAAACCCTCATCAACGAAGCCCTGCGCCAGCATGTAGAGGGTAAAGCGCCAAGACTCGAAGAAACGCTGCGCCGCATCGTGCGCGAGGAGATGCGGGCAGCGAGTTGAAGGCTGTCGAGAACCCCAGCTCTCAAAACCGAGACCCCGGGGCACCCGGCAGCGGAAGCAGGAGATACGGAGGATGCGGCGATAATCAGCCTTCTTACAGTGGCGCAGTCGTCACCCGGCAAGAGTTCCGCGCTATTGCCCGTGATCCGGAAGCGCACAACGTCAAAGATCGCTGCCTCATAGTTCGCTCAGTTGAGACACTGTGCTGGCGAACGCAAATGTATAGCAGAGAGGGCAAGTCTCGGGACAATTCAAGGAGCCACAAAAAACGCAGCTTATGAGTCCCGAAAGTCTGCCGTTCAATCCCTGCCCGGCCGTGCTTCGCCATCCCTCGACTAGAGGCCTCATTCTGTAGATAGTGGCCGAGACCCCGGCCCTGATTACTCGGATTTCCGGCGCTTTCAACGGGAGAATATCAACAAAACAACAAAAGGACGCAGGTGCAGCCACCCTGCGGTTCACCCGGTCAACCCCTCCACCAGCGCTTCCCACTCGGCCTCTAGCGTGGGCCGTTGAAACTTGCGCCCCGCGCGCTCATACCAATATTCGGCATTCGACGCCGCGCCCTCTTTCCGGTGCAGGTAAGCGTGAACCGCCATAGCCTCAGGCGTCTCCAACTCGTCCACCAATCCATGCGCGCGGGCCCAATCCCCCTTCGCATCCCACCACAGCGCCGCCAGCATAGCCGGCAACCCGCTCGGCGGTTCTTCCCCGGTCAAGGATGCGCGAAGTTCCATCAATTCCATGTCCTCCTTCTATCATTGGATTCTCCCGCCAGGCAATCAATTCTTCTGCGAGTCGTGTGACCTGGCTCACATTCCTGAACCCTCGTCACTGATACAAAAGTTTCATCGTCCGATAAAGACAGCAAAGAAGTCCGCCAGGGGGACTTGGGAGGGGCTCGTCCGCAAGCGCCAGTCATCCCCCCTCCGGAGGTCAAACCATGCGCGCGCGTAGACCGGAGTGTCCCGAAATCGAGGTTTGCGGCCTTGAGCCGAATGGTCGTATACTTAATTACGACCATTCCGGTCGTATTTTCAGGGTCCTGCCCTTTCGCAGGCCCAGCGGAGTCCGGCAGTTGAGCGTACTGAGCGATTTGAGAGTCGGCGAGAGCGCGGTTCTGGTGGCCCTCGACCTTCCCGACTCCGTGCAGAACCACCTGATGCATATGGGCTTTGTCCCAGATGCCCTGGTGACGGCTCTGCGCCGGGCCCCGGCCGGCGATCCCACCGTCTACCTGATCGACGGCATGGAGATTGCCCTGCGGCACGAGACTGCCGAGGCCATCCGCGTTCGGGCAATCGCTCCCGGGAGCGAAGCGGCCGCTGGGGATTGCGAAGACGAAGACATCTCCGAGCTGGCCGAGGCCGCGCGATGAGTTCCTGCTGCACCCCGCCTGCATTCGAACCGCCATCCGCTCCGCCGCCTGCGGGCGCGCTCAAGACCGTCGTCTTGGTTGGTCCGCCGAATTCCGGCAAGTCCACCTTGTTCAACCGCCTAACCGGTCTCCGCCAAAAGGTCGCCAATTACCCCGGCGTCACGGTCGAGCAGCGCATGGGCCTCATGGCCGGCGTGGGCCGAGAGGACCTCACCCTCATCGACCTCCCCGGCGTCTACTCCCTCACTCCCTATTCCGAGGATGCCCGCGTCGCTATCGATGTGCTGCGCGGCAAAATGCCCGGCACTCCCAAGCCCGACGCGGTCCTTCTCGTCCTGGATTCCCAGCACCTGACCCGCCAACTGATGCTGGCCGCGCCCGTGCTCGCCGTGGGACTGCCGACACTCGTGCTGCTCAACATGAGCGACCTGATGGAGTCCCGCGGCGGACGCGTCGACACCCTCAAGCTGGCCCGTGAGCTCGGCGCGCCCGTGGCTCAGATCAGCGCCGTGCACGGAACCGGCCTCGATGCCGTCCCCCTCTTCCTCAATGGGCAGGCCAACCGGGAGTCCGCCAAGCCCCTGGCCCTACCCGTCCTGGGCAACGCCGCCAGTACTCACACCTGGGCCGCGCAGGTCAGCCGCCGCACCGGCTATCAAGCGCCGCTCTCGGTCGAAGGAACCCGCAAAATCGACAACATCCTCCTTCACCGCATCTGGGGACCGCTGCTCTTTCTCTTCGTGGTCGTGGGCGTTTTTGAGGTCGTCTTCTCCATCGGCCAGCCGCTTTCCGACGGTTTTGGCTATATCCTTGCCCACATCGGCGAATTTGCCCGCCCATTCCTGCCCGCGGGCTGGCTCCAGTCCCTCCTCCTCGACGGCGCGTGGAAGGGCATCTCCTCCGTCCTGGTCTTTCTGCCTCAGATCCTGCTGCTGTTTCTCTTCATCGGTATCCTGGAAGACTCGGGCTACCTGGCCCGCGCCGCCCTTATCGCCGACCGCGTCATGCGCACCATCGGTCTCAATGGCAAGGCCTTCATTCCCCTGCTCTCCGCCTACGCCTGCGCCATCCCGGCCATCATGGCCACGCGCACCATCGAGAACAGGCGTGACCGTCTCGCCACCATCTTCGTCACGCCCTTCATGACCTGCTCGGCGCGCCTCCCGGTTTATATGCTTCTGATCGCCGCTTTCGTGCCCAACATTGTCTATCTCCACGGCTTTCTTGGGCTCCGCACCATCGTCATGCTGAGCCTCTATCTGGCTGGCTTTGTGGGAGCGATGACTACCGCATTTCTGCTCAAGAGTTCCATCCTCAAGTCCAGCGAGACGCCCTTCATTCTCGAGCTTCCGCAGTACCGCATGCCCACCCTGCGTTCCCTGGCCCTGCGCCTCATGGACCGCGCCAGCGTATTCCTCCGCCAGGCCGGTACTGTCATTCTGTGCGTCACCATGGCCCTTTGGGTACTAGCCCACTTGCCGGTCATTCACCTTGAAAGCGGCTCCTGGGCGGCGCCCGAGCTGGCCTCCAGCCTCATCGGCCGTCTCGGCCACTTCATCGAGCCGGCCATCGCGCCCCTCGGTTTTAATTGGAAGATCGGCATCGGCCTGCTCTCCAGTGTCCTGGCCCGCGAGGTCATGGTCAGCACCATGGGAACCCTCTACGGCGCCGACCCCGACACCCAGGCCCTCAACCTGCAAACCGCCCTGCACCACGACATGACCCTGGGCGGCGCGCTGGCTCTGATGATCTTTTTTGCTTTTGCCATGCAGTGTACTTCGACCATGGCCGTCGTTCGCCGCGAAACCAACTCCTGGAGGTGGCCGGCCTTGCAGTTCCTCTATATGCTGGCTCTCGCCTACAGCGCGGCATTCGTCGTCAACCACATCGTCATGGCGCTTTCTTAAGGAGCGGCCCTCCCCAGCGCCATCTCCTCCAGGCGCGCCCTAAACTCCCGCCTGACGATTCGTATCCGCCTTCGGCAGCACACCCTTCATCAACTGGCGAAGCATATCCGCCCCGTTGCCGCTTCCCGCCATGAACTGGATGCCCGCCCGGGTCTCCCTCTCGATGCGGCGAATCACATCGATGCGCCGGATGATGCCGGCACGCTTCAGGTTCATCCCGTCCACGTGCAGGCTCACCTCGACATGGGTGCCGACCTGCGCGGGAATTGCCATCCCGAGCTCGATCCCGCATCCTCCTTCGCTCAGGTCGCGCAGGGCTCCAAGAACATCCGGCCCGTGGGGCAGAATCCTGATCACGGCCGTGCCTTGAAAGAAGAACCGCGGATGAGCGCGGCGCTCCGACTGAAAACCCACCAGCCCAGGTGTGCTCCGTTCTTCCGCAATGTGCAATGAAGCCATGGGTTCCCTCGCTGGATATATCGGAGGATTCTCATTTCTCCACCCCGCCTCTGCCTAAGAAACCTCCCCAAAGTACCTGAGACACCTCGTTAGATTAGAAGAAGTTAATCAAACCGCGCGCTGGCGACACGTTTCCCTCTTTGCCCTTCATCCTGACCTACCTCTGAACTCCGATGCCACGCTTCCACTCCCTGTTCTGCGCGGATGGACCCTCCAGGCCCGCGCGCCTCACGTATGAGAAACTGGAAGAGCAGAAGTTCTCCGCGCGCATCTGGGTGCCCCAGGCCCAGGGTCACCACGCCGCGGCCCCCTGTTAGCGGTCTTTGTTGCTTGGGGTAGACAGACCGGCGGGTACCCTCTGGGTGGTCCGTGAGTGGAGATCTCGCTTTTGAGACCTGGGAAAGGCAAGCCTCGCGCCATCAACCTGAATTCAACCCCGGCTTAATCCGGCCCGCGCAGCCGCTACCCTGCTGCGGCCCATACATAGGAACCAGAACGATCATGCTCAGTGTCTCCAACGTCTCCATGCGCTACGGCTCGAAGGTCCTCTTCGAGGATGTCAGCGTCTCCTTTATTCCCGGCCGCCGCTACGGGCTGACCGGCCCCAACGGCTCTGGCAAAACCACATTCATGCGTATCCTCACCGGCGAGCTCGACGCGCAAAAAGGCAACGTGGTCCGCCCCCGCAAATTCGGCGTCCTCCGCCAAGATCAGTTCGCCTTCGACAATTATCGAGTAATCGATACCGTCATCATGGGCAACCGCCCTCTCTGGGCGGCCCTTGAAGAGCGCGACCGGATTTACGCTCAAGCGGAAATCACCGACGCCGACGGCATGAGGTTAGGCGAGCTCGAAGGCATCGTCGGCGACGAGGACGGCTACACCGCCGAGGCCGACGCCGCCATCCTCCTCGACGGCCTCGACATTCCCGAGCCGCTCCACGACCGCAAGATGTCCGAACTCCAGGGCGGCCAGAAGGTCCGCGTCCTGCTCGCCCAGGCCCTCTTTGGCAAGCCCGAGGCCCTGCTCCTCGATGAGCCCACAAACTACCTCGATCTCGACTCGGTCCATTGGCTGCAGGACTTTCTCAACACCTACGACGGCACCCTCATCGCCATCTCCCACGACCGCCACTTCCTCAACACCGTCACCACCCACACCGCCGACATCGACTACGAGACCATCATCGTCTACACCGGCGGCTACGACGAGATGGTCATGGCCAAAACCCAGATTCGCTCCACCCTCGAATCGCAGAACGCCCAGCGCGAAAAGAAGATCGCCCAGCTCAACGATTTCATCGCCCGCTTCGCCGCCGGAACCCGCTCGTCTCAAGTTACAAGCAGGCGCAAGGAAGTCGAGCGCCTCCAGACAAACGAGCTGGCCCGCTCCAACATCCAGCGCCCCTATATAAGATTCGATCAGCTCCGACCCAGCGGCAAGCACGTCCTCGAGTTCAAGCACCTCACCAAGCTCTACGGCGACCACAAGGTCCTCGACGCCTTCTCCGCCAACCTCCTCCGCGGCGAGAAGATCTGTCTCATGGGCCGCAACGGCGCTGGCAAAACCACGCTCCTCAAGAGCCTGCTCAATAACTACCCCGGCCTCGCCGACAAAGACTTCGTCCTCGACTCCGGCAGCGTCTTCTGGGGCCACGAAGCCCAGATCGGTTACTTCCCCCAGGATGTCGGCGCCACCATCGAGCCCGGCCTAACCGTAGCCGAGTGGCTTCATCGCTGGAAGCCCGATGCTCACGTCGAAGACATCCGCGGCATCTTAGGCCAGATGTTATTCTCGGGCGAAGAAGGCGAAAAGCAAACCAAAGCCCTAAGCGGCGGCGAGCAAGCCAGGTTAGCCTTCTGCAAGCTAATCCTGACCAAGCCCAACATCCTCATCTTCGACGAGCCAACCAACCACTTAGACCTGGAAGCCATCAACGCGTTAAACATAGCCCTCCAGCGCTACGAAGGCACAGTCCTCTTAGTAACTCACGACCACGACTTAATCGACGAAGTAGCCACCCGCCTCTGGGTCTTCCACGACCACGCCATCGAAGACTTCCAAGGCCCCTACGCCGAGTGGAAAGGGAAGCATAACTAGCTGAGAGCGGCGGCAAGGGGTCAGGTCCCGGCTTGTTCGCCACTCATGAGGAATGCTGCCGCGCGGCGCAGGTCTGTTTTCAGCGCTAGCCTGGAAATAGCTCGTGCCTGATACGGATGCTGTGTCCCACCAAACGCAGCTTCTCCGCGACCGGCATCACGTGCTCATTTCCAAGCAACACCAACACCTCCCCTTCACCGCTGTCTGCTGTGAGGATTTGACTAACGAAAAAGTCCTCCCGGACCGTATCTGCAGGAATTCTGTCTTGAATCGAAATTGGCATAGGCCCATCGTCCCAAACGAGGCGTCCTGGGCGATTCCTCAATGTGTCAAAAATGCCCGCGGCTCTTCGCTCATCCTCGGTCATGTCGAGATTACGCCAGGGTATTGCGGGATCATTCTGGCTTGCGAGTTGACGAGCGATCGTCATTTCGGGCCGCGACCATTCTTCGAAGATCACCACAATTTCATGTTCCGGGATGTGCGCTTGAAGAAGCTCCCTCAGAGCAGACTTTTGAACACGAAGCTGAGCGCTGTCTGTTTCCGCTTTGACTAGTTGGAAAGAATGGCCAACTGAGCAGCGAGAAGGGAGGAGGCTGATGGAAATAATCCCATCGTTCTCGAGTCCGGAAATCCTCGCATGCCCGCCTCGGTTAGTCTTCCGAAACTGGTGAGAGAGAAGAGGGGTCAGGCGGCCCGGGTCTGACCACCCCAAGATGATTGGGTGCCCCAGGTCTGGATTCTCAGACCTGGGATTCGAGATGTCGAGTGAACCGGAAGCGGCAGGTCGGAGTCTTGATCCCAGCACAACTATTGGTCCCGCCTCCGCCGCTGGTGCGTCGAAGGAATGCCCATATCCTCGCGGTACTTGGCCACGGTGCGGCGGGTCAGGTCAATGCCCTGCGTCTGCAGCTTGGCGGCAAGCTGGTCGTCGGTCAGCGGATGCCGCGCATCCTCCTCCTCGATCAGCTTCTTCACCTTGCGCTTGAGCACCAGCAGCGGCGTGTCCGCGCCCTCCGGACCGTTCGAGCCCTCGGAGAAGAAAAACCGCAGTTCGATCACTCCTTGCGGGGTGTGCGCGTATTTGTTGGCCACCGCGCGGCTCACCGTCGAGGGGTGAACTCCGATCTCTTCCGCCGCTTCCTTGATCATCATCGGCCGCAAGGCCTCGATGCCCTGCTCGAGAAAGTCCTGTTGCCGGCGCAAAATCACTTCGCAAGTCCGCAGAATCGTGCTCTTCCTCTGGGCGATGTTGCGCATCAGTTGCATCGCGGAGCGAAACCGCTCCTTCACGTAGTCCTTGACCTCTTTATCGGTGCCTTCCGCGGTCAGCATCCGCCGGTAACGCTGGCTCAGCCGCAGGCTGGGCATGTCGTCTTCATTCATTGAAACAGCCCATTCGGCGCCGCGTTTGAAAAAAACCACGTCGGGCTCGATCAGCCGCGTTTGCTCGCGGTTGTAAAGCCGGCCTGGACGCGGGTCCAGGGTCCGTATGAACTCCAGCCCCGCATGCGCCTCCGCGGAAGTGATATGGACAGCCCGCGCCAGATCCTTCAGGTCCCGTTTCTGCAGCAGGTGCAAGTGCCGATCCACGATCAAGGCCGCTACTTCCATGCTGCGCCGCCGCTCCTCCAGGCGCGCTTCGGCCTCGGCTCGGAAGGCGCCGTGCGGGTCCTCCTCCGGCTCCGCCGTCCGTTTCGCGTACAAATGGCTGAATTCCTCCTGTTGCGCCACGATCTGAAGCAACAGGCACTCGCGCAGATCCCTGGCTCCCACTCCTGCCGGGTCAAGGTGCTGCACAAGATCGATGCCCTGCCGCACCTGGTCGATCGCCGCGGCGTACTCCGGGTCTTGGCCGTTCGATGGAGACGCGCCGTTCTTGGGCACCTCTTCTGGCTTCGGCCTGGCTGCGGGTCCTCTGAAGCCCGCCGCCAGTTCTTCTTCGCTGGCGGTCAGGTATCCATCCTCGTTCAGATTGCCGATCACGAATTCGCAAGCCTCGTGAAGACTCGGCTCCAGCGTCAAAGACCCCAACTGCCACGCCAGGTGATCGGACAGAGTCGTAGGTTGGGAGAGAAAGCTTTCAAACGAGGGCTTCTCGTTCTCTTCAAACTCCGGCTGTGTGCGATAGCCGGGGTCGAGGTAGTCCTGGAAGTACGATCCAAAGTCGATCTCGGCGAAAACATCCTTGGATGGAGCCGCAGTTTCCTCTGCTCCTCGCGCCAGGCGTTCCTCGCGGCCCGCAACCTCATCCAGCATCGGAACCGACTCGTCAATCTCTTCCAGGACCGGGTTTTCCACCAACTCGGCATCGATCATCTCCTTCAGTTCCAGCTTATTGAGAGCTAACACGCTCACCATCTGCATCAGGCCCGGAGTCAGAACCTGCCGCTGCGAAATCTTGAGACCCAGTTTTGTTTGCAGCAGCGTCATAGATGGTAGCCGTTCCCCATTGGGACTTGGTGTAAGTGTAGTCGCGTTAGAAAAAGGCTAAAAGGCAAATTGCCGATTCAGGGCCCCATTGTCCCGGTTTGGGTGACGGTCAATCCGGGAATCCCCGCCAGCAAGCACCCGAAATTCTTGCCTCTTCAAGCCATTGACAGCGCAGTCTCCCTTCAAGCCTTGCCCCGCGGCTCGCCCGCCTCCCATCAGCCCAGCGAGAAACCCTCCCCGAGGTAAAGGCGCCGTACATCTACGTTATTGCCAAGTTCGTGGGGCGTTCCTGCAAAAAAAATCCGCCCCTCGGCTATGATGTACGCCCGGTCCGTCACCGACAGCGTTTCGCGAACATTGTGGTCGGTGATCAGAACGCCGATGCCGCTGGCCTTCAAATCGAAGATGATCTTCTGCAACTCAAGCACGGCGATCGGATCGATGCCGCTGAAAGGCTCGTCGAGCAGAATGAAGCTGGGCTGGATGCACAACGAGCGTGCGATCTCCACCCGTCGCCGTTCCCCGCCGGAAAGCGCGTAACCCCGCGTTGTCCGGATGTGACCCAGATTCAACTGAAGGATCAGCCGCTCGGTCCTGGTCCTCCGCTCCCGGTTGCCCAGCGGCTGCGCCTCCAGCACGGCCAGTATGTTTTCTTCGACGGTCAGCTTGCGGAAGACCGAAGGCTCCTGCGGCAGGTAGCTGATGCCGAAGTTGCGCGCGCGCAGATACATCGGTACCCGCGTGATTTCGGTCTCGTCCACGAGCACGCGTCCGGTCTCGGGCTGTACCAGCCCCACGATGATGTAGAAACAGGTCGTCTTGCCGGCACCGTTCGGCCCCAGCAATCCCACAACCTCGCCGCGGGAGATGCGCAGATCCACCCCGCGAACCACCTGCCGCCCCTTGTACGTCTTGCCGATTCCCTCGGCTATGAGAGTTTCCATCAGCCTTCAAAACCCGTTTCCGCCGTTACCTCGGCGCCGTGGTCTCCGTCGTGGTCTTGCGTTCGCCGCCTTCGATGCTGACACTGTCGTCGCGGCTATGGAAAATCAACGCCTGGCCGGTCACCATGCCCCGCGCCGGATCGGTCATCCTGGGCGGCGTGGCGGCGGTTCCGGTTAACACATATTCCCCGGTTTCGCCTGTATACATCAACTGCTCCCCGGTTCCGCGCCGGCCGCCGGAGGTTACCACCACCCGCCCATGCGCCGTCATGCGGTCCACCTGCGCCTGCCCGCCGTCTTTCCCTGCGTGATTGCCCGGCGGTAGCAACGTCAGTTCAACCTCATTCGATACCGACGTCGCCGTCGCCGTTTCGGCTACCACCGTACCCAGGGCGCCGCCGCGCATCCAAGCCTTGCGCTCGCCGCCGGAGTACTTCAGGTCGCCCCCGCGCACCCGAATCACCGAGGGCGCGGCTGAAGTGGCAGCCAGGTCCCTGCCCGAATCCTTCTCCGCCTCCTTCCGCGCAGCCGTGTCCTGATCCGGCCTCCCCGCGCTCACCAGCACCGCCCACACCGGCTCGTCCGCATTCCGGCTTCGCGCCGCCAGCGTCTGCTTCTGGCGATCCAGAACAATCACCGGTCCGGCAATTGAGTTGGCCTCCTGCCACAACCGCGCATGACCCCTGAAGGTAGCTTCGCCGGTCGCTTGATGCAGTTGCGCTTCGCTGGCAATCACATGCGCCGGACCATGCCCGCCCCATCCCGCGCTGAGCGGACCAGCCTTATCCGCCCCAGACCCGCCGGCGCCGGCCTTGCCTGAATCGCTGCCGGTCCATGTTGCCTTCACGTCGCCGTGCGCAATTGCGTCCCCCGATTCCCGGGAGACATCGAGTCTTTCCGCCGTCAGTTGTAACCCGCCGTCTTCCACCCGGGGGCTAAGCGTCAGGTGCAGCCACTCGCCCCCGCCCTCATAGACAGCCCGGCCCGCAGTGGCTCGCATCGGCGTCTCCAGCGGCGCGTCCGGCTTGGCCTGCGGCGCTTGTGTCAGCACAACGTGTCCTTCGAGCACGGCCGACTTGATTTGCCGCTCTCCCGCCGGTCCGCTCATGGCCCCGGCAGTCTCCCTGGGGGCAAAATGCACCTCCAGCCAGTCGCCAATCGCGGTTTGCCGGATTCCCGCGGCGGTGGTCTCGTCCATGCTTGCATGGCCTGCGCCGGTCATCGCGCTTAACTGCGAATGCGGCCCAAACTGGCCCGTCACCTCATCGGCCGCCAGTCTGGAAGGCGATTCGGCAGCCTTCCCGCTCTGGTTCTCCCCGGTCACGATCACCCCTTCGGTCCCGTGAATCGTGGCTGGCTCAACCTGTCCGTGGCCGGCATCGCGAAACTCCAGATCGGCCACCGGCGAGCTCCATTTGCGGCTCTCCCGAAGCAGTCCCTTTACCGGCCCGCTCAGCTCCTCGCTGTCGATCTCCACGCCCCGCTCCAGGTGTGTGCGCTGCAACTGGCCCCGTGGCGTGAACTCCAGCTCCGCCGTCGGTGCGGTCGCGTGTACCTGCCGCCCTCCAACCCCATTGGCGGCTGGGCGCGCCGAATCCATCCGCACCCCGCCCCCCAAATGTCCATGCCGTGGCTGGTTGCGTTCATCGAACTCCATCGACCCCGTGGGCGCCTCCACATGGTCGTCTGAGGCGGTCACCAGCGTAAACCCATTCACCGCATCCAGCCGTGCCGCCGATCCATCCGGGCGGAACTGGACCTTTGCGTCGCCGGCCGTTGCCTTGGCATCCCGGTAATCGGCCGTGGCCGCATGAAGCCGGCACACCTCGGTGTCGCGCTCGTACTCCGCATGTTCGGCCCGTACTTGGACCAACGCGCCGCCTCGCTGCGAGTTCAACTCTACCGCCCGATCCAGGACCAGCAGGCCCTTTTGCGAGTCGTACGCGGCCCCCATCGAGCTGCCGTTTCCCTGCGCCATGGAAAACTCCACGCGCCCCTCGCTGCTTGCCACTCCGCTCTTTTGCTCGAAGGTGAGCCCACTGGTCTTGACGTGAATCTCGCCACGTTCGGCAGCCTCGGCGGTTGCGGCCAGCGGCTTGCCTCCGGCGTTGTGACCTGCTACTTGCCCAGGTGTCGCCCTGGGTGCGATCGCCGGGGCCGTGCCCGGCCGCATCAACGCGATCTCCACCGGCCCGCTGGCCTTGACCGTGCCCTCATCCGGGTCATATTCGAACTCCTTGCCCTCAATCCGGTCCACGCGGCTCCCATCTGCGCCGTACAACTCGATCTTCACATCGTGCAGCAACACATGGTTGCCCTGCTTCATCTGCACTAGCTTGGATGCGTGAATCTTGTAAAGCGTGTGGCCGCGGAACCCGTGGGTGTAGGTCCAGCCATTGGCCTCCTGCTGAATATCCAGGCCCAGACGCTTGGGCAAATCCCGCCGGTTGAAGGGATTCTTCCACTTGCCCACGGCCAGAAACACCACCAGCGCGGTCACCAGCAGAATTCCTGCCGCCAGCACCAGCGTCCGCATCCGCTCAATGGTGAATCGCACGGTCAGTTGACTACCCCGAGGCGTTCAGCCAGCCGCCGGGCTAGGCTCTCGCCCAGTTCGCTCCATAGCAACCGCGCCGTGGCGCCCGATGCCTTCTCGACGGCCGAAGTCAGCTCCACAAGCTGGCGCACATTCTCTTCCACATGCCGGGCCGCCACCTGGTCGAGTTCCGTCTCCTCTTGCAAAAACGGCGTGTCCGAACCGAAGTCAACCCTAATGTGTCCGTCCTGTTCGTAAGCCCCTTCGTCGAACACAGGCCCGTAGCCCGTCACCCGCACCAGCCGCGGCTCCCGCACCCAGCGCGCATCTAAACCCAACGCCTTGTCATCCTGAGCGAAGGCCGCGCCGGCGGCCGAAGTCGAACGACCCGTGGTTCCCGGTAGATTCTCCAACTCCCACAAGCTCCAGCCGATTTGGAATTCGTAGGCATAGTCGTCGTGCAGCAACTCCAGCGTTTCTTCCACGGCCAGCCAAGGCTCTGCGCCCCGCTCGCCCCACCCATACACCCGCTGAAAAACCGGCGGCTCGCTCCAACCGATTGGCCAGGTCGTTGCCGCATACACCCTGGGCTCGCCGCCGTGCGCGGAAAACTCCCCCAGCACCGCTGTCAGCTTGTCGGGGAGCGCCTCCAGGCGCAGATTGGGGTACCACAGACTCAGATAAAGCGTGTCGGACATCTCTCTTGATTGTAGACGGGAGAGTGGCCCCAAAGATGCATGGGCTGCGTCTCATCTGGATTGAGCCTCGGGTGCCCAGGTCTTGCTCATGAGACCTGGGAGTTGATGAACTACACCGTCACAATCTCGCTGAAGTCGGCAATATCTGCTAGGGGCATGAACACCCTTCGGACAAGAGCAAGTCGAATTGCTCGGAGCTTTGGGTCGTCGTGGAGGACCACCACCGGCTTATCAAAGAATGCGTCCACTGAGGGTCTGAGAGTGCTTACTAATCGCAATGCATCGCGGTATTTACGGTCCCTAACAAGACCGCCTAGTTCATAGCTCACCCGAAGTGTTTCATTCCAGAGGAGCACACCTTCATGTTCCACCAATGGCTCAATAAAGCTCATTGAAGCACTGGGCTCTATGTTCATATCCTGCGCTTGACGAATAATATTTTTGATACGTTTGAAAGCATGCGAAACTGCGAGGAAATCGGCCGATCCGCGTTCTTCGTTCAGCGCTTCAACTCGCGCAATTATGTCTCGAATATCGTCTATGCGTGAGAGTGCCCCCAATTTCTCCAAATCTTCTGCCAAGCCCGCATTCACGACGTCGTAATTGAACCCGCGTGCATCCTTGAGATAGAAGCTGAGACGCTCCCGCAGGAACTTGGCAACCTCAACGCTGCTTTGGCCAGTTGATCGTAGCAGTGTCGAAATCGTCAACGGCAGCCCCGACTCAGCCAGAATCTTCACGATCCCATTCGCCGCCCGACGCAGCGCGAAAGGGTCCTTCGATCCAGTCGGCGCGCTACCGATCCCGAACATGGCGGTGACGGTCTGAATCCTGTCAGCCAGGCCAAGCAGTTGCCCCTCAACCGTCGGCGGAATCGCGTCCTCTGTGGAGGCCGGCATGTACTGCCAGTAGATTGCCTGCGCGACCCGCTCGCCCAGCCCCTGCGTCCGCGCGTAGAGTCCGCCGATGATACCTTGCAACTCGGTGAACTCCTTCACCAGTTCGGTTGTTAGATCGGTCTTGGCCAATTCCACGGCCTTCAACAGTGCCGATTCGTCGAAGGCAACGCCGGATTCCCTCACCGCCGCCGCCAACTTTCGCGCAACGGCCAAATTGGCTTCCGTTTTCCAGAAATAGCTCCCCAGTTCTTTCTGGAAGGTCACGTTCTTCAGGCTCTCAACGCGATCGACAAGCGGGGTTTTCTGGTCGAAGTCCCAGAAGAATCGCGCATCCTTGAACCGCGCCCTCAGCACCCGCGCATTGCCGTGGCGGATGATGGCACGCCCCTCCTCGTCCACCTCGGTATTGAGCACCGCCAAAAAGTGCGGCGCCAGCTTTCCGTCGGCGCCTTCGACAGCAAAATACTTCTGGTGGTCGCGCATGACGGTGACCAGAACCTCTTCCGGAAGCGCCAGGTATTCCGCCTCAAAATCGCCCAGCACCACGGTGGGCCACTCGGTGAGGTGGACAACCGTCTCGATCAGCGCCTCATCCTCCCGCCAGCGCGCCCCGGCGACGGCGCGCGTAGCCGCGTCCAGCGCCTTGCGAATCGACTGGCGGCGCTCGCCGGCATCCACCACCACCCTGGCAGCTCGCAGCCTCTCGGAGTAGTTCTTTGCAAGATCCACCACCACCGCTTCCCGACCGTGCAGCACGCGATGCCCGCGGCTCGTGTTTCCCGCCGCGATCCCCGCAATCTCCAGCGGAACGATCGCCGAATCGAGCAGCGCCACCACCCAGCGCACCGGCCTTACGAACCGCTCCGGCTTGCCGGCCCGCCAGTACATGTTCTTGGCCCAGTAGAGGCCCAGAACCTCCTTGGGCAACTCAGCCGCCAGCAGCTCCGCCGCTGCGCGCCCCGGCCGCTTCACCGTCGCGCCCACGTACTCACCCTTGGGGTTTGAGACCTTTTCGAGAGCCGCTATTGCTACGCCGGCCTTCTTCGCAAAGGCTTCAGCCGCCGCGGTCGGCGCGCCGTCTTTGAAGGCCACCTTCCACGACGGGCCGGTCAGCTTCTCTTCCGTGTCCGCCTGGACTGCCTGCACGTCCTCCGCCAGCACTGCCAGCCGCCGCGGCGTCGAGTAAGTGGTGAGCTTAGCCTTGGCCCCAAACAGCCGCTCCCGCGTGAACAGATCGTTCACGCGCCGCCCCAGCTCGGCCTCGGCCCCGGCAATCATGCGAGCCGGAACTTCTTCCAGCCCGACCTCCAGCAAAAAATCCGCCATAATGTCAGTTTCTTTCTGTCCCTAACATCGGTGAAGAAGCTTCTGGCTTCTAGCCTATAGCTTGTTCCCCGCGTACTAAGTCGTTGAAGCTACGCGAAACATGACAAGCTGACAGCTAAAAGCTAGATCGCCTGCTGCGCCACGTATGCCCTCGCCACCCCGACCGCGAGCGCCCGAATGCGCCCGATCACCCCCACCCGCTCGGTCACGCTGATGGCCCCTCTTGCATCCAGCAGATTGAACAGGTGCGAACATTTGAGCGCCAGCTCGTAGGTGGCCAGCAGCGGAAATCGCCGCTTCTCCACCGCGCTCCCACCTTCCTTCCCAAACAGAACATGGGCCTGGTCGAGCAGTGCCTTCGCCTCCGCCTCATAGAGCCGAAAATGCTCCCAAAGCTTGTCGACTTCGGCTAACTCGAAGTTATACACCGAGAACTGAAGCTCCTCGTCCAGCCGCACATACCCATACGTCACTGCCGCGCCGGTCTCCGCATCGACAGCCCATACAATGTCGTAGATCGAGTCTGTATCCTGCAAAAACGCCGCAATGCGTTCCAGGCCGTAAGTCAGCTCCGCGCAGATGGGGTCCAGATCGAGACCGCCGCACTGCTGAAAGTAAGTGAACTGGGTAATCTCCAGCCCGTCCAGCATTACCTGCCAGCCCACCCCCCACGCGCCCCCGGCGGGCCACTCCCAGTTATCTTCCTCGAACTTCAGGTCGTGCTTGCAGAGGTCGATGCCGATGGCCTCAAGCGATTCGAGATAGAGCTCCTGCACATCGACCGGCGGCGGCTTTAGGATGAGCTGAAACTGGGTGTGCTTGAAGAGCCGGTTTGGATTCTCTCCGTAGCGGCCGTCCGCGGGCCGTCTCGAAGGCTGCGCATAGCCAACGCGATAGGGCTTCGGACCCAGCACGCGCAGAAACGTCTCCGGCGCCATGGTGCCCGCGCCCACCTCGACGTCGTACGGTTGCTGCAGCACGCAACCGCGATCGGCCCAAAAACTCTGCAAGCGGAAGAGCAGCTCCTGAAAAGTCAGCGCAGCCGGTTTGGCAGCGGATGCGGCTGTAGCCGATGAAGCAGCTGAAGATGGCACTCTCTGAACTCTCTCTCGGTGGAACTCAACCAATTTTACCAGCCGGGCTGGAGAGTCCTTTCACCACTCAGGCCCAGCGTCAGCAGGTTGGCCGCGTAGGCTTCGCCGGCCAGGGCCTTGATGGCGCGATCGAGAGTGACCAGGATGGCTCCGTTGCGGATGGCGAGGCCCAACAGGAGGGCGTCCGTAACCTGTCGGTAGCCGTGCAGGCGAGGAGCAATCGGCTTGATCGACTCCAGCCAACTAGGGGAAACCGGCAGATGCGTAACATTGGGCAAGGCTGAAATCTCTTCGAGCATGCGCATTGCATCCGCGATTGACTTCTTTCCGGCCAAGGGCGAGGCCGCGACACGCACAAAACCAGCCTCGGTCACGGGACAAAGCAATAAACGCGCGCCAGGGCTGCCCAACAGCCACTCGGTGGCCTGCTCATGAGCCGCGTGTGCCGGATCGCTCAACGCGACCCAGATATTCACATCGGGGAGATAGCTCTTCAGATAAGGTCCTCCAGAGCGTCTTTCACCATTTCCGAAGTGATGACGCGCCCACTCGGCGGGAAGGTGGGAAAGCCTGCCGCGGATCGCTGAAATTCCACCGTATCGGCGTGTAAGCTGGCGGCTGCGCCGCCCTTGCGGATGAGATCCGTAATCGCTTCGCCTAAGGTAATCCCATTGGCGTGAGCGTAGACCTCGGCGAACTGGCGTGCGTCGTCGGCGATGTTGACGTTGGTTCTCATATCGCTAGTATGCACCGATTCTATAGGACGTGCAAGATCGCAAAACACGTGCCAGGTAAAGTATTTTGCACGTAGATCTGCCGTAGTGCCAACAGGCGAGGCCGCGGGTTCATATCGTTTCGAAACTGAATTTTGAGATTTGTGAGCATGGGAAATGAACCGATCTCATCCGCCCAGCCGTCCCAACGCCTCCGCCGTCATCAGTTTGCGCTCCAGATGACGCTCCAGGGCCTGCAGAGTGAAGCGGCGCAGATCCTGCCCCCGCCGCCGCGGCCACGATTCGCCGACAAAGACGCTTGCCGGCGCCCGCAGCATCCTCTGCGCCAGTTGCCATGAGTCTGCCGAAAGTGCACTCGAGTTGCCGTTGCGATGCGCCGCGCAGAACAGCCCGTCCGCAAGGCTGTGGAACGAAATCTCCGCTGCATGCAATGCCTCCCCGCAGTTTGTACAGTGAGCGATGTCGGGAAGCAGGCCCATCAAGCGAGTCATCCACAGCGAAAAATACGTGAGCGGCATCCACGGCTGCTCCACGGTCGTCAGCTCCAGCACCGCCAGCAGCAGGCGAAAGACTGTATCCTGCGGATCGTGCTCGGGCAGTGCCTCGTCCAGCACCTCGGCGAAAAAGCTCAGCACCGCCATGCGGGTTTGATCCACCGGCGCCGACAGCGGAGAGCGAACGATCTCAAGCTGATCCAGCCGCACCAACTCCTGCCGGGGCCGCTCTGCAAACCAGGCGCGCGCCACCGTCATCGGCTCCAGAGCCCCGCCAAAGCGTTTGCGGCTCTTCAGCGCGGACTTGGCCACTCCCTTTATCCGGCCGTAATCGCGCGTAAAAAAGCTGACGATCAGGTCGGCCTCATGCACCGGCCAGGTGCGTAAAACCACAGCTTCTGAAGTGAGCACTCCCATGCGTCTACTATCTTCGCACTCTTTCTTGCGCGGGGAAGCCGTCTTGGATCACATCCTTACTGAAGAGTAAGGAATCACGAACAATGTAAGGTAGAATGAAATATGTAAGGAGAAACCATGCCCACTGCGACCATGACTTCCAAAGGTCAGATTACAATTCCCATCGAGGTCCGGAAGGCCCTCGGGTTAAAGCCGGGCGTCCGCATTGACTTTTACGAAATCGAGAAAGGCGAGTATGCATTCCGGCCCAAGACCGGCTCCATCATGGAGATGAGAGGATGCCTGGGATACGATGGCCCGGCCATCGCGATCGAAGAAATGCATCAGGCGCTTCTCGATCGCGCAGGCAAGCTCGACCAGGCAACCATGAGCGGCGCGCTTGAAAACCGGTCCGAAGGAGAAGCCGCGTGATCGGACTGGATACGAACGTTCTGGTGCGTTTTCTTGCCCAGGATGACCGGCTGCAAAGCCCCAAAGCGGATGCACTCATGGGCTCTTGGACCGCGCAGAATCCAGGTTGGTTGGGTGTGGCGGCCATACTGGAGTTGGTATGGGTGCTGGGCAGTAAGAATCGCTTCGACCGCAATGCCATTGTCAATGCACTGGATCGGCTTCTCTTGCAGGAGGAAATCGTGATCGAACATGCCGAAGCCGTTCGCAGAGCCTCCCAGCTTTTCCGCAAGGGGGACGCTGATTTTGCCGATTGCCTCATCGCCAGCTCAGCCAAGGCCGCCGGATGCGTCCGGACCGTAACCTTCGATCGCAAAGCCGCGCGCGACGCCGGCATGCAACTTGTCGAGTAGGACCACCAAGCTGGCCCAGGGATTCTTGCCGCGGGGCCGAGGGTTACAATAGAAGCAGAGGTTCCAAATGCACTCCGCAATGGTCACCTTCAATGGCCGCATCACCCTGCCCTTCCCTGTCCTCAAACAACTTGGACTTAAGACCGGCGACAACGTCGATTTTGTCGAAATCGAGAAGGGGCGGTTTGCCATCAATGCCAGTTCCGAGTCCATGAAGGCTTTGGGCCGGGCGCAGGTCCATTCCGATATAAATGAAGCCTCTCTCGACACCGGCTCGGCGGAGAACTTCGCCGGTAGGGAAGATTCCGCGTAGCGATCGATTCTGCCCGCCGCGCTTTGGGAGGCCCTTGTTTCGCGGAAATGCGCAAACGCGCATCCCGGCAGAGCGGGATACGCGCTCGTGAAAAACTCAAATGTTGGAGTTCGAGGCCTCTAGCGGCCGAAGTGCGCAGCGTTCTTTTCGGTAAACTGAGCCCACTTCTCCGGCAGGTCGTCCTGTGCAAAAATTGCCGAAACCGGGCACGCCGGCACGCACGCGCCGCAGTCGATACATTCGACCGGATCGATGAAAAGCTGGTCGGCTTCGGCGTAGCCGTCCTCGTCCTTCTTTGGGTGGATGCAATCGACCGGACAGGCGTCCACGCAGGCGGTGTCCTTGGTGCCGATACAGGGTTCTGCAATCACGTATGCCATCTCTGATTCACTCCAGGAGACTGACTCTCGACGCTGATAGTAGCACAGGACACCAACCCCGCCCCACCGCCAGGCCGCGGCGTTTTACCATGCGGGAATCGGGAGAGTTTCCCAACCCTCATGTTCGGGAAGCCTGAACCGCGCCCGGCGCGTCTCTATCCCCTGCGGCGGCCCGCTCTGCCCGGCGCTGCGCAAACTCGTGGGGCGTGGGGATGGGCGTCAGACCCCGGCCCGCAAACATATCGCCGAACAAGCCCAGCAACTCCTCATGAATCAGCCCATTCGAGGCCAGGATCTCCCGGCTGTCAAGCCGGAACTCGGCGCCGGAAAAGTCCGTTGCTCGTCCGCCGGCTTCTTCCACCAGCAGAATGCCCGCAGCCGTGTCCCACGGATTCAGGTTGAACTCCCAGAATGCATCCATTCGTCCGGAAGCAACGCAGGCCAAGTCCAGCGCGGCCGACCCGGCTCGCCGCACCCCGTGCGATCGCAACGTAAACTCCTGGTAAAAGTGAATGTTTGGGCTGTCGTGCCGCTTGCGGCTTGGAAATCCCGTGGCCACCAACGCCACGGCCAGCTCCGGCGTGTGCGAAACTCGCATCGGCTTGCCATTCAGCCAAGCGCCTTTTCCCCGCTCGGCGGTGAAGAGCTCGTTGCGCATGGGATCGTAGATCACCGCCGCCACGAGCGTTCCGTCCTGATCCGCGTCCATCCCCTCAGGGCGTTGCTCCAGGCCCAGCGAAACGCAAAACTGCGGAAAACCGTGGGCAAAGTTCGTGGTCCCGTCCAGCGGATCCACATACCAGCGGAACTCGCCTCCCAATCGCTCCCGGGTACCCTCTTCGCCATAGATCCCATGCGCGGGAAAGGTCTCGCCGAGCCGCTCGCGGATGAGCTTTTCCACCGCCCTGTCGGCCACCGTCACAAGATCCACATCGCCTTTGTATTCGGTTTCCACGCCCTGGGCAAAGAACTCGCGCAGCCGCGCTCCGGCTTCTCTAGCTATATCCGATGCTTTGGGAACAAACACCAAATCCGTTCCCGCCGCGCCGCTCACGAGGCATCCTCGCGCGAAACCGAACCGTTCCCGGCGCCCTCGCGTGCTCCGCTTGGCCGTGGAGCGCGCTTGCGGGAGATTTCGGAAATGGTGCGGATCTGATGCTTATAAATGAACAGGTTGGGTTGCTTCTCTCGAGTCAGCCGAACCATCGTGTCGTCAAAGTACTCGATCCAGCCGCGCACCGTCTCCCCGTCGCGCAACTTGATTTGCACATTGATCTGGCGATCCGAAAGCGATCGCAGATAAAGCACCTCCTGGCCGGTTTCGCCCGGCGGAGGCGCCTTGGAGCGGCGGCGCGAAGTCAGGTTCGAGGTCATGCTGCCATTTTAGATGCGCAACCGTGCGGAAGCAGCCGTTCCCCTGCGAAAATAACTTGCGGAGGAGCTGCGAACCAAAGAGGCTTCAGGGCAGATCGCGCGGCCGGTTCTCGCTTGCCTGCGCGTCCATATAGTAGCCCGTCTTGTGGCGGATATTGAAAGCCTCCGACGCCGCCCTCGGAATCGTGACCAGAATCCGGTGAAAGTTCCTCCCCGGCTCTTGGTTTCTTGGATAATAGCCGAGCAGGTATTGGGTTCGCAGATCGTCGCTCACCCGGGCAAATGCCTTGTCCAGCCCGCCGTCGCTCACGTAGAAGCTCTTGCCGCCGGTCTGCTCGGCCAAGGCAATCAACGCATGTTCCCCGCCCAGAGCGCGCCCGGCGCTGGCCTCGATGGGCACATCGATGATCGTGTAGATCATCGCCTCGTTGCGCAATGCCTCCTCGAGAGCCTGGGCATAGGTCGTGTTCTTGGCCGTATCCTCGCCGTCGGAAATCAGTACCAGCACCTTGCGCCCCTGCTGCCGGCCCAGGCGCTCGGAACCTAGATAGACTGCGTCGTACAGCGCCGTCGCGTGGTCGCCGCGCAACTGCGCCAGCGCCCGATCGATTTGGCTCACCTTGTTCGTGAAGGGCGTAAGCTCGCGCACCTCGGTGGCAAACTGGAGCAGGCTCATCTGGTCCTGAGGGCGCAGAATTGCATGGGCAAACCGCCTGGCCGCGTCCGCTTCCTCGGCCATGTCTTTGTGCACGCTGCCGCTGGTGTCGATGGCCAGCGTCAAGCTGAGCGGCAGCTCCGACTGGCGTTCGAAAACCGCAATCTGCTGCGGCTGGCCGTCCTCGGTCACGGCAAAGTCGTCCCGCGTAAGCCCGCCCACAGTAGCGCCGTTCTGATCCGTCACGTCAACAAAGACGTTGACCAGTTTCACATCCACGCGCAATGTGGTCTCTTGCGCGGCCACGGGCGGTAGCGCTCCCAGCCACAACCCGAAAATCGCCGCGAGCGCCAGCAAAAAGCTGGACGCCAATCCCCTGCGCCATCTATCGAGTCCGGCGCCCCGGATCTCCCTTCTGAGACCGTGCATTGCTCCAGATTTACGGCTCATGCCGAGCCTCCGAGGCATTCACGGCCAGCCCCGCGGGAAAAGCCTCTCCCGGAGCCCAGACCGTCCCATCGGCGAAGGTCTCTTTTTTCCAGATGGGCACCGTCTTCTTCAGCGTATCGATGAGCCACCGGCAAGCCTCGAACGCCGCTTCCCGGTGCGCCGAGGCCACCACGATCAGCACGCTGGTTTCGCCCACCTTCAGCCGCCCCAAGCGGTGAATCATGGTCGCTTGGCGCACCCCAAATCGCCTGCGCGCCTCGACCGCGAGCGCGTCCATCTGCTTCACGGCCATCTCTTCATACGCTTCATAGTCCAGGTGCAAGGTCTCGCGCCCTCGCGTGTTGTTGCGGACAATACCGTCAAACACCACCACCGCGCCGTCCTCATCCCGTTTGATGGCGGCAATCAGCGTCTCCGAATCGATGCGCTGGCGGCAGAGCGACGGCGTCGCGACTAGCCCAGGCGCGCTCGCCGATGAAGGGTCTGGGTCGTCATTTCCGCCAGAGACGGGCGGCAGCAAGCCCACCTCGTCGCCCTCCCGAAGCACATGGGCCGCCGTTGCGTACTGGGCATTCACGCTCACCGCGATGCCGCGAAGCGGAACCGCTGGCTGGCGCTCGCTTAGCCGCGCAAGCAGCTCGGCGACGGTCGCGCCCTCCGCCAACTCGACCCCCGGCGCGGAGCCGCCTAACCAGTCTTTCAGGACCCCAAAGGGAAGAATTCGAACCTGCATCACGCTAAAGAGAATACCGCCTGCTGGTTAGACGCGGCAGGCGGCAATGGGAAGGCAGATCGGATCGAACTCACCCCATCTTGTAGAGGAATCCGGTGGGCGTACCCCACAGGTTCCGCGCCCTGTCCTCATAGAAGATGCTGAATTCGATTCCCGCCAGATCGTAGTCGAACAGCGGGACGCGGTCGAAGGTGCAGTCGCCGCGGACCGAGTATTCGTCGCCCCCGCAGTCGATCATCAGAGTATCGTCGGTGGAGAGCCGCTCCGGATGGGTCAACAGCATGCAGACAATGGCGAAGACTCCCATGCCGAACTCGTTGCCGGCCATGGCCACGCGGGTGCGGCGCGCCGAACACCCGCGATGAAGCATCCCGGCCTGAGCGGGAATCACCAGAATGTCGCTGCCTTGCTGCTGATCGGCCAGAATCTTCTCCGCCAGCTTGGAGCGCTCGCTCTGGCGCAGATAGGTCGGGCCGAGCCGGCCGGCAATCCGGTTCGAGAAGCGGCGTTTTGCCGATAAAACTTCCACCACCATCTCCACCGCTTCGTTGTAGGTCGGAGCCAGCGCCTGCCAGCGTGGAATCGCAAACCACGCCTCGGCTCCCTCCAGAAGCGTCTTGCGGCCCAGTTTTTCCATGCAACCGCCCAAGGTGGGGAACAGCTTCCTCATCTCAGTGACCTGCGCTTCCACCGGCCGCACCCGGTACACGGTCGGGTACACTCGATTCGAGCTGACCTGTTCGTCCTTATATTTGTCGCTCACCGTGTGGCGGTGGATAATCTCCACAACTGAAGTGGCAACCTCGGCCTTGAGTTTCTTGTGCATATCGAGCACGGTTTGCGCGCTGTGCCGGTCAAGCTGTTCGATTGCCGTCAGATACGCCTCCTGGGCCGCTGCCCCAAGGAATTCCTGCAGCATGCGGTTCTGCTGATCCGTCGTATTGCCCGAAAGGTGCAGCGGAACGATCAGGTGTGTAGTCAGTGGTGCAGTAGCCATGGTCACCGCTCTCCACGCGTTTCCGCGCAATGGATTCTGTGGTTTTCATCGGCGAATTCGCCAGTCTCACGAGAGCCAAACCTAAAAATCCCTCCTCTTCTTAGACTGTCGGCCAGGCAGGAGAGCCTGAACACCCGCAAAAACCCGCCCACGGGGCGCCATTTGGCGTTTCACCATTCAAGGGCGCCACCGGCAAGTCTGCGTTGGACTGCCAGGGACGAGCGAGCTTTCCCGTTGACCGCTGTATCGATGAGCGATACAGCAGTGGAGTGATCGAGTCGTTCAGGCACCTGGGGCTTGAGAAGCTCTTCAAAGACGGTTCGAAGGCAGGCATCGACCCGGCGCACGCAGCGAAACTGATCGATCGAATGGCTTTGTTAAATCGCGCTACGAGTCCCAGCGGGATGAATGTTCCAGGGTGGAATTTGCACCCATTGCACAAAGAGCTTGCTGGTCATTGGGCCGTAAGGTTCGGTGGAAACTGGCGCTTGACATTCCGGTTCGAAGGGCAGGATGCGATTCTGGTCGACTACCGGGATTATCGCTAATAGCTCATCCGGGCGAGTCCCGGCTTAAAGGAGGATCCATGCGGATGCACAACCCACCTCACCCCGGAAGGATCGTCAAGGAAGCTATCCAGGCCATCCCCATGAGCGTCACCGGATTTGCGGCGCATATCGGAGTATCGAGAGTTGCCCTGTCCCGCGTTCTGAACGAGAAGGCCGGCGTTACTCCGGAGATGTCCATCAGAATCAGCGAGGCATTTGGGCAGGACTCCCCTGATATCTGGTTCAATCTTCAGAACGACTGCGACTTCTGGCGGGCCTCCCACGCAAAGATAGGACGCAAGAAGGTCGAGCCGCTCCAGTCGGCGGCGTGAACCGTCGATTTGTCGCGGCTGACATGACCATTTTCGGTAATCTCCCCAAATTTTTTGGGTCACGGAGCTCTTATGATCCTCCTGAGATTCAGCCGCCTCTGGCGGACAAATCGGACATATTAGGAGCCAGCCTACACAGTGCTGCTGAGCGCAAGTTCCGCTTCCGCGGCCGGCAGCGTATCGGCCTTCGTATCCGGCCGCGCCTTCATCAGCGGCAGCGCCACGGCCAGCACGTCCTCGATGCGGCTGGCGTAATGGATTGTCACGCCCCCGATCAGCTCGGGCGTCAGGTCCTCTTCCACATCCTGGCGGTTCTCGGCGGGCAGGATGATGGTTTCCACCCCGGCCCGGCGCGCGGCCAGAAACTTTTCCTTGATGCCGCCCACCGGCAGCACATTGCCGCTCAGCGTGATCTCCCCGGTCATGGCCGTCAACGGGCGCACCGGAGTATCGGTCAGCAACGACGCCAGCACCGTGGTCATGGTCACCCCGGCCGACGGTCCGTCCTTGGGAATCGCTCCCGCGGGCACGTGAATGTGCAGGTCGATCTCCTTGGTAAAGTCTTCGGCCAGTCCCAGGCTTGCTGCATTCGATCGTACCCAGGTCAATGCCGCCTGCATCGATTCCTGCATCACTTCGCCGATTTGCCCGGTCATGGTAAAGCCGCCCTTGCCCTTCATCTTGTTGGCCTCGATGAACAGGATGTCGCCTCCGGCCGGCGTCCAGGCCAGGCCCACGGCAACCCCCGGCCGCTTGACCCGCTCGGAGACTTCGGTTTCAACGCGCACCTGAATGCCGCCCAGGAATTCCTTGAGTGTCTCGCGGGTTACCGTCAGCCTCTCCGCCTGGCCCTCCACCACCCGCCGCGCCTGCTTGCGGCACACCGTTCCAATCGTCTGCTCCAGCTTGCGCACCCCGGCCTCCCGCGTGTAATGGCGCACAATGTAGCGCACCGCGTCCTCGGGAAACTCGATCTGCTCCGCGCTAATCCCGTTCTCTTTGATCTGCCGCGGAATCAGATACCGGAAGGCGATGTGCACCTTCTCTTCTTCGCTGTAGCCCTGCAGAGGGATCAGTTCCATCCTGTCCTGCAAGGGCGGTGGAACCGGGTCCAGAATGTTGGCCGTGCAAATGAAAAGCACCTTGGATAAGTCAAAGGGTACGTCCAGGTAGTTGTCCCTGAAGGTAAAGTTCTGTTCCGGGTCTAGCGTTTCCAGCAGTGCCGACGCCGGATCGCCGCGGAAATCCCGCCCCAGCTTATCCACTTCGTCCAGCATGATCACCGGGTCATTCACCTCGGCCCGCCGGATGCACTGGATGATCTGTCCTGGCAGCGCCCCGATGTAGGTGCGGCGATGACCGCGAATCTCCGCCTCGTCGTGCATCCCGCCCAAAGAGATGCGCTGGAATTTGCGGCCCAGCGCCCGCGCAATCGAACGGCCCAGGCTGGTCTTGCCCACTCCCGGAGGCCCGATAAAGCACAGAATCGGCCCCTTCATGTCCGGCTTCAGTTCGAGCACGCTCAGATAGTCCAGGATCCGGTCCTTGACCTTCTTCAACTCGTAGTGGTCCTCGTCCAGAATCTCCTTGGCCTTGCCGATATCGATCTTGGAACCGGAACTCTTGGCCCAGGGAAGCACCGCCAGCCATTCGATGTAGTTGCGGGTCAGCGAGTAGTCGGCCGCCATCGGAGACATTCGCGCCAGGCGCGACAGCTCCTTCAGCGCTTCCTTCTTCACCTCGTCCGGCATGCCGGCCGCATCGATCCTCTGGTGCAACTCCTCGGTCTCCCGCTGGCCCTCGTCCTGCTCTCCCAACTCCTTCTGGATCGCCTTGAGTTGCTCGCGCAGATAGTAGTCGCGCTGCGACTGCTGCACCTGGTCCTGCACCTCGGTCTGGATCTTGGTGCGCAACTGCTGCACCTCGATCTCCCGGGCAAGGTGCTTGTTGAGGAACTCCAACCGGGACAGGATACTCGCCGTCTCCAGCAGTTGCTGCTTCTCGTCGGTGGTCAGAAAGGGAAGCGAAGAGGCCACAAAATCGACCAGCCGGCTGGGTTCCTCGATGTTCGCGGCTATCGTCCTAAGTTCGTCTGAAAGTGTCGGAGACTCAGCGACAATCTGCTGGAACTCTCCTGTCACGTTGCGCACTAATGCTTCCATGCTCGATGTCGCCGCCGGCTTGGTGTCCTCCAGCGTCTCCACCTCGGCCACCATAAAAGGCTCGGTCTGGCTATACCGCACCAGTCGAACCCGCTCTATCCCCTCGGTGAAGACGAACCGGCTCTGGTTCGGCATCCGCACCACCTTGTGTACTGTAGCCAGCGTGCCCACCGCATGCATATCGGATGGTTTGGGCGAGTCCAGACGAGGATCGAGCTGCGCCGTAACCACGATCGTCCGCTCCTCGCCCAGCGACTCGATCAACTGAATCGAGCTCTCGCGTCCTACCGTCAAGGGCAGAACGGCGTGCGGGAACAGAACCGTATCCCGCACCGGTAGTACAGGAATCCTGCGGGTTGCGGGAGCTTCCGCCGCGGACAGATTCTTGGCCGCCGGCAAATGGGATGGTTGGTTCGACATTGAGTGTCCTCGTATCAACTTTTCTTCATTAGACAACGCAGGCCTCCAAAAGTTTCAGGAAAATCCTGCTTCCGATGTTCTCCTTTCCATCCGCGGGGCTCGCGCCTCTCGTTGCTACGGTCGCGCGCGCGGCTCGGTTCCCCCGCCCTTCCGAACCTGGAGCGGCCTGGCCTGAACCTGGCCCCTTTCATGCCGGGGCCGCTTGGCGTCGGTCGGGTTCTGCCCGGCCCTTGCCTCGTGAATGCGCTGCTGCTCGAAGGGTGTATCGGCCAAAACCCAAGGAAGGTGAGCGAGATAGGGTGGACCTGGCTAAGAACTTGCCCGCGGGAAACGGCGGTGCTGAAAAGACTCAGCGGTGATTCAACTCCAGGCAAAATCAACTCGCGCTCTCTCCACCGCTAGCAGCGGCGGCAACCCCCGGCAGAACGACTTTCAAAGCATCCTTCAACAGTCCCGCTCCAATTGATTTCACTGGCCTTATGGGCCGCAAGGAGGCCCTTGTCTGCCTGCCGGACCTGCCCCCGATTGAGCCATTCCGCAGCCGATCGATTCTGCCTGAGTCACTCCTTGCGCGTCTTGCCGGTATCCAAAGTGGTTTCCTCATCCCTGATGGCGGATTCGATGTGCTGCCACAGTTCTTCCGGCGGCTCGACATTCGGGAATAGATTGCGGGCGGCCTCGGCGATAGTCTGCAGATCGATGAGAAGGGCGCGGCAAAGCTCGCAGCTCTGAATGTGCGGATGGAGGTTGAGGTTCTTTCCAGTTCCGATAAGCCCCGGCAATTGCGCCTGAAACTTTCGGCAACTCGGGGTTGCCGGTTCCTGGGAAGCAGTTGGCCTCGCGCCTTCTGGGCTCGAATAGGCGCGCAGGACTTCGCGCAGTTTGAGCCGGGCCTTGTGCAGTTGCGACTTGCTGTTGCCCACCGAGCAACCCAGCTTGGAGGCGATCTCATTGTGCTCCAGGCCTTCGCGATCGTGGAGAACAAAAATCTCGCGGTAGCCGGTCGGCAGCTCTCCTATCGCGCGTTCCAGGGCAAGCCGGTCGATCGCGCCGCTGAGTACTGGATCGGGACCTCCGAAGCTGCGCGCGGGGCGCTCATACGGAGCCGGCTGAATGGACTCATCCAGGGAAACCACCGCCAATCCCTTCTTGCGCAGGTGCATCAACACAACATTGATCGCCATGCGGTGCAGCCAGGTGGAGAAGGCAGAATCGCCGCGGAAGGTGCCGATCTTACGGTGCAACTGCAGAAAGACTTCCTGCATCAGGTCCTCGGCTTCCGCTATATTGCCCACCATCCGCTGGCAAAGCGAATAGATGCGCCTCTTGTGCAGCGAGTAGATTTGAGCGAAACCCTGGTGGTCGCCGGCCCGGGCCCGAACCAGTGCATCGGTCTCCGCGGGATTAGACGCAGTTGCGCGCGCCAATGCCGCGGGAGAATCGTCTTGCATGCTCTCGGACGCTTTCCCGGCGGGTGGCTCGGTGCTCGTGCCGGGCCGGAGTACCGTGATTGTCGAATCGGACATGCGCTCGCTTGGGGCTCGCTCCCCTCTCCGGATGCTACTGCGCCCGGCTTCTTTCCTCGTTAGTATAAGGGGAGGCAGACCATTCGACGGAGCTTCGGCGGAAATCGAGGGGAACCGGCTGCCTTTCGGGTTTCGCCTGGAGGTACTTATGCAGTGGACTCAGCGGGGCTCCGGTCGTTGGCGGGCATTTGATTTGGCGTTCTCTTGAGAACATGCCCCTGGACGGATTTGCTTTTCGAAGATCGACGCTGGTTCCGCCTTACCCGCGCAATGGGGGCTTCGATCCCTGCGTTTTTGGGAGAATGATGACCTTGAGGATTAAGCCGGCATGGGCTCGCGGAAATCCCGGGAGCTCTCGGCGACTCGGGCCGGCGCCGTATACCGGGTGCTTTCTGGGCGTGTTGGGGCACGGCCAGCGGCCTTTGCTCGCTGGGGGTCAAGGACGTGCTTCCGTCGCCTCCGCCGCGCGGCGCATGTTTCTTCGCGCATCGGCCTTTGCATTCGCTGCAATCGGTGTACTGGGCGCTTGGAGTCAGACCAGCGATGGGGCAACCTCAGCCCAGGCATCCTCCCTCGGCTCGCCCGGCGGGCAGGCTGCTTCTGTCGCCACCGGTGCCCAGAGCGGCTCCCTGGACCAGTGGGAGGGAATGCCGGTGCGGCGCATCTCCATCGAGGGAGTTGCGGCCAGCCGGCTGGTCCCGCTTCCCGGCCATCTCGCTCAGGCGGAGGCAGCCCCGCTCAGCCGGGAAGACGTCAAGAAGAGCCTGCGCCAACTCTTCGCCACCGGCCTGTTCGAGACCATCCAGGTCGACGGATCGCGCATTCGGAACGGCGTCGATCTGCTCTTCCACGGAATGCCGCGTACTTTTATTGGAACGATCGGCGTATACGGGGCCAAGGGGGCCACTCTGAATACCCGGCTTGAGCGCGCCAGCCAGCTTGCGCCCGGCGTTCGCTTTACTCCGGCCAAGCTCGCATTCGCGCTGGCGCGGATGCGCGGCGCCCTGGCTGAGAATGGCTACCACGAGCCCACGATTACCCAAACCCTCACGCCGCATCCTGAAGAACAGCTCGTGGATATAGCGTTCAACGTGGTCTCCGGACCCCAGGCACGCGTAGGCACGGTTGAGATTGCCGGCGATCCTGGGATGAGCGAAGAGACATTCCGCCGGCTTGCCCACCTCAAAGCCGGCTCGCGCGTGGACCACGACACCGGCAATCGGGCATTGGCCGGAGTGCTCAAGCACTACCAGGCCCAGGACCGGCTCGAGGCGGAGATTAAACTCACATCCGAACAGTATGCCGAAACCTCCCGGAAAACCAACTTCCGCTTCTCTGCCAGCCGGGGACCGCTCGTGAAAGTCCTGGTCGAAGGCGCAAGCATGGACCCCGAGCGCGTCAAGCGGGTGATTCCCATCTTCGAGGAAGGCACGGTAGACGACGACCTTCTAAACGAAGGGAACCGTCGCCTGCGCGACTACTACCAGCGCCTTGGCTACTTCAACGTGAAAGTCGAGCACCGGCAGCAATCCAGCGGCGCCGAGCAGGTTGTAATCCTCTACAAGGTGCAGTTGGGGCCGAGGCGGAGGCTGGAGCGGGTATCGGTGACGGGAAACCGGTACTTCGATTCTCCGGCGCTGGAAGCATTGCTCAGCGTTCATGCCGCCGATGCAATCGACCGCCATGGCGCCTACAGCCAGGCCCTGGTGTCCGCCGACCTCGGCGCCTTGCAAAGCGTTTATCGGAACAACGGATTCCCCAGCGTCAAGATTGTCCCGGAAGCCGGTCCACTGGAGGCGGTCGCAACCTCTCCAAATGGGCTTCCTGGGGGCAACTCTTCAACGCCGCGGCAAAGAACTACCCCGCTCACTTTGGTCTACCGGATCGAAGAAGGGGCTCAATTGCGGGTAGGTTCGGTGCAACTCCAAGGAAACGAGCACGTGGCTGAGGACAAACTCATGCCCCTGCTGAACACCTCGACGGGTCAGTTGCTTTCGCCCCAGAATCTGGCCGGAGACCGCGACGCTCTATTAACCGACTATATGAGCCGCGGCTTCGATAATGTGCGCGTCGAGGTCACCCAGCAGATTGAACCGGCCAACCCCACCCAAGTCGATGTCGTCTTCCATATCGACGAGGGCCAGCAGATCTTCGTGCGCAAGGTACTGCTGACCGGCCTCCATTACACCCGCCCCAAGACCGTGGCCCGGGCCATCGCGCTTCATCCTGGCGACCCGCTTGACGAGACCGCGCTCGCGGAGACGCAACGTAACCTCTACGAATTCGCTCTCTTCAATGAAGTCGATACCGCGGTCGAGAACCCCTCCGGAGGCGAGATCTATAAGACCGTGTTGCTTCAGGCGGAGGAGGCGCGGCGATGGGCGTTGACTTACGGTTTCGGCTTCGAGGCACAGACCGGCACGCCGCAGAACAACTGCGCTAGCGCTGCCGTCATCGGTGTCACTTGTAACCCCAACGGCAAAACCGGAGTCAGCCCCCGCGTGATTGCCGACCTCACCCGCAACAATCTCTTCGGCCGCGAGCTGTCGGCCTCGCTGCAGGGCACCTACGGCTTGCTCGAGCAGAAGATCGATCTGCTCTTCCAGCATCCGCACTTTCAGGGCCACAGAAACTTTGGCCTCACCTTCTCCGCGGGCTACGCCAATAGCCAGGACGTGACCACCTACGTCGCTTCCCGCCTCCAGGCCGGCATGCGCTTGACCGAGCAATTTCTAACCCCCAATTCCGCCATCTCCAAAGCCAACACGCTTATCTATGAGTTCAATTTCCGCAGGGTCAAGGTGGCTCGGGAGAGCTTGCAGGTCGGCCCCTTCGATCTCACCCAGTTGTCCACGGCTGTGCGTGTGGCGGGCCCGGCCCTCACCTGGATTCGCGACACCCGCGATTCTCCCCTCGACGCCCACCGCGGCACCTACACCAGCTTCCAGGAATTCCTCTCCGCTCGGCCCTTCGGCGCCGAGGCCGATTTCAATCGTCTCGACTTGTCGAACTCAAGTTACTATAGCTTCGGCAAAGGCCGCTTCGTGCTGGCACGCAACACCCGCTATGGTCAGGAAAGAGCCTTCGGATCCCCCGATGAGGAGCTGATTCCCCTCCCCGAGCGCCTCTACGCCGGCGGGACCTCCTCGCTCCGCGGATTCTCCATCAGCGCCGCCGGGCCCCGCGATCCCGAAACCGGATACCCCATCGGGGGCGCGGGCGCGCTCATCGAAAGCACCGAATTGCGCCTGCCGCCGCCTACCCTTCCCTGGCTTGGCAATACCGTCAGCTTCGTTCTCTTCCACGACATGGGCAACGTCTTCGCCAACGCTTCCGACGCCTGGGTCAGCGCCCTGCGAATTCACCAGCCCGACCGCGACAGTTGCAAACTCCTCACCGATGTCCCCGCCAATCCACAGGACCCTCCTCCCATCGGCTCCACCAACTCTCTCGGTCCGCAGGGCCAGTGCAGCTTCAACTACTTCTCCCACGCACCCGGAGTTGGCCTGCGTTACCATACACCGGTCGGGCCCATCCGGCTGGACTTCAGCTATAACCTGAATCCGCCCATCTACCCGGTGATCTATAACTACTCGCTCTCGAATCCCGGCTCCGAAATGCACGTCGGCGAGGCCGCTCACTTCAACTTCTTCTTCAGTCTCGGACAGACCTTCTGATGAGAGATCGGCCCCCAATTTGGCTTGCGAACGCACCCGGTCCATGCCGCGGTTCGATCCTGGCGGTTTGCCTCTCGTTGGCCGGACTTACGCAAATCCCGGCACAGGCGCCATCCGCCGCTCCATCCGTGGTCCTCGACCGCGTCGTTGCGGTTGTCAACAATCACGCCGTCCTGGCCAGCGACATCGATGACGAGATCCGCCTGTCGGTGCTCGACCCCGGTCAGGCCGGACTCGGCGTTCTCACCCCGCAGCGGGCTCTGCAACAGTTGATCGCCCGCACCCTCATTGAGCAGCAGATTCGACGCGAAGACGTACTCGCCGTCGAACCTTCGCAGGCCGAGGTGGATGCCCGTTTGGCCGACATCCGCAGGGAACTCCCAGCTTGTGTCCATCGGAATTGCGCCTCCGATGACGGCTGGAAGGCTTTTCTCTCATTGCA
>Ga0326727_10001405_pt1 | contig 89402 bp, 70 predicted proteins | sample MB2enrmetagenome_FD_207643 | JGI IMG/M metagenome (GOLD analysis project Ga0326727, IMG submission 207643) | Lab enriched peat soil microbial communities from McLean, Ithaca, NY, United States - MB29MY | ecosystem: Environmental > Terrestrial > Soil > Wetlands > Peat | place: USA: New York...
GGCATGTTGTCGAATGCAGCCAGTCAATCGACCGCCTGGCAATGTCTTCCGTCATCCCGCTAACGCGATTGTCGTAGGCCCAGCAGTAGTTGCAATCCAGGTTGCACTTCCACTCGTTGAAGAGGTAGGCGATGATCGGATGGAACTCGCCACGTGCAAGACGCGAGCGGAAATATGGAAACATCCAGCCCTGCATCGTGTGGTAAATCTGCGGAACAGTCCAATGCCGCTTTCCGTTTTTCGGCAAATAGGCTTCGTCCGGGGAGGCGAACAGCCACCGATGTTGCGGAAACACGGGTTCCGGCAAAGTCTGTGGGACTCGCCCAAGTGGCGGGGGAACTTGCGAACGTTGCCCCTTCATCAACTCGTCGTTAAGGGTAGTGCTGATGCGATACGAAGGATCATGCTCAGTCGTGGATCTGGGAAGATCGTTCATGACTCAATCTCCTGCGTGGAATGGATTTGACTGAGAACCGGCGAATTCACTTCGTGTTCTCGTTCCGAATGCAGTCCGGTGCCTTCCGTAAAGCGGGCGGACATCAGTCGATCCGCGTACAACAGAAAATTCGCAGCGGTAGAGACGACACCAGGGTGACGCGGAATCGATGAGAGAGGAGAACGCAGTTCCCTGTGGACCGCAACAAAAGCTCGTATTTCTTCGAGCGAATGATGTGCTGTCTTGAGTGCCTGCTCAAATTCCAGCAATGCCTTTGCACGGGCCTCGGACAGCGCCATTTGGACGCGGCTATACGCGTGGATTTCTCCGTCCGCGGAGGTCTCGATCGGCAGGAAGCTGACCTCGGGGAATTTCTCCACAAGCGATGCCTGCACCGCATCCGACTGGACCGATGGAAGGCAGCCGAAAGGCTTGAGTGCCAGCACAAGATGACACGCTCTGTGCTGCGTGTAGTAGAGTGTTTTGCCGACCTCCAGGTGCCCTTCGCCTCCGCGTAGAAACGTGTTGTAGTAAGGAGCGGCCAACGACGCAAGCGCCTTTTGGGGCGCCAATATCTGGTCGGGGAGCGAAAGCAGTTTTGCTAACCGGTTGAAATGATGGAGATAAATTCTCATTCCGAGCGCAAAACCCATCCGCTTGCCCCACGAGGCAGCCCGAGCGGCGATAGCCTTCCCGGGGGAAGTCCATGGAGCGGTATGAGCTGCCATCCTTTGTTGATAGGCGACGCGCGCTTTTCTCTGGTGAAGCAAGTAGAGCAGCCATGTACTGATCGGCTCAATCGAGACTTCCACTCCTTCCTTCTCCAGGAACTCCAACATGCGGAAGTTGCCGTCGCTTTCGGTCATCTGCGCCCAGAATTCGCCGATCACCTTGACGACCGGCCTCACTCGGAGCCAATCCACTTCGACGTTACTCAATTCATTCGCGGCAGTGGGGAGGATTGTGGTCAGCGCATTGCCGTACAGATGCGACCACAGCTTCCCAAGCGAATTGGGGAAGCGATACCAACGAGATTTCATGTCGGGGAGTAGGAACGCAGGCAAAATCTCCTGCAATTCAAAACCTGGACTGCTTTGGAAGTGCTCAGCGATAGCATCTGTCGCCCTGGCAACAGCTCTGTCAGCCGCCCCCGCATGGATCTCAAACGGTTTCAAACGGTGCTGCACACCATTTAACAGGTCACCAAGAACGAAGGTATGTAGCGCATTCCAGCCAAAATCCGCTGAGAATTGCAGGCCGCTGTGACCGGTGGAGGCGTAAATGCCGTGGTCCTGTGAGAATGAAAGCACGCGAAAGCCGTCGAACCCGGCCGCTCTAAGCGCTATGCGGAACTCCGACTCATACATGCCGAACCGACAGGGGCCACCGCAGGCCGCTGTGAAGTAAACGAAGCGGCAAACAATCTCACCCCGAGATAAACCGGCCCTCTCCTTTTCCTGAAGGAAGCGAAGCAAATTGCCGACGGTGAAGTACACCGGATTGCACAGGCCGCTTGCACAAAACTCCTTGCCCAGTTCGTGTGCCGCACGATCAGTCTCCGGAAGGTGCTGGCAGCGGTATCCGGCGCCGGCCAAGAGCCCCTCGATCAGGCGCTCGTGCTTCCAGGTCAGCCCGCCAAAGAGAATCGTTACGGTGCTTCGCTCTTCCGCCGTGAAAGCAAATTCACGAGGACGTAGCGACGGGAATGTCAGTCCGCTCGACGGCAGGGTACACTTTACGAGTTCGGACTCATGACTGACCGCATGTTTGCTGAGGCTACTCATATTTCAGCGCCTCCACGGGATCGAGCCGTGCAGCACGAGTGGCCGGATAAGTGCCGAAGATCACGCCCACCAAGGTCGCGGCGGTAAGTCCGATGACGACGGACCAGATCGAAATCGGCACGGAATAGTCGGTAAAATAGCGGACAGACAGCGGCATCGCAATTCCCACGAGCATGCCGATTACCCCGCCCACGAGGGAGATGATGACTGCTTCGGCAAGAAACTGGAGGCGGATATCGCGACGCGTAGCACCCATTGCTTTGCGAATGCCAATTTCGCGTATGCGGGCATTTATATTGGCCAGCATGATGTTCATGATGCCGACGCCACCTACTGCCAGAGTGACTGCGGCTACCAGCGCCAGGACCGTCGTCAACGCGTCGGCGACCTTTGCTGCCGTGGCCAGCAATTCCTTGAGAGTTTGTACCTTGTAGATTGAATTGGGTCTGTGGCGTCCCTGTACGATGCGAACGATCACTGTTTCTGCGTCTGGCACCTCTTCCATTCTGCGCATCGAAAAGTAAATCTGCTTGATGCTCTCTGTCCCCGTGAAGTAGCGCGCTACCGAATACGGAATCAGCACCGTCTGGTCGGCAATCTCCGATTGCCCGAAATCATCCACGCTTTCTCTGAAGACGCCGATGATGGTGAACGGAATGCCACTGATTTCGAAGGTTTGCCCGACTGCTGCTTCATCGCTGCCATACCTTTCGCGAGCGAAAGCCTCGGTAACAACAGCGCATTTGATATGAGTGCTATCGTCTTCCTGGTCGAAGAAGCGGCCTGCGAGCACCAGCAGGTTGCGGATGTTGCGGTATTCAGGGCTGACACCCAGCACTAGAGTGTCCTTGACTACACCTCCACCAAAGCTTATGCGAGTGTGCATTTCCAGAACGGGTGAGGAAAACATCACGCCGGGCACCTGGGCGTCTACAGCCTTCTCGTCGTCTCGAGTGAGAAAGTCGTTGTAGAGAACCTGCTCCGAGGCCGTGGTGCCGCCAGCGGAGTATTCCAACTCGACCGAGTTCGTCCCGATCTTTTGAATTTCTTCGAGGATGTACCGTTTACCCGTCAGACCAATGGTGACCACGAGGATCACCGACGCAGTCCCGATGACCATGCCGAGCGATGTAAGAGCAAATCGCATCTTGCCGGCGCGAAAGCTGTCCGTTGCCAGCTTCAGCACCTCGCTCAGCGCCATCGTTTGGCGGACGCGGACAATGGGGTGCGCGATGACCCTCTGAGAGGCTGGCTCGGTCGGATTCGACCTCAACTCACAGGCCGGGTAAAGCGCGCCGGCAGCACGTAGGGTTACGAGGCCCTTCGGTTCTTCCTGTCGCGCGATTTCGGGTTGTGCCAATGAACCACTCATCTCAATCGCTTCGTGCAAACCGCATCAGAGTCCAACCCGCCCTGTATCGCGAGGTGTGCGCGGGGCACCATGTCTTCGCAAGACACTCGACAGCATCCTTCTGGCCCGATGTAGCCGCGACTTGACCGCTGTATGAGTAATGCCCAAAACCTGCGCGACCTCCTCGATGGAAGATTCATCAAGATCGCAAGCTTGCAAAATGAACTGGTATTTCCTGTGCTGTCTTGAGACCTCTCGCCGGAGGAGGATGCGAAGCTCTCGGCGAAGGTATTCCTGCTCTGGATTTGGACGGCTATCAGGTAAGACCCACGACCACCTTCGATCCTCGGATTCTTGTATCTCGTCGAGATAGATCCAGTGGAAATGGTTCGACTTCCTTTTTCTGGAGAGAGCGGCATTGATAACGATTGCGACCAGCCAGGAGGAGAAGCGGGCCTCACTACGGAATTTCCCGATGCTCACGAGGGCGCGCAACATGGTCTCCTGAACCAAGTCGTCCGCATCTTCAGCACTCTTCACGTAGCGGCGTGCCGTTCTATAGATCGTCATCCGGTGCCGTGTCAGCAACTCCTCCAACGCGGAAGAAATGCCCCTTTGAGCCGCGGCAAACAGTTCCTCATCGGAGCGAGTATGGGGAGCCGGAGACCCTCGTCGAAATACGATCTTGCGCTTCGGCTCCCCAAACTCTGTAGGGAGAAAATCTGATTGTTCTGCGGAGCCTTTCGCTTCAACGACCTCTCCCGAATCTGTCGGGAATGAGCGCACTATTGGCCAGGTTGATTGGTGCTCGATCATAGGGCACTCACTTTTCTTTGCTCAGCGTTGCTTGCGCTCCTGGTTCATGGCCCGCCGCCCACTTCTCCGGTTACTGGTTGACAGACGTTCGATCATGCCGAGCAAAGACTCAGAAGACAGGCCAGGAGACGTTTGTTGGTCATGCAATTGGTCGTCCAGAACTTCCGCTTCAGAGTTGATCAAGAGAATCTTGGCGTTTGGCCAGTGGCGCCGGATGTATTCTGCGCAATTGCGCAATTCGCCGCGCGAGAGCGTGTCGTGAAGAGTCGCGATGTCAACCCTCTCAGATGCTAGGACCGTGCAGAGATCCCAGGCACATGTTGCGATGAGGAGTCTACACTTGGGGCGCGAAAGCAGAGCGCCGTGGACAACATTGGATGATTCCTGAGAGCCAATTGAAAGCACATGTAACAGGCCTGTCATGTCGGCACCTCTGAGGACTGGAATCCATCCACATAGTGTTCGGCAATTTCGGTTACCAGACCCTTGTCGATGATGTTTTGTAATGCTCTTGCGCAGGCCGGCTCGATTACGGAGCGACTGCACTCCAGGAGTATTGCGCAGTCTTGAACGGAGAACCCTAAATAGCCATAGAGGACTAGAGTGGCGCGCTCAAGCGCGTTGCAGGATCTACCTATCTTTTCTGCTTCTATGGATCGAAGAACCCGCCGCTCCGTTTCGCTGAGAGCGTCATCCATGGTCGCTGCGTCAGACCTCTGCGTGTAGTTCCCGGCGATTTCTTGGATCTCGGCCCGAACCTTATCTACGGCGGTTCGTACCGTGATCCGCCGATCCCAATGTTCGAGCCACTCAGGAGCGACGTATCCCCCGTGCTCGGCTAGCCCAATTGCGTCCAAAAGGCACTCTTCTACATGCTGCTCTCCTCCAAGAATTACCGCAGCAAGCCAGTGCAAATCTGCGGACTCGCGCTCAAATCTCTTTTTGAGCGCGGCGCGATAAGCTAGTGCCGTAGACTGGGCGTGAGCGGATTCCGAGCATATTCCTGCGTTTTTCATTGCTTCTCAATGGCCCGAAATGGATAGTCGTGGGCATCTACCTGGCGCCACTCGCGTATCATGCGGTTCCATTTTCCAAATCGGTCTTTAGTACGCTTGAACTGGGTGGCTCGATAGCCGAGCATTGACACACAATTGGCGATGCACAGCCTTGAAGCGAGAACTCTGGCTATCCATCGAGAACGAAGAGTGGGGGCTGAGACAAGCACAAAGTCGCTGTCGGTTCCGGAGACCTCTCCGGAGTAAGACCATGAATCACCATAACGAAAACCCTTCATCACTCGCTGCCACCATGCGTTGGGCTGCTCGCCAGCCTCTGCGGCCCAAGAGGTATCCACCTTTCCCATCGCTGCGACCCGCTCAATAATCTGCTTGTCCGCGCGCTCCCAACCAAGCAGTTCCGCCAGCTTTCGTCCAATGTCGGCGCCCCCGCTGCCGTACTCTCTTGCGATGGTCACAACGTTGAACATGTTTTTCTCCATTACCACCGTCATCGCGTTTTATTTGAGTGTGGTCTTTCGCCCTGCTCGGATTTCTTCCGCGACTCCAGTTCAGGTTCAGGAAAAATATCGAGTAGAGCCTGTGCGTCTTTCGAGGTCAAGATCCGTTCAGGGCATCTCATTGCCAGCCGCCTCCCAACGCGCTGTAGAGTTGCACGATCGAGACCGCCTCCTGCTCCCGGGCAACGGCCAGGTTGAGTTGGGCGGTGTAGTAATTGGTGTCGTTGGTGAGCACTTCCAGGTAATTCGTAGATCCCGCAGCATACCGAATCCGAGCCAGCCGGGTCGCATCTTCTGCCGCATCAGTCACCCTGACTTGCTGTTCCTGGTACTCGCGATATTTCTGAGATCCAATCAGCGCATCCGACACATCTCTCAGAGCTTGCTGAATGGTGCGCTGATAGGCGAGAACCTGCTCCTGCTTTTGGGCCTCAGAGAGCCGCACGTTGTTCCTGAGTCGTCCTGCATCGAAAATGGTTTGCGTCAGGCTTCCGCTTGCCGTCCATAACATGCTCTTGGTGTCCACAAGGGCCTTTAACTGGCTGCTGAATGTACCGCCTTCTGCCGAAAGCGCGAGTTGGGGAAATAGCTGTGCCCGGGCAACGCCGATGTTGGCGTTGGCAGCGACCAGCTGCCCTTCAGCTTGTTGAATATCGGGGCGGCGCTCTAACAGTTGGGACGGAAGTCCCGCGGGAATCTGTTCCGGCTCGGGCCACTTCATGGGAGTTGCATCGCGTGCGATCGGGCCGGGATTCCGCCCCAGCAGGATGCTGATGCCGTTTTCTTCCTGCTCGATCTGCCGTTCGAGGTCCGGAATAGCCGCCGCCGCCATGTACCGCAACTCTTCAGCCTGCCGGACATCTGCAAGTGTTGCCGATCCACCACGCTCCAGGGTTTCCGTGAGTTCAAGAGACTCCTGGCGCGCCTCAAGCGTTCGCTTCGTGATCTCCAACTCGGCATCAAGGGTTCTCAACTGCAGGTAAGCGGTGGCCACATTCTCGACGACCGTGCTGAGAACCATGCGGCGCCCCCACTCCGTAGCTACAAGTTGCGCGCGAGCCGCCTCAGTCTGCTTCCGGTAGAGTCCCCAGAAGTCCAGGTTCCACGCAGCGGAAAGAGTAATTCCACCCCCATAGAACTGCGATTCCCCACCTTTGCTATTGCTGGACCTCAAACCACTGAGAAGGCTGTTGGGGACTCCCAGAGCCTCGTAGGAACCACCGCCCGTCACAGTCGGAAACTGCTGGGAGCGGGTGATGCCGACCACGTCCTGTTGCTCGAGAACGCGTTGCGCCGCGATTCGAACATCGTAGTTATTCGCCAGAGCTTCCTGAATCAGTTGCTTTAGCGTCGGGTCTTGGAACACTTCAGCCCACGTTTCGTCTCCAAATGTCCGTGCCGGAATCGTTGTCTGGTTCGCGCTTGGAGCCAAGCCACGGTATCCAGCAGGCGCAGCCGCCGCAGGCCGTGCATAATTTGGACCTATTCTGCACCCGCCTACATTCAGCACCAAGAAAAGAGCAAGTAAGTATCTCGAGAATCGCATCACGCATTAACTCCCTTCTGCTCCGCTTCCGCAGGGAGCGTCGCGTGCTTGCGAGTGAACCGTAGCGAAAGTCGCTCAAAGAGCGTGAAGGTTACGGGGATAAGGAAAATGGCAATGCACGTTGCGGCTAGCATTCCTCCGATCACCGTTGTTCCCAACATGCGGCGCCCTTGCGCGCCCGCGCCCCGGGCAATCCATAGCGGGACGCAGGCCAGGATGAACGCAAACGAGGTCATGATGATTGGCCGCAAACGTAATCTGGCTCCAGCCAATGCCGCATCGACCACGTTTCTTCCCCGGTCATGCTCGAGCTTGGCGAATTCAACGATGAGGATGGCGTTCTTGGCGGCCAACCCAATCAGCATCACCATACCGATCTGGGCATAGACGTTGTTCTCCATGTGGCGCGACCAAAGGGCGAAATAGCCGCCGAACATGGCAATCGGCGTACTCAGGAGCACGCTGAAAGGCAGGCTCCAGCTCTCATAGAGGGCGGTGAGGATGAGAAAGACAAACAACAGCGAGAGACCAAAGATCTCGCCCGCCGAAACCCCTTTCGCGGCCTTTTGCTCCTGATAACTCATGCCCATGTAGTCGTACGCCATCTCCGAGGGCATGGTTCGAGCGAACACATCTTCCAGTGCCTTCATCGCTTGCCCGGAACTGTAGCCCGGAGCGGCCGTGGCGGTAATCTGGGCTGCGGGGTATTCATTGAAGCGCATGGAGAATTCGGGGCCCGCGATACGCTTTAAATTTGATACCGCATCTAGGGGCACCATGTCCCCCGCAGGGTTTGTCACGTAGAATTGCCCGATATTTTTGGGATCGGTCCGGGAGTTCCCTTCCGCTTCTACATAGACCTGCCATTGGCGGCCGAAGCGGTTGAAATAATTCACCAGGTAGCCGCCCATGAAGGTCTGCATGGTCGTATACACGTCACTCAGGTTGACGTGCTGCCGCATGACCTTGTCTTTATCGACATCGACATAGAGTTGCGGGACATGCGGAACAAATGTTGTGAATACGGTTGCAAGTTCCGGGCGCTTGCGCGCTGCTGCGAGGAATGAGTCCGTGTTATTGGCAAGAAAATCCCCGCCTGCTCCAGAACGATCTTCCAGAACGAAGTTCACGCCGCCCGCCAGCCCAACCCCTGGAATAGCCGGTGGGGAGAAACTGAAGGCAATGCCATCCTGGACATTAGAGAGACTTCGGTTCAATAGGTTTTCAATCGCTGATACTTGGAGATTCGCGGCGCGGCGGCTGTTCCAGTCTGTCAACTGAACGAAAAAGATTGCGGTGTATGTGTTTTGCGTGCCGCTGATCATGTCAAGTCCACTGATGGTAGCGACACTGTACACGCCCGGCGTGTTGCGTATGATCTCTTCGACTTTACTGGCGGCTTCGGAAGTGCGCTCCAATGAAGCCGCTTGCGGCAGTTGCAGGCGGACCATGAAGTATCCCTGGTCTTCCTCCGGTACAAATGACGTGGGCATCCTGCCCTCAATGAGCCACGCAAGTCCGCCAACGAGAATGAGGAACACCATGCTGAATGCGCTTCTGCGGATCATCAGGGCCGAGTACTTGACATAGCCGTTCTGCGCGTGCGCGAACGTCTTGTTGAACCATCCAAAGAGACGGCTGAAAGGGCCATGTGCCTTGCCGGGTTTGAGCAGAAGCGCGCACAGAGCCGGACTCAGCGTAAGGGCATTGAACGCGGAAAAGATCACGGAGACTGCGATAGTGACCGCGAACTGCTGATATAACCTGCCCGTGATGCCGGGAACAAAGGCCGTCGGAATGAATACGGCAGACAGGATCAAGGCGATGGCAATGACCGGGCCGGACACCTCCTCCATGGCCTTTAGCGCAGCATCCCTCGGCGACTTGCCCTCCTCGATATGCCGTTCCGTCGCTTCCACGACGATGATGGCGTCGTCAACCACTAAGCCGATGGCGAGAATCAAGCCGAAGAGCGACAGCGTGTTCACTGAAAAGCCCAGCATCGGGAAGACGATAAATGTGCCGATCAACGAAACCGGTACTGCTGCCAGTGGGATGAGGGCCGGTCTCCACCCTTGCAGAAATATATAGACAACGATAATGACGAGGCCCAGAGACTCAAACAAAGTGAGAATAGTCTCGTGCAGGCCGGCGGTGACCGCCTTCGTGGTATCCAATGCGACGTTGGATCGAAGATCCTTCGGGAATCGCTTGGAGAGCTGGTCGAGCCTCGCACGCACTCCTGCCGCGGCCTCAACGGCATTTGATCCTGGCAGTTGGTAGATGGCAAGTGTTCCCGCCGGCCGGTCATTGTACCTGGCATCGAGGTTATAGGTTTGAGAGCCTAACTCGATGCGCGCAACATCCTTGAGACGAAGGCTGGATCCGTCCGGATTCGCTCGAATCACAATGTCGCCGAATTGTTCCGGAGTTACGAGTCGCCCCTGCGAAAGAACCGTATAGGTGTATTCCTGGCCCTTCGGCACCGGATCTCCGCCGATTTGTCCTGAAGGATTGACCGTATTCTGGGTCTGGATAGCCTGGACAATCTCAGGAACCGTCACCGCCAGCTTGGCCAGTTTGTCCGGCTGCACCCAGACGCGCATGGCATATTCGCCGCCAAACACCTGGATGCGGCCTACGCCGGGAACGCGCCCTAGTTCATCCTTCAGGTTAATGTTGGCATAGTTGGTAAGAAAGTTCTGATCGTAGGTACCATTCGGAGAATCGAGGGCGACTGCCATCAACGGTGAGGTCAGTGACTTTAATACTTGAACCCCCTCTGTGTTGACCTCGGGAGGCAATTGCGGAGTGGCCTGGTTGACTCGAAGTTGCGTGAGAATTTGATCGGTATTCGGATCCGTCTTTACATCGAAATCGACAAACATGAGTGTCCAGCCATTGTTCGCATTGGTGGAATACATGTAACTCATGTTATCGACGCCCGTAACCTGGCTTTCGATCGGCGTCGCAACCGACTGCTCCAGTGTTTTAGCGTCAGCTCCTGGAAAGATGGCCTGTATGAAAATCTCCGGCGGCACAATCTCCGGGTACTGCGCCACCGGAAGACTGACCATCGCGACGGCCCCGACAATGACCATCAGGATGGAAATTACGATCGCGATCGTGGGATGGCTAATAAAGAATTTCGAGATCATTCGTTGCCCTCCGCTTGCATCTTCGCAATCGTCGGGCTGACAGTCATTCCATCCTGTACTTTTGCGTTGCCCTCGGATATCACTTGTTCGCCAGCATTCACGCCGGACTCGATGATCCAAAGAGAGCCCACGCGCTCACCGACTTTTACCTTGCGAATGGTTACCTTGTTAGTGCGATCTACCACTGCAACCTGATAAGTCCCCTGCACCTCGGTGACGCAGCGTTGAGGAACGAGAATCGCTGAGCGATTGACGGCCGTGGCCGCGTGGACACGCCCGAACTGCCCGGGGCGAAGAATGTTTCCTGGATTCGGGAACGCGCCGACTAGCCGGATCGTGCCTGTTTGCGGGTCGACCTGCCGGTCTACAAAGATCACCTTTCCTTTATGCGGATATTTCGTGCCGTCGGAAAGTTCCAATTGCAGCTCAAGCGCCGAAGCGCTGGTCTGGGCACCACCTCCCGAACTTTTTTGCGATCCCCGGCTGAAGCGCATGTACTCCTGCTCGCTGATGGGGAAATACACCTTGATGGGATCTACTTTTGAAACGGTAGTCAGCGGCGTTCCAGGAGAAACAAGATTCCCCACCTGCGTGGTAGCGATGCCGGCAATGCCGTCGGTGAGAGAGCGGACGTGCGTGAAGTTCAGATTGATCTGCGCCTGTTCGACCGCGGCTTCCGCGGCCTGAACCGCGGCTTGCGACTGCCGCTCGTCCGCGGTTTCGGAATCGAGTTGACTCTGCGCGATGGCACGCTGCTCGACCAGCGGAGTATCGCGCCTGACATTGATCTCGGCAAGCGCGAGATGCGCCTGGGCTTGCGCGAGTTGCGCCTTGGCCTGATCCAAAGTAGCTTGGAACGTTTGCGGATCAATTTGAAAGAGAACCTGATCCTTCTGTACATACGATCCCTCGAGGTAGAGTTGCTTAACGAGGTAGCCGCTCACCTCGGGCTGGATCTGTGCGTTTACGTAGCCGTCCAATGTCGCGACCCAATCACCATAGACAGGCACGTCCTGCTGAACAGCCCGCACAACTTGCACAGAGATTACGGGGGACGTTGTCGGCTGTTGCGTCCGGTTGCATCCGGTAAGCAACCCCGGCCACATGGCACTAGCAATGCAAATCGTTGCCAGGCTCAAGCGGTCGCACCAACACCCCCCGCCGCACAAATATTCCGTGCGGGAAAACAAGGCCCGATCCTTTAACAAAGCAGATTCATTGTTCCCACCCATTACGGGATCCTTTCTTCTGTTGCTTCTGCGAATTGCCTGGTTGGTGATGAGGCGTTTAGTTTTTCACGATGCTCTCCAAAAAACGAAGACGGCCGTTTGTATTGGCCTCGCGTCCGCTGCTGCACGCGTCTTCATGACGGAGAGCGCCGCAGCGGTGGCAATGGAAGATGAGCATCAGGTGGAGATTTGCCGCCCCGCTGTTTACGAGTACCCAAATCGGCCACTTCGGCGGCCGCAGCACGATGCAATTTCAGGCGCTCGCAGAGGTCTTTCCCGTAGGCGGTCTCCGTAATGAATGTGGCTCCCAGCCGGTTCAGCCAGCACAGCGTCTCCTCGCCGAGTGCATCCACGTAGAAGACCTCTTCAAGATCGAAAACCCAGTTTGTGCCGGGGCCAATCTTGCGAGTGACACGGATGAGTTCTTTCACCCACTCTCCCGCCAGCTTGCCCTCCAGGATGAACACTGGGCGGACATCGTCACGCGTTGGCGATGTGATGCGTAGCATGCCTACCTATCAGCACATCGGTTGCCATTGCCGAAGGTGGGTGCTATTCGCTGACGCACAAAGGGATAACTATCCGGAGGGGAGAACATTCGCTCACTGTCACCACGGTGACAGTGACAGTGACAGTGATGTGGTGACAGCGAATCCAGGCTTGTGAAGTCTGAGAAATGTCTTCCGCGATAGCTTGCATCTCGCTGCAAGGCTTGAATGACGGAAAACTCTGAGCCCGGAATCAGGTATCTTCTGATCTGGATATATTCAGCCGCGCCATTCGTTTCAGGAGAGTGGTTCGTTTCAGTCCCAACCGGTCCGCAGCGCCTCCGGCGCCGGCGATTCGTCCCTGAGCCTGATGCAGAGCCTCAACAATTGTCTCGCGATCCGTTGAGGGCAACTTCGTGCTGATCGTAGTCTTCGGAGCAACCTTCTGTTTCAGTTCGGCAATAGGTGCGGCTAGCGTTTCATCCCGGGTAAGAATGACCGAGCGCTCGATGAAATTCTGCAACTCTCGCACGTTGCCTGGCCAATGCCAGTTCACCATGGTTTCCATGGCCTCGCGGGGAATAACGCGGATGGATTTCCGCATCTTATGCGACAACAACGCGACGAAGTAGTGAACGAGAAGTGGAATGTCTTCTTTCCTGTCCCGAAGGGGCGGAATGTGGATCGGAAACACGTTGAGGCGGTAATAGAGGTCCTCGCGGAATTCTCCCTTTTGCACCATGTCAGGCAGATCACGATGGGTCGCCGCGATCAGGCGCACGTCCACCTTTATGGTCCGGTTACTGCCGAGCCTTTCAAATTCCCTTTCTTGCAGCACACGAAGAAGCTTCGGCTGAAGATCAAGATCAACGTCTCCGACCTCGTCCAGAAACAGGCTGCCTTCATGAGCGAGCTCGATTCTTCCCCGCTTTTGAGCAAGCGCTCCGGTAAAGGCGCCTTTCTCATGCCCAAACAATTCGCTTTCCATAAGCCCTTGGGGAATTGCCGCACAGTTCAGCCGCACAAAGGTTCGGTCACGCCGGGGACTGAGATTGTGAATGGCGCGAGCAATCAGTTCCTTTCCGGTCCCAGTCTCACCAATTAACAGTACCGTGGAATCAGTGGGCGCAACAATCGCTACTTGTTCGAGCACCTGTCGCAGGGCCGGGCTCTTGCCTACTATATCTTCAAAATTGTATTGCGACTGGATTTCTGACTCCAGGTAGAGCTTCTCATCTTCCAGCCGGTTGCGCGAAATGTTCAGACGCCCATAGGCAAGCGCATTGTCCAATGCGAGCGAAATTTGGTTGCCGACCTGCACGATCAGCTCAACGTCTGCTTGGCTGAAGGCATCCTTTTGCCGGCTGCCGATCGAGATAAAGCCTAGCGGGTTTGTTGAGCCCATAAGCGGGATACTCGCAATGCTCATGATCGACTCGGTGTGCAGCGGCTGCGCTATCATTTCCGGCAATGTGTCAATTTCTTGCTGACCAAATACCGTGGGCACCCTGGCGCGTATGTTTTTGAAATCAGCTTCGGTAAATTCGGGAGGGGAGATATTTTCCAGATATCCGCGGCTTCCAGGAAAATCCAGCGAGATACATCGGATTTTATTAGTCTCCTCGTTGAAGAGCCAGAAACCCGCGAAGGCGTTCTTAAAAAATTCCCGAATCGATACAGATGCAGCGCGAAAGAGGCCACTTACATCAAGGTGAGTGATGATGTGGTTATTGATCTCAAGTAGGAGATTCAACCTATCCCGTTCGTGCTGGAGCTCCCGGCGCTCGTGTTCGAGTTCTCTTCGATATGCTTCTGCAACTTCGAGAGCGAGAGAGCTTTCCAGCACAGTGGAAACATGCGCGGCCACTGCACCCATCATTTCAATATCTGTGGCGCTGTAATGCTTGCGGCTCATTGAACCGAAAATGAGCCCTCCCAGTTTTCTTCGAGGACTCGAAACAGGGAAGATATAGGAACTCCTGATTCCTTGTAGGCGGACGCGCTCAGCCAACTGCGGAATTTTCGCCATCTCTTGCCTGGCATCGGGAATAAAGACTGGCTGTTGCTTTTCCAGGGCCGAAGCCAAGGCGGTGTTTTTGAATGGTATCTCGGTTCCAATCTCAACGCCGAAGTCCTGGGATCCAGACTCCAAGGCGTACAGTCGTGCAGTTCCGTTGTCCTGGTTAAGCAACAGCAACGCGATTGAGTCGAACGGGACAACCTTAGAAACTAAGGTGGATATGCTGTGCAGCACCGCGTGAACATCGGGCTGCGATACGACTGCCGTTGAGACTTCGAGCAGTGTCTGGTAACGTCGGCCTTTCAATGGATCTGAATCGTTTCGGCTCTTCATTCTTCACCCGATTTGCGGCTCACTGCCAATGGCACCGTCACACCTGCTTCGAAGCGAAATGCTCTGATCACGCGGCCGAAAACAATTCGTCGAACAGGGCTTCAATTAACGCTCGCGCGCTCTTCTGCGAGAGTTCAGAACCAAGAATCTTCTGGTTCAAGCCATTCCAAGCGAGAAGTTGAACATAACCATTATGAATTCATTTGGACGCAGTCTCAAGGTTACGTCAGAAGATTTCGACAGCTCGTTCATGAGCTCGGTTCCGTCGTGAATTGCCTGTCTCCCGTCCTACTGAAATCAGCCTGGCCCGCCTCTGTGCGCTGCTCTCCTCTCGTCTCAGTCTCTTCCGCGTTTCCAAGGTGCTCATCGGAATTTGAATACCAGATCCTTCCTTCCAATCGACAGAGCAATTTCAAATCCGCGCCAGTTCAATTGTAGATGCAACACAGACACATCGTATCTGGATACAGAGCATCTTCTCTCGCTGCGAGGACGATTTGCACCGCCGCATATCGCGGATACGGCGGCAATCGTGCAAAGCATTCCTCCAGAGCCGCACTCTTCTTGAATCCATGGTCAACACAGTGCAGGACTAGTTGGCCTTACGGTGTGCTTCACAAGGCTTTGGAAACTGCCAAGGTGAAGGATAGGCAACAGTGCAAATACTTCACGGCTTGACGCGTGCTTTCGAAGCCCCTCGGAGTCTGTCCTTCTGAGGGTGGGCTACGTGCTCGGTGTGAGACCGTCTATTCCCGCTTTGTGCACCAAGAAATCCGTTTGCCAGCGCGGTGCGCATTTGGAGCTGACACACGGCCGCGAGGTCCAACTCACTTGGTAACACTACTGTCGCCTTCTTCGGGGTTAAGGGCGTCGTTAAGCAAGATAGCCGGTCGGCCACCATCCGGGCTCTCGTTATGCTGCGCGCTGTCGCCCGGTCATTGCGTACAAAAGCACTCGGGCGGTTTCATCCTCGTCTTCGCGCGACGAAATCATCAGGTCATAGAGGTGCGGATTGTTCCATTCCTTGCCGAACCGCTGATACAGGTAGCGAGCCCGCTCCGAATCGACACTGCGGATGCGGTCCTCATTGACGCCGGGACCCAGGCGCGTCCGCAGCCGGCGCACTCTATCCTCAAATGGTGCGTAAACAAACACGTGGAAGACATCGGGCTTCGTTTGCAGTATGCAAGCTGCGCCCCGGCCCACAATTACGCAATTCCCGTCAGCGTAAGCCTGCTCGACAATTTGGCGCGTCAACTCAGCCATCACGTCCGGGTCAAAACAGTCGTTCTTGTCAGGAACCACACCTGCCGCCATGGCCGCGCCGCGCATTGCTTGGCGATTCATGCGGCCAAGCCACGACTCCACGTGCTCATCAAATCTCCTGACTGCTTTCGTGTCCACATGACCAGCGCAGGCAATGGCTTCGATCAATTCGCGGTCCAGCAGCTTCCAACCGAGCGACTCCGCAACCGTCTTTGCGATCCTCGCGCCGCCGCTCCCAAACTCTCTTGAAATCGTCAACACACGGTAATCCACTCCGCACCTTCCTACGACTGATCTAGACTTGATCGCTCTTGGCGAACTGTACACCAATGCGTTCTTGGTAAACTCCCGTTCCACCTCTGCATGTCACCCCTAACTCCCTCACTCCCCGTCCATGAGTTTCTGCCATCGCCTCTAGCGAACTCCCAAAAGGGCGCAGGGAGACCGCTCAACGACCTCCTGCCCCGTATGTCCCGTCAAGATCGTATGTTTCCGCATCCCCAAGACGAGTAAATCCGCCCGATACTTCTTAGCACATTCGATAATCGTGCCGACTTCATCCCCATGAATCAATTCCGTGTCGAGGTGCAATCCGGCCAAGTAAGCCTGCTGTCGCGCTTGCTCCTGAAGTGCGATATATCGGGCTTGTTTCTCGTCCTTCCAATCAGCCGCATATGTTGCGGATACAGCGAAAGAGAAGTAGGTGGGAAGCGGTTCGAAAACGGTAACGACCTTCAATTCCGCTCCGAACGCCTTTGCCAACTCGATCGCTACCCGAAGCGCCCGTTCCGCCTCCAGTGATTCGTCATAGGCAACCATGATTCTCTGAAACATATGGCACCTCTCTAGGGAAGGAGCCGTACATCAATCGGAGCCGACTCTCACCCGTTCCCAACAACAATTCATCAGGACAATTCTCTTCCTCCTGCTGTCTGCTTCCGGCAGTTGCCGTGTTTACAGGTAAGCTCGCGGCCGGGAGTTACTGGGTTATCTTCCGCGCCAGTTGTTGAAGGACAAGCCTGTTGAAGACCCCTCCACAAACAAATCTCACACCTGCACTCATCATGTCGAGCAGAACACTCTTTCCTTCTTGGCTGATCGAGATCACATTTCTTAGGTCCACAATCACCGGCAAGCCACCTAGCGAGCCGCGAGTTTTGTCCCACTCACTTTTGAGCTCCGCCACCCAGGGTGAAGCCAACTCTCCTTCAAGGACCAAGCGGCATCGCCGTTCAGTTTTGACTGTCGTAATCTTCAGCATGGCTGTCCCCTTGCAATGAACTCCTTTTTTTGAATCGTTGCCCAATCCCGTTCAATCGGGTGCCGAATTACTCACGCGAATGCCTCTTTTCGTTCTCCATCCCTTGCCCGCTGAAGGTCGTACAATGCGAACCCGGTAAGGATCGTCATGCATGCCGAAGCAAAAAGAGTGCCGGCAAGCTGTTGGATCACTTGCCGGCGAGAAATCGGAGCAAAACGACAAACTCGAGCCGATTCCAACCAGCCCGAGCATTGCGCGTAAGGATGCTTCGTCTTCTGTGCTGTCTCCTTACACGTGTGGAGACGTGCAACACAGAAGCCAGATCCCAGTAAACTGTAGGTAGTTGATTCTAAGCAGCATCGTAGACGTGGTGACGGTGAAGTGTCGGAATTGTCGGGCGCGCGCAGACAGAATGTCGAAGCTGTACGACACCTTCGAAGGGACCCCGAAGTCAGACTCGTCCATATTGGGACGTATCCATTGAATCCGAAGCGATTCCGTCCTTAAGGCAGATGTCGCGGGTCGATCCCGAGTTTCTTCATTCGTGTAATCAGGGTCGTTCGTTTGAGACCCATGCGAGCGGCTGCGCCGTCTTCTCCTCCGACTCGCCCCTTGGTCTCCTTCAGGATACGCACAATCTTGTCTTGTTCCTCGAACTGTTCGACTCCCGCGGGTGCGGAGCGTATGCCTCCACCGTCCAATTCCGGCACCGAAATCTCCAGCTTTTCCGTTCGTGCAAGGACCACCGCACGCTCGACAAGATTCTCGAGCTCTCGAACGTTGCCCGGCCACTGCCAGCGTGTCAGCTTGCGCATGGACGCGGCTGAGATTGTCTCGATCTTCTTTTCCATGCGGCGGGCATGCTTTTGCGCGAAATATCGCACCAGCAAAGGAATGTCTTCGGGGCGTTCGCGCAAGGGTGGAATTCGAATGGGAATCACATTCAAGCGGTAGTAGAGGTCGCTTCGAAACTCCTTGTCTGCAACCATCTTTTGCAAGTCTCGATTGGTCGCTGCCACGAGACGAACATCGACTCTCTTCGTCCGCGTGCTGCCCAGGCGTTCGAATTCCCGTTCCTGCAATGTGCGCAACAGTTTCGGCTGGACTTCCAGGGGAATGTCACCAACTTCGTCCAGAAACAGCGTGCTTTGATCTGCCAGTTCAAGCCGTCCGATCTTCTGCGTGACCGCGCCGGTGAAAGCGCCACGCTCGTGACCGAACAATTCGCTCTCCAGCAAGCCTGTGGGAATCGCCGCGCAGTTGAGCCTTATCAGAGTCCGATCCTGGCGCCGGCTGCGGTCATGGATAGCGCGAGCGATCAGTTCCTTTCCGGTGCCAGTCTCTCCCAGCAGCAATACCGTGGAATCGCTCGCAGCCACGGTTTCGACCATCTGAAGCACATGCCGGAGAGCCGAACTCTGCCCAACGATTCCTTCAAAGTCAGCCTCGCTACGAATCTCTCCTTCCAGATAGAGCTTTTCCTGCGCAAGTCTGTCCTTTAGTTCTGCGATTTCGCGATAAGCCATGGCGTTCTCGATGGCGATCGCTACTTGCCCCGCCGCCCGCATCAGGAATTCAGTGTCCTCTGAGGTGGGAGCGTTCTCAATCCGCCAGCCGAGAGCTAGAACTCCCAGCGTCCGATTGCGGCTGATCAAGGGGAGACAACAGCCAGACGCAATACCCTCTGCAAGTGCTAGGTGATGTACTGGTCCACTTGCCAGTTCCGCGTTGTTTGCGACGAAAGGTTTACCGGTTGTGAAGGCCTCGCCCAAGCCGGCACTGTCGAACGACAGCAGTAAATCTTCTTTGAAGAACCCCTTGCTCGCCGGGAAGTCCATAGTCACGGAACGGAATTGACGCCGCTCCGCATCCGGAAACCATACAGCAACGGTGTCGCAATGCATGCATTGCCGGATGCTCGCCGAAATCGCACGAAGCAGGTCGCGGGGCTCCAGATTCGAGACCAGCGAGTTCGTCATGTCCAGGAGTAGCTTGAGACGTTCGCTTTCGCGCTGCAGATTGCCATCCGAAAGCGGGAGTTCGTGGGGCGCGTCATCGGAATGCAACATCGAACTCATTTGCGAGGCCCCCGAAATGAGTGTCGCACAATTCCGGTAACTGTCGGAGGTTGGTGTCGGAACAGCCGACACCGGGCGACCCTGACGACCCACTTCGCGGTCAGTAACTATATAGTATTCAACCACTTAATACAAGATAGCCCTACTGGAGCTTTTCGGCATCCAAGGTGCCCTTATTCAAATAGATCGGCAAAACTGTCTTGCTTGAAGCGTGCCACGAAGTGAGAGGAGTGTCGCACAGGGATATTCACCCATATCTGCCGGAATGTGTCCGGCAATTGGCTTTGCATCATTGCGCAACTCACTGCGGCACCAAGACCCGCGCAACAGAAAGCGCGATGTCGAAGAAGCAGAACAATGCTGAGAAGATCATTGCCGGCGCCGACGGGAGTAGACGGCGGGAAATGAGCGGGGCGAAGAGAAGGGAACCATGATGTCAAGTATCCTCACATTCATCCATGATTCACTCAGCCTGATCGCGATCGGTACGGGGGCTAGAGTCTTGTTCGGGCTGCTTGCAGGGGAGCTGAGTGACAAATGGGCGGTTCGCTTTCTGGAGTCCAGCGTGCTTGCTAGCGTGACCGGGCTCCCTTTTTCGACCTATCATCTCCTGCCAATGGATAAGGTCTCCATGCTTTCAATCTATGTGTCGGGAGCGGTCGTTCTTGCGTGGCGCAAATATCATTTGGCTGGTGTCTGGTGTTCCATCTTCGCATTCGCCACAACCGTCGTTCTCTGCTTGAACGTCCTGGTCACTACAACTCAGGTCTTCAGGTTCATAACAACTTCTCAGGTGTTAGCTTCAGCACAGGCCGGGCCAGTGCTTCTGGCCACGCAGTTTTTCGTCGTGGCGCTCTTCACAGTGCTGGGAGTACTTGCCGTCAAGAAGTTCCACAATGACCCGGTCCATTCTGGCCTGCCCGGTGATTTGTACCATCGATAAGGGCAAAGGCATTGTCAAGGGCAAAATACTCCTGCCCGTTGCGATGAGCAACGCTTAGTGGTGGAGGTTTGGAGACCAAAGCCTAAAGCGCGACATCATCGAATCATCTTCGGTGGAGCGTGTTCCATCGATAAGGGCAAAGGCATTGTCAAGGGCAAAATACTCCTGCCCGTTGCGATGAGCAACGCTTAGTGGTGGAGGTTTGGAGACCAAAGCCTAAAGCGCGACATCATCGAATCATCTTCGGTGGAGCGTGTTCCACCAACCATCGATACGGCCAGAACATCGGCCATGATTCTTCCATTCGGACACCCGGCCTTTGCTGGGTGCGAGAGCGCCTACTCAGTGTGGCGGTCTGGCTTGCGCCGACCATGGTACAAATCAGGCTGCTCTCGATGTAACGACTTTGGGGTACGGCGTCTGGGTGCGGAGCATCCAGTAGAGCCGTACTGCCAGTTTGCGTGCCGCGGCCACTTTGGCTATCGCACGATGTTTCTGATGGCAGCGGTGCGCATACTCTTTACGAAACTCGGGATCAAACCGTACGGCTGAGTTGGCAGCTTCCACCAGCAGAACTCGGAGCAGACGGTTGCCTTGTTTGCTGATGGCGCCCATTCGCTGCTTGCCTCCAGAAGAAGACTCGCTGGGGATCAGGCCCAGGTAGCTGGCTACTTGTTTGCTGCGGGCGAAGCGTTTGACATCCCCAATGGTCAGCACAAAAGCCAAAGCCGTCACGGGTCCCACGCCGGGCTGCGTCATCAGTAACCGCACCTGGTCGTTCTGTTGTGCCGCAACGGAAACAGCCTGGTCCATGTACTCGATCTGCTGGTCCAACATCTTCAGCAGGCATAGCAAGTCTTCACGTCGTCTGCCGGCCCAGTGCTGGAGAGGAAGTTGTTCTAACTCAGCCCTCCCCCGAACGCTCCACAGCTTGTGCTTCTTCTGCACGCCCCGATTCATCATCAGGTGTTGCAGTTCGTTCTTCACGCGAGTGCGTATCTGAACCAGCTTGTGGCGGTGGATGAGCAACTGCCGCTGGTCGCGCATCTCCGCATCCGGTACCCAGATGCGTGGGAACCGGCCTTCCGCCAACAGCTTGAGAATATGGGCTGCATCGCGCTTGTCGGTCTTCTGCTTGCGCATGTAGCTGGCTCGGATCTGCGCGGCGTCACCAATCCATATCTCATGCCCCAACTGCTCGATCAGCTGCACAAACCACTGGCTGTTGCCTACCGACTCCATGCCAATCAGCGATGGAGCAACAAGCCTGCGATAGAACTGTTCCGCCTCTCCCGTCGCATGCATCAACTTGTGCGCCTGCAACTCGCCACTCTCGGTATCAAGAACAGCCACCTGTTGGAAACTGGGATGAAAATCACAACCGACTATCATCATCTGGGGCTCCTTCCTCCCGCTGTACTTCGGTCTCCAAACCAACCAAAGTCTACGGGATGTGCGGGAGCCTCTACCCTTATCCAATCAGAGTGAGTGTTAGTGTAGCGCGGCGGGAGAGGTAGATATCTGCCCGTCGCAGTAGCCAGGGGTGTGAGAAAGTGGGAAGCGTTCTTGGCTTTCCACTTTTCCATACCCCTTGTTCTCTGGCCGGCGCGTCTGTGGCGCCGGCGGTCTGTAGCCCAGCGATGAATGCGGCCTTTGGGTGTTGTAGTAGACGCGCCAGCGTTCAGCCAGAACCTTCACTTCCTTGAGCGAGTAAAAGATCTCCCCGTTCAGAAACTCATCGCGCAGCTTGCTGTTGAACGATTCGCAGTAGCCGTTCTCCCACGGAGAGCCGGGTTCGATGTAGAGGGTCCTGGCTCCGGTTTGCGCCAGCCAATTGCGCAACTCGATGGCCACGAACTCAGGGCCGTTATCCGAGCGAATGTACTCCGGGATGCCGTGCTCGATCATGGCCGCGGCCAGCACTTCGATCACCTGGTTGCTGTTGATGCGGCGGCTCACGTAGATCGCCAGGCACTCCCGCGTGTATTCATCAATCAGATTCAGCATCCGCACCGTGCGGCCATCATGCGTGAATGTGCTCACAAAATCGTACGACCAGACGTGATTGCGGTGCTCCGGCCGCAGCCGCATGCACGACCCATCGTTAAGCCACAGCCGGCCGCGTGCTTTCTGCCTCTGCGGAACCTTCAGCCCTTCGCGGCGCCAGAACCTTTCCACGCGGTCCTTGCTCAGTTGCCATCCTGCTTCCTGCAGCTTGATCGTGATGCGTCGATATCCGTAGCGGCCGTACTGGCTGGCTAGCGCTATGATCGCCCGGGTCAGTGCGTCTTCGTCGCTGCGCTGGGTCGGCTGATAGCGCTGCGTGCCGCGTGACTGATAGACCAATTGGCACGCATGACGCTCACTCGCTCCCAGTTCTTGCGCATGCTCAACTGCGCAACGATGCCGATCCGGGCTTAGAAGTTTCCCCTTGCGATGTCTTGAAGAATCTGTTTGTCCAGGCTCAGCTCAGCCACCAACCGCTTCAACTTCGAGTTCTCCTGCTCAAGTTCCTTCAGCCGCTTGGCTTGGTCGGTCTTCATCCCGCCGTATTCCTTGCGCCAGCGGTAAAACGTCTGCTCGGTAATTCCTGCTTCCCGGCAGGCCAGCGGGTGCGTTTTGCCGTTAGCGCTCGCCACTTCAATCTGCCGGAGTATGTTCACGATCTGCTCAGGGCTGTGCTTCTTCGCCTTCCCCATTCCATGCTCCTTCCATACCAGTTTGCCTCAACTCCACTGGTACAGAATTTGCCGGGCACTCCAGGCGCGGCGATGGCCGAAGACTAACATTTACCGTGGTTCAAAATACCTGGGGCCGATCAGATCAGGGAAACCGTTTCCTGGAACCCTCCATCTTTCGGGCCGGTGTGACCACAATGTTTCGAAACGCAACTATACCTTCCTCGGAGCCTTGAAGGTAGATGGGGCCAGCCGAGCCTTCGTGACTATCAAGGGCTCCGCCGGTGATTCCCGGAATATCGCGATGATCGATCACGATGATTCCGTTCTGCGCGACGGTAACAATTCGTCCGACCAGGGTAATATCGAAAGTCTGCCAGACATCGGACCTGCGAGGCTGCTCAGGAGTTGGTGCGAGGAATCCATAGATCGCTCCGGTGTGGTGATCGCTTGACTTGAACCATGAGTCGGTTTCAATTTGCACCTCATAACGGCCACGGAGGTACACACCGCTATTGGACGATGGGCTGCATTTGAATTCTACATGCAGTTTAAAGTCCTCAAACTTCTCATTGGTGACGAGCTCCGAGCCGAGGCCCGTGCTCACGAGTTCCTCGTCATTGACGATCCAGCTTCCCGCTTTGGCCGGATCGAGGAAGTGCCATCCCGCGAAGTCGGTGCCGTTGAAGAGCTTCCGAGGCTTTCCCCAGAGGGGAAGAGTCTTGGGTTTCAGGGCGGGTGCGCGAAATCCCTTCCATTGCCATTCTTCACCGGGTGCGCCATTGACAATGCCATGAATTTCACCGCCCACCAACCTGCCTGTGAATAGCAAATCGCGAGGAAACCCTTCTTCGCCTTTGGGCGAGACAAATTGGATCTCGCTCCCATGAAGTCTGAAGTTTTGCAGTGAATTAGCATGATCTGTGACTCCAACCATGAGAATCTGCGGATGAAGATCATCTTCCGAGATTTCAATCCACGATGGCAGTTCTTCTTGGGGAGTGGTGATGACTATGTCCCATCGTCCAGTCAAAGGGTGGGCCGGTGGCGCCGCGTAGAGCACACAACCGGAAACCATTCCTGCGGCAATGATCCAGGAGAGACACTGGACTCTCAGTTCCCTGAGCTGAGGCATGTGCAGATCCAAATCACTGAACAGGAAGCACAGTTTGGACATTCCGTTGGTACTGGCGCCTGGCATTCGAATCATCATCCGAGTGCGGGACAGCTCTGGTCAAGAAGTCAATTCAGCATATTTGAACTTGACCTTGGCGCTGAAATACGGGGCACTGTAATCTCCTGCATGGACCAGCGGCAGGAAAAAGTGAGCTGCGCGGGAAGAGCGTAAGGAGTGGGACGATGGTGTCATTGAATGAGCGGATTGCTTCCACTCGGCCTGAAGAGCGCGGTCCTCTCGCGGTATCTAGCGATAAAAACGCACCCCGTGAATCCTGGCGCGGAGACATATTTCTACTTGTCTTAATCAACTTCATGTGGGCCCTCAAGTGGACACTCTCCAAGGTTGCCCTCCGTGAACTGGAACCAGTTTCTATCACTCTGTTTCCGATGATTGGGGCAATCCTGCTCCTGCTACCGCTTTTGCATCGAAAGCTGAGAGAGCAGCCAGCATATTTAGGTGTGATCCGGAAGGAGGCCGTGCGTCCCGCTAACCTCTTCCGTTTTTTTCTCCTCGGAGGCGTCGGCCAGGTAGCCTGCAATGTCCTGGTCACGTGGGGACTCAAATATATTCCCGCAACCGATGCCGCGGTCATTGGACTTGCGACGCCAATTTTTAATGCGTTTCTCGCGGCATTGATCGTTCGTGAGGCCCTCAACTGGCGGCTGATACCGAGCTTCGCATTCGCCTTAGCCGGTGTGTTGATGATGACAGGAATCAATGTTCGTGGTGGTCATGCGATTTCTGACTGGCATTATCTCTTCGGTGTCTTCCTGTTCTTTCTCGCCACCCTGGGGTCGGCGTTCTACAACGCGTACAGCAAGAAACTCCTTGATCGCTTTGATCCAGCGGAGATACTGTTCTATAGCTATATCTTTGTGGTCATCAGTCTCTATCCCTTTCATCTACTAACCGAGCAATCCGTGTCCCTGCAAAGAATTGTGGCGCTACATTGGCAAACCTGGTGCAGTCTCGCGCTGCTTTCCCTTCTTGTGTATGGACTGTCGATGGTTCTCTTCCTGGAAGTTCTGACTCGGCGTCCTCTGGCCCCCGTTGCCATTTCAATCTACCTGATGACCGTGTTCGGAGTTCTGATCTCAACCACGACCTTGCACGAACAGATAACCGCAAAACTCGTCGGGGGGGCATCGCTCGTTCTTCTAAGCACAATTGTTGCGAATGCAAAATTCGGGAAAAGATCCGGTGGAAAAGCCATATGAGAATTCTCAAGACCGTTCTCCTTTTCTTCCTTCTTTCGGCCCCGACAACATTGATGGTCCGGGCCGAAACTCTCGACCAGGACATTTCGAGGCTGAGTTCCAAGGATATGCGTCCACACTTTGAAACGATTGATGGAAGGCAAATCCTGTTTGTAGAAGGGCATCCGTTTTTCATGCTGGCGGCAGAAATACCTTGGTACCAGAGCCACTACGGGCGTTATCGCGAAACGATGGGCGGGTGGGACTATCTGTATCCGGCAGCCAAGAAAATGCACCTGAATACTCTCGAAGTTCCCGTGAAGTGGTCCCAGATTGAGCCGAAGAAGGGCGTGTTTGATTTCTCGTATGTGGATCACGTCAAGGCAGCAGCCGAAGCGAATGGGCTCAAGTTGATCCTGGGGTGGTTCGGCCACTACGCCAGCGGCGCCAGTGGGAACATCTATCGGAATCTAGACAATCAGATGTTTGTCCCTATGGACATTATTGAAGACGAGAAGACGTATCCGCGCGCAGTGGATGGGGATGGTAAGTCGTACCACGGCATCATCTCATATGACAACGATGCGGTGATCGAGCGAGAAGCAACGGCTTTCCGGGCCTTCATGAGGCACATTCGCGTAATCGATGCACAGCGCCACACAATCCTCATGATCCAAGTGGAAAATGAGATCAACGTCTTTACCGGCGATACTGGCTATTCAAACCCCAAGAGGTGGCGGGACCACTCTGCGCGTTCCAATGAGTTGTACCAAGAGGGGGGGTATACCGATGATCTCAAATATTCGGCCGATCGATTTGCGTCCGAATGGCTACATACCGTCACAGAGGCGGGTGCACAGGAGGATTCATTGCCGTTCTTCATCAATTTCCCTGCAGGAGCACACTATGGGGAGCCGGGTGAAGACGTCGCAACGTACTTGAAATTCTTACCGGCGGTAGCCTTCATTTCGCAGAATCTGTACAGCGTATCGGCACGAGAGGCCGACTTATTGAAGCGAATGGAATCGTATCGCATCGGCCGCAACATTGTGGCGATCAGCGAGACCAACGCAGATCGAAGCCCGGTAGCCCCGCGGCTGGCCTATCTGGCAGTTGGGGATTTTGCCGCCCCGCTGTTCTCTCCATGGGCGCTCAATATGTCGACCATCACTGAATCGGAGCCGTACGTACTTACGGACGGGGCGCTCGCGAATGGCGCATTTGATCTCAGACGCGCCTATACGAGCATCGAAGATGCAACCCCCGCCATTGCACTGTGTGCCGGCACCGACAAGTTGAAGGTCTTTCTTGATGGTGAAAGCAAGATCGGAGAAGTTGCCGGAACCAAAGTGAATGTGAACTTCGATCCCGGCGGTCAGGTAATGGTTCTGCACCCTGAGCCGAACGAATTCGTTCTCATAGGATGGAAGGCGTCGGTATCTCTCGAATCGTCTCTTGCCGATTGGCCTGCTCTTAAGAACCTGCGTGTGGAGGCTGGTCGCTGGGAAGGGCCACGCTGGGTGCCATCTCCTGAGCCGGTCTACTACAACGCCCCTCACGATGACAAAGCGATTTGGGTTCACTTGTTTCAGGATCCGATGGTCGTGAGAGTCTATTCGAAGTGATAAGCAAAAAGCCAACTCTCGGAGCGCGAGCGTGACAACCAACAAGAAGAGCCTGAAAGTCGCGGTGGTGACAGGTTCCACTCGCGGGATCGGTGCTGCGATTGCGAAACGCCTATCGGCCGACGGCTTCGCGGTCGTAGTATCTGGACGAAGTGCAGCACAGGGCGCGGCAATAGCCAATGAAATCACGATCTCAGGTGGTACGGCATTCTTCCAACCCGCAGACATTGCGGATCCATCCGCATGTAGAGCATTGGTGGATGCCGCTGTTGATCGGTACCAGCGGATCGATGTGCTTGTAAACAACGCGGGCATCTTTCCAATCGCGGAAATTGGCGACACGACGCCGGAGCTCTGGGATATGGTCTTCTCGATCAACGTGCGAGGGGCATTTCTGTGTACCCAGGCAGCCATACCGCATTTGAAAAATCGGGGCGGCGGGGTAATCGTCAACATTGGGTCGACAACAACTTTTCGCTGCCTTTCAGATCGAATTGCCTATGCGACATCGAAAGGCGCTCTCCTGACGATGACCAAGAGACTTGCAGAGGTCCTCCTACCAGACCGAATCCGAGTGAATTGGGTGACGGTCGGGTGGGTTCCCACAGAAGGGGAACTCGAGCTTCGTTCGCGCGGTACCCAGAGTGGCTCAGGGGAGGCATTTCTTGCAGAAATGGGCGCTCAAGCTCCGCTGGGGAGACTCGAAACAGTTGAGGATATCGCTGCGGGAGTCGCGTATCTCGTATCCGATGAAGCAAGTCATGTTACCGGCTGCGAGCTGAATATATCGGGCGGGTTGTGGATCTGAATGAATGGCAAATGGATCGCCAGTCGAATACATTCTTAAGGTCGGGAATCAATTAGGCGAAGGACCTATATGGGACGCCAGGAACGGTGCGCTTCTGTGGGTCGATATCGAAGGCTATTGTTTCCATCGATTCTTTCCTGCGACGGCGAAACTTGAGACTATTGACACCGGTATTTCGATTTGCGCATTGGGTCTGGTCGAGGATTCGGCAAAGCTTCTGATGGCGACGGCGCACGGGATTGCCTTCTGGAACTGGCTGAGTCGGTCTGTTTCGCCGGTCATTTCTGATTTTGAACCCGAAAGGCACGAATCGCGCCTGAATGATGGCGCCGTTGATCGGCAGGGCAACTTCTGGGTGGGCAGCCTGGGCCCGGATTCCCAAAGTGCGCTATACCGGCTGGGTCCTGGGCTTTCCCTCCGGCGCATGGACTCCGGATTCGGGGTCTCCAACGGCATTGCATGGAGTCCCGACAACCGCACCATGTACTTCACAGACAGCCGGTGCGGCGTCATATTCGCCTATGACTTTGACACGTCGTCGAATTCGATCGAGAACCGTCGAATATTGGTCGAAGTCCCAGAGGGGAAAGGAGTCCCTGACGGATTGACAGTGGACAGTGAGGGCTTCCTCTGGAGCGCACGGTGGGGAGGAGCGAGGATCGCTAGCTACGATCCGACCGGTCGCCTGGCACGGGAAATCATGCTTCCGGTGACGTACCCAACGAGTTGCACGTTTGGCGGAAAGAACCTCGACGAGCTCTACATCACGTCCGCTCGGTCACCTCTGAGCGCGTCTGAATGCGCTAAAGAACCGCTGGCGGGCGGCCTCCTTCGAATCGACGCTCGTGTACGTGGACTGGATGAGCCCAGATTTCGAGAATAAGTGTGTCTCAAATTGTCAATCTCCACGCCTTTGGCCTCTTCGGCTCAATTCCCGGCAAACATTAGGTTTACCGTCCGAAGTTGAACGGGCCAAAATCGCAGGTCAACTATGTTGAACAGATTATTGACGTGCATCTGCATGGCTTCAATACTGATGAGCAATCAATAGACGACTGCGAGAGTCGAAATTCGGAGGAGTAGGCTCGTGTTCTCGGAGGTCTTAATACCGCTTTGGTAGGTGCCTGGCGAGATCGATGGCGCGCATCAGCTTATGAGGGCGGAGGTGGTTCAGGTTTGTTCAGTCGCGTCTGCAAACCGACTTCTCAGGTCGTGATTGAAGAAGAGATGCGTGAATCCGTGCGCAGAACGCAGATTTCATCAAGGAACTACTGAGATGCGGGTCCTCGGGCGCCTCTGGGTAGGTGGATTGTTGTTTCTACTACTGTTGAGCTGTTCGACCTGGGGACAGATCCTCACGACTCCAGCCAAGAAGCCGAATTCTCGAGAAGCATCCTTCTCCAAGGCGGTTGCTCTTTACCAAAAGAATGAGCGTCGGCAGGCGTGCGCTCTGTTTGAGCAACTCAATACGAAACCGCCTTCAAATCCGGTGTTGCAACTTTATCTCCTGGGCTGTGCCATCCGGCAGCCACGCGGTCCTGGCGTCGACGCGCAGCAGAGCATCTTCGACAGTTTGGATTCGCCCGCATTGGGGCTGAATGAAATCGCCGGCGACTGGCTTGCGGCCAGCGGGCATTGTGCCGAGGCAGAGCGGGAATATGAGCGGGCGCCGACTGGAAAACCTGCCGGAGCCATCCAGTACGGCCTTGGCCAATGCTACCAGCAGGCCGGAGACCGTGTGAACGCCCTCGCGCAGTATCGGAAGGCCTTAGAGTTGGACCCCAGCAAGGAAGAGCACTACTTGTCGTCGGCGAGCCTGATGATTATCGTTGGCCAATTTGATGAGGCTCGGAAGATTCTCGACTCCGGCATCGAACGTTTTCCAGAGTCTGTACGGCTTGTGATTGCCATGGGTTTGCTTCGTCTCGATGTCGGCTATCCAGACGATGCACGCATCGAGTACGAAAAGGCCCGATCTCTGGCGCCGGATTCTCCTGCGGTTTGGAAACTGCTCGGAATGATTCAGAGAACCGAAGGAGACTTTCCCGACGCGGTAAGGAGTTTTGAGCGTGCGGCGGCACTCGATGGAAAAGATGCGCAGACATACTTGTTTATGGGGCTGGCACAGGAGCGAATTGAAGGTGGGACAGATGCGGCCCTGACTGATTTTCAACGCGCGGCGCAGATCGCACCAGGTCTTGTGGAGGCTCAATTTGAGGCGGCATCGATCTACTTGGTCAGTAAAGGAGATTCCCAGCGCGCGATTGCAGTACTGTGCAAGATTGTCGCGATTGCCCCAGATTATGCGCCTGCCTACCGAATGCTCGCTCAAGCCTATCTGCGAGTTGGGTCTCTCGATAAGGCAGACCGCGCAGTAAGAAAGTATCGTCAATTGACTCATTCCGGAGAGTCTCACCCGCCACCTTAGCCGTGACGAACCTACCTAACCGTGAAGTACATGAACATCACAAGAACGCCACAGAGGGAACTGATGGCAAGCGTCAGCGACAAGGAGTCTTATGAGAATCGGAAATGTCTTCCATTGTTTTTCAATCGGCATGGCGCTTTTCACAGCCACAATGGCCATCGCCCAAACGGAGCAACTGACACAGACCCCCAATCAACAGCGGATCGGCCTCAACTTCATTCGTCCCGATGTAAACCGGCCTGGAAACTACGACTTTCAAACGAATGGAGTCTGGCTAATCGACCAATACGATAAGCTCGGCGTCCGGTGGAATCGCATAGCCTTCTCCTGGGTCCTTGTGCAACCCAAGAAAGGCGAATTTGACTGGAGCGCCTATGACCGGATTGTTGATGCTTGCAAGGCCAGGCATATCGAAATTCTTGCCACATTGGGCGGTCATTTCGACAGCCCACCAGTTCCTGCGTGGGCAGGAAGCTCCTTGGCGGAGGTACTCGCCGATCATCCAGAGTACCTGGAGGGGTTTATCCGCGCGTGGGTGAGTCGCTACAAGGGCAGAATTCACTATTGGGAGATTCTTAACGAGCCTGCTGGTCAACATCACGGTCTGACTCTTGAAGCGTATGTGGACAGTGTCTTAAAGCCCAGTTACCGCATCATCAAGGCGGCGGATCCGCAAGCGAAAGTGCTTCCGTGCGCATATAACCATTTGCCCGGTGCGCAATCCGACGCGGTGAATGCGCCGGGCAGGGAGGCGTTCTGGGACCTCGCACGCGGGTACTACGATATAGGCAACATTCACGAGTACGCAGATTGGAACATTTTTCGAACCGAGCCTGTCGCGACGGAGGAAGAACGAGATCTGCGCGCATTCAGGGCGCTAATGGACAAGCACGGAGAAGGCGGGAAGCCATTCTGGGTAACGGAGATCGGGTGGTGGGGGACCGGGAGTTTGAGCAATAAATATGAAATCTACCGGCAGGATCCCGAGTCTGGAGTCACGTTTAAGTCTCTGTATGCGGGAAGGGAAATTCTGGAGCACCCAGTGGTGCAGCGAGAGGACGCCTTACGCTCGGAATGGATGAAGGACCTGTTCCATCGGCTGCCCACGATTCCCGGTTGTGAGAGAGCTTTCCTTTGGGTTTCGCTGGACGAGTTTGAGGGTGGCTACAAGCCGGACAAACTCTACGGCGAATCAGCAGCAAATAGCGATCTTTGGGGCATCATCGCGGGCGACCAGACTTGGCGCAAGAGCGCGTTCACTCTCCAGGAGATTCTGAAACATTGAATACCGCCAATAAATTGATTCTGCTGATTGTTTCCGTCGTGGACCGAATGGTGCTTGATGTAGCGCAAAATAGGCCCCCATGAACCACGTATCGACCCGATTAACAAGTTGCTCGAAAAGTTCAAGATAATTGAACTTCGCTCTTCCCTATTGAATAGCGGTTGCTATATGGTCCGTGATGGCATGAAAACAGCCACAACGATTGAAAAGGTTTGCCAGGTCTTCCGGGCATTCCACGGTGGAACGTCTCTCGGTTTGACCCAGATAGCGGCGCTCACCGGATTGCTGAAAAGCGATGTGCACAGGATTCTCAAGTCACTTCAACAGTTTGGCTTCATTGAGCAAGACGGCGAGAGGGGCAGGTATCGACTCGGGCTGGAGCTATTGGAGCTTGGCCATCTGGTTCATCAGCGACTGCGGCTGAGCGAAGTTGCTCGACCAGTCCTGAGGCAGTTGGCAGAATCGGCGGGAGGAGTTGCGAATTTAGCGACACTCGATCTGATCGAGTCGAAGATTGTCTTCATCGAGCAGATCGGCACTCTCAGCACCGGACAGAGTCCGTGGCGCATTGGGGAGCGCGTGGAATATCCGCATGCGACTGCAGTCGGAAAAGCTCTTATGGCGCACATCGATCCGGGGATGATCAAGATCGTACTCGGTTCGAAAGGCCTGGTACGCAGAACGCATCACACAATTACCAATGAGGCTGCTCTTGAGAGCGACCTGAGATGCGTCCGAGAACGTGGTTACGCTACTGATTTTGAGGAAGCACTCGAAGGCGGCAGTTGCATCGGTGCGCCCGTGCGCGATTATACGCGGCGTGTTGTTGCAGCTGTCAGTGTCTCCCTGGAATCACACAAACTTGCAAATATTGGCGAGCGAAATGTCGCCGCATTGGTGATGTCTGCCGCAATCAAGATTTCATCAATGCTGGGTGGGACGGTTCGACCTACGCCAATTTCCATCAATTCTTCTCGAATACGCTCGCAAGCCACCGGTGCCGCACCACCGAGGGAGACCAAAGGGAGAAAGCTGGGTGTAGCCGGATAATTGCTCACCGCATTTCCGAACGCCCAGACGGAAACGCATTTTGCATAGACGTTGGTTCGTCGAAGTCTACGGTCACAGACGAGTCGAAAACTCGCAATCACAAACAATTGGACCGATGCTCCAAGAGAGGCTTGATCATGACAGACGCAAATGCAAAGGCTAGTAGACATTGGCGGCTCGGCCGGCTATGGGCCGGACTGGCTGTTCTCACGTTTCTTGTAACCCTACCAACCTTGTTGCAGGCACAGATCGATGTTTCGGCGCAACTCACCGGTACAGTGACTGATCAGACAGGCGCTATTATTCCCGGAGCTGCGGTGAATGCCAAAAGTCAACAGACGAATGTGGAATCGACGGCCACCGCGAACGAAAAAGGCGCTTTCGAATTCCCCTCTCTTCAGCCTGGAACCTACACGGTTACCTGTGAATTCCGAGGGTTCAAGAAATTTGTATCAAACGATGTAGTGTTGCTCGCGAATCAGACCGTTAACCTGCCGGTACATCTGATTGTCGGAACTCAGCAGGAGACTGTTACCGTTTCGGCGTCCGCGGCCATGGTGGACACTACTTCGGCGACAATTCAAACCACATTTCAAGAGAGCCTGATGAGTGCTGTCCCAGTGTTTGGCCGCGATCCTCGTGAAACTCTGGAATTGTTGACGCCAGGCGCTGTCCCGGGCGGTACCGGTGCGAGCACGAATGTTCCGGTCACGAGCTTTAATGGGTTGAGCGGAACATCGAACAACTACCGCATTGATGGCAGCGACTTCGACAACTACTTCACAGGGGCGACAACCCCATTCCCGCAATCGGAGAACATTGCGGAATTCACGGTTACGACAAGCACTCCAGATGCGTCAGTTGCGCGTGGCGCAGGCGGTCAGATCAATGCGGTTTTGAAATCCGGAACTAATGATCTGCACGGCGGGTTCTGGACCTATCTTGAAAACGGCGGCTGGAACGCCAATTCGTGGCAGAATAAGTTTTTGGGCATTCCCAGGGGACCCCTTTCGCAGCATTGGTACGGCGGCAACGTCGGCGGTCCAGTATACATTCCTCGGGTATATAACGGCCGTAGCCGCACATTCTTCTTCACATCGTACGAACATACGAAAACAACGCAAACTGCGACATCCAGTGGACAAACCATCACAAACGCAGAACGCCAGGGAGACTTCTCTGCATCACCCGATGGAATCCCTGTGATCAATGGTGTGCCCACTCCGCACATCGATCCCAGCATGTTCTCAACCATGGGTACGTATTTGGCAGCGAACACCAATATCCTGCCTGCCCCCACAAGCGGTCTTGACACGTTCTCGTGGACACCGACTCAGTCGGAACCGCTGTACACCTTCATCGCCAGGATCGACGAGTATTTCAGCGACAAACACCGCCTGTTTGGTAGCTTGTACAGGACGCACCAGAATCCATCGTTTCAGGACATGTTCTTCAACTTCGGCATGGGGAGTTGGGCCTCAGAATATCCGAACCCCGGGGCGACCTGGTCTCTGCCCCAGATTGTCAACAGTTGGACAATCAACGACACTTACACGTTTTCGCCGAAAATGCTCAACAACTTCATTCTCGGCATTAAAAAAATCGACATTGCGGTCGGCAATACCTACAACAAGACCACTACAAAACTTTCTGCGGCTGACGTGGGATGCGGTTGTGTAGGCGACATTGATGCGCCAGATCTACAGGAAATTACTTTTCCCCGTGCTTTGGGCATGGGTATTTACAACGGCTACACGGACACGATGAAACAAAATCAGATCTCATTCGACGACAACTTTACGATGATCCGGGGCCGGCACACTTTTAAGATGGGCCTGGATATTCGCAAGTTTCATGAGACCAAGTATCAAACGTGGGATGCGGGCGGAACCATCAACTTCAGCGACAGCAATATAAACGTTGGTGGGACTGGAAATGGTATCGCCGATATGCTGCTCGGCTTGACGCCGAACTTCAACCAAAACAACACTCAAGCCCTCGACATACACTATCCTGCTCGAGAGGGTTATGTTCAGGATACGTACAAAGCCACTCAACGGCTCACCTTGACGCTAGGCGCGCGCTGGCAGCCCTTTTACGGCGTTCGACCGACATTGGGGAACTTTGTAACCTTCCGTCCTGGACAGGCCTCGGCAGTGTTCCCAACTGCACCTGTCGGTCTGTTGACAGTCGGCGATGAAGGGGTTCCATCGAATCTGTCAGGTGATCGATGGAGCAACGTCGGGCCGCGCGCTGCATTCGCTTGGGATATCACCGGGAAAGGCCGTCTGGCACTGCATGGCGGATACGGTCTGTACACCACGTACCAGGTGCTGCAGGGCTTTAATTCGTACACCAACGTCGCACCATATGGTGTAAGTTATTACCCGAATGCACAGACCGAGAACCTGGCAAATCCGTACGTGCAATACGGAAGCGTACCATTCCCCTTCAAACCGCCTGTCAAGGGTAGCCCCGGAAACAGTACCTTGGTATTTCCTTCGAACCTGAACACGTTATCTTTGAGCCCGGACTATAACGCAGGTCAGGTCCATCAATGGAATCTTACGCTTCAAATCGAACCAGTCAGAACGTATCTTTTCTCGGTGGGCTATGTGGCAACTCGTGGAACGCACCTGGATGAGACACATGACATCGACTGGCCACGGTTTGTTCCGGGCGGAAGCACAAACGACTTCGACAATGTTCTTTCCCGCCGTCCATATAACGTCGACGGTTTCCAGACCATTAACCAGGACAACTCTGACTACAACTCGCTTTACAATTCGCTGCAGGTGCTGTTCTCAAAGAGAATGTCGTATGGCCTGACATTCCTGGGGAACTACACGCTAAGCAGCGACAAAACTCAGTATAGCCCGCGCTATTTTGCCAATAGGAAGCTGGATTATTTCAGCCCCGGCTTGACGCAGAACACCTCAACCAGCTTCGCGTACGAACTCCCAATTCACGCTGGGCGAAATCGATTGGAGAAGTCCATCATTGAGGGATGGCAAATCGGCGGAACGTTAACGGGCGCTTCCGGCGGATATGAGGGCGTCGGCGACTACAACTGCAACGAATTCAACTTCCAATCAGCGGGATGCTATGCCACGTATATCGGTGGTAATCCCTATGCCTCAAATAAAGGCGCTAAGGTCTTTGAAGGGGGATCGATGATCGGGGTAAGCTGGCTGAATCCCAACGCATTTATCCGGGGTGACCAGATCATCGCGAACGGAGCGGTTGTTACGGCTCCGGGCGTGGGGCAGCGGTTGTTCCTGGGAAATGCGGCTCCGGGTGTCTTCAAAGGTCCCGCGTCCTTTATGACAAGTGGAAGTCTCAACAAGGACTTCGCGATCGTAGAAGGGATTAAACTCAACTACCGGGCGGAGGCTTTCAACGCTTTGAACCATACAGTTTTGGGCGCACCCGGTGTCACGACAGTCCAGCCCGACATGTCCCAATTCGGGGTCATCACCTCCGCGTGGAATCCCCGACAACTGCAAATGTCATTACGTGTCCTGTTCTGAAGGTTGACAAAATGACGCGACCCTTGGCCCCTTCGCTAATCCGTGGAGGGGCCATTCTTGTCGTTCTGTCCTGCGTCCAAACGATCTCAGCACAGGATCTTTCGAGTTCGAGTGCTCGCCTCGAACGTTCGCTGGGACTCTACCGAAGCGGCGATCTGCGCCGAGCGTGCCCGGCGATTGCTAACGCGGCGCAGGATTCTCCGAAAAATCCTGTACCACGGCTCTACCTGCTTGGTTGTGCTATTCACAGCCGGAGCACGACCTTAGTAAGGACAAGGCAGGAGGCGTTCGATAATGTAACTCATCTCGGAGCCCCAGCACATCAAACTGCTGGAGAGTGGCTCGCTTTGGGAGGGTACTGTCCTGAGGGCGAGCGTGAGTTTTCGATGGGGCCATTAGGGGACATCGCTGCAGTTCGATTCGCGCTCGGTCAATGTTACCAGGCGGCCGGCAATGCCACTGAGGCTGAAGCGGACTACGAAAAGGCATTGCAACTCGATCCGGATAAGGAAGACTACTATCTCTCTCTCGCGATCCTCCTGATGGCGGGAGGCAAGCCTGAAGAGGCCGGCAAAGTCCTACTGCAATCGGCGGCGCGTTTTCCTGACTCGGTTCGAACGCTGATCGCAATGAGCTTGCTTCATCTCGAATTGGGATATCCAGACCGTGCACGTCTCGGCTATGAGAAAGCAAAGGTGCTGGCGCCCGATTCTCCGGCTGTCTGGAAGCTTCTCGGACGGATTCAAATGGCAGAGGGAACATACGAAGATGCGGCCGCAAGCTTTCAGCATTCTGCTTCCATTGACAAGACCGATGCGCAAACCTACCTTTTGCTCGGCATGGCCGAGATGAAGATTGAAAGAGGTTCCGACAAAGCATTAGCGGCTTTCAAACGTGCGATCACCATCGACTCGCAACTGAATGAAGCCCGAATTCTCGCTGCCTCTGTTTGTCTGCAGGACAAGCGCGACTTAGAGAAAGCAAAGATCGAGTTGCTGGCAGTGCTCTCGACCGAACCCACCTCAATTCGAGCACATCGGCTCCTCATGCAGGTCTACCAGTTACAGGGAATGAGCCAACGAGCAGCCGCCGAAGCAGCGGAGGTGCACCGCTTGTCTAAGACGGAGCCTGCTCACGAGTCGCAAGAGCCTCATTAGTCCCGACTGTCATCAGGAGCGTAGTGCTAGTTGGTGAGCACGTGCAACCTGCCATTTATCTAGCTCCATTCGATGAGATTGTGCCAAGGTCGACTTGTGAATACGGATGGTACCTCCGTTACTTAAGATAAATCATGCCGTAATGCACGAAGAGAACTGCCTCTTCGTGATTTCTTAGAAAACGATTCAACTATTTAGACCACATAGGTTGACAAGGCAAGGGGGCGAGATCAACGATTAGCGCGTTGCTGGATGGAAGTGAGGAATGGTGGTCTTCGATAAGGCCATTCCTCTTTCAGACTAGCGCTTCGAATGCACGGCTCTATCAGTTTCCTGAAAGGGCCATCTCCCCAGACTCGACTTCGGTGTTATAACCCAGCTGCATCATCCTAAAAGGTGCATGGTCTAGCCTTGCTCGCTTGAGTCACACTGGACAAGTTGAAGCAGGTGTCGTCTATGAGACCGATTGTGGAGTGCAATGAGTGAAATTGGAGGGTAGCGTCTTATCTGACGTGGTGCTCCTCATGAAGTAAGCGAATGTTCACGTTTGTGAAGGGGGTAAGTATGCTTTCTACGGTAAGTCGTCGCTTTATCGCGAGTCGTATGTCAATGGGATGGACATCAACTTGCGCCAAGATCGTAATAGCAACGGGTCTTTTTGTTATAGCGGCAAGCACCTGTCTCGCCACCCCTCCCGGTGACCGCGGAAATGACGTGAATGTCACCTTTCCTTCCGATATGCTGGTTCAAAATGGCGGCTACGTCATCAACGTCACAAATCCTCCAACTGTGACGCCGGCCATTACGGCTGCTGTAGGAGACGGCAGGACTGACAACACTGCCGCCTTCCAGAGTGTTTTCAACTTTCTCAGGGCGCAATTCCAAGCGAGCATAGCGAGTGGCGGAGCATACAACCCAATCTTTAGCAACTCTAACGGCTATTATGTCTACATTCCCAATGGAACGTACGTCGTCAGCGGTACGATCAGCTACACCGGCGCCGACCAGGAACAGCCGGCTGGCGCGTTTAACGGCAGCAATTTTGACATCAACAGAGTGAAGATTGTCGGCCAGAGCCGGGCCGGGACGATCATTCAGCTGGCGAATGGATCCGCAGGATTTCAGAATGCCTCGAGCCCGCAGCCGGTCATCGCCTATCAGAACATGCAGACGGACTTCAACAACGTGCCCGGGGAAAACATTCTTCGCAATATTACAGTCAATACCGGGACCGGAAACCCGGGCGCGGCCGGGGTATTCTTCCAAGGCGCGAACACAAGCAACATGAGCAACGTCACGATCGAGTCGGGCGACGGCCAGGGCGTTTACGGTCTTTGGTTCAAGATCGGGTCCAACCAGGGATTCTATACGGACATGACCATCAGCGGGTTCCAATACGGTATTTATGACGCCATCGTAAATACCGCAGAAGGAGCTCCTGCAATCGAATATGTCACGCTCAACAATCAGACCGTAGCCGGAATTGGTCAGCTCGGCATGAGCATGTCGCTGCGCTCGATCCTTTCGAATCAATCTTCCACCGGCGTCCCGGCGCTGAAGCTTTCCGGTACAGGCATCAGCACCGTCATGGTGGACAGCAATCTGACGGGCGGCAGTTCGTCTCAGCCGGCCATCAACATGACGGCAAGCAGCAACAACGGCCAAAGCCTCTTTGCCCGCAATATCACCACCTCAGGTTACGGCGAGGCCATCCAACAGGGCGGATCAACCGTTGTTGCCGGCCCCAATGTCACGGAGTGGGTCGCCTACCCTGTGACGACTCTCTTCAGCGGCCAAGCCACTACGTCCTTGAACCTTCCGGTGGTGGATACACCCCTGACGTCGTGGGGAACCCCTGGAACGAACTGGGCGGAGGTTGACGATTATCCTTCCGTGCAGGCAGCCTTCAATTCAGGCCAGCCGATCATTGTCTTCAGGCAGCACACGTACAGCTGGAGCACCGATGTCACCGTGCCGTCCACGGTGCAGTTTATCAATTTGATGGGGGCATACATTTCGGGAAACATCGATATTAACACCGCGTCGTCCACCCCTCTTGTCGTTCAGGATGGCAATGTGACGTTTCTCAAGCTCGAGGCGCAGCGCAACGTCGTATTACGGATGGTCGGGCAAACCATGTACAACCTGACCAGCTCCCCCGTCGACATTTTTCTCGAGGCGAGCGGCAACATCGAACCCTCTGATAGTTATGGTCCAAGTTTCTGCGTTGCCGGCCAACAGCTCTGGGCTCGCAATGGGTTCGATCAGGAGAACGAGAACGTAGATCAAATCATAGCAAATGGATGCACGATGTGGGTTTTTGGTTTCAAAACGGAACAAGAACCAGCGGGTCCCTTCACGGCCGAGAATGGCGGATCGCTCGAAGTTCTGGGCGGTTATGTAAATCAGACCGATCAGGAAGCGTGCGGTTCACAAACCTATCCTTTGATCAATGTCGTTAACTCGAACGCATCCGCCACTGTGCTGGAGAATCAATCCGGCACCAACTATTGCACCGTGGTGTCGGAAACCAGGGGCGGCACGACTGAGACTGCATCTAATTCGCAGTTTCCTTCGAGCGGAGTCGGCACGCTGGATGTGATTCCACTGTATGTGGGGACATATGAGGGTGAATTCAGCGTCACGCCCACGCAGTCTTCGCAGACAGTGGACGCAGGTTCGGGAACGGAGTACTCGGTGACGACGGAAGGGGTCGGCAGCAGTGGATACACCGGGGGCACTATAGCGTTCAGCATACTGGGTTTGCCGTCCGGAGCCAGCGGCAGCTTCAGCCCAACCTCCGCGAACGTTGGGGGAAGCACAACGCTGACCGTCACCACAAGCTCTACTACTCCGGTGGGCAGTTACCCGTTGCAAATCGTGGGAACTAGCGGCAGCCTGGCGCGCTCTGGCGCCACAACGTTGGTGGTGCAGGCGAGCAGCGGCGAGCCCGCGGCTCCGACCAACTTGACGGCCACGGCGGTGAATGGCAATCAAATCAACCTGACCTGGACGGCCAGTTCCGGCGCGACCAGCTATAACGTGCTGAATGCAACGGCCAGCGGCGGACCTTACACGACCATCGCCACGGGCGTGGCCACTACCAGCTACAGCAACACCGGTCTAGTGGCCGGCACCACCTACTACTATGTCGTGGTGGCGCTCAACTCTGCCGGTCAGAGCCCTGACTCCACCCAAGCCAGCGCCACGACTCCGGGCGGAGTGCCCGGCGCTCCGACTGGTCTGACGGCCACAACAGTTTCCGCCAGTCAAATCAATCTGTCTTGGAACACCACTACGGGGGCTAACAGCTACAATGTGGGGCAGTCGACCATCAGTGGCGGACCCTACACGACCATCGCTACGGGCGTGGTAAACAACAGTTACAGCAGCACCGGCCTAGCCGGGGGCACCACGTATTACTATGTTGTTTCGGCCGTCAACGGTATCGGCCAAGGCGCCAACTCCGCGCAAGCGAGCGCCACGACGGTTCCGGCGGCGCCGACTGGCCTCACAGCCTCCCCGCTGTCTAGCGGTACGCAAATCCAATTGAACTGGAACGCCAGCGCGGGGGCGACGGCCTACACCGTGGGGCGGTCGACCACCAATGGCGGACCGTACACGACCCTTACCAATTACAACGGTGTACCCGCCTCGGACGTGACAACCAATAGTGACACTGACGATGGTCTGGTCAACGGCACCACGTATTACTATGTCGTGGTGGCGATCGGCGCTTCCGGCTCGAGCGGCAATTCCTCGCAAGCGAGCGCCACAGCCGGCGCCACGTCTGCGCCGGCGGCTCCGACCAGTCTGACGGCCACGGCGGGCAACGCCCAAGTCGCGCTAAGCTGGACGGCCAGTTCCGGCGCGACCAGCTATAACGTGCTGAACTCGACCACCAGCGGCGGTCCTTACACTACCGTTGCCACGGGCGTATCCAGCACCAGCTATACGAATACGGGCCTGACCAACGGCACAACCTACTATTTCGTCGTGCAGGCGGTCAACAGCTATGGAACGAGCGGCAACTCGAATCAAGCCAGCGCCACTCCGACCTCGGGAGCGCCCGCACCTCCGACCGGTTTGTCGGCCACCACAGCGTCTACCAGCCAGATCAACCTGTCCTGGACAGCCAGCTCGGGCGCGACCAGCTATAACGTGCTGAACTCGACCACCAGCGGCGGGCCTTACACGACCGTCGCGACGGGCGTGGCCACTACGAGTTATAGCAACACCGGTCTGATAGCCGGCACCACGTATTATTACGTTGTGCAGGCGGTAAGTTCCGGCGGCACGAGCGGCAACTCCTCGCAAGCCAGCGCCATTACAATCTCTGCGGCGCCCACCGGCTTGTCAGCTACGGCAACGTCCAGCACTCAAATCAACCTGACCTGGACGGCCAGCACCGGGGCTGCCAGCTACAACGTGCTGAACTCGACGACTAGCGGCGGGCCCTACACGACCGTTGCCACGGGCATAGCCACCACCAGCTACAGCAACACCGGCCTGACGGCCAGCACCACGTACTACTACGTGGTTGAGGCGGTGAATGCCGGCGGCACCAGCGCCAATTCTTCGCAGGCCAGCGCCACAACCCAGGCGGGAGCGCCCGCACCTCCGACCGGTTTGACGGCCACCACGGCGTCTACCAGCCAGATCAACCTGTCCTGGACAGCCAGCACGGGCGCGACCAGCTATAACGTGCTGAACTCGACCACCAGCGGCGGGCCTTACACGACCGTCGCGACGGGCGTGGCCACTACGAGTTATAGCAACACCGGTCTGATAGCCGGCACCACGTATTATTACGTTGTGCAGGCGGTAAGTTCCGGCGGCACGAGCGGCAACTCCTCGCAAGCCAGCGCCATTACGATCTCTGCGGCGCCCACTGGCTTGTCAGCTACGGCAACGTCCAGCAGCCAGATCAATCTCTCTTGGACAGGCAGCACGGGAGCGGCCAGTTATAGCGTGGGGCGGTCCACCACGAGCGGCGGTCCTTACACAACCATCGCTACGGGCATAGCCACCACCAGCTACAGCAACACCGGCCTGACGGCCAGCACCACGTACTACTACGTGGTTGAGGCGGTGAATGCCGGCGGCACCAGCGCCAATTCTTCGCAGGCCAGCGCTACAACCCAGGCGGGAGCGCCCGCACCTCCGACCGGTTTGTCGGCCACCACGGCGTCTACCAGCCAGATCAACCTGTCCTGGACAGCCAGCTCGGGCGCGACCAGCTATAACGTGCTGAACTCGACGACTAGCGGCGGGCCTTACACGACCGTCGCGACGGGCGTGGCCACTACGAGTTATAGCAACACCGGTCTGATAGCCGGCACCACGTATTATTACGTTGTGCAGGCGGTAAGTTCCGGCGGCACGAGCGGCAACTCCTCGCAAGCCAGCGCCATTACAATCTCTGCGGCGCCCACCGGCTTGTCAGCTACGGCAACGTCCAGCACTCAAATCAACCTGACCTGGACGGCCAGCACCGGGGCTGCCAGCTACAACGTGCTGAACTCGACGACTAGCGGCGGGCCCTACACGACCGTTGCCACGGGCATAGCCACCACCAGCTACAGCAACACCGGCCTGACGGCCAGCACCACGTACTACTACGTGGTTGAGGCGGTGAATGCCGGCGGCACCAGCGCCAATTCTTCGCAGGCCAGCGCCACGACACAGGCATCGGGAGGCATCCCTCCAGTGCCGACGGGACTGACGGTTACAGTGGTATCCACCAGTCAAATCAACCTGTCCTGGAACGCCAGTTCGGGAGCGACCAGCTACCAGATCGCCCGGTACTCCAATGGCTGGACGTACTACCAAACCAGCTCAACGACATACAGCAACACCGGTCTGACAGCCGGCACCACGTATCAGTACCAGGTGCAGGCGATCAATTCCAGCGGTTCGAGTTCCTACTGCACGGAAGTCAGTGGCACGACGATCCCGGCGGCTCCCACCAACCTGACAGCTACTGGGACTTCCAGCAGTCAAATCAACCTCAGCTGGACGGGGAGCACGGGAGCAACGAGCTATAACGTGCTAAGCTCGACGACCAGCGGCGGTCCTTACACGCAAATCGCCACAACGAGCAGCGCCAGCTACAGCAACACCGGTCTAAGCGCTGGCGGAACATACTACTACGTGGTGCAGGCGATCAACGCCAGCGGCACGAGCGCCAACTCCACGCAAGCTACCGGAGTAACAATCCCGGCGGTCCCTACTGGCCTGACAGTCACGCCTGAGTCCAGCAGTCAAATCAACCTGTCCTGGAACGCCACCACGGGAGCGACGAGCTACAAGATCGCCCAGTACGCTAATGGTTGGGTGTACTACACTACGAGCTCGCCGAGTTACAGCGCCAACGGTCTGAGCGCCAACACTACGTATCAGTATCAAGTGGAGGCGATAAACGCCAGCGGTTCGAGCGCCTTCTGCTCGGAAGTCAGCGGCACGACACCATAACAACAAAGGCTCCAGAAAAACTCGCAGAAAGCAGTGGAGCACTGATCGCTTACGAGACCGGGCGCTACAAGGGCCTGGTCTCATGAGCATTGTTACTTTGTCCAAGAACCAGATTGAACCGTGAAAAGCGCGACGGAACTTGGACATGGCCATTCGGTCTGCAAACGAATCTCTGACGGGACCTGCAATCCATAACATCTGCGTGCAAATTACGATCCCTCGCGCACTTTGATCACTCTGTCGGCCTCGATATTCTTAAGTTGCTGGACCCGTCCGCTTGGCCAGCGGATCTCGAGGAGGCTGATGCTGCCATGCTTTCCGAGGCCGAAGTGCACGGGGCCGGCGCTTGAAGATGCATACCCGACAGCGGAGGTCTTGTGGTTCGTCTGTTTGCCGGCGGGAGTCACAATCGTTACTAAGGCGCCGATGCCCTCACGATTGCTCTTTGTACCGGTCAGATCGACATCGAGCCAATGGTTCTGGTTCGGACTTCGATTCAACCAGATTTCAGCTGGTGCGCCCAAAGCGTTGACGACAATGTCTACTCGTCCATCGCCATCGAGATCTCCAAAGGCCGCGCCGCGATGCCTTGCCGGCGGTACCACGGCGAATCCTGCCTGTTCCACCAATGAAGTCCACTTTCCATTTCCGAGATTGCGGAAAACTGCGTTAGGCTCATCAATCTTCATTTCCTTAGAGAGTGGAGTTGATTGCACATGCCCGCAAGCGGCAAACAAATCCTTCCATCCGTCGTTATCGAAGTCGTAGATTCCGACTCCATATCCCGACATTTGGTTTGTCAGGGACGACAATCCACTCGCAGACGTCGAATCCAGGAAGTATCCTTTACCGCTATTCGTAAAGAATGGAAACGTCTCATTCTGAAGTGCGGAGAAGAAGATGTCAGGAAGGCCATCGTTGTTGATATCACGAAAATCGGCTCCCATTCCTGAGATCAAATTGCCGTAGCTGGCAAGTGAAACACCCGTCTCGAGACCGACTTCGCGGAATGTGCCGTTGCCTTCGTTGTGGAAAAGAAAGTTTTCCATCTTGTCGTTCGTGACAAAGATATCCAGCCTTCCATCCAGATCGTAGTCAGCCACAGCGGCAGCCATTCCCTTGCCAACAAAGGCGCGGATCTTGGACTGCTCTGAAACATCTGTAAAATGCCCATTTCCATCGTTGCGGTAGAGACGATTGGGAGTGCCCTTGTAGTAGCCGGGGTGGCAGTAATCCGGACACGCAGGCTCGGTGCTGGGGTCCCAGCGGAGATAATTCACGACGAAAAGGTCCAAGTGGCCATCGTCGTTATAATCCAGCCAGGCGCCGCCCACACCCCAAAGTGGACCGTACTTCGGATCGTTCGCCGTCAGGCCGGCTTTCTCCGTCACATCCGTGAACGTGCCATCTCCATTGTTGTGATAGAGCGTGTAGTGGTGTACACCCGCCACAAACAAGTCTTGAAATCCATCGTTGTCATAGTCTCCAACCGCAACACCGGTGTCATACCCGGTTCCAGTTAACCCCGCACCCTCAGTGACATCAGTAAATTGGCCATTTCCATCGTTGCGAAAGAGCCGATTCCAATACTTCTTTGAGCTCTTGTTCAGGCCAGGCATCTCAGCGCCATTCGTCAGGAAGATGTCGAGCTTTCCGTCATTGTTGTAGTCGAACACGGCTACGCCGCCGGCCATTGTCTCCGGAACATGCTTAATTGACTCGTGGCCATTCTCAAGCGAGAAAGGTAACTCGCGGTGTTCGAAGTAGATCGGGGAGATTGAATTGTCACCCTGTGGGGCAACGAGTGCGGGAAACATTGCGCGCGGATGTGCAATCAGACCTGCGCAAGCGCCGATGCCAGTTTTGAGAAATTGTCTTCGAGAAAGATCGTTAATGCCTGTGCGGCTTAGCAGCGACGGAATTATCCGCATCTTTCGATTATTTCTGGCGAACCCAGTCTGTCAATCGGTAGTTTCAAATATTTTGAACCGTGTTCCATGAACAGCCAATGACCACCGGGAGGAAAGCGATTAGAACGATTTTCCGTATTCGATTTCAGAATTGTTGAACTGCGTCTTGCTCTATTGCGGGCACCGTGTAGGAATAAGTTAATGCCTGACTTTGTGTGACCGGAGACAGGTATGATCCGGCTTTTGGGGTCGGATGTGAAAACAGAATCAGGGAACATCAGGCGAGCTATGTGATGACGTGCGGTCTCACATTCCGGCGGACCGGCTGTTCCCTGGTCCCTCAAGATTCTACGCAACTTTTGATTTGACGTCGAATAACCGTGAGAGTTCAGGTGAGACCATGAAGGCAAGTTATCGAGGCATTTTTACGATTCCTTCCACTCCTTTTAAGGAATCCGGAGAAATTGACATCCCGTCTTTCCGGCGAGTCGTGGACTTCTGCTTTGAGTGTGGTGCCCACGGCCTGGTATTTCCGGTGAATGCCAGCGAATGGACGTTGCTGAGTGACGACGAACGTTTCCGGCTCTCTGAAATACTCGTCGAACAAAACGCTGGGAAGATTCCGGTAGTAATCGGTGTTGCCGCAGCTTCTCAGGAAATTGCGGCCAAGTTTGCCAAACACGCGAACAGCATCGGCGCCGATGCTGTCATTGCGATGCCACCGCACATCCGGCGCAAGGCTCTCTCCGAAGATGTCATTTTTGAGTACTACCGCACAATTTCAGATGCTGCACAACTGCCCGTTTTCATTCAAGATTGGTACGGGCCTATTGGTACGGAGATGTCAGCGGAATTCATGCTCCAACTGTGCCGTGAGATTGAGTATGTTCAGTACATAAAGGAAGAGACAGAGCCCTCTACTCTCAAACTGACCGAGGTTGTTGAAAACAATGACGGTTCGGTCAAGGGATTCTTCGGTGGATCAGGTGGGCGCTACTTAATCGAGGAGCATAGGCGCGGTGTAGGGGGTAATATGCCTGGCTGCCACGTAACGGACGTGGTGGTTGCCCTTTGGAACGCGCTCGAGAGCGGCGATGAGCAGCACGCGCTCGCAATCTACAAGGAATTAGCTCCGTTGTTCTTCTTTGAGGCGCAGACGGACGGGTGTTATAAAGAAGTCCTGTACAGGCGTGGCGTCATCGACTGCCCTCTGAAGCGAAACGGTGCGATTCGTTTGGACAGGATCGCTTCGGATTACCTTAACGACCTACTGAAGGCTTTGGAGCCGTTGATGAGCTGTGGCAAGGAGCGGGTGCTTCAGACCACGGCGACTCGTGCGAGCAATGGGCTCTGATCCCAAAGCCGCATGACGCCAGATGGGGACCCATGCGAATTACTGATCTGAAGGTTTTCACCGTAGGAAATCCCTGGAAGAATTGGCTGTTCGTCGAGTTGTTCACGGACGAGGGGATCACCGGACTTGGCGAAGCAACTGCGGGACTGGAGACCGCTCCAGTCGAAGCCCAATTGAATGAAATCAGCGCTTTTGTTCTTGGCGAGGATCCACTCAATCCAGTCCGACTTTGGCACAAATTGTACAAGGCAACATTTCTTAACACCTCCAATGCGATGAGCGCCATTGAAATCGCTTGTTGGGATATTCTAGGCAAGCACTTAGGTGCTCCGTTGTGGCAGCTATTGGGAGGCAAGCAGCGCCCGCGCCTTAGAGCCTATGCGAATGGCTGGTACAAGGGACCTCGCGACCCTGCTTTTTTCGCCGAAGCGGCGTGCAAAGTAAGAGAGATGGGCTACACCGCGTTGAAGTTTGATCCGTTCGGATCGGCCTATCGATTCTTGGACCGCGGTGAAGAGGAATTGTCCATTGCCATCATTCGAGCGGTGCGCAATGCGGTTGGCGATGGTATGGACATCCTCATCGAGGGACATGACCGGTTCAGCGTCTCCACAGCGGTACATCTCGCACACCGCATGGAGGAATTCAATCTGATGTGGTTCGAAACACCTGTCCAGTCCACCGATATCGAAGCCACATTGCAGGTTGCACGATCTGTAATGGTACCAATCGCATCCGGGGAACGATTCACGCGTCTTTCTCAAGTCCTCGCTCTCGCGTCAGACCGCTCGGTAAGTATCGTGCAGCCGGAAACTTTGAACATCGGGGGCATATCCGGAGCGATGAAAGCTGCCGCAATTGCCGAATCCGCCGAAGCATTTGTTGCGCTTCACCAGGCACAGAGTCCGTTGAATACGGCCGTCAACGCGCACGTCCATGCCGCTATACCAAACTTCCTGATTCAGGAGTGTTTCGATGATTTTCTAGAGCCCTGGGCGTTCGACCTGTTTGACGGCGTGCCTCGAATGCGGGGAGGCTACATCGAACCACCGGACCGCCCGGGAATCGGGGTTGTATTCAACGAAGCCGAGGCGGCCAAACACCCGTATGGGCCAACGAACTTCCTGCGTTTGTTCGAAGATGGCTGGGAAAAACGGAAGTAAACAGCACCCGATCATCGTGTCGTCTCACTTCGGCCGCAAACCTCAGATGCAATGCAGCGGGATCCAATCCGGCGTGCTCACTTGCTGCCGAGCGCGGATCTTCCCCGCGGTTTCCATCGCTGGCAGATCGGTTCGGTACGGAAGCGCTCCAGCAGGCAAACGACGCTTTAGACGGAGACTGTCAAGATATTTTCGGGTCCATCCTCGACTATCTTTCACGAATGATGACAAACGAAAGCATCCTGCCGAAAGCTTCTGGCGAGCGGAGCCGCTCGTGACAACGAGTTTATGCGGCGAGTGGGGGCAGTCCAGACCACGGGCAAAGTCGAAGCGACATAGAAAAGGGGTCAGTGAGAAAATGCGTGTATTTCAAGAGTATTGAATTGCGCGGTTGATCTTGAACTGTCCACGTGACAGCATTAGCTCATGTCTCAACCGGTGTAGTTCTAGTCGCCGCTCCCCATATGGAGACGCGTTCAGGCATGGATTCTTGCTTCCGATGGAGCTTGGCAGTGAATCGAAAATCATTCTGCCGCTATTCACATTGAAACGGTTCTGAAAGAAGAGCTTAGATGTCGTCACTCGGCACCCGCCTACGGAATCATGAAACTCTCTTTGGGGTATTTGCAAAGACCAACGATCCATTCTTCGTTGAGATAGTTGGCAAAGCTGGTTTCGACTTCGTAATTCTCGACTGTGAGCATGGGCCAAATTCTCCTCGAGATCTGTATCCTCTCATCCTCGCATCGCGAGCCAGTGCGCTCGAGCCCGTGGTGCGGGTTGGCATGCTCTCCGAAATCGAAATCGTCCGCACGCTAGATCTTGGAGTTTCTGGCATTCAGGTACCCCAGCTCGCCACCGCGGATGACGCTCAGAAATTGGCGAAGTGGTCAAGATTCTGGCCACAAGGGTCCAGAGGTGTATGTAGATTTGTCAGAGCCGCCGATTTTTCCCTCCGGCCGAGGTCTGAATATTTTGAAGATGCGAACACGGTTACGGTGATTGGCATGGTGGAAGGTGTCGCCGGCATCCAAAGTCTTGACGAAATCCTGCAGGTCAACGGGATCGATGTGTTGTTCATTGGACCGTATGACCTATCGCAAGCCCTTGGCCTGGTTGGCGATGTTGAGAATCCAAGGGTCCTCAAGGAAATCGAGGCTATCGTCGCTAAGTGCAAGGCGCGTGATCGCGTTGTTGGGACATTTGTGGATAGTCTCGCCGCGGCGAAGCGGTACAAAGAATTGGGAGTACAGTATCTGGCGTACTCGGTCGATGTCGGCATTTTTGCCGATGCCTGTCGCAAGATTGTCGACGATCTTCGCTCTCTTTAGCCGTCTGCAAGACGTTTCGAAAGTCATGATTCCTGATCTGGTGGATAGAATGCGACTGGTGACGATCGGATGGTCCGGAAGACAAAACCCAGCGCGTGAGACGAATTTCCGGCCGTCAATTGTCTGTTGCCGTTTTGGTCGATGTATATGAAAGAAATCTGCGTTCCAGATTCAACCCGTCGCTGGGACTGTGTCAGCCTGGGCGAAGTCATGCTCCGGCTCGATCCAGGCACTAGCCGGGTTCAAACATCGCGTGTCTTCGATGCCTGGGAGGGAGGCGGTGAATACAATGTGGCTCGCGGCCTGCGCCGTTGCTTTGGATTGCGTACCGCAATTGCCACCGCATTGGCAGACAATGCAGTGGGCCGGCTTGTCGAAGACCTTATCCTCCAGGGCGGTGTCGATACCTCGCTTCTCAGATGGGTGCCATTTGACGGTGTGGGCAGGGCTGTGCGCAATGGTCTGAACTTTACCGAGCGCGGCTTCGGCTTGCGTGCAGCGGCCGGATGTTCAGACCGCGGCCGTACGGCGATCAGTCAGATTGAGCGCGGTCAGTTCGACTGGAAGAAGATCTTTGACTGGACGATGGGATCACGTTGGTTTCATACCGGGGGTATCTTCGCGGCTTTGTCAGAGTCGACCGCCGAAGTGGCTGCTGAGGCCATGGATGCTGCACGGCTTAGTGCGACGCCCATTTCCTATGACCTCAACTACCGCGAATCCCTCTGGAAGGGCATCGGCGGTAAGACCAAAGCGCAGGAAGTGAACCGAGAACTGGTATGCAAGGTGGATCTCTTGCTAGGAAATGAGGAAGATTTCTCGTCCATGCTTGGGTTCAACGTAGAGGGTGTGAGCGAAGACTTTGCGGAGCTGCCTATTGATAGCTATATGGAGATGTTGTGTGGCGTGGCGGCAGCGTACCCGAACCTCAAACTCGTTGCATGTACATTACGCACTGCAACGACTGCGAGCCGTAACGCATGGGGCGCAATGGCTCTCTATAAAGACGAGATTTTCCATGTTCCTCAGAAAGAGATTGACATCCTGGATCGCGTCGGAGGAGGCGACAGTTTCGCTTCTGGCCTGATCTACGGTCTATTGACACGTAAGCCAATTGACTGGGTGATTCGATGCGGCGTAGCCCACGGCGCGCTGGCCATGACCACTCCGGGCGATGCCAGCATGGCCACCTTGGCTGAAGTCGAGCGGGCCATGAAGGGCGGCTCGGTGCGCATTGCGCGATAGAGGAAGAACAGTGTCGAATACCGCGCAGGAAATCATCGAACGAGTCGGCCTGATTCCGGTACTCCGGGCCAAGTCCATTGCCCAGGCCCATGCTGTCGTTAAAGCGATGATCGATGGAGGAATTACCATTGTCGAGGTCACGATGACCGTCCCAGGGGCAGTAGATGTGCTCCTGGACCTCAGGAGAGAATATGGCACTAGGTTACTGCTTGGATCTGGCACAGTCACTACCCAAGCAGAGGCAGAGGCGACGATCGATGCGGGTGCGGAGTTCGTCGTGAGCCCAAGCTTTCACACTGGGGTGATCGCAGCGACCAAAGCGGCAGGAAAGCTGTCCATTCCAGGTGCACTGACACCCACCGAGGTCATCACGGCCTGGAGGGCCGGCGCTGACTATGTGAAGGTATTCCCTTGTTCGGCCGTAGGCGGCGCCAGCTATCTCAAGGCTTTGCTTGCGCCTTTCCCCTACCTGAAGTTGATTCCAACTGGAGGAGTGACCTTGGATACCGCCGAAAGCTTTCTTCGTGCTGGAGCTCGGGCTCTCGGAGTTGGTGGGGATTTAGTGAATCTCGCCGAAGTCGATGCTGGTCATCCGGAGATCATCACCGGAACCGCGAGAAAATACTTGGAGGTTTTGGGGCGGGCTCGGGCGAACCTGTAAGCAACCTACGACAACGTGAGCCAGACTGGCTGGGCGCTTGGCTGTTAAACGAATACTTGTGATCCAAATCACGGAATGCAGCGCTGCGTCAGAGGATGCTAGATGTGCGGATTCGGCTTAGACTATGCCCATGGGGAGAAAAGGCGCGATCTTGATGCTGGCAATTGTGGCCCTATGGGCCGCTGGCCCGGCACTCGCCTGCATCACGCCCGCTCCCTGTCACTCCTGCTGCCGCGCAATGATGATGGATGGCGATTCGGCGGCGATGAGCGCCGCTCAGCCTTGCTGCCAGTTGCACTCGTCCGGGACGGCTGTACCCCGGGGCCGCGTCGTAGCGCCTGAGCCTCAGCTTGGGGCCGTGCAGTCGTTCGCTTCCGCACTTCCGCCCGATCTCGATCGCCTAGCAGGTCAAAGCTTGCTCTCCTCTAAAGCTCCGCCCCCTCGATCCCAATCCGGCGCCGGCACCATCCTTCGAATCTGATCTTTCCTTCGATTCCTGACTGAGGATTCGTGTGTCCCTGTGCGCCTGGCGCACTGCACGCTCGAGTCCATGCCATGAACCGCCCATCGATTCGAGGGAGAAATGAAAGCTCTCTTTATTGCACTTTGCAGTCTTGCCGTTCTTGCGCCTGCAAACAGTGGTTTTGCGCAAACGCCGGGTGCAAGCGGCCAGCTGGCCGCCTTCAACGAGTTCATCGACAACCCGAAGCCACCCGATACCTTAACTCCGGCGCAGACTCTGGACGAGATTGAACGAATCGCGCTCGCCGAAAACCCTGAGATTCACGTCGCTGTCCGAAAGGTTTCGATGGCCGAGGCGCACGTGCCGACGACAGGCAAGCTCGAAGATCCGCAGTTCATGGTTCGCAACTGGCAGGTGCCGCTCAACAATCCGTGGGACTATAACGCCGCGCAGAACATGCTGATGTTGAGCCAGTCATTGCCGGGGCCGGGAAAGCGCGCACTCCAAACCACCATTGCCAAATCCGATGTGACCGAGGCGAAGGATGAATTGGAGTTGGTGCGGTTGCGGATTCGTGTTGAGGTTCGCAAGGCCTTCTTCAATCTTCTGCTGGCGCAGGAAGAGTTGCGCATTCACGACCAGCATGTGGACATTGCGCGCCAGGCCATTGAAGCAGCACGCATCAAGTACACGGTGGGCAAGGTTCCGCAGCAGGATGTGTTGAAGGCACAGCTTGCGATGACGCGCCTTGAAGAGCACATGATCCGTTTCGACCGCGACGCGGAAGTTGCCCGCGCGCGGATGAACACGCTGCTCGGCCGCGATCCGGCGACGCCGATTCGCGTTGAGGGTGACTTTGGAGTCGGCGCGGAATTGCCGGCCGGCAAGCAATTGGAACAACTGTCGCTCCAGTCGCGCCCTGACCTCAAGGAAGCGCTGGCAGCAGCGGAGAAGAGCCGCCAGGAGCAATCGCTCGCCAATAAGGTCTTTGTGCCCGACTTCAACATCGCCGGCGGGTACATGCTGATGCCGACGGGAAACAATCCCCGCAACAATTACATGATCGAGGGCTCAGTAACACTGCCGTGGCTGAATCGGCGCAAGCACGATGCTGAAATTAGCGAGTCGACGGTCAAGGTCACAGAGCAAGACGCCGAAGTCGCGGCGATGCGCAACGCGGTCTTCGGCCAGATTGCAGAGGCTCTGGCCGAGGCGCGCGCAGCGCAGCGGCTGGCGCGTGTCTACCACGATTCGCTTGAGCCGCAGGCCGAGTCAACGCTTCACGCTGCGGTTATCGCCTACGAAAACAACCAGACCGATCTTCTCGACCTGCTCGACAGCCAAATGGCCGTGATCGACGTAGATCTTGCGTGGTTCCAGTCGATGGGCGACTTTGCCACGAGTATGTCTGACCTTGAGCTCGCCGTCGGCGCACCGATCGACGGAACAGCAGCAACGCCGGAGGAAAATCAATGAGCGACCGCGTATATCGACAAGCATTCTTTATGGCCCTGGCTGCCTGCGTTGCACTCGTGGCGGGAGTTGGCTATCTGCTCCTGCATCGCAGCCATCCCATGCCCGCCGCACAGACTGGCGACCCGGTGGTGGCGCGTGGTCCAGCGGCTTCAGGCGCGCCTGTCCCGCAAGGCGCGGCTCCTGCCAGCGCGGAACCGCAACTCGGCCCGATCCAGATTTCGCCGCAGCGCTTGCAGCAGATCGGCGTGACTACGGCCCTCGCACAGATGAAGAACGTCAGCGACAAGCTCAGCGTTCCCGGCAATGTGGACATCGATGAGCAGAGCGTTTTCTACGTGCAAACGCGCTTTGCCGGATGGATTCAGAGTGTCTACGCGAACGCAACTTATCAGTACGTAAAGAAGGGACAGCGTCTCTTCACCATCTACAGCCCCGACCTGGTTAGCACCGAGCAGGAGTATCTTCTCGCCCGGCAAAACCAGAAGACTCTTGCCCCCGACTCGCATGGAATGGCCGTTCAGGGAAGCGGCTGGCTGCTGGATGCGGCCGAGGAACGCCTGCGCCAGTTCGGCGTCCCGGCCACGGTCGTCACTTCGCTTGAGCAGACCGGCAAGGTCGAGCGTGAGATCGCGATCGACTCGCCCGCATCGGGATTCATCATCGAACGAAATGCGCTGCCCAACGCATACGTTCAACCTGACACCAAGCTCTACACCATCGCCGATCTCTCAACGGTGTGGGTCTACGCCAACGTCTTTCAGGACGCGGTGGGCCGTTTGCGGCCAGGCGATCCGGCCGAGGTCACAGTCGATGCATATCCGGGCCGCGAGTTCGACGGTCGTGTCGACCAGATTCTTCCCCAGGTCGATCCAGCAACGCGCACAGTGCGCGTGCGCCTTATCTTCCGCAATCCCGATTTGGTGCTCAAGCCAGGGATGTATGTAAACGTCGACATCAACCTCCCGCTTGGAAAGCAACTCGTCATTCCTGCGTCTGCTGTTCTGCAGTCCGGTTCGCGAGCCATTGCATTCATCGATCATGGTGACGGCAATCTCGAACCGCGCGAGATCCAAACCGGCCCGCAAATCGACGACTCCGTCATCGTCATCAAGGGACTTCAGCCCGGTGATCACGTCGTCAGTTCAGCCAACTTTCTGGTTGATTCCGAGGTTCAGTTGCAAGCGGCCCTGGGATCATTCACGCCTCCGCGACAAAATGCACCATCCTCCGCGGCGCTGTCGCAGGCACCTGGCTCGCAGCCCGAACAAATCAACATCGAGATGACCACCGAACCATCGACCCCGCAAAAAGGCAAGAACACAGTGCGAATCAAGCTCACCGGCTCAGATGGAAAGCCCGAAGACGGAGTGCAGGTTTCGGTCACGTTCTTTATGCCAGCCATGCCGGCAATGGGTATGGCCGCTGAGCACGCGGCAGCCGCGCTCAGCGCCAAAGGTCAGGGCATTTATGAAGGGCCGCTTGAGCTGGACTCAGGCGGCACGTGGCAGGTCACCGTCGCTGTTCAGCGCGCCGGAGCCATTATCGCAACCACAAAGCTCACCGTCGATGCCACGGGAGGTATGTGATGATCAAGCGAACGATTGCATGGTGCGCGAGCAACCCGTTTCTGGTGTTCACCGCCGCCATTCTGCTCACGGTTGCAGGCGTGTGGTCGTTGCAGAGGGTGCCGCTCGACGCCCTGCCAGATATTAGTGACGTGCAGGTGGTCGTTCACACAAACTGGCCAGGAGAGCCGCCCGATGTTGTCGAGGACCAGGTTACGTATCCCATCGTCACCGCGCTGCTGGCCGCCCCACACGTGAAGGATGTGCGCGCACAGACCATGTTCGGCGATTCCTGTGTCTTCGTCATTTTCGACGACCGCACCGATCTCTACTGGGCGCGGTCGCGCGTCTTGGAATATATGCAGCAGCTTGCCGGGCGTTTGCCAACAGACGTTCATCCGTCGATTGGCCCGGACGCTACCGGCGCCGGTTGGGTTTACGAGTACGCTATCGTCGATCGCACGCACGAGCACAACCTCGCTGATCTGCGCTCACTCCAGGACTGGTTTCTGCGTTATCAGCTGGAGACGGTTCCGGGTGTGGCCGAAGTCGCAACCATCGGCGGATTCGTGCGCCAGTACCAGGTAAATATCGATCCGCAGAAGCTTTTCTCCTACGGCATCCCGGCTTCGACGGTTATCGACCGCGTGCGACAAAGCACAAACGAAGTCGGGGGCGATGTACTGGAGATTGGTGGCGCCGAGTACATGATTCGCGGCCTGGGCTATCTGCGCAATGTCGCCGATCTCGAGAATGTGCCGGTTGCGACCAAGAACGGCACGCCTGTGCTGGTGCGCGATCTCGGCACAGTGACCCTTGGCCCCGACGTGCGTCGCGGCGCGGCCGATTGGCAGGGCGAAGGCGAAACCGTCGGAGGCATCGTGGTGACGCGCTATGGCACAAATGCGCTCAACGTCATCGACGGCGTAAAGGCCAAACTTAGAGACATTGGCCCATCCCTGCCGCCGGGAGTCGAGATCGTTACGGCTTACGACCGCTCCTGGCTTATCAACCAGTCCATTCACACGCTCAAGCGCGACCTCATCATCGAAGCCATTATCGTCAGCTTCGTCTGCATCTTCTTTCTCTTTCACTTCCGGTCAGCTCTGGTGCCCATTATCACGTTGCCCATCGCAGTTCTCGCGGCTTTCATACCCATGTACTACCTGCAGGTGAGCTCGAACATCATGTCGCTGGGCGGACTGGCGCTGGCTATTGGTGTGCTCATCGATGCGGCCATCGTAATCGTTGAAAACGGCTACCGGCACATCGCCGAGCGCAACGACGCAACAGATCTCGACGGCACAGAACGTCGCCGTATCCTTGTTGGTGCGGCGCAGCAGGTCGGACCTGCGCTCTTCTACTCGCTCATTATCATCGTCGTCTCTTTCCTACCCGTCTTTCTGCTTGAAGCGCAGGAGGGGCGCATGTTTCGTCCGCTCGCGTGGACCAAGACCCTGGCGCTCATCTTCTCTTCGCTGCTGTCCATCACGCTGGTGCCGGCGCTGATGCCGTTCTTCCTGCGCGGCAAACTGCTGCCGGAATCGAAGAATCCCGCGGCGCGCGTCAGCCAGGCGCTCTATCTACCGGTGTTGCGCTGGTGCCTGCGTCACTGGAAGATCGTCGTCGTGCTCAATCTCGCTTTCCTCGCCGCGACAGTGCCTCTTTGCTTCCGTCTCGGCAGCCAGTTCATGCCGGCTTTGTACGAAGGGTCTGCGCTTTACATGCCTAGCTCGCTGCCGGGAATCTCCATCACGCAGGCCGCCTCCCTGATGCAACAGCAGGACCGAATCATCCATTCGTCTCCCGAGGTCTCAACGGTGTTCGGAACCGTCGGCCGGTCTGATAGTGCCACCGACAATGCCCCGCTCGATATGTACGACACCACCATCATGCTTAAGCCGCGTGAGCAGTGGCGACCCGGCATGACCTACGACAAGCTAATCCGCGAAATGGACGAGAAGCTGCAGTTTCCAGGCCTCACCAACACGTGGACCATGCCGGTCCAGAACCGCCTCGATATGGAGCTCACCGGGATCAAGACCGCAATTGGCATCAAGATCCAAGGCCCGGATTTGAATCGCATCCAGGACCTTGGCGCCGAGATGCAGCAGGTGCTTTCGACCATGCCCGAGGCGAGTACGGTTTATGCCGAACGCGTTTCGCAAGGCTTCTATTTGAACGTGGATGTGAACCGTCCGGCAGCTGCGCGCTACGGCCTCACCGTCGCCGATGTCCAACGCGTGGTTTCTTCAGAGATCGGCGGCATGGATATTGCCGAGAATGTCGAAGGCCGCGAGCGCTTCCCGATTGCGGTTCGCTACCTGCACGATTTCCGCGATACATCGAACACACTGTTGGAGGCGCTGATTCCGACGCCTTCCGGCGCGCAGATTCCCGTAAGCGAGGTTGCGCGAGTCTACTACTCGCGCGGCCCCGCAATGATCCGCGACGAAGACGGCTCCCTAACCGGCTACGTCTATCTGAACCTGAAGACCAGCGACTACGGCGGCTTCGTCAATCGCGCCGATGCACTGCTGCATCAGAAGACTGCGCTGCCCGCCGGTTACACGTGGCGCTGGGCCGGCGAATACGAGTTCGAGGTGCGCGCCAAGCAGCGGCTCACGATCATTCTGCCCATCGTCTTCTTCGTCATCTTTCTGCTTCTCTATCTGGTGTTCAAATCCGTCGCCGAGGCTACTGTGCTCATCATCCCAACGTTCTACGCCATGTCAGGAGGGCTGCTGCTGCAATGGCTGCTCGGCTACAACTTCAGCGTGGCCGTGTGGGTTGGCTACATTGCACTTTTCGGCATCGCCGTTGAGACCGGAGTCGTCATGGTCGTCTACCTGCACGAAGCGCTGGAAGAGTGCTTAAAGCAAGGCGCGCCGATGACTGAGGCCGATATTGTGCAGGCGACCATCACCGGCGCCGTCCAGCGCCTACGCCCCAAGCTGATGACCGTCACCGCCGTGATTCTGAGCCTCGCGCCGATCCTGTGGGAGTCAGGCATCGGTTCAGATGTAATGAAGCCAATCGCCGCACCCATCGTTGGCGGAATGATCACATCAACCATCCACGTACTCATCCTCGTTCCGGTCTTCTTCTTGCTGATGAAGCGGCGAGAGCTCCGCGCGGGCAGACTTCACCCAAGTCATCAACAAAACCAGGAGTTGGTAACGGCAACGACGGCGCAAACGTGATCGGAGCCAGAAATTGACCGACAAATGGCCTTAGGTCAAGAATTGATATTGATGGACACGCAGACTCACTGGAACAAGATCTACACCCAAAAGGCACCGAATCAGGTGAGCTGGTATCGCCCGCACCTTGAAGCATCTCTCGCATTGATCGAGCAGGCAGGTGCTGGAAGTACTGCCTCTATCATCGATGTCGGCGCCGGCGAGTCCACACTGGCGGATGACTTGCTCGCTCGCGGATACTCGAACCTTACCGCTCTCGATATTTCGCAGGCAGCCATCGCAGCCAGCAGGAAGCGACTGGGCGATGCCGCGAAGCGCGTTCGCTGGGTGGTCGCCGATATCACGCAGGTTGAACTGGAACCCTCTGCCTACGATGTGTGGCACGATCGCGCGGTTTTTCATTTTCTGACCGCTGCAGCTGACCGAAAAGCCTATGTCCGCCAGGTGGTTCGCTCGGTGAGGCGCTGCGGCCACGTGATCATCAGCGCTTTCGGACCGGAGGGGCCAACCCGGTGCAGTGGGCTCGAAGTGGTTCGCTACGACGCGAAGTCGCTGCACGAGGAGTTCGGGGCGAACTTTCGCCTGATCTCTTCCTCCCGGCAACTGCACGAGACACCATTTGGAACCACCCAGCAGTTTCTGTATTGCCATTGCATCCTGCAATAGAGGCCAAGTCTGCGAATGGCCGAAGGGTCAAACCCTCTCGTTGTCGATGATCCCGTCGAACAAATCCGGGAGGCCAGGCCCGCTTGGCACTGTGCTCTGTTTCTCCTTGGGAAGGCTCTATCGTCATTTGAATCAAAACGAGGAGTTGGAGAAACCAACGACAGTGTCAAGTTGAGAGCGGGGTGCAAACCTAGCTCATGGGTCTCCAGATTCCGATCCACAATCCGATCCACAAAATGCGCGGTCTTCCACGACTTCGGTGGTCTTAGGCGTTCCCCACGGGTTTGTAAGTCGTTGAAAAACCTCAAAACGGTGGACTGTCACGGCAGAGGTCGCGGGTTCGAGCCCCGTCGTCCCCGCCATAGAAAACAAAGAAGTTAAGAACGTTTTCTAGGGCACAAATAACAGCACAAAAACAGCACACGAATCATAACCCAGGTGTTTCTCGAAAGCAAGTGCGATGAAAAATGCCCCCGGAACCGGGGGCATTTGTGTTCTCGGACGCTGATTTTTCAGCTTGCCTTCGCGAGCGGCGGCACGACGAAGAGGCCCGACATCGATGTGCTCAACGCGTCGCGTTTGGTCAATTCCTTGCCTTGGATGTAGTACTCCAGGGTGGTGCGAGAATTGGCGTGGCGCAGGATTTCCTGGATCGTCTTGAGATTCGCGCCGTTGTTGTTCATCTCTGTCGCCACGCTGTGCCTGAACGTGTGCCAACCGATCCGGGCCGTGACCCCAGCCTTCGCGGCAGCCGGACGGATGTAATCGACCAGGGCGCTGTCTGGCCAGTAGGGGCGCACACCCTTCGTGTACGGCGAGGCAAAGACCCAGTCGTCGTCGCACGGGTAGGGGGTCTCCTTGCGCCAGGCCTGCAACAGCTCGGCCAGCTCCGGCATCATCGGCAGGCCCTTTCGCGACGCCTCTGTCTTCATCTTGGTTTCATGCTTACGTACAAGACCGCGTTGCAAGTTGAACCACAGATTCCTGAAGTCAAGATCGCTCCACTTCAGGCCGCGTACCTCGGAGCGCCGCAGCGCCGATCCCGTCGCCACGGCCACCATGACGCGAATCACGGTGGGCCGGATGTTGATCAGCGTCTGGGCTAGTGTTGGTACGTCCAGAGTCACCGGTAGACGTTCACGCTTGGCACTCTGGCGGACCTCAGCGATCGGGTTTGCCCTGTCGTACAGCTCCCAGCGGATGCAGTGGGTGAATAAAGCGCTGAGGTGGTTCCGGATTTTGGCCTTGGTGCCGGGGGCAGCAGCAGTGGTTCTGTCCAGGAGAGTCAGAGTGCCGAGCCACTTCTCCACCTGCACCGCCTTCACCTTATCGAGCGGTGTGTCGCCCCACTTCGGCAAGATGTAATTCCGGAAATCATCGAGATATCGCTGGATGGTGGTCTCGGAGCGATCGATGGTGGGATTGCGCAACTCTTCCTTCTGGAAATCGCCCCAGGCGTCGGCGACGGTCATTTTCCTCATTGGCTGGTTCTGTTGAGCGTTGATCTGCGCCACGAAGCTCTGGTTCGCGAGTTTTGCTTCCGCGAGGGTGGGGTAATCCTTCAGCGTGCCGATGACCTTGCGCTTCGGTTTCCAGGGGCCGTCAGGTTGACGTTCGCGCCAGCGGAACTCCCAGGCATCGGGGCCGTTGGCACGTGGGGTTAGTTCGTACGAACCTGCTTGAAATGAACTGCGAGCGTCGGTACTCATAGAGTCTCCTACGCTCGTGCGGGCTGGCAGGACGATTGTGCTTGAGCAGTCAGGTGCGCGTCAAGCTGGGAGGCCCGGAAGCGCCACAGTTTGCCAAGGCGCATTGAAGGCAATTTACCCTCACGGGCCCAGCGGATCACGGTTTTTTCGTGAACATGCAGGAGCGCACCGGCCTGTTCGGAATCCAGAAGCGGTTCAAACGAAGTATTGGAGCACGGATTAATCATGAACGGAAATACGCTCTGAGTCGAAAACCTCCGCCATAGTCCATGAAGCAGTTGTGGGTGGCTCCATAAGGCTGAAGTTTTGGCCCCAAAAGGTTGAAGTTGATGTGGGTTTGCGCGAAAGGTGAAAGTAAAACCTGAGACCCCATAATTTGAAATCAAAAGTCTTGCGCTTCCCAAACGCACCCACATCAAATGGGTTTTGAGAACTTGCATGCTGACTTTGTATTCCGAGTCCCTTCTTCGGCACCAGCTTGTCAAACAAAATCTTTAGAATCTTACAAATCACTCAAAATAACTATGTTACATGAGCCTTCAGAAGTCTCTATAGTCTCCTTGGTATCCCTCTGTAGCTCGATTTCTCCCAATTTTTCTAGCTAAGGTTTGGACCCGAGCCCAGGTCAACTGTACCTTCGCCGGGCTCCAACGATCCAACCCGCCGTCAGTGCCGGTCATCGAAGTGAGCCCCGGGCAATCGGCACTCGTGATGTAGGGATGGCTTGTGCGGTCCGGAGAACACCAAAAACTCCCTCGGAAATCTGCATCGCTTTACACCGGGCCCGTCCCTCCGAATCGTGTTATTCGAATATTCTCTGGATTTCCACAGAACTAAGGCGGGAACTACGGGCCTTGTGGGTATTCACCCATGTAAGTCAAATTTGCAAGGCGGCTTTCAGAATCTGGAGATAGACATGGGAAAGAAGTTGGCTATTGATTCGTCGGATTCGATCTATCGGCATTATGACGCAGGAAACGGCAACCGAAGTAAAGGTGACATTCTTGACTGTCAGGTGCGGGCTCGTCGCCGTGCAGGCTTGTAGCCTTATCGTCGAGCAGTTGGTCGGAATTCCAACATGCGTCGAACCAACTTGCTTGGATCGCTCTGCAGGGTCGTCCAATCTGTGCGACTCGGATGTGTGGCTACAACAACCGTGATGCCTCTCGCGCTCCTATAAGCGCGACTTCCCCAGCGGCGTTTGTTCTTCTCTATTGATCAACAAAGTTCGTAGCACCGAATCGTTCGCAAACCCAGTTGCCAGCTCGCTGCCCGAAACAAAGAATCACACGCACATCAAGCCGCTCGATGACCGCCAGATGAAACGGCCAGCACTCTCGGGCAAGATTGCTGAACCTACTTGCGATGTCTCTTTCGAGAGCCGAGCGCAAGAAGACGACGTTACTGGCTGGGACCTTTCGAGGGTCAAGGCCGAGTCCCTTTATCAGCAGGTTAACAACCCGTGGCTGCATACCGGATTGTCCCGGCTCATGCCCGTACAACCATATCTCGTCCTGGTATTCCGACCAATCATATGGCTTCTCGTTCAGAACCATGTCACTGTGTTTCTTGACAGTGTCGTCCGCCTGACGGCCTGGATTGCCGCCGGGGTTCAGACCAAGGACGTACAGAGGCGATGGCGCATTGAATGCCGATCTGCCTGAATAAAAAACCGCGCCAGACTCATTCAAAATGGACTGAGGTATCAAAGCACAGAATTCTTCGATCATTTCCTATCCTCGTCGTTGCGCTACACTTTAGCGTCTCAGGCGGCAGATTAGCTCATGCAGATTCTGCCGGTGTCCCACCTCAACAGCCAAGCCTGAGTAGACGTTCTGGTCGACGAACACGTCGTCAAACACAGCCAGGTTCGAGAGCGTACGGTTCCAGGCGTTATTCCGGAACATCGCTGGCGGAGGGCCGCCGTCGCATTCCAGAACCACATGTGGAGGATGCTGTGCCGCAAGCCGACGCCGCTCCGCGATCGGGATCGGGTCCCCGGTTGCTAGCGAACGCAGAATCGCAGCGAGGGTAGTCTTGCCCCTGCCATTCTCGGCGTGCATCAGCGTAAGACGTGCGAGAGGAATATTCGCAGCGCTATTGACGGAATCAAACAGTCCGATATTTCTGAGCAGTTGGATACTGTTAATCATGGATTTCGAGCAGGGCCGAAGTACCTCTTTACACGGACGCCAACCGTGCGGCCGTCCTTTAGCTCGCGTTCCCATATTACAAGGGGTTGCCAGCCGTCCGACCTCAACTGTCGCCAACAAGACGCTGCGCTCATGGAGCATGTTTACGTGGAGCGAAGGAGTAGAACCTACGTCCGCAAATAGATAAACACTCCCGCTTATTGACCACCTGACAAGTGCTCGTCGCAAGCGGTCTGGAGCCAATTGACGCCCCGGCGTTTTCCTGGCTGGCCACAAACCTCGCATGTGTGTAGGGACTCAATCTCGGCAGCTTCAATGAGGGCGGAAATGACGTCATTGTGGTAGTTGGGATAAAAACGCAAGCCGCCGAACTTTTCTTTCACTTGAAGTACCTGAAATGGGAGTGCAGTCTCCGCCTCCGCAGAGGCGACGGCGGGCCCGAGCCGCTCGCACAGCCGCCAGACAAGGTCGAACCACCCGTCGCCATGGGCAAATCCAAAGGGCATCGATGTCTTGCGAATGTCCCCCTCCAAGTTGAACCACGTCGGCCATCGCTCAACCAGCCGTCGCTCAAGATCTTCTCGCATTTTTACGACCTTTCAGAGGATGGAACGAAGCGTCAGCCTAAAGGCGGGAGTGAAAACGTCCTTCGCCACCGCGTCCCGGAAAAGGGCGATAAGATCGTCCTCGGATAGATCAAGGGGACGCGGCATTATTTTACCGTCTTTCCACCATGAAAAGCGGATTTCTTCTTCGCCAGATTCCTTGATGTGGAGCTTCTCGATAGGAGCCTCGTTGCCGCTCGGGAAGCGCCGAATCCCCGGCTCGCATAACTCCTGAGCATATTTCGTCTTTCTCACGGGATGTCCCTCCGCAATTGGTGTGGCTTTATAGTAATCGCAAACCCTGAAAATAGGTTTAATCCCGTTGTCGACCATGCGCTGCCTTCACCCATGCAGTGATGGGTGTAATTCGTAGATCGAAAAAGTGATCGGTTTCGGGATGAATCTCTTTCCGCGTGGACATAGCCAAATGTTGAAAGTGGCCTATTCTTCAGCGATGATCGAAAGCACACGATCCAAATAACGAGCGACTTGTCTTGAATCAACACTCATTCGCAGCTCTAAAGGAGCGCGGCGGAACCAATCATCCCGCGTTTTTGGCCGCTTTTCAATGAAGAACTTCATCAGCTCATCACTGAGCAGTCTTTTGTTTGCCGGAATCCCGGAGAATTCAGTGTCAATTTCATTATCTCTGAGCTTCTCAAGGCGCTGCTTCAGTGAGCCTTTGCGTTCGATGGCCGCACAGTGCTGAAGATAGTCAGTGTCCTTTTCGAGGATTGACTGAAGGTAATCGCCCAGTTTTCGTATTGCCCCCTCCCTGTTTTTGTACCAATCTGTGGACCAAATTCGATGAATTCTCCAACCGAGATTTTCGAGGATCTCTTGACGCAGCCGATCGCGGTCCCTGGCAGATCGCCCAGAGTGGTAACTTGCACCATCGCATTCAATGCCGAGTATGAATGTTCCCGGTTTCGTAGGATGCTTGACACCAAGATCAATGAAAAACCCTGCGACGCCAACCTGTGGAACACATTCAAATCCAAGCTCCTTTAGAACTGAGCCGACTGAGCGTTCAAAGTCATTGGTAGGTTGTTCAGCTCCGTCATCCGCTTGTTGAAGGATGCCACTGCGAGCATAGGTAAGATACCCCTTAAGCGCCCGAACTCCCAAAGAGGTCTCCGGCCTAATCTGAATGCGGTCGGGATCGAGTGAACTGAACACGACGACGCGCTTCTTCGCACGCGTGAAGAGAACGTTGAGACGGCGGTGACCATTGGAATGAGTAATTGGGCCAAACCGCTGGTATGGGTTTCCACGGGCATCTGGTCCGTAAGTCGTCGAAATGAAGATGACATCGCGCTCGTCGCCTTGTACGTTCTCCAGGTTCTTCACAAACAGCGAGTTGAAACCTCCCTTCATTCTTTCTTGGTAAGCTACGGCAAATGGATCTTCTCTTAGCTTGCGATCGAGAAGTTCCTCGATTAGCTCACATTGCTCGAAGTTCATGGTCACGACACCAAGGGACTCATCAAGATTGTTGCGCATGTGCTCAAGTACGGCGTCGACCACAACTGCCGCTTCGCGAGCATTCCGACCGTTTTCGAAAATGCCATCTGCAATGTAGTTGTACTTAATCCCAAGTGATGGGTCGTCGTGGTACGCAGTCGGGAAGATTATCAAGTCGCGCTGATAGAATTCCTCATTGGAGAAGGCAATCAGGCTGTGATGCCTTGAACGATAATGCCATCTCAGACGGCGCACAGGTTGGTACAGAGTGCATGCGACGTCTAGAATACTCTCTTGCTCCTCAGTTGCCGATCTGAGCCCGTCATCTCCTTCGCCGTCTTCCGTCTCCAAACCTGAACGCTGGAAAAACGTCGTGGGCGGAAGCTGTTTGGGGTCCCCTACGATGACTACTTGAGTTCCCCGTGCAATAGCCCCAATAGCATCCTCCGGTTTGAGCTGTGACGCTTCATCCATAACAACTAGATCAAATTTCAGACCCTCGGGCTCAAGGTATTGTGCTACCGAAAGCGGACCCATCATAAAACATGGCTTAAGCGAAAGAAGTGCATTCGGTGCTCTCCTGATAAGTTGTCGGATTGGAATATGTCGCTTCTGTTTATTGAGTTCGTTGAGTAGAAGGGCCATATCAGTCCAGTTGCGAACTGGGCCCGTTTGACGACCACTGAAAGTCGGGCGCTTATCGATAATTGCAGCCACTTTCTCGCTGTAGAGCCGGATCGATTCTTTGTCTGCAATAGCAAACTGACGCCGCAACTCGTCCTGCCTAATGCCCGTCGCTTGTTGGAGTTCAGCGTGATCGCTTAGAACCTGCCTGGAAAGAGAGTTGAAAAGCACAAAGCGATACGCTTTTGCCAGTTCAGTGGGTGGCAACTTCTGCGAATCAGCAAGATCAGTCAGTTGCTTGATTCGCTTTTCTGTACTGCTGAGTCGAAGCTTCAGAAGCGCATTCCATTGAGCCAAACCCTCGGGATTAGACCGCACTTTCTCAATGAGACTCTGCAGTTCTGAGAAGTCCGAAGCAGTTTGCGAAGTCCAATGGGTTGAATGCGCCAGAACATCTAATTCCTTCAGCAACATTCGAAGCCGTTCCCCGCAGTCTGAGGTTTCGCGCAGCAGGTCGGATAGTTGCTTGAGATGCTTCTCATGCTCCTCGCAAAGAAGCCATTTGAGAGTGTTCTCTGAGAGCTTGCACGCTGCGAGTTTCTCTACGTAGCCTAGTGTTCGCTTGACCGGAGCTACCTCAGTATCCACACCATTGTATGTTCGCCCCAATATGGCGTGAAGGTGAGTAACGCTCCAAATGTAACCTTTGGACTCTCGACACCTCCGCGCAGCAGGCAAAGCGTCCAAGACATGCTTAATCGTTGCGTTGCCCTTTACACCGCCCTTTGCGAGTACATCCAAAACGCTGCCGAGTTCCTTGTCGAGAGCGCGGACGGAGTCATAGATCGTCTCGAACGAGCCGGTCGCAATGAGGGCAAGTTGGCCTGGTACTGCGGACGCAAAATCCGCGATGTGTGAATTGATCAACTGGAGGGCATTAATCGAATCTTGCGCCCGGCCTATGTCGAGCTTGACGGCCCGTAGTCGTTCGACACGTGCGGTAGTCAGAATCTCACGGAACGGCTGGGCTTGGTCTTTGTGATCCGGGAGGGCAATCAATAGCTGTTCGTACCACTGAAGAATTGAGTCAAGATCTTCCCATGCGCTCTCTATTCCCTTAAATTCTGTGCCAAGAAAAGTGCACAGACTCTCGTCGCTTTCAAAGCGCCTTCGGCGTTGAATATGTGCTGCCAGAAAACGAAGTGAACGGGCCATTTCGTTCCGTTCGAGCTTTTTCTTAGCCCAAGTCACACCCAGGTAGGTCTTGACGGATTTCCGGTACTCCTTGCCAAATAGACGTTGCCAGAAAGATGCCGATTCCATCTCAGAGGCGCTTCGGAGGAGATCGACGGGGGTGTACATCCCGCCACCAAGAGTCAGATCGCAGAAATCCTGCAGGTGCTTCGCTTCTTCCTTTAAGTCCTTCGCCTCTCTCTTCGCTGATTGCAGCATTGGTTTGATCTGTTCACGCTCAAATATGTGTGAACGGAGGTGCAATAATTCGAAAGGCGCTGATTCTAAGACACGAACAAATTCCAACAGGTAGCCGATTGTTGAGTGTGTTAGCAATACATCACTGTCGAGGATGCCTAGAAGGACACAAAAAGCGGAATTCGCACCTTCAAGTAATTTTGCAGATTCGGATGCAATCTTCCACGTGCGCAGTAACTCCGCAACTTGATATTCCTCCAGCTTCCAGCGCTTTAAACATTCAAGAGCTTCAGCAAGTTCTCGGTCGACCTGAGGGTCTAAAAAGCTGTCTGGTTGAACTGAAACCGACGTCAAGTGTTCGCGAGAAGCGCGGTAGGTTTCTACGTGGCTGACGAATTCTCCAAGCTCTACCCGGGTTGCGACTGCAATGCAAGGCGTCAGCACCTCATAAAGTAGGTCCTCTTCTAGTTTGGGCAATGCCTTGAAAATCGTATCCGCTCTTTTGAGGCCACTAATGGATTTAGTGATTGTCACGCCGTATTTTTTTCCCAACATTTCGAGGCATTGTTCCGCCTGTCCAAGTTTCAATAGAATCTCCGACGTCACATTGAAGACTTGTGCCTCCTCATTTATTAAAAGGGGAACAGTCACCCAGGCCCATGGATGCTGTTCCAAGGAATCGCAGTTTTCAAGCGCTGCTTCAAGCGTTTGTCCGTAGATCGTAGCGAACTCTTCCATTTCAACAATGTCAGGTTTCGAGAACGTCTTTGCGTGCGGCAAAAAAATCTGTTCGAGCAAATCGCGATGTTTGACAATCTGCTGACCGCTCTGATCCCTTGCCCAGAGAATGTCGAAGACCGTGGCTTGAATTGGTTGGATAATTCGATTGATGAGAGAGGCATACGTCGTCAAAGCGTGCTTTTTTTGATCCGTTAAGACCAATTGGTTATCGAGTTCCCGAGGTTCGCGGAAACTCCCTTGCCTGCTGACTCGGAGGGCGATGTCATTAAGCAGGGCTCCCTTTCTCGTTTTGTGACTATGAAGCTCAAGACAGAAAATGCCGAGTCCAACCTCGTCAAGCCGGTTGCGTACAACCTCAAGTGCGGCCAACTTCTCTGAAACGAAAAGAACCGTCTTGCCTTGCGCGAGAACAGCGGCTATAAGGTTAGTGATCGTTTGGGATTTTCCAGTGCCCGGAGGACCTTCAATAACGAGATTCTTGCCTCGCAGAGCATGAATGAGGGCGCTGTGTTGCGAGCTATCGGCATCTCGAATTAAGAGCGGAACGTCTTTTTTTAGACTCGGCTCATCGATGGGATACTCCTCCGCCAAACTGAAATTTGGTTTTTTTATCCCTTCAAACAATTCGCGGACAAGCGGGTGATCTGCGATGCTTCTTCTGTCCCTCCCACCTCGGTTCGGGTCAAGGTCGCGATACATCAGAAACTTGCCGAAGCTCAGAAACGTCAGCGCAACTCGCCGACGTATCGTCCATCGCTTTTTCAGGCCAAGCAAATCGGAGAACTTCGCAAAATATGTTTCAGGCGTATCATCTTCGTCTAATAGAGGGACATCAATCCCAAAGTCTCTCCGCATCTTCTCAACTAGGGACAAGTTGGAATCTACATCTTCGCCTGAGTACTCGATAAAGGCCTGCATTGTCTTGCCAGTGCTTCCGACACGTTCGATGGATACTGGCACAACGATTAAGGGAGCCAAATGCGCTTGGTCCGAGTCGTCTGACTCGTACCATTCCAGAAACCCAAAGGCCAGATGAAGCATGTTGACGCCGGTTTCCTCGATCACCGTCTTTGCGGCGCTTACGATTTTTCGGCTCACTCTATCTAGGGATTCCTGGTAATGCAAGACTGGAAGCTCGTCAACGTCTGCCGCATCTACATCGTCTAGATCGATTGAGGTGTCCCATCCGAGGGACATGGCATAGTCCTTTGCGCTGATCTCTTCTTCAACGTCCTCAGTGGGCTCGGGGTCAGGCACAGGCGTAAATGCAAGCCTTCCGCCGTCGCAGATCTTCTTAAACAGAGGATCGATTGGAACACCTACAACCTCAAGGGAAGACGACTTGGACGGACGGAAATTAAGAAGTCTATTGCGCTTAGTGAGGTCGAGCAGCCGAGTCCGAATCCGCTCCAGTCCTGCCGCAACATCGCCTGCTAGAAAGACGTCTGTGACGCTGGGCGTCGAGGGGACGCCGTCGTTTCCTTCATCATTGCTGGAACCGCTAGTCGGCACGCCAATCACCACAGTCTTTGGGTTGGGATGCTGCGCCCCCACTTGAGCCTGCGCAGTTGCCGGGGGCGGCGGGGCCTGATGGTGACCCGTCGCGCTCCATCTGAACTGAGCATCTCGCACTACTTTGCCGGTGAGGCGACCATACAAAAGATGGTTGATTTCTGTTGCGTCCACTTGAAAGTGAGCGGCGATTTCACGCGCCCTAAGTCCAGGGTTTGACCGAATGAACTCGAACGTCTGCTCTGCGGTCGGCATGCTAAAACAGCACCGTTTTGCCCTTTGCGGAATCGATGAAAGATTATCATGGGCGCAGTCGTCCGGTTTAATTTAGGTCTACCGCCCGCAAGTCACGGTATGAGTTGGGGTTATGGCGAATATCGGTTGTACGGATAGGGATGCGATGATCCGGCGTCCCCGCAAAATGCTGGCGGGCATCGCCAGGTAACCATGTGTAAGCTACAGAATTCACAGTTGTTAGGCGGCTGGGTGCATCGCGATAGAATAAGGTCCGCTGCTTTAGATGCGTATTTTCCCTGCGTGCCTGCGAAAGAGGCACATGTGCGTGGTAACTCTGGTATGTCCCAGTCGCCGGAAACGCACTGACGGCCAGCCAATCAGCAAGGGGGAAGCACAGGTATTCGAGCAAAACTTCCACGGGGATTGCATAGGCGAAAATGGTCTCACCGTCTCCCATGCCACGTCGAGAGGTTCTTGTGATACATTTCCGCCATCATGCTGAAACGTTTGGCGATACTCGCTGGGGCTGCTTTGATTGTCGCAGTCATATTGGTGGCCGGATATTACCAGAACAACGACACAGGCAGCCAGGGCTATGACATAAAGTGCGAACAGTCCAGCCAACCATCCTCGGCTGCGGCTTCCCTCACGTGCATAATACGCTCCAGCCAAGAGGCAAATCAGGCCAAGTCCAGCCCGCCATGGTGGCACAAATTCTTAGCATGGCCTGAAGGAATAACCGCTTGGCTGCTTATGCTCACGTTGGGCGCTATCCTCTGGCAGTCCTCTGCTACTGCAAAATCCGCAGAGGCTGCGTTCTTGCAAATTCAGATGATGAAAGACAAAGAACGTGCTCGGGTTGAAATCAACAAGCGAGGGCTGCAATTGGAGCACGACAGCGAGGACTTCTGGAACCTGAAAGCTACCATTGAACTCCGTAACGTCGGAATCGGAAGGGCCTATGTACGACAGGGGATAGGCAATCTCGTCATTACGAATCGAGAGAAGTACCCGCCTCCCGAACCCGATTTTTGGAATCCGTTGGATGTGGTTGACGACTTTATTGATCCCGATGGAAAGCCGGTCACGGAATCCTTTTATTTCTTTCCAACAGAAAAGCTCGATCTCTCGGAGTTCTCTCGAAAAATATCCGACGGGAGATTGCGGCTGTACCTTACTGGATTTATCGAGTACGAAACGGTGGGAACCCGATTCCATCGTGATTTTAACTATGTATGGCTTGGCCAGCACGATCCGCATAACATCGGTGCAATGCTCGCTAGTCCAGACCCTTTCGAGCCGACGACTGACGCGGAGAGAATTTCCTTCGGTTTCTGGACGCGACACTCCTCCCTGGGTAACGACGAGTATGAGATAGAAACCCGAAAGAACCCCAAGAAGCGCGGCGAAAAGGCAAAATAGGACACTACCGCAATCCAGATTCTGGACTTGTTTACCGGATGTCTGTGGTACGCTCGGCGCAAGCATTGAGAGTTGGGCCAACGCCCAAGCCAATCTGCCGCCGGGCAAGACGTCAGGATTAACGCGCCCGATTGAAGCCTTCCAAGCGCTTTTCGAACCTTACTCTGTCTGACCCACCGTCGTGATTTCTTTAACGCCGACGCCGTAGTGGCACTTCGGATTTCGCTGTCTGTGCTCGAAGTGCGCCTTATACTTCACTCCGGCTTTGTCTTTGCCTCTGGCAACCACGATCACTGGTGCGTTGCATTCCGGGTTTGGGCAACAATATTCAAGTTCTACACCTAAATCCCTGAGCGCGATTGCTTGCTTGGGAGTCAGGGTGACGGTGCATTTCAGCATTTGCTCCTTAATCTTCGGCATTGGGTCTCCTCCGGACGGGATTAACGATCGGTTGTTGAGAACGGTGACAGCGTAACAAGGAAGGTCACGTTTGTCCATTAGGAATCGGGTCAGTAACTCGACCTCCGCTCTGCGCGTCGTTCGGTCAGCTCAGACCACAGCGCGTCATTCCGGCAGAAGCAGACCCCCATCACAGTCGCCCCGGCTGCTACCATGGTTGGCATCGACACGTAACCAGCTATGGGAAACTCTGCAAATTCCAGTGCCAATTCTGCCTTTGACGGCCTCGAAGCCCAACTTTGGGCGGCGGCTGACGCCTTGCGCAACAATATGGACGCCGCCGAGTATAAACACGTCGTCCTGGGCCTCATCTTCCTCAAATACATCTCCGACGCCTTCGAGGCCAAGCACGCCGACCTACAGAAGCTGACAGCCGAGGGGGCCGACCCGGAGGACCCGGACGAGTACCGGGCCGAAAACATCTTCTGGGTGCCCATTGAAGCCCGCTGGTCCCGGCTAATGGACAAAGCGACGCAACCCACCATCGGCAAGCTGGTCGACGACGCCATGACGGCCATCGAGCGAGACAACCCCTCGCTCCTGGGCGTATTGCCCAAGGACTATGCCCGCCCCGGATTGGACAAGCAGCGCCTCGGCCAGCTCATTAACCTGGTAAGCAACATCGGTCTCGGCAGCCCGGAAGATCGCGCCAAAGACATTCTTGGGCGCGTGTACGAGTATTTCCTGTCGCAGTTTGCCAGCGCGGAGGGCAAAAAAGGCGGGCAGTTTTACACGCCCGCGCACGTGGTGCGCATTCTGGTTGAGATGCTCGCCCCCTTTAGGGGCCGCGTCTACGATCCCTGCTGCGGTTCCGGCGGAATGTTCGTCCAGAGCGAGAAGTTCATCGAGGCGCATAGCGGGCACATCGGCGACATCTCCATCTACGGGCAGGAATCCAACTACACCACCTGGCGGCTGGCGAAGATGAACCTGGCCATTCGCGGCATCGACGCGCAGATCGCCCACGGCGACACCTTTCACGCCGACAAGCATCCGGACCTGAAGGCCGACTACGTCCTGGCCAATCCGCCATTCAACGACAGCGACTGGCGCGGTGAACTGCTCAAAGGCGACAAGCGCTGGGTCTATGGCGTCCCACCTGCGGGCAACGCCAATTTTGCCTGGGTGCAACACTTCATCTCGCATTTGGCACCAACCGGGCTTGCCGGATTCGTGCTTGCCAACGGGTCGATGTCATCCAATCAATCCGGTGAAGGCGAGATTCGCAAGGCCATTATCGAAGCTGACATGGTGGACTGCATGGTTGCGCTGCCCGGTCAACTCTTCTATGCGACGCAGATTCCCGTTTGCCTCTGGTTTCTTGCCCGGTACAAAAAGAATGGCCGCTTTCGCGATCGTCGGGGCGAGACGCTATTTATTGATGCACGTAAGATGGGTGTTCTCAAGGACCGTGCCCAACGGGAACTAACGCCGGGGGACATTGTCCACATCGCCTCTATTTATCATGCTTGGCGCGGAGACAAGGGCGCGGGCGGATACGCCGACGTAGCTGGATTTTGCAGGTCAGCTACGACCGAAGAGATTCGCAGCCATGGCTACATGCTTACACCAGGGCGCTACGTCGGTACCGAGGCCATTGAGGATGATGGCGTCATCTTCGAGGAGAGGATGGCGATCCTTTCAAATACTCTCCGTGAACATATGAAGGAGGCCGCCAGACTCGATGCTGTCATATCTGCCAATCTCAAGGAGCTTGGGTATGGCGATTGAGCGAGCCAAGACAACCTTAGGAGCGTTGGGTTCACTGCGAAACGGACTCAACTTTAACCGGGAGCAGGAAGGTGTTGGCTTAGCGGTACTGAAGGTCAAGGACTTCGGTGATCTTTTCTTCGCTCCCGACTCCGGCTATGACGAACTCGATCCCAAGACGATTCGTGTGTCCGAGCACCAGTATTTACAGCCTGGTGACACGGTTATCATTCGATCAAATGGGAATAGTGCAATGGTTGGCCGCTCTCTATTCTTCAGAGGCTCAGCTACCCCTCTCGCCTTCTCCGGTTTTTGCATTAGATTTCGTCCAGACCCCACGAAAGTTCATGCGCGATTCGCGGCCTATTTGATTCGCTCGCCCTTTTTTAGACAGAGGTTCTCTGCATACGGCTCCGGGACAGGAATCCAGAACTTGAGCCAAGAGATTCTCTCTTCGGTTCCCGTTAGCCTGCCGGATTTGAAGGAGCAAGAGAAAATCGCGGGCATCTTGGCGGCATTCGACGACAAGATAGAACTGATCCGCAAAATGAATAGGGCGCTGCAGACGATGGCTCGGGTGCTCTTCAAATCATGGTTTGTGGACTTCGATCCCATCCGTGCCAAAGCCGAAGGCCGCGATACGGGGCTTTCTGCGCCCGTCACCGCACTCTTCTCACACTCATTTGAAGAATCATCTCTGGGCGAAATCCCGACTGGCTGGACTGTCGAACCAATCGGGAACCTGACGGATGTGATAGGGGGAACTACTCCAAGCACGAAGGAACCTGAGTATTGGGAGCCCGGCACTCACGCGTGGGCAACTCCGAAAGACTTGTCTAACTTGCAGACGCCTGTGTTGCTCAAGACTGAGCGCCGGGTGTCCGACAAAGGCATGACCCAGATTGGCTCAGGCTTGCTGCCCATCGGAACAGTTCTCTTGTCTTCGCGGGCTCCGATTGGGTACTTGGCCGTTGCTGAGACTCCGGTTGCCATCAATCAGGGCTTCATTGCAATGAAAGCAAAAGAGGGCGTTTCCAATTTGTTCTTGCTTTATTGGGCCGAAGTCGCTCAGGAGACAATCAAGAGCCGTGCAAATGGTTCGACGTTTCTTGAGATCAGCAAATCGAACTTCCGCCAGATCGAGTTGGTCCGGCCAAACGATGCCGTGATGAAGAAGTTCGATTCGTATGTCCGCCCGTGGTATCGGCGCATCGTTGCAAATGAACAAGAGACAGCGACTCTAATCACGGTGCGAGATGGCCTGCTGCCAAAACTCATCTCGGGTGAGATTCCTCTTCACTCAACGGAAGGACAAGGGTAATGCCTGAGGCACCGGCCCCAAGTTTCGTGATGCATGGCGCACGTGGAGCCATAGCCTCGGGGCTTGGCCACATTGCGGCTCAGGTCGAAGCTCTTGAACGCGCCATCACTGAGAACCCTGCTTTGGCTTTTGATCTGGCAAGAAGTGTCATTGAAAGCACTTGTCGGACAATTCTGACGGAGCGGGGCGTAGCATTTGAAGCAACGGATGAATTGCCAAAACTGTTTAAGACTGCATCGAACAATCTCCCATTCTTGCCTGCGTCCGAGAAGGGAAATATTGACGCACGCAGGAGCTTAGCGCAAACGCTGAGTGGTCTTTCAACGGCGGTTCAAGGGGTGTGTGAGCTTCGCAATTCCTGCGGATTCGCCTCACACGGCTCAGACGGTCCGCGTCCGCGTCTTGAAAGCGTTCAGGCTCTTCTCGCTGCGGAAGCCGCCGATACGATTGTCGGCTTCTTCCACAGGGTGCATCAACAGGACCGCTCTGCGCCGTCGCCGAAGAATCTTACATTGGAAAATGATGCGGAGTTCGACGCGTACATTGACGAGCAGTATCCGAACGTGACGATCTTTCGAGAGGATTTCCTTGCAAGTCGGGTTCTCTTTGATCTTGCGCCGGAGCCCTATCGTTTGTACCTCTCTGAGTACAAACAGGACAAGATAGCCAGCGAGGATGAAGAGCAAAATGAGCAAACTTCCATTGAAATACCGGATGCGGCAGTGAGCATTTCTCCCGTTAATGAGGTGAGGACTTGAGTTATAGAGGTTTTGGCGAATCCGTCGTGGAAGATGCCGCCTTAGCATGGCTTGAGGCCAAAGGCTGGACGATTCTGCATGGGCCGGAGATTGCCTTTGGGATGCCGACTGCAGAACGCGACGATCCGGACTTTCGCGACGTAATCCTTGAACGGCGTCTGCGGCAGGCATTGCAGAGGCTCAATCCCATCCTCGCTACCGATTCAATTGATTCCGCGATCCGCAAGCTGGCCGCAGTGGACGGGCCCACATTGCTGGAGCGGAACAGGGCGGCATGGAAGATGCTCAGCGATGGCATCGAAGTCGAAATCACCCGGCCCGATGGCTCGATCGGCGGCTACCCCGCCGCAGTGGTTGACTTCGCGAATCCCGACAACAATGACTGGGCCGCCGTGAACCAGTTCACTGTGCACGAAGGCCAGCATGTGCGTCGGCCCGACATTATTCTGTTCCTTAATGGCCTGCCGGTAGCTGGGATCGAGTTGAAGAATGCTACCGACGAGAAGGCTACGATCTGGACGGCTTATGACCAGTTCCAGACTTACAAGCATCAAATCCCATCGCTCTACGTGCACAACGCATTGCTCGCGATTTCTGACGGAATGGAGGCGCGTGTAGGCACCATCACCTCACCGCCCGAGCGGTTCCAGCCCTGGCGCACGATCGACAGCGAAAAACCGGCTTCACCGTCAATTCCGCAGTTGCGGGTGCTGATTGAGGGCCTCTTCGACAAGCGGCGTCTGTTGGACTTCCTGCACTACTTCATCGTCTTCGAAGAAGAGAAATCTGGCACGGTAAAGAAGATCGCAGGATACCACCAGTTCAGTGCGGTGAATCACGCGATTGAGGCAACGGCGGCGGCCACGGACACCAAGGGCGACAGACGTGCGGGCGTGGTGTGGCACACGCAGGGATCGGGCAAGAGCCTGACGATGGTTTTCTATGCCGGGCGGCTGGCACTCGATGAGCGGTTCTATAACCCGACAATTGTTGTGCTCACTGACCGCAACGATCTGGATGACCAGCTATATGGGACATTCTCACGCTGCCATGAGACCCTGCGGCAGCCGCCGGTGCAGGCGGAGAACCGGGAGCATTTGCGTCAGTTGCTGAGTGTCTCGTCGGGCGGGATAGTCTTTACAACGATTCAGAAGTTTATGCCTGCGGCGGGCGAACAATACCCCATGCTTACCGACCGGCGCAACGTGATTGTGATTGCGGACGAGGCACACCGGAGCCAATACGATTTTATCGATGGATTTGCACGACACATGCGCGACGCGCTGCCGGGCGCGACGTTTATCGGTTTTACCGGGACGCCGATCGAAAAATCGGATGCCAGCACAACCGCAGTTTTCGGCGACACGATCTCGGTCTACGACATTCAACGTTCAGTAGAAGATGGTGCTACGGTTCCGATCTATTACGAAAACCGCTTGGTGAAGCTCAACCTGGACGAGGCGCTGAAGCCGACACTCGATTCGAGCTTTGATGAGGCGACCGAAGACGAGGAGGTGACTCGGAAGGAGCGCCTGAAGACGCGGTGGGCAGCGGTGGAGGCGATCGTTGGGACGGAGAAGCGCATCAAGGCAGTCGCCAGGGATTTGATTGATCACTTTGAAGCACGGCAGCAGGGAATTGTCGGCAAAGGCATGATTGTGTGTATGAGCCGCCGGATTTGCGTTGAGCTTTACAAGGAGCTAATCGCGCTGCGCCCGCAGTGGCATGCCGAGGACGATAAGGAAGGCGCACTTAAGATTGTGATGACTGGCGGAGCGACCGACCCGCTCGATTGGCAACAACATCTGCGGAACAAGCCCCGGCGTGAGGCGATCGCAGAGCGGTTCAAGGACCCCGATGATTCGTTGAAGCTGGTGATCGTGCGGGATATGTGGCTGACGGGCTTCGATGTGCCCTGCCTTCACACGATGTATGTGGACAAGTACATGCATGCCCACGGGCTGATGCAGGCGATCGCACGCGTTAATCGAGTCTTCAGGGCCAAGCCCGGCGGCCTGGTGGTGGACTATCTGGGAATTGCACAGGAACTGAAGAAGGCCCTCTCGACTTACACCGAAGGCGGCGGCGAAGGCGACATGACTCGACCGCAGTACGAGGCGGTCGAGCTGATGCTGCGCAAGCATCAGGAGTGTTGCGGGCTGTTCAAGGGCTTCGATTGGTCGGCGTGGGCCACGGCCAAGGCGAGCGACAAGCTGGGTCTGCTGCCCGGAGCGCAGGAGCACATCCTGGCACAACAGCAGGGCAAGGAAAACCTCAGCAAATTCGTTGGAGAACTTTCCCACGCCTTTGCCCTCGCGGTGCCGCATGAAGAGGCTATTCGGATTCGGGATGATGTGGGGTTTTTCCAGGCGGTGAAAGCTGTGTTGGCGAAGTCTCCTACGCAGCAGTTCAGTCGGGTAGATGCGGACTTGGCGATCCGGCAGATCGTGTCGAACGCAATCGTGTCGGAAGACGTGGTGGATATTTTCGCGGCAGCCGGGTTGAAGAAACCGGACATTTCAATCCTCTCGGACGAATTCCTGGCCGAGATTCAGGCGATGCCGCAAAGGAACCTGGCGGTTGAGCTGCTGCAGAAGCTGCTGAATGGAGAAATCAAAACCCGTTCACGGAGGAATGTGGTCCAGGCGCGGAGGTTCTCAGAAATGGTTGAGGCTTCTCTGCGCCGGTACCAGAATCGGGCGATCGAGACGGCCCAGGTGATTGAGGAGTTGATCAGGCTCGCAAAGGATCTTAACGCGGCCCTGCGGCGCGGGGAACAGATTGGCCTGAACGAAGATGAGCTGGCGTTCTACGACGCTCTGGAAGTCAACGACAGCGCGGTTTGCGTTCTGGGTGACGTCTGCCTGCGCACAATCGCCAAAGAGCTGGTGGAGAACGTAAGGAAGAACGCGAGCATTGACTGGACGCAGCGAGAAAATGTCCGCGCCAAGCTTAGGGTGATCGTGAAGCGCATCCTGAAGAAGTACGGCTACCCGCCGGACAAGCAGGAGAAGGCGACGCAGACCGTGCTCGAACAAGCCGAGGTGTTGTCGGAAGCCTGGGCGGTCGCCGGGTGAGTTGATGTACAAACATCGGTGCGGCGGTTGTCGCGGACGTTGTACAGCTTCAATGAGTAATGAGATTCTGGCAAGATGGTCCTGAATGAGCATAGGTTCCGGGAGCAGGAGGGATGACCGCCGGGCCTGTGGGTGAGCACTTCGCCTCTAACAGGCGATATTTTTCCCGGATATCATCATCGGCAAACTTGCGCCCAATATCGGAAGCAGATGTGCGAATCTCTTCAAGTCGTCGACGAAGGAAATTCAGGATCGTGCCGACTCCTACGAAGACAACTAATGTGCATTGCAGTCCGCCGAGTATTCTCAAGGGCAAGAGCTTCGGCAACTCAGCTACGTAAAACGGGATGAAAATTGAGATGGTTAAAGCGTTTGGCCATTCGAGTTTGGCACCGCCAATATGTGCGAGCCCGTAATACACAAACGAAAAAAGAATCGAGATGTATAGGTAGATAGTTCCGAATGCAAGCACGCCGATAACCCTGCCCCAGTTCAAAACAAGTGAAGGGTTACCAAGGAATTCAATCGTCTTCTTCCAAACCTTGATCTGATTCCAGAGCTGATCCAGTTCCTTTGTGCGGTTCGACTCCACAGTAACTGCAGCCAGCGCAACAAGTCCAGCGCTGATGGTCGTGGACATATTTTGCCAAAACTTTTTCAACCAAAGATCAAAGAAGAACACTCCTTTGAGAATACGAAAAATTTTCCAGGCGAGCTGCATCGCGACCACTATGAGACAGGCCCAGACTACGCTCTCGTGTGTGGTGAGCAGGAGCAGGATGCACCAGAGAAGTAGGAACCTGCGAAACGGCCTCGAAATGAACTGCCAGATACCCGGAGCCTTCTTTTGTGGTTTCTGGTGTTGCTCTTTAATCTGGTGCTGCGTGGAGGCCTCGATAATAGCGTGCTGTTCCTGGGGTAGATCGCCACTAAGTTTAGCGGTTTCAGATTTGAGCCAATTATTAAACGCTTTGCCAGCCAGGAAGCAAGCGTAGATAAAATACACTATCAATACAAACGGGAAGAAGTAAATATACGCGAAACTCTTCACCATTCCCCAAAAGCCAGATGCGGCGAGCATGGAAAAGACAATCAAAAGCGCAAAGAGCAATATCTCTGACGATGTCAGCCTCAGCAGACGTGTCAGCCCAGCCAACGGGGCGGATTGGACGTTGAGAAACAACAAGGCATGAGCCCAAAGAAACAGTGCTAACAGCATCGTGGTAATTCTTCGCGCCGCTTCGTTAAATGCTCTCATGGTAGAAGCTCGTCTTCTTGACCTGTTTGGATTCTGTTCAGTTTTGCACCTGAAGTTATAGCCCCATTGATTTGGATTGTCGGTGATGGGCTGCTCATCTTTGTATCCGGCATTCTTCTCAAGCTGCGGCCCATATGTTTGCGATTTCTTGACACGCGCTTTTTAAGACGCTATCGGATGGGAATCCATTTCTCGGTCCGACTACCCTGGTGCCGCTGCATGTTTGTAAGCACTCTACGCAAGACGGTTTGATCGGCAGACCTTGATCATGCGCCGCTTTGTAAAGGACGTGAAGGAGGAACGCGCACACACCGCCGCCGAAGTCATTCTTGCCCAAGTTTAGTTTGATAAGGACGAGCGAACCATTCTCTTCAGCGACTAAGTCCGGATGTGCACTTATCAGAACATCCTTGAACACGTAGTGCAGGGATTTCCCGGGCTTGATTGTCAACTGGCGTCTTCCGAAGGTTTGTAAGTAATCGATGATCGCTCGACGATTATTGAGCAGCTTCGCCTTCTTGCGTGGGTCGGTCTCAGTCGCTGCCTCGATCATGAGGTTTTGAAGAACAGAGTTAACGTTCGACGATTGCCCCTTATGGTGCCGCTTGATTGCACTGAGAGCTTTCACGTAGTAGTTCGATCTCCCGACGCTGTCTTCAGAATCGGGAAATTTGTACTGCTTCAGTTTGCTACGTTTTTGGCTAGGCTTTGCGCACGATATTTCCGCGAAGCCCCGCATGGAGAGTTTGATCGATGCCATGAACATCCCCCCTTCTTGATTTGCCGTGGGAAGATGTAGGATGGCCCTAGTCAGTCCCCAAGGCTGATCTCGGCGGATCGGGCCGCTGATGCCCTCGGAAGCGAAGCGGCCCGCTCTGCGTTGTTGAATTCGTCCCGTAAGTGATTAATCAGAAATTTTCCCGTTCAAATTGAGTCTCGGCAAGAAAAAATCCGATCACTCTCAGTTTATCTCGTATCATTTTCTGAGATTGTGGAAAACTTGAGCGATTTCTGGATACTCAAATGCATGGAGCAGAGATGGCGAAAGCTGCGCGTTGAAGGGGAGTTTGGGGACTAGGCTCAAGCCCTTGACGGGGTTATAGTTATTGCGATTGCTTCGAATGCTTCTGACTGAATACCTGGTAGGGTTTCGACACTCACCCCCGAAAGAAGGCGAACCAAAGCATGAACACTTGGCGGATGAAACTCCGGGCGGGAAACCATGGGGACGACATGTGGCCTGCGTGCCGGGATCGCGGAATCGCGGCCATCACATACCAGGCAATATTCGATACGGACCTTACTCGACTCTCAAAATGGGAATTAGACGAGGAAGTGAAGGGGGCGGCCCGAAGCAGCATCTGGCGTTTTGCCTGGGAAATCAGGGGAGGGGACGAGATTCTGGTTGGCGATTCCGTTTCTAAGTGCTTCATTGCGAGGGGGTTCGTCAGCTCATTGCCAGGCGAACGCGCCTATCGTTTTAACCCCCGAACCCCGATTCGAGAGCCCGGGAATCCTGATATCGCTTGGAGGCACGAAGTACCGGTCGATTGGGATGGCGACTTTCATGGCTTTCGTTATCGAGACGGTGCGCCGCAGCATACCGTCATGCATTTTGATCCCGCATGGGCTGCAGAGGAAATTGAGCCGTCCGACTTTGTGACGTCTGCCGACAACACTGAGAGAAAGCCGCTCAACGAAGAAGCCTATACAAGAGAGACCCGCGCATCGCTGGGTAACGTCGAGCGCTTGCACACCGCCCTTTCAAACCGCTTTCGAAGTTGGCTCCGCAGCCGATTAGGCGTAACGGCACTCCAGGAGCGGGCCAGCGTCGACGTGACATTCAAACACGCCGGTAAGACGCACCTGGCCGAGTTGAAGATTTGTTACGGGGGCAACACGAGGGCGGCCATACGTGACGCTTTGGGGCAGCTACTGGAGTACAACCATTACCCACCGCGCTCAGAGGCGGAGTCATGGTGGCTCGTGTTGGATAACGATCCTCTCAGGGCCGACCGCGATTACATCAACGTACTCAGGTCCAAATATACTTTGCCACTCACGCTGGCTTGGCCAGCGGAGGCGGAATTCAGGACTCACCCAGAATGGCCTGCACCCCAATAAGGAGAGGCTATATTCGTCGGTGGAGTGGACGGCTGCCGAGCCGGATGGGTGCTGTTCAAAGTCGAGATCGCACCCCTGCGTATCACTGTCGAGGCGATCGACCCCTGTCTGCTATTCGCACACAAGCCCAACAATCTGGCGTTCGTAGTCATTAATAACCCAGTATGCTTGCCACGCACTAGTGATGCTAAACGGAGCGAAGGCTTGCCGGACCCGATGCGATAGGGGACAATTGGTACGCCTTCCACAAAGCGTCAATCGAATCTCAAGGTAGTCACTCGTGAACTCACTCTACACACGGCTGTTCAAATACTCGCCCCGCGAAGGGCACTTGCCTTTGGAGAATTTCCTGACCGAGTGCTTTTGCGATTTTTTGACTCGGTTGACTTCACTTGACCGGCAGGCTTCAGAGCTGTTCATCTCTGAGGTCTTGGGTGGATCGAGGATGCCGTCAAGTCTGCTCGCTGCGGTGACCAACGCCAAAGAATTACAGTGGAAAACACAGCACAGAATCAACCTTGCAGGCGATCATGGCATTGTCGACCTTTGCCTCTTCGCGGACAATACTCTCGTTCTAGCCATCGAAAACAAAATTGATGCGGGATTTACTACTCATCGCATGTCCGATAGCGACGAGGAATCCGTAGAATCACAAGCTGCTGAATGGACTCAACTGCAGTTCTATGAGCGATACCTGACGGCAAACTGCGGCGCATCGGGGCTCATACTGATGACACATCGTACGGACGCACCCAATACCTTCAAAGAGAACGGAAAAATCTTTCGATGGGTATGCCGGTGGACTGATCTGTACAGGTGGCTAGGCACCTCGTATTTCTTGGATCGCTTCAGCGAAACCGGCGCTGGAAAGGCACACGTTCTTTACACGTTGGCTGCCGAACTTCGACAGTTCCTGGAGGACAAGCAATTGATCACTAAGGAGTGGAACGACGAAGACCTCAATGTAATGAAGACCTTCTTCGTGCCCGATTTTCCGGGCAAGCTTCAGGGATTATTCCAGTCCGTCAGGGTTCCCATCGGGCAGGTGCCTGAGCTGGCTGCATACAAGGGATGGGCGCAGCGATCACCGTCATTCGAAGTGGGAAACGGGATCGTGTGGGACTGGCTCTACTGTATGGCTCCCAAACTTCGATGGTTTATTAGCTGGGGTATCGCGAGTAAACTGCCATTCTTAAAACACTACGACATCGAGCTGGATGCACCCTTACAGGCGGTGGTTCTGATTGGTAGCGATGGCCAAGACATCCCTTGCTCCCAAGAAGAGCTTGAGAGCTGGAGAACAAAGGGTTGGACCGTTTACGAGAGCCACGGTAGTCGGCAACTTCGTCTTCTGAAGACGGTTCTTCCCGAAGAACTCTTTGCATGTTCCTGCGGCTTCGGCGGGTCCTTTGAGGCCTGGGTAATGCAAGCTGTCAGGGAAGGGGCCAAGGGGCTGCAACGCGCATACACGGAATCCATCAACGGCCAAAGTTCGACCGGTGACTTCCGGGCAAACATCAAGTCATGACAGAAAGATCTTTCGTCGCCGGTGTTGATGGCTTCCCCGGAAGGTGGCTGAGCTTCCAAGTGAGCACCGCCTCGCGGACAACTGAGGTCAGGATTCTCGACCTACCTAGTGCCCTCCGGAATCGTCCACTCGATCTGATGCTGGCCGCCATCGACATCCCAATCGGATTGTTGGATGGCCCTCGCAACTGTGACCGCATGGCCAGGAAGCTGCTTGGCCCGGAGCGTGGGTGCAGTGTCTTCTCAGCGCCATGTCGTGCCGCGTTGTCAGCTAAAGACTATAGCGAAGCGTGCGCGGTTAGCCAGGTGAGAACGACGCGGAAACTCAGCCGCCAGTCTTGGTGTATTTGTCCGAAGATCAGGGAAGTGGGCGACGCCATCGGCCCGGGTACCCAGAAGTGGGCGTTCGAAGTTCATCCCGAGGTGAGCTTCTGGGCGATGAACAATCACAGGCCGATGGCTCACAGAAAGAAAAGCCGGGAAGGGAAAGCTGAACGGATGGCACTCTTAAAAGTAGTTTTTCCCGAAATCGGGGAACACATCCTTCGGCGTCCGGCCCGGGTCGGGGTGGACGACCTCCTTGACGCGGCTGCGGCAGCCTGGTCAGCTCTGAGGATTCATGATGGAACCGCCAATTGCGTCTGCCCGGCGGAACGTGACGAGCGAGGTCTTGAAGTCACGATTCGTTACTAGCTGGACATCTTGACGGCTCACCGGAGACTATGCAATGGCCGGGATCAAGGCCTGGTGTTATCCATCAACAATAGGGCAGGGGAGTGGTTCCCAAGATTCCTTCCGCGTTCCGGGGCCGCGCGACTGCCGATTCTGAGAACCGGCCACCTCGGCCATAAAGTGCGTGCGGAGCGTGCCTGATAGGAGCTAATGCCCGAAGACCGACACCTTCTGGCAGTCAAAAACCTTCGGTACAACCTCGGTACAATTAAGGGAGCACTGGACCCGTCCCTGTTGCCATAAGCTGAACCAAACAAAGCTATTGAGGGTTTTGACCCCCTACCCTACACCCAGGTGATCAACTCGTTTCGATCTTTCTTCCGTCTCACTCTAACTCTCAGCCTAACAAGGACTTAAGCGGCTATTTGGACCTTGTCCTTTTCTTCGATTCTCGGTTCACTCGGTACAACCGAAAGCAAGTTAAATCCGAAACCGAACTTTTCCGCACACTCTCTGCGAAACGCAAGGTCCTGTCTGATCTTGTCGTAAAGGTCGGACATGTTCTCGTCCGCATGCCCCATCCAGAATTTCCGAACACCCTCGGGGCATTCTGTGCGGTTCCGGAGATAAGTATTCCGAAACCGTCTGAATGCATGATTGCCTCCCTTGTGCGTGCCGGTGAACGTGTTCACAAACCCCAACTGCTTTAGCGCCGGGTGCAGGTGGCGGCGAGCTATATTGGACTGTCCGAGTTGTTTTCCGGTCCGGGTACAGAATAGAAGCCCGTGCTTCCGTTCGCCGACGAACTCCTTGAGTAATGCAGCAATCGTTGGATGAAGATCGATTTCTCGACAGGCATTTGCGTTTTTGAGCCGCCCTTCGATTTTCCCTCGGCGGGCTTTCTGCTTGATCCTGATCGTCAAGAAGTCCGGGGAGATATGCTTGTCAATTTCAATACCGAGCGCTTCCCCAATCCTCAGCCCAGTCGCACCGCAGAAGATGAACAGCATCCGCTCCCGTTCATACTTCCAGGCGGCCAAACCCGACATGATTTCAGCTGAAAAGCAAGGTGTGTTCTGCTTTGCCTTATCGATTACCGGCATATCCATGAATTCGTGGTTCCACTTCCTGGGATGGATTTCCTCGCCTTCCTTGTCAACAGCGGACGCCACGACCATTTTGACTACTAATACATAGTTCATGATTGTTTTAGGGGCCAATCCCTCGGCCGACATGCCTGCAATGACATTCTTCAGCGTCGAGTTGTTGACCTCAGAAAGTGGCAAGTCTCCTATCTGCGGAATCAGCCTCAAGCGTAAAAAGTCTCCCCATCCTTCAAGGGTCGAGTCCGCGACAGGCTTCCGCTTTCGGGTCCTCACATGCTCCATCCAGATCACCGACTGCTCCCGAAACGTGACGCCGGTGTTCTGTTTGACAACCTCGTTGAAATGCTTCTCGGTGTCGGCCCCACTCTCGGCGATAATCTCACTGGCGCGGCGCTCACGCGCAGACTGGGATAGCGAACCAGGACCACTAATGGGACAAATCTTTTCCCGCTTGAGAACCCTCTTTTCCTGACCGGCGACGTCCATCCACCAGCGCACTACCCACCACTTGCCACTCGGCTCGATGTGGCCTTTCTGACCTGATCTACGCGACATACATTTTCCTCTCCGTCTTGCTGGCGTTGAGGAAACCGCGCTTGGCAAAATCGTGCCGAGGTGCGTGGCCGCGCGAAGAGATTCCGATTGTCTCTCTTCGCCCTGTCCCACGATGATGCCCCGGCTGCTGTAGATCGAGTCTTCCATAAGAACTGACTACCTCGTAGTAGGCGAGTCCGCGAACCGGCACGACCGTCGACGAACTCGCCAGGGTCCGGTTGGTCGCGTCATGCAAGCTGCCCTGATCCGGCGATTGGCCTTCACCTGAAACGTCCCGGACAGGACCAAAGATACCTTCCATTTCCTTATCCCCCTCTATGGCTTTCGAAGCTGCCACAGAGGCGAATACGCCCAGTTTCGGAATCTCCTCCCTTATTCTCAAAAAATGCTTAACGATCGACTAGCAGCGGTCGCGCGATTCGCGGTTGCTGCCCTTGGTGGTAACCCCGGCTTCCGGCCTTCTGGGCCGTTGCGCGACGCAGCTCATCCCTGGTCCTTCGCAATTTGTTCTTCGAGCGCCAGACCCTTTGGGCAGCGATGGGTCGAGGTGCCGGGAATCAAATCCTCGGGTCCCCGCACCGGCCCATTGCATAGAAAACACCAACCTATGCGCTCTTCTGTCGAAGCATTCATCGTATCGATGATTTCGTCGAAGTTTGCAGGAATTTCGACCTGAACCCAATCGTCGGTGTTCGCTGGTTGCTTCTTTTTTCGTGCCATATTTGGTGCTCCTTTTGGCTCATCGATCGCAAGCCCAATCCGGTTGTTGGTGGGCATTCCGGCAGAGATGGCAGTTGAGCAACCCCGATGCCGGAATGCGCTTAGTGGAGGATCAAATAGTCCGAATTAAGTCGCCCCGTCGATTCCCGTCAGATCAAGTTTCGGCGGCAAAGGCGGAAGTTCCTGCTCTGCAAAAGTGAGGTCAAGCATAACGAAATCGAAAATGGCTATGAGAGCGCCGACAATGCTGGCTTGGTCATTCGTGCGTATTGACCTCTCCAGAACATCCATTTCCTGCTCTGGCGTTCGTGGTTCTTCGACCGGGAAATCCAAGAAACAGTCGGTTTCAATACACCATTCGTTGACTTCCTGATATAGCCGCCCGATCAGTGTTTTGTTGTTAAGGTGGTCCAGCCGCTCGTTGCTTATCGCAACAGATTTCCTGACTTGGGGGAGAAGCTTCTCCGCGAGCCGATTCTCCGACAACGCGGCCATCCTCTCGCCGATCAGTTCCAAGGCACTTCTAATCACCGCCGGAGGTGCTTTGAGCCTACGCAGTTTCACCAGCCTCATCTCGCCTTCGGCGAGACTCTTCGCCAGCCAAATGGCGTCATTCATCTCATGATTCCGATTCAACTTGTCCATAACGGTCTCCTTATTATTCCCGGGCTATGTAGTTCTCAAGCCTGTTTGATCAAGACATACGGGGCTCGAATTACTTTGTGGAGTCGATTGGAAAATTTCTTGCAGCATTGCTAACGCGAGCCGGTTCCAACAGGCTGGCCAGGCGGAAGCCCCCGGTGAGCAAGTAGCGATCGCATCACCGGGGATTCTCGTTTGGCTTCTTGAAATCACTTCTTAGCGTTTGCCTTTGCCGTCTTGTTGTAGTGCTCCGCCAGCCTCCTCGGCATATTGGCCTGGAGCTGAACCATCGCCACATTCGGGTCGTCAGATAATTCAGGGAGTTCGTTCCCCACCCGATCTTTTTCGCGCTCGACTGCTGCGGCGATTTCTTCCGGGGTGGCATCTTCCTTCTCCAGCACTTTGTCGAGGATAGGGTAGGCGTCGCATACCTCCGAGAACAGGCGCTCATCGATTCCTTCCAGTTCCAGGCAGTCGGGAACGGTGAGGGCATTTTCAATTTTCTTTTTCAGCCTGAAGTGAACTGCCACCGCATGCTTGACCGGGATCAATTCTGCACCATCTGGATTTCCAACCTCATCCAACACGTCTTCGATCGCCAGCCGGGTCTTACCACAGACAAGGGACAGGTCGCCATTAGGCCACCTGCAAATGTAAATACTCATAACGACTCCTTGAACTTCAGCACATGCACAGTTTGCCAACCCACACGAGCTGGTTCGGGCTCCGGTTTGCGCTCTCGCAGGCTGCGTTGTCGGAGCCACAACACTTGCGAGGCGAACTCAACCTCTGCCGTGCCCGGTCAGCAGTCTCAAACCCGGTTTTCGGGTCGCGACAAACAGCACATGCAGCAGCACAGGAGGTGAGTTCTCAGTGCTCTCTAGGCTGTTTTTGGCTGTATTTGGAGTCTCTAGGATGGCTCTTAAGTCTTTGATTCTAAACAGATTGTACGTCTGTCACGGCAGAGGTCGCGGGTTCGAGCCCCGTCGTCCCCGCCATAAACCGATTAGAAACAGTGGTTTACGGCGATGTCCATATCTTTTACCCCTTCTCCGTGGGTTCGCGTGGGTTTGATCGCACCCCTTCCGAAAACAGGGCCGAAAATGCAAGGTGCTGGGCTGCCCGCTTTTCTTCACTGACAGCCTGTTGGTAGATCCCAATCGTGATCGAAGGATTTGCGTGGCGAAGCAGCTCCTGGGTCGTTTTGACATTGACCCCAAGCGAGCCAAGCAGCGTTGCCAGGGTGTGCCGGAACGTGTGGTAACCTACCCGCTTCGTCACGCCGATCCTGTTCAACGGTGGGCGAGTCTCATGATTCAAAACACTGTCATGGGAAATCGCCTGTTCCCCATTCTTCCGGACCGATGGGAAGACAAAATCATCCTGTGAATTGTAGAGCGATGCTTCCCGCCATTCCTTCAGTTCCTCAACAACAAACGGAGGTAGTGGCACGGGCTTGCGAGATACTTCCGTTCTGGTATCACCCTCCACGTTATTCCAGATCGAACGAGTCACATTCATCTGGCAAGATTGGAAATCAATGTCCCGCCAGCGCAGGGCGATGAGCTCTCCGCGGCGCAGGCCGGTGCTTCCATCCAGCAGCACGATCACCCTTGCCCGCTGGGGAAGTTCCGGGATAAGCGCCTGGAACTCCTCCGTGGCCAGGATATCCGGAATGCGTTGACGCTTGGACGACGTGCGGACCGACGAAATCGGATTGCGCGACGACCACTCGTGACGGATTGCGTGGAGTAGGGTGCGACATCGGCCAGGATGGCCATCTTGTGGATGTCGGGGTAGTCTTCGGGGTTGAGGCCTTGAAGCTCTGGGTGCAGAGCTTCGTAGCCGGCGCCTGGCTGCCGACGACCCGGCAGCAGTTCCATGTGCTGGCCGCGGCCCTGGATATCGAGTGGAGCACGATGGCCTCGATCGTCCAGCTGTGCAGTCAGGCCTGGGGTATCCAGTAGCGCCCGGTACTCATAGCCGGATAGACTCACGAGGGTCTCCAGCCTGGACCAGCACCCGGAGACCCAGCTTCTCGACCTGCGCCAGATGGCCGCCCAGCGCGGTTATGAGATCGTGCATGAATACACTGACCGGATCTCCGGCGCCAAGGCGCGCCGGCCCGGGCTGGACGAGCTGATGCGCGATGCCCGCCGCGGCCGGTTCGATGTGGTGCTGGTGTGGGCCTCGGACAGGATCGCCCGGTCAGTGAAACACTTCCTCGAAGTGCTCGACGAACTGAACCGGTTGAATATCGAGTTCGTCAGCTTCCGCGAGCAGATCGACACCGGCGGCCCGCTGGGTCGCGCCATCGTGGTCATCATCGGGGCCATCGCCGAACTCGAACGCAACCTGATCATCGAGCGGGTCCGGGCCGGCATGCGCCGGGCCAAGCTCGAAGGCCGCCACATCGGCCGGCAGCCGCTCGATCTCGACCGGGAAGCTATCCAGCGTAATCGCCGGCGCGGATGCAGCCTCGGCCAGGTCGCGAGAGAACACGGCGTCTCAAGAGCCACCGTCCACCGCGTCGTCCACGAAGACGCGCCGGCCCCTCAGAAGCAGGTCGCATAGGGCCTGCAACCGCTGTTTCACAAGACCTCAAAAAACGCCCCTCATAACCCAACAAAATCAACGGCCGGATCTCACCAATCCGGCTGTTCCAAAACCTCACCTTGCGGTACACGGGAATTGCCAGACACCGCTCTCGAGTGCACGTCGCAGTGAAGCGATTGGAACCCCCGACCTTCGGCAAAGCGCCCTCAGCGCCGTAAAGTACGCCCTGCGTGCGTTCAGGTTGAAGTGCTGGTGAAACGTTTCTGCCGTTGTTTCTGTGAGTGAAACAGGAACTACGAAGCCGGCATTTGCAAAGACGACATCGACACGTCCCTTCGTTGTTATG
>Ga0326727_10001406_pt1 | contig 89352 bp, 53 predicted proteins | sample MB2enrmetagenome_FD_207643 | JGI IMG/M metagenome (GOLD analysis project Ga0326727, IMG submission 207643) | Lab enriched peat soil microbial communities from McLean, Ithaca, NY, United States - MB29MY | ecosystem: Environmental > Terrestrial > Soil > Wetlands > Peat | place: USA: New York...
TGGCGCGCTTTGGCACCCACTGACGGCGGTCCACATTTTTGGCCTGCTCCTTGCCACGGTGATGACCCTGTTGATGTTGCCGACGCTCTATTACGTCTTCTGCGCCAAGCTGAAATTCATCAAGTAACTACCTCATCATGCGTTCATTTCTTTTCAAACTGCTGTTTTGGTGTGGCACCGCACTAACGCTGGCCGGTTGCGCCGTTGGCCCGAATTATCACCGGCCAGCCGTCGATGCGCCAGCCGGATTTCGTGATGCCCACAATGAAGTCTTGACCAACTCCTTGGCCGACCTTCCCTGGTGGGGGGTATTCAAGGACCCGGCGCTCCAAGACCTGATTCGCATCGCACTCACCAACAACTATGACCTCCGAATTACCCTCGCCCGGATCGACCAGGCCCGCGCGTTCCAAGCTCAAGTGCGCTCCCAGTTCCTGCCCCAAGCCGGTTATGTGGGAGAGGCCAACCACGGCCGGAATGAGTATTTATCCCTGCCTACGCCGAATGGCGGTCAGACGATAGACAGCTATCTGGGCGGCTTTGAAGCGCTCTGGGAAATTGACCTTTGGGGCCGCATCCGTCGGATGAACGAAGCCGCGCGCGCGAACTTCATGGCCTCGCACGAGAACCGCCGAAACGTAATGATCTCGGTGGTCAGCGACGTCGCCAGCGCCTACTTTGAGTTGCTGGAACTGGACGACCAGCTGGCCATCGCCAAAAGGACCCGGGATTCCTACCAGCGAACTTACAAGCTCTTTGACGACCAGCACGCGGCCGGCGTGGCTTCCAAGCTGGAATTGTCGCGCGCCGAGCTGGCGCTGGCCTCGGTTTCAGCCAACATCCCGGAAATTGAGCGCCAAATCGCCCTCAAGGAAAACGAGATCAACACGCTGCTGGGACGCAACCCCGGACCCGTCCCGCGGACTTCCACACTCCTGGCTCAGGAGCTGCCTCTGGAAATCCCGGTGGGCCTGCCCTCGACTCTGCTGGAGCGGCGCCCCGATCTTCGCGCCGCTGAGCAACAAGTTCGTGCGGCCAATGCAGGAATCGGCGTCGCCGTGGGAGACTTTTTTCCGCGCATCGGTCTGACGGCGTTTTACGGCGGCACCAGCACCGAGCTGGGCAACCTGACATCATCGGCTGCCAACACTTGGTCAATCGCCGCAAATACCGCCGGCCCGTTGTTCACAGGAGGAAGGCTGACGGGGCGCTACCGTCAGGCCAAAGCCGCATGTGAAGAAGCCAAACTCCAGTACCAGGACACCGCTCTCGGGGCCTTCCGTGAGGTGTCCGACACCCTTACGTCCCACCGCAAATTTGATGAGGAGCGCGCCCAGCAAGCTGAGGCAGTCAATGCGGGCCGCGACGCCGTGGCCGTGGCGACCGACCGCTATAAAGAAGGAAAAGCAAGCTATTACGAAGTTCTTGAGGCGCAGCAGCAACTCTTTCCTGCGGAAAATGCATTATCGCAGATCGAGGCCGGGCGCCGGCTTGCGATCGTTCAACTCTACAAAGCCCTGGGCGGCGGCTGGTCGCTTAAGGACTCCGAGTGGTCTGGAGCGAGCGCGGAGGTATCCTCGTCTCAAAATCCCGGCGGCACTCGCTGATTTCGGGTTCAAGATTTACGGACGCAAAGAACTTGGACGCATTTTGTGCAGGATGGCCGAGTGGTTTCCAAGTGGTTTCCACAATCCCTCAGTCACCAGGATGGGAATTTCGTGCGGTGAGAAGCCAAGATACTACGCTGCCCATTGGTTGAGAGATGGCAAGGTCACTTGGGCTTTCTTCACGTACGCGCGGTGAATCGCCTTGCTCTGGTGGCCAAGCGCTTCCTGGACGAACCGTTCTGGATACCCGCATCTTCGCTCCCTCTCTGCCCAGGCATAACGATACGAATGAAGAGTGACGCCAATGATTCCCGTTCGGCGGCAGCAGCGTTTGAATTCTGTCGCCCGGTGCGCTTCGCCCAGTACGCCAAAATTCGGGAAGGGTGGTCCCGATTGGGGCAGGGTCTGCAACAGGGCCGCAAGTTCGTCGTCAAACCGAACCAAAGACACGGTTTTCGTCTTTTTGCGGAAGAAGCCTACTATCCGATTCGTCCAGTCAACATTTTCAGCGGTGAGAGCGGCCACGTCGGATTGCGCTGCCCCAATATGCCAGCAAACCTCGTAAAACGCGCGGCGCTCCGGGTTGGTTTCCGTGGCGATGATTCTCCGGTGCTCTTCCTCGGTAATGCCCCGCTTTTCGCCGTATTCGATCTTGGGCCAGCGTCTTTTGGCCAGGACGGACCCAAGGCAGCCAGTTCATGTCCAAAGCGAAATTATGCAGTTTACGGAGATGAACATTGGTGGAAACCGTACCTTGCCGCAGAACGTCCAGGAAATGCTCGGCGCGGGTTTCGAGAAGGAGCCGGTCACGGAGCAGGTCGAACGCCTTGTCCTTAATCGCGCGGTCCCAGCGGACGCGGGTGGCGTTCTTCTTCGTCAGCACAATTTCGTTCATGACCGTCCACCAGGTGCGTTTGCCGATTTCCGGGTCGCCCGCCGTCAGGTATGTCCGCGCGATCTGAAGGTTCAGGATGGGCTGCTGGCAGGCTTCGTTCTTGGAGTGGAGCAGGCGCAGTGCTGTGGCCTTGTCCTTCGTGCGAAGGCTTGCCTGCTTGCCGGTTTCACCGTCGTGGGACCAGAAATAATTCCCCCGGCGAAACATGCGGAATCTCGTTTTCATACGCTTCGACTTTCGTTTGTAGCGTAAGCCGAAAGATCTCCCCTGCGTTAATGCACAGTGAATGTGTACGCGGCGCAGAGTGGGCGCACGTTGGCGTCACGAACCGGCCTGCTGACATTTTTGCTGACATTCGCATTTTTTCGACTCGGAAGTGCCTTGTCCATCAACACTTTAGAGTTGGAGGCGAGGGTCGGAATCGAACGACAAATCATTTTCTTCGGCACCTGCACCTCATCAACGCAAATCCCTAACAGACAATAGGATCCCAGATTTTCCCAAGCGTATTCCAGAAATTAGCTTGAAACAAGCCAAATTTTCAGAATCCAATTACTATCCTGTCACCATCCATTTACCCGCCTGCCACTATTCAATTACTGGAGCTTTTACTGGAGGTGAAATCGAAGTTGGCTGCCAGCGGCCAGTTGCCGTTGCGGGCGATCTCAGCCGCCCAATCCCTTCCAGAATGGCCTGGAACAACTCCCTCGGGTCCATCCCAACAATATTGCGTACACATCAATGAGTCGTTCTCTTGCTGCCTGAACACTGGCGGCATTTCTCACCGAGTATTCTAGACCGATAAGCGTCTGGAGCGTCAGCGAAACCGGCTCTACGTATTCATCCGGATTTGCCTTTGTGAAGTCGTCACGAATCACAGCAGAGCGTCGGCGACTTTCAATCGCTTTAGCCCCCATTCCGCATTGTTCTTCCGCCAAGGCAAGGTTGTTCAAGTACGCCGCAACATTATGATTACATTATACGATTTTCATAACAACTGTGTATTAGTATATATTATAATGTAAATGCATCGAGATTCTTTACATCGTGCCGGGGTTTTCCCTACATATGTTGTAAGATTCTGATTAGAAACAGCTTCGGACCCGGTTTAGGCTTATTGAACTGTATTATAGATCAGACCCGTCGGGAACCTTTACAGTTTTGGATTCTCAGCCGTTGAAGGCAATCACCAGCCTGCATTTACAAGTTATTTATTAATAGGCCTTTACGTCGTTTTTTTGGAATTGGTTGCATACATGGCATTTGGGATGCTCCTCACGCATGAGCTCATTGAAGCAGCAATGTTTTTAAGGTTTTTCACTACGTATGAGAGTTTGTCGTTTAGCAAACCAAACTCGCCATAAGCGTCTTTTGACAAAAGACCGGGAGCGATTTTTGGATGTTTCCAAGTCAACCTCTTTCCGTACTCCTGTCGCCTGTTTTTTCAAGAGACTGAGAAGCTGCCTGACGGTGGTGTTGTTGTTGGCGACTGCGGCGTCGGCGAGGGCGGCCAGCTTCACTTGGACCAACGCCAGCGGAGGCAACTGGAACAATCCCTCCAATTGGAGTCCAATCGGTGTCCCAAATTCATCCGACGATGCATATATCACCACTGGTGGCACTTACGTTGTCACCCTTGACACCAGCCCGACCGTCAACAGTCTGACGTTGGGCGGCAGCAGCGGCCAACAGAGTCTATCAACCGCCGGCTACACCCTGACGCTGAACAATGCCAGTGTCGTGAACGCCAACGGGGTGCTGGCATTGAACGGCGGTGTTTTGGCAGGCGGCCAGTTAACTGTCAGCGGTCAACTGAACTGGACTGGCGGACGCATTACCGGCGGCAGCTTGCAGACTATTGCAACCAACGGGATGCTGATTGTGAACGGGGGCGGGGAATTGGATTTCAGCGGGATTATGACCAACGCCGGAACAATTAACCTGCTTTCCGGCGGTCTCCGACTCATTGAATACGGTTCATATGGCGGCGGCACCGGTCTGCTCGTCAATCAGTCCACCGGAACGATTAATTTCCAAGGCGACGAATACATCGCCTACTACGATGACGGGAGCGGCACCGGCACACCCACGCTGATCAATCAGGGGATAGTCCTTAAATCAAGCGGCACGGGCACAAGTTCCATCAGCGCCCCTCTGTATAACAATGGAACCATGGACGCGCAAACCGGGACGATTAGTTGCAACGGCGGAGGAGAAGGAAATGGAACGTTCCGGGCGGAAACGCAGGGCACGGTTGCTTTCGGAGGAAATTATATCCTGGACCCTGCGGGCGCGATGACAGGCGCAGGAACCATTGCCTGGAATTATGGAACATTTACGCTCAATGGCAGTCTGACCACTTCCAATTCGATGCTGACCGGCGGTACTCTGACTGGCAGCGGCGCCATAAGCGGCTCCTGCACCTGGACGGGGGGCATCATCGGTGCCACCGCGACCCTTACCCTCACCACCAACGCAACGATGACTGTGAACGGGGGCGGACAAATGGATTTAAGCGGCATTGTCACCAACGCCGGAACAATTAATCTGGCTTCCGGAGGTGTCCGACTCATCGAATATGGTTCATATGGCGGCGGCACCGGCCTGCTGCTCAATCAGTCCACCGGAACGATTAATTTCCAAGGCGATGAATACATTGCTTACTACAATGACGGGAGCGGCACCGGCACACCCACGCTGACGAATCAGGGGACCGTGCTTAAATCAGGCGGCACGGGCACAAGTTCCATCACCGCCCCTCTCTATAACAATGGAACCATGGATGCGCAAAGCGGGACGATTAGTTGCAACGGCGGAGGGGAAGGCCACGGAACGTTCCGGGCGGAAGCACAGGCCACGGTTGCTTTCGGAGGAAATTATATCCTGGACCCCGCGGGCGCGATGACAGGCGCAGGAACCATGGCTTGGAATGGCGGCACCTTTACGCTCAACGGCACTCTGACGACGGCCAATTCGATTTTGGCGGGTGGAGAATTAATTGGAAGCAATGTCATCAACGGTTCGTGCATCTGGACGGGCGGCTACATTGGCGGGAGCGCAGTGCTGACGCTGGCCAGCAACGCCACTCTGGCAATAGAAGGGGGAGAACTAAACTTGGACGGAATACTGACCAATAAGGGAACCATCAACATCAACTCCGGTGATCTACGGCTCATTCAATATGGCAGTTACGGCTCTGGCCCCGGCCTGCTCATCAACCAATCCAGCGGCACGGTCAATTTTCCGACCGACACCTACATCAACTACTACAACGACGGCAGCGGCGGTTACGGTCCGCCCACGCTGGTCAATTACGGGACGGTGGTCAAATCCGGCGGCACCGGTACCAGCGCCATTTACGCGCCGTTGATCAATAACAGTTTGGTGAACGCGGAGACGGGCACCATTGCCATCGGTGCCAGCAGCGTGGATAATCCCGGTGGCGTCCTGACCGGGGCTGGAATCATTTATTTGAATGGGAACACAACCTTTACCTTCAACGGGCTCATGACCAACGCCAATGTGACCTTGGGTGGAGCCCAATTGACAGGAAGTACCGGCGTGATTGCGGGCGTTTTAAACTGGACGGGCGGCTATGTTGGCGGCAACGCCACTTTGACCATTGCGCCCAGCGGGGTGATGAATGTGGAAGGGGGAGAAATGAACCTCGGCGGCATCTTGACCAATGCCGGGACTATTAACATTGTTTCCGGCGATCTGCGCCTGATTCAAAATGGCGGTTACGGCTCCGGCCCCGGCCTGCTCATCAATCAATCAACGGGCACGGTCAATTTTCCGACCGACACCTACATCAATTACTACAACGACGGCAGCGGCGGCTATGGTCCGCCCACGCTGGTCAATTACGGGACGGTGGTCAAATCCGGCGGCACGGGCACCAGCACCATCTACGCCCCAATTGTAAACCACGGGACGGTCAACGCCCAAACAGGCTCGATATACAGCGACGGCGGCGGTGAAGGCGACGGGCATTTTCAGACGACCAATGGAACCACCATCGCCTTTGGTTCGGGTTACATTCTCGATCCTGCCGGCTTGATGACCGGAGCCGGGACCATTGTCTGGGATGGCGGCACCTTTACGCTCAACGGCACCCTGACGACGGCCAATTCGATTTTGGCGGGTGGAGGATTAATTGGAAGCAACGTCATCAACGGTTCGTGCATCTGGACGGGCGGCTACATTGGCGGGAGCGCAGTGCTGACGCTGGCCAGCAACGCCACTCTGGCAATAGAAGGGGGAGAAGTAAACTTGGGCGGCATACTGACCAATACGGGAACCATCAACATCAACTCCGGTGATCTGCGCCTGATTCAAAATGGCGGTTATGGCAGCGGCCCCGGCCTGCTCATCAACCAATCCAGCGGCACGGTCAATTTTCCGACCGACACCTACATCAACTCCTACAACGACGGCAGCGGCGGTTACGGTCCGCCCACGCTGGTCAATTACGGGACGGTGGTCAAATCCGGCGGCACCGGTACCAGCGCCATTTACGCGCCTGTCTCGGATTATGGATCCTTGAACGCGCAAACGGGGACGATCAGCGTGCTTTCGACGTTCACCTCCTTTGGCAGCACGCTCCAGGTTGGGATCAACTCGGCGGCAAATTACGGAGTGATCAATTTTGCCGGGAGCCCGTCTTTGAATGCGCTAAACTTGAACGCAAATCTCAACCATGGTTTCGTGCCAAGCATTGGCAATGCCTTTCAGGTAATCACCTACGGCTCGCATTCGGGCAGTTTCTCCAGCACCAATCTGCCGCCGGTGGCGGTTTGGCAGACCACCGTCGGAACCACGGCGACGACGATCCAGGTGCTGAGCCTGGTGCCGGTGACGGTCTGGCCGACTCCGGTTTCGATTGTCTATGGGACCGCGTTGAGCGCGACTCAATTGGATGCCACTTCTACCATTTCAGGCTCGTTTACTTACAATCCGCCGTCCGGGACGGTCATCCCATCGGGCAACCAAACGCTTTCGGCAACTTTTACGCCGACCGATCTCGTTCATTATTCGCCAACCAATGTAACCACGACGATTTATGTCCAGCCGGCGCCACTGACGGTGGGGGCCAACAGCCGGAGCAAAACCTACGGGCAGACGGTGACCTTTGCCGGGACGGAATTCACCAACAGCGCGCTGATCGGCAGCGACTCGGTGACGAGCGTCACGTTGACGAGCGCCGGCGCGGCTGCCAGCGCGAGCGTGGGCGGGTCGCCCTACAGCATCGCGCCGAGCGCGGCGGTTGGGAACGGGGTGACCAACTATAACATCACCTACGTCAACGGTTGGTTGACTGTGGGCAAGGCCACGCCGGTGATCACATGGGCCAATCCGGCAAGCATCATTTACCCCGCGCCGCTCACCAGCGAGCAGCTCGACGCCACGGCCAACACCTCCGGCTCGTTCGTCTATGATCCGCCCCTTGGAACCGTGCTGGCCAGCGGCAACGGACAGACGCTTTCGACCACCTTTACACCGGCGGATGCCACTGATTACAATACGACCAACGCGAGCGTGACGATCAATGTCTTCACATGCGGCGCTGCCCCATCAGGCCTGGTCAGTTGGTGGAAAGGGGATGGGAACACGTTCGACGTCATCAGCGGCAACACCGGCACCAACGAAAACGGCGTGACCTATGTGCCGGGGGAAGTCGGGCAGGCGTTCAACTTCAGCGCCGACCAGCAAATGGTCGTGGTGGGCAACCCGGCCAATCTCCAATTGCAGAATTTCACCATTGAAGCTTGGATCCAGCGCGCCAGCACGACGGCTGCTTCGAGCGACACCACGGCCGTCAACGGCAGCGCGGTATTGTTTGCGTATGGGCAGGGCGGCTACGGCCTTGGCATGTTTCCAAACGGAGGGCTGTTCCTGACTCAGGTTGGCGTCGGCTCGGTGACCACCACGGCAAGCGTGACGGACACCAATTGGCATCACGTAGCCGTTACCGTCACCAACAGCGGGACGGTGGTGTTTTACACCGACGGCGTGGCGTCTTCAGCGGCCGGAAGTTACAATCCTGTTTACCAGTTCACCACGGAGGCGGCCATTGGTGGCCGGGCCGACAATCTGAATGGCAACAACAACGATTCGTTTCTTGGCGCGATCGACGAAATGTCCATTTACAACCGGGCGCTGACGGGTGAGGAAATCGCCGCCATCTACAATGATGGCCATGGCGGGAAATGCGTTCCTGCAGTGACCATTGCCTGGGCCAATCCGGCGGGTATTGCCTATGGCGTCCCGCTCTCCGCCGCGCAACTCAATGCCACCGCCAATATTGCCGGTGCGTTCAATTACGATCCGCCGCCGGGGACCGTGCTACCAGCCGGCAACGGCCAAACGCTGACAGCCATCTTCACGCCCACGGACACGGGGGACTATCCCAATCCGCTCACCAACACGGTGACGATCAACGTTCAGCAAGCGGCCTTGACCATCACGGCCAGCAACGCCAGCAAGAGTTACGGGCAGACGGAGACCTTCGCGGGCACTGAATTCAGCGTGGCCGGGTTGGTCAACGGCGACACCGTAACGAGCGTGACCCTGACCAGCACCGGGGCGCCGCCGACTGCGAATGCAAGCGCAACTCCATATAACATCGTTCCGAGCGCGGCGGTCGGGACGGGGTTGACCAACTACACCATCAGTTACGTGGATGGTTCATTGACGGTCAACCCGGCGCCGTTGACCATCACCGCGAACAATCTGAATATGTTCGTGGGCAACGCGGTGCCGACGCTGACGGCGAGCTACAATGGCTTCGTCAACGGCGAAACCCCCTCCGTGCTGAACGGTGTTCCTGCTCTAGCCACAACCGCGACCAGCAGCAGTCCGGCAGGACCCTATCCGATATCGGTGGGGCTGGGAACAATTAACGACACCAATTACACCTATAGTTTCGTGCCTGGAACTATGACCGTCCAGCAGGCCACGCTGACCATCACCGCCAACAACGCGAGCATGACTTATGGCGGAACCGTGCCGGCGCTAACGTTCACTTATAATGGCTTCATCAACGGCGACACGCCGGCATCGCTCACCGCCGCGCCGTCGATCTCGACAACCGGCACGAGCCTCAGCCATGCCGGAAGCTGGCCCATCACGGTGAGCGGTGCGGTGGATCCCACTTACACTTTCGTTTATGTCCCTGGCACACTGACAATCAACCCGGCGCCGCTGACCATCACTGCCAGCAACGCCAGCAAGACTTATGGGCAGACGGCGGCGTTGCCGGGCACGGCGTTTAGCAGTGTTGGATTGCTTAACGGCGACACCATCGAGGGCGTGACATTGAGCAGCGCCGGCAGTCCACCGACGGCAACTGCAGGCCCCTATCTCATCGTTCCCAGCGCGGCCAGCGGCCCGAGGGCGGGTAACTACACCATTGCTTACGCCGACGGCACCCTGACGGTGAACCCGGCGCCATTGGTGATTACCGCCAAGAATGAGAGCAAGTACTTTGGGCAGACGTTCACCTTTGCGGGGACGGAGTTCACGGCCAGCGGCCTGCAGAACGGAGAGACAGTGGGATCCGTGACGTTGAGCAGCCCCGGCACGAACTCCACTGCAACAGTCGCTGGATCTCCATACCCGATCACGCCCAGCGCAGCCACGGGTGGCACCTTCACGCCGGCCAATTACACCATCAATTATGTGCATGGCTCGTTGACAGTCAACCCGGTGGGATTGCCGCCGATGATCAACTCCGTTCTTCCGGGCGCCGGTCCGAACCTTGGGGGCACGACCGTGACCATCACCGGGACGGGTTTCGAAACTGGGGCCACAGTGAGATTCGGCTCGTTGCCCGCCGCCTCGGTCACGGTGGATAGTTCCACCGTCCTGACCGCGGTGACCCCGGCGTCGCCATCCGGCTTGGTGAACGTAGGTGTGACCAATCCCGATGGGAACAGCGTCACGGCCTCGAACATGTTCACATTTGGGCTGGCACCCGCCATCACGACGCAGCCGACGAACCTGTCGGTCAACCAAGGCCAGAACGCTCAATTCCAGGTCCAGGCCACAGGCGATCCGACTCTTACCTATCAGTGGCAGTACAACGGCAACGGCCTGCTGGAAGACAGCCATACGATGGGCACGCAAACGAATACGCTGACGATCAACAACGTTGGGCCGGGCGACGCCGGCTATTACCGCTGCATAGTGAGCAACCCTTACGAGACTCTAACCAGCGCTGCGGCGACGTTGAGTGTGATCGTGGCTCCCTCCTCCATTAACGTGTCGCCCCAAAGCGCGTCGGTGGGTTTTGGAGGAAGCGCCAGTTTTAGCGCTACAGCCAACGGCACGACGCCGTTCAGTTATTTTTGGTATCAGAACGGCGCCCTTTTGACCGGCCAGAACGGGCCGGTCTTGAACATTTCGAGCGCGCAATCCAACGCCAGTTACACGGCAGTGATTTCCAATGCCGCCGGATCAGTGACCAGCGCTCCTGTGGCGCTGAATTTGCTCACTTACTGCGCCTCCGTTCAAGCCGCCCAAGCGACCTATCCGGAAGGAACGACATTCATCCCCCTCAGCGTGCAGACGTTCAACTGCGGATCAAGCGCGCCGGCGCCGAATTCGGGAGCGGCGGTGTGGATTTACGCCGCCGGCACCAGCCGGGCGTTGCCGGTGACGACCGACGGTTCGGGCAACGGCACTGCCTATTTTACGCCGCTGCCGGTGGAAGTGGGATTGTGCCAGTATGGCGTGGCGTTGCCGGGGCAAGGCCCGCCGCCGGTGCAGGGATCGTTCACCATCATCGGCATGAATTTAAGCGCGCAGTCGGAGTCACCCCAGCTTATCCCGGGGATTCCGCAAACGAACACGTTGTTGCTGAACAACCTGACTTCGGTGCCGCTGACAGGCATCACGGCGACTATTTTGGGCGCATCGACCAACATCAATGTGCAGGTCAGCGTTCCAGCATCGCTCCCAGGAAACGGCGCGGTGCAGACCACATATGTACTGGAGGGGATCGGCGCGACGGCGTCGCAGGCGCAATTCTCCATCCAATACACGAGCGCGCAAGGGGCGTCGGTGACACTGCCGTTCAACGCCACCGTGTCGCCGCCGACCGCGCAATTGTCGGCCAGGCCGGCATCGCTGGTGGGGACCATGATTGAAGGCAGCCAGACGCTGGTTCAATTCGTCTTGACCAACTCGGGCGGGGCCGCCAGCGGGCCCTTGCAGGTCAATCTGCCGGCCGCGCCATGGCTGTCGGTGGTGACGGCGCAACCCATTGCGTCGCTCGCGTCCGACCAAAGCTGCCAGATCACGCTGGCCTTGACGCCGACCAACGGCCAGCCGCTCGGCGAGTATCCCGGCTCGCTGGTTGTGCAAGGCTCCAATTCTTCCGTGACGGTGCCGTTTGTATTCACGACGGTTTCGACCTTGACGGGCAATTTGCAGGTGACGGTGCAGGACGAGTTGAGCATTTATGGCGCGGGCCAGCCCAACCTGGAGGGTGCGACCGTGACCGTGGTTGATTTTCTGTCGGGAACAACCGTGGGCAGCCAGGTGACGGATAGCAGCGGGATCGTGACGTTCGCCAACCTGACCTCGGCCTATTACACGGTAACGGTTCAGGCGCCGGATCACGGCAGTTTCAGCACCACGCTGCTGGTGCAGGCCAATACAACGACGCCGTTGACCGCCTTCCTGCCGTTGCAACTGGTTGATTACACCTGGACGGTCACGCCGACGACCATCCCGGACACCTACGATTTCACCTTGACAACGGTTTTTGTGACCGAAGTGCCGTGGCCTGTGGTGACCGTGAGTCCAGGCTCCATCAACTTGTGCGACCATGCGAGCGGCGATCAAGTGAACCTGATTATCACCAACAGCGGACTGATCGCGGCGGAAGGCCTCCAGCTCGTCATCGACGAATCCAACCCGGACTGGACGATCATTCCGCTGGCCACCAACCTCGGCAACCTGGGGGCGGAATCGAGCATCGTGGTGCCGGTCATCCTGACTCAAGTGGGAACATCAACCGACGCCAGCGTGCCGTCCTCCATTTCGGCGGGCGTGAATTGGTATGTGGCGGCGCTGAACTCAACTGAGTACAACACCACTCCCATTTTCATCTATAACGCCAACCCGGTGAACTGCAATCCGGTCGTTGGCAGCAGCACGCCAGTGTACCTCCCTCCAGGTGGTGGCGGCGGTGGCGGCGGTGGCAGCGGCGGCGGTGGTGGAGGCGGCGGGGGTGGTGGTGGCGGCGGCGGTGGCGGCGGCGGTTCAACCCCTCAACAACCGGTGGTATCGCAGCCAAGTTACAGTTTTCCGCCGCCAGCCGGCGGCGCGGTCGTGGCTGTGACTCTGCAAATCGACCAGTCGGCCGTCATCAGCCAGAACGCCTTTCATGCCACGCTCAATCTGGCCAATAATTCCGGTTCCCCGGTCACAGACTTGCAGGTGACGATCAACCCGGTGGACACCAATGGCAACCCGGCGCCAAACGCATTTTTCATCCAGACACCGCTCTTGAGCGGGGTCAACGCTGTGGATGGGACCGGCTCGCTGGGCGTTGGCGCGTCGGCGCAGGCCAATTGGACCATCATCCCGACCACCAACGCCGCGCCGCTGGGCACAACGCCATACGCCATCGGCGGCACTCTTTCCTACATGCTCAATGGCGAGCAGGTGACCATCCCGCTTTTCGCCGTGCCGATCACGGTGTTGCCGGACCCGCAGTTGTACCTCGATTACTTCCTGCAACACGACGTTTACAGCCAGGATCCGTTCACCAGTGTCATTGAGCCTCCGGTGCCCTTTGCCTTGGGCCTGCGGGTGCGCAACCTCGGTTTGGGCGAGGCCAACAACTTCACCATCACTTCCGCCCAACCGACTATCATCAACAACGCCAACGGCCTGCTTATCAATTTCGAAATAATCGACTCGCAGGTCGGTGCCAGCACCACTCCCGTGCCATCGTTGACCCTGGACCTTGGAGACATCGATCCGGGCACCAACGTGGTGGGGATTTGGTGGATGACAGCATCGCTGGAGGGCAACTTCACCAACTTCCAGGCCACCTTCCAGCATAGCGATGCGCTTGGCGGCTTGGAGACTTCGGTCGTCAGCAGCGTCCGAATCCATGAAATGAACCATGTCGTGCGCATCACCTGTCCCAGTGACGACGGCATTCCGGATTTTCTCTGCAACGACACGACCAACGTGGACGCGTTGCCCGATAACGTGTATTCCAGTGATGGCAATGTTTACCCGGTAACTTCCTTGACCGGCGCTGTGGCTTCCGGCGCCGGTTCCACCATCACGATCAACGACACGGAGGACATTGTCCCTTCGGGATTCGTCTATTTCCAACTGGTCGATCCGTCCGGCGGCACGGTTCCAATCGCCAGCGTCATGCGTTCGGACGGGACCTCATTGCTGGTCGGGCCGAATGTCTGGCAGACGCCCTATCGCCCGAACATGGTGCCGCCGCAACTGAACAATCTGATCCACATATTCGACTGCAACTCCACCGGCTCCTACACCGTCACCTACGCGGCGCAATCCGGCGTCACTTGGGCTCCGCCGGCGCCGATTACTTACGGAACGGCGCTGAGTTCGAACCAACTGAACGCGACGGCCAACACGTTGGGCAGTTTCAGCTACGATCCGCCGCTTGGCACGGTCCTGACAACCGGGATCCAGACACTCACCGTAGTTTTCACGCCAACCAATACTGTCGACTATAACACCGTCACTCAAAGCGTCAGCTTGTCGGTTCTACCGGCGGCGTTGACCATCATGGCCAACACAAACCTGGTCAAGACCTACGGGCAGACCAGCACATTTGCGGGCACGGAATTCACCGCCACGGGATTGGTCCACGGGGACGCTGTGACGAGCGTAACCCTGACCAGCGCGGGAAGCCCGCCGACGGCCACCGTTTCGGGATCCCCTTACCCGGTCGTGCCGGGCGCGGCAGTCGGGACTGGGTTGACCAATTACCAAATCAACTATGTGAACGGCTTGCTGACCGTCAACCCCGCGGGGCTGACCGTCACTGCGAACAGCGTTTCCCGCGCATTGGGTTCGCCCAATCCCACCTTCACCGACACAATCGTCGGCCTGCAAAACGGAGACAACATCACGGCCACCAACACCACAACGGCCACGGTGAACAGCCCGGCCGGCCCCTATCCGATTATCCCCATGCTGATTGATCCAGGCAGCAGGTTGGGCAACTATTCGGCGACGACCAACAACGGCACGCTTACGGTAATGCCGGGATCGCTGTCGTTGGCATGCCCGGCGAACATCACCACCAACTACAACCCTGCCGAATGCAGTCAGTTGGTGGCGTTTGCCCCTGTCGCCACCGGTGTCCCGACGCCGGTTGTGACCTGCTCATTCAATGGCAGTGTCATTCACTCGCCCTCCGTTTTCCCGGTCGGAACCAACCTGGTCACCTGCACCGCCACCAACCTGGCCGGCGTTGACCAATGCAGCTTCCTGGTCATTATTGTTGATACGAATCCGCCGGTGGCTGGAGCCAATTCTTTGGGAACCTCCCAGGGCCGGGCAACGTCAGACGCTGTGGCCAAGATACTCCGGCGCGACAGGGCGCCAAGCGGAGGACCGTTGAGCATCACCGGTGTCGCGCCGAGGACCCCCAATGAAGCGTCTGTGAGTCTGGCCAACGGCTTCATTACCTATACTCCGCCGGCGGCTTTCGTCGGTCTGGATTTGATCACCTACACTCTGAGCGACGGCTGCGGAACCGTGCCAGGAACCATTACTGTAACGGTGCTGTCCACCAATCTGCCCGCCAATAATGTGGTGTCCCTCACTCAAACAGCCACGGGAACCACTGTTGTTTTCGCCGGCGTGCCAGGGGCCAGTTACATCGTTCAATCTGCGAACATCGCCACCGGGCCGTGGGCGAACCTGAGCGGCACCCTTCAGGCGGCCGCAAATGGATTGATTCAATACACCGACACCACTGCCCCCGTGCCGGTAATGCGCTTCTACCGCACCCACTACGTCTCCGGACCCTGATTACAATTAAACCAACTTTATGATGATTAAATCTTACCTCGTTGTGCTGGCCCTGATCACATGCAGCGCCAGCTCCCAGGCGGACATTACCCTCACCGGTGGCATGACACCCGACATCATCATCCCGGACGGGGATCTTGCCGGCATCGCCGAGACGATTTCGCTTGGCTCATCCATTCAATCGATAACCGACGTTCAGTTAACCCTGGACATCGGCGGAGCGAGTGATGACCAGCCGTTCAACGGTGATTACTACGCTTATCTGACGCACGGAACCGGTTTTGCCGTGCTCCTGAACCGGGTGGGCGTGACCGCCGCCAATCCCTACGGCTACGCGGATGCGGGCTTCGATGTGACATTCAGTGACAGCGGTCCGGACATTCACAATTACCAGAACGATGGCCCCAACTTTAATGGCGATGGACAACTGGCCGGCATTTGGGGGCCGGATGGACGAACAACGAGTCCATTGTCAGTACTAGACGCCGACCCGCGATCGGCTTTTTTGAGTTCCTTCGATGGAGAAAGCTCCAGCGGTGCTTGGACCTTGTTTATTGCCGACTGCGACCCGGGTGACTTCGGAAACCTGGATAGTTGGACCTTGGATGTGAGCGGCACTGGCGCCACCCAGTCCGTGCCGGATAGTGGCGGTGCGGGGGCGTTGCTGTTCCTGAGTGGACTCAGCCTGGTGCTGTTCGCCAACCGATCCGTCCGACCGCTTTCATGAGATCAGCGGGGAACGCACCAGCCACAAATCATCATGATACCAGCCATCGTCCTTTTGAAGGTAACCAAGCTGTTAGACATCCACGAATTCAACGTCACTTGTTGCGGGCAATCTTCCCATGTAGGCGAGGGTCGGAATCGAACCATATCTTCTGACTCGTGACGGCCTGCGCTCACAACCGGACACGTTCCGGCTCAAGAAGTTGCAGCAATTCGCGCTTCTTTTCCTTGATAATAAGGGGGTTTCGGCGTGAATCAACTATTCTTCACTTTTCGGTCATTTTTCTCCCACCCTTCCTTCACTCTCAGAAAGTCTTCAGTTGGTGCCCGTTTTGGTGCCCGTCCGAATATAGTCCAGAACCATTGCTTATCCGAAACTGATGGCGGTTCTTGGCCGGAACCCAGGCCGAACATTCAAGGATCAGGCAATCCGAATCAAAGGACGATTGACGACTACGGCGGCAGACACGCCGCCCGGAATGAATCCATCTCGACTCCAGTCTGATCGATGCCCATGCCTCGGTCGACTCGGTGCGCACCGGGCCGCCCGAATTAATCGCCGCGCTCAAAGAAGCCTATCAGGCCCAAGAAACCAAACCCTCGGAAAAGACCATGCTGCCTGGCTGCAAGTATGGCGCGACCGATAATTTCGTGGCCTGCCAACAACGGGGTTTGCAAACGCACATGGGCGACGGATAAGGCAGACAAAAGCGGGCGCGGGGCGAGGGTATTTTCCCGAAGAGTGTTTTCCCCTACTGCGCCGCCAACAACACCTTTCTCTGCACGGGGGGGCAAATCATGAAAGCCGGCCCACCGCATGGGGATCGTGGCATCTGGGAATTCCGCTAACCGCATAAGGTCTGAGGGGTCTGTGCTTTGCGTCGGCAATGCACCCGCTCCAAGACCGGACGGACCCTGCATGGTCACCGGCATCAGGAGCTTTTGGCCAGGATTTCCCATGTTCGCTTCCCAAGACAATATTATTGACCTAAAATGAAGCCGCATAAACAAAGTCTTCCATCCATGTTAAAACAGCGAAAAACGGAAAATCCAATGGGTGCAGGCAAAAAACAGGCTCTGCGGGGGACGTTCGATAGTCGTTTGAAGCTGGAGTTTCACGGGTCCAAGGTCTCGTCTGATGCCGGGTTGTTGGCCTGCCGGGAACTGGATGCGGCGCTGGGTCTGACCGATCTGGCGGAGGATTTGTTGAGCGATTGGCACACGGGAAACAACACGCAACACTCGATGGTGGCGCTGATGCGGCAGTCGCTCTTCAGCCGCCTGCCAACAGCGGTTCAGGCACCGTGACGGTCAATCCATTACCGACGATCACCTTGGGGCGTAGTCCGATTTTGAGTTGTTTCTGTTACAGTTCAACGAGCGCCGACTTGCCTTATACCACGACGACGGGCAGTCCGGACGGATACAGCATCACCTACGATTCCACCGCCCAGGCGGCGGGCTTTGTGAACGTGGCGCTGACCCCCCTGCCCGCCAGCCCGATCCTGCTCGCGGTGCCGCTGACCGCCGCAACCAACGTTTACAAAGGCACGCTGACAGTCAACAATAGCCCTACGGGCTGCAGCAGCGCCGGCTAGCCGTTCACAGTGACCGTGACCCGGCAGAACGAGACCGTCGGTCCTCCGGTGAACATCACCGGCATCAGCACCAATGGCGATGGGACGGCGACGCTTGATTTTGCCGGGGTGCCCGGATTCTGCCACCTGATTGAGGCCACCGCCGAACTCGATCCGCCAGTCATTTGGACGGTATTGAGCACGAATAAGGCGGGAACGAACGGGCTGTTCCACTTCACCGACAGGGATGCCACGAATTACAGCAACCGCTTTTACCAAACTGCCATTCCACAGTAGTAACGTTTTGCAAAGGTTTTACATTCTCAAAAACGCCGTCTGGGCAACTGCGGCGCAAATGCCGGCGTCGAGCACGTCTTCGATGGTGAGACGGAGTTGCGAGCGGGCTGACGACTTTTGCCGCCAATTCAGGAGGAGCAATTGCTTCATCCGGTTTTGACCGCTCTGACCCTCTGATAAGTGTGTGTGCGTTTAAAACCCGCAACATCCGCTACATCGTTGGCGCTCAGGGACTTAACCCGCAACAAAAAGCGCTACAGGGTTGCAACATCCGCTACAACGTTGATGGCCAAGCACTTAGGTATGACATTTTTTGGCGGCGGAGAGGCAAGATTCAGTTCATCTTTGATAATCAAGGGCTTACGACAAGGGGGGATGGCCAAGGGTAAAGGGGGGTTATATCTGAGATATAGAGCACAAAGAGCACAGACAGGGGATGAGTGCGTGAAGCGGGAGGTTGGGAGATGGGCAAGGGGGTCGGACGGGTCGGACAGATAGGACGGATTGGACGGGGTGGACAGAAAGCGGCGACAGGATGGACTTGCAGCGGATAGATGCCGATTTCTGGTCTGATTCCAGCCTTTTCGGCAAGTGGACGATCCGCCGGGTCAGGCGCGGCTCATGGCACACTCCATCGGCAGATGCCGGGAAACTCTCTCAATGTGGGCAGGCGTCAGGCAGGGCGCTTACACCCCTTCGCTGAGAGGCAGAAAACAACCCACCGGCGATCTCGTCAACGCAAAAACGAACCATACCATGGGTGACGCCTTTCCATTCACACAGTTTGTCAAAAAAAAGGCTTGCAAAAACCGCGAACACCACCAATGATCGCCGACAAACAGTGCGACACACCCGACTGGATAAATGAAAGGGAACGAGAATGGTTTTAACAGGAACGAATGATCTCGACGCTTTGAAGGCTTTGGTCCCACTCGCTGTACCTGCTATAAAGACGACCATAGACAACTGGTTAGTTCCGGTTATCTCAAAGATGGCGAAGGCAAGGCACTTGCCTCAACACGCAAAACCTGATGACATCGCAAAGTCGTTTGAAGAATATCTTCTTCGGACTTACCGGCGATTGTCTGTTATGAACACGATCGTGTTCGGTAACCAACAAAAGCGCATCCAGGACTTGTATCTCCCGCTAACTGTTTGCGCAACAGGACCACCCAAAAACGAGTTCCTGATGGACATCTGGCGCAACGATTTTGTGCCCTCCTTCAAGCGGGTGGTTATCACGGACACGGCGGGTATGGGCAAATCTACGATTCTTAAATGGCTTTTCCTTTGTTCTTTAGGGACCAGTCATGGTATACCCATATTCATTGAACTGAGAACACTGTCATCAAAGAAGCCTATATTAGAGAAAATTCATGAGGAGCTGTGTCCTATTGACAAACCCTTTGACAAGGATTTGCTCCTATATCTGCTCAAGTCAGGTCGCTTTATTTTCTTCCTAGATGGATTTGATGAAGTATCATACGAGGATCGTGCAGCTGTTACGGAGGATGTTCAGACATTTATTAGAAAAGCCCTCGATAATCTCTTTATTCTTGCGTCGCGGCATGAGAGTGCATTGGGATCGTTTGGCGATTTTCGAGAATTCACAATTAAGCCGCTGTCCAAAAAGGAAGCCTATACCTTGTTGCGTCGCTATGATGAAACACAGGAGCACGCGGAAGCACTAATAGCAGAACTAGAAGCGTCTAAGTATGAACAGCTCAAGGATTTGATGGTCAATCCGATGTTAGTGTCGCTGCTATTTAAAGCATATTCATATAAACCTAAAGTGCCGTTCAAGAAGCAAATTTTCTATCGTCAGGTCTTTGATGCGCTTTTCGATATGCACGATTCGACGAAAGGAGGTGCATTCGTTCGTAAAAAGAACAGCAACCTGGATATCGACGAGTTCCACATGGTGATGCGAGATTTGGGCTTCACCACCGCCAAGATCGGGAAGATCGAATATGCAAAGGATGAAATCTGCGACATCATGCAGAAAGTGCGCGAGCGTAACAACACCATTTTGTTTCAGCCTCAAGCTCTGCTCAGTGACTTATTGACAACGGTCCCGCTATTTAACAAGGAGGGTGAACAGTTTAAGTGGGCTCACAAGTCAGTTCAAGATTACTTTGCTTCCCAGTTTATTGCCATAGATGCCAAAGCTAACGAGGTGGCGTTATTGGAAAAGATTTACGATGGGGGGCATTGTCGGCGCTTCGAGAACATCTTGGATATGTTGCATGATACTGACAACAAGGGCTTCCGGCGCGTTCTCCTCGCTCGATTGTTAAAGGATTACATCAAACACTATGAAACCCAATATACATTGCCTTTTCCAGGTATATCGTCGTCGTTAATTAAGGAACGGAGGCAACTGACTTTTGGGCAGGTAATAGCAATGGGGATGGTCAGTGATAAGGAGATCGTTTTGTGCTCCAGTCAAGGCTGGACGCAAGCTAGCGTATTGGAGAAATTCTTTAGGAAGTTATTCCCTAAAGGTGTTAAGCCACAGGGGATATTCATGATCGCGGCCACTAAAGAAAGTAATTTAATAGGCGCTTTGCATGCGAGGCCAGCGATGGGGTTGTTGCCGCTGTTAGCGAGTAAGAAATATTCATATATTAGCAAAGCGAAAGGTGAAGGAGGGTCATTTCGGGCACTATTGTCCAAAGGCCGTAATCTTATTACGGATGATCCGATGTCTCCGCTGAACGCGCCCGAGTGCTTTGAGGCGGTTAACAGTGTTCTGAGGCATACTGGCTTCCTGATTGATATCGATCAGGCCCGTAGAACGCTTAAGAGTATTGAAGAGGAGGTGGACGAGTCCAGTCACGTAGAGGAGTTGTTGGAGAATCTTTAGTTGGATGCTGTCAGCCTTTGCGAGGGTGTAATGAAACATTTGACAAGTAGGAGGAGGAATATAAAGCGGGTCAACCCATAGTAAGGTTCGTGTTGCGTTCGCGGGTTGCGCGGTCCCATCCTCCTTCTCGTTGCTTCTTTGACTTTGTTCCCTTATGTGAACTTGTCTTCCTGGTGTGGAAAGACATCGGTGTGTGCGGGGACACGAGGGCTGCGCGGGAGGCTCCAACTAAATTTTCCCGGTGAGAAGGACCGCGTGAACGCGGAACTCCAAACGTGACGCATTGTCCGGCGGGAGCCTCGGCCTGCGTAGCGAGGGGGCATGGGCCGAATTGGACGGAATAGGGAAAGGAATTCGGACCGCGTGAACGCGGAACTCCAAACGGGGCGGATTGTCCGGGGGAAGGGCACCTACGGCCAGGGTGTGTGCGGGGTGAAAAGCGGCGCTGTGCGCCGCAGTCCATGACGCTTCGCGAAGGGCGCTGTCGCAGGTGAGGGGCGGGAGGGGATGGCTCCGCGGGAGCGTCGCCCTACCAGTGCCTTCGTGGAATTGAAAATCTGTCAGTGAGAATGTCTCATTTGTCTTTCGGAGCCGACGGGGAAATCGCAGGGGGTTACTGGGTGCGGCCGAATTTTTTTTCGAGTTCGCGGAAATTCATTTCGATGAGCGTCGGGCGGCCGTGGGGGCAGGTGTAGGGCATGGCGCAATGACGCAGGTCTTCAATCAGGTTCTCCAGCTCCGGGCCGGCGAGGGGATCGTTGGCTTTGACGGCGTGGCGGCAAACGGTCTTGGCCACGACCGCCTCGCCCAGGCGGAGGGAGTTGACGGCCTGGCCGGCGGCCTTGAGTTCGTCGGCCAGTTCCAGGATGAAGCGGCGCGGCTGGCCGGCTTTGACGAATGGAGGCAGGGCGTCAAGCAGAAAGGTGCGCTCGCCGAATTCGGCCAGGCCGACGCCCAGGCGGGTGAGGGTGGGAAGCTGTTCGCGGAGGAATTGGGCGTCGCGGGCGGAAAGCTCAATGGTTTCGGGCAGGAGCAAACGCTGGGAAGGCGCGGGGCCGCTGCCTTCGAGGCGGCGCATCATTTGTTCAAAGAGAATCCGCTCGTGGGCGGCGTGCTGGTCCAGCAATACCAGGCCGCGGTCGGATTCCAACACGACGTAGAGCCTGCCAATGACGCCAACCAGGCGCAGGGGGACCTGGAGGAGGGCCGAGGGATGGGGCGGGGCGGGCTGATCGGCGGCGGGGACCGGCGTGGGAGGTTGGGGAGCGGCCTGGGCTGGCAATTGAGTGGGCGGCGGGAAAGTGGGGCTCGCAGGCGCTCGCCCCTCCCGGGGAGCGGGCGGAGCCGGCCAATTGGGCAAGTCGGTGGGCTCGGGCAGGGGCGCAGGCGCGGGAAGGGGTTGGCGGCTTGGCGGAATGGGGGCGGGTTTGGGCGGCGCGATGGCGCCCGGCAGGGCGCCGGGGGGAGGAGCATGGAATTGGAGCAGGGTGTCGCGCACGGCCCGGGCGACCCATTGGCGCACGGCTCTTTCGTGATGGAACTTCACTTCGCGTTTGGCAGGGTGAATGTTGACATCGACCTCCGCGGCATCGGCTTCGATAAAGAGGCAGCAAACGGGGTAGCGGCCTTTCATCAGGGCGGTGTGGTAGCCTTCGAGCAAGGCAAAATTGATGCCGCGGTTTTCCACGGGGCGCCGGTTGACAAAGACGTGCTGGTCCTGGCGGGTCGATCTGGAGACGCCGGGTGCGCCGATGAGGCCCCAGACCGAGAAGATGGCCGGCGGGGCGGAAGTTTCCGTTTCGGCGTCATGGGCGGCCGGAGGGAATTGGGAGGAGAAATCGACGGTCAAAAGTTTGTCGTCGCCGCCTTGGAGGGCGCGAAGGCGCTCGCGAACGGCGAGCCATTTGTCGGGGGTTTTGACGGCGGGCAATTGCCAGACGAGGCGGGAGTCTTTAAGGAACTCAAAAGAGACGGCCGGGAAGGCCAGGGCGGCCAGGGTGAGGTAATGCTGGATATGGGCCGACTCGGTTTCTTCGCTGCGCAGGAATTTGCGGCGGGCCGGCAGATTGGAGAAAAGCTGGCGGACTTCGACGGTGGTGCCCGGGGCGCTGCCGCAGGCTTTGACGGCGAGGATTTTGCCGCTGTTGATGGCCACTTCGGTCCCTTCGGGAGTGTCGGCGTCGCGCTCGCGGGTGGTGAGGGTGAAACGGCTGACGCTGGCGATGCTGGGCAGGGCTTCGCCGCGAAAACCGAGGGTGGCGATGGAACTCAAATCCTCGGCGCGGCGGATTTTGCTGGTGGCGTGGCGTTCCAGGCAAAGCAGGGCGTCGTCGCGGCTCATGCCCAGGCCGTCGTCCGTGACGCGGACCAGGCTGCGTCCACCGGCCTGGATTTCGATGGTGAGACGGGTGGCGCCGGCGTCGAGGGCATTTTCGACCAATTCCTTGACGACACTGGCGGGGCGTTCGACCACCTCCCCGGCGGCGATTTGGTTGGCCACGTGTTCGGGCAACAATCGAATGCGGTTCATTGGGACGCCGCCACCGGCTTAGCCGGAGGGGATGGGCAGTGAGAATTCAAAGAGAGCGCCGCCGCCCGGGGCGTTGCGGGCCTGAATCCTGCCTTGATGGTCCTGGACGATCTTTTTGCAGATGGAGAGGCCCAGGCCGGTGCCGCTGGCTTTGCCGTAGGTGGCAAAGGGCTGGAAGAGGCGGTCGATGATTTCCGGGGCGATGCCCTTGCCGGTGTCCTGCACCTGGGTGATGATGTCATCGCCCTTTTTGGTAAAGCTCAGTTTGACCGTGCCCCCCGAGGCCATGGCGTCGGCGGCGTTGCCGATCAAATTATGAAAGAGGCGCGAGAGGCGCTGGGGATCGAGGCGCAAGGAGACGGAGGGGGGCGGATTCACGTACTCAATGGAGACGGATTTGATGGCGACTTCGGGGCGGATTTCGTCGATGAGCTGCTCGACGTAGGTTTTGTAATCCAGCAAGGCCAAAATGACCTCAGTGCGGGAGCCCTGGGTGAAATCCAGCAATTCATTGACCATGGTGCTGATGCGCTCGACCTGCTTGCGAATCCGCACCGTTGAATTGTGGCGCGATTCCGCCGTGGCGGTCGGCATGGCGGCCATGTCGGCCGAGATGCCGATGATATTGAGGGGGTTTTTGAGGTCATGGACGATGGAACTGGCGAAGCGGCCGACCAGGGCCAGGCGTTCGGCTTCGAGCACTTCGCGGACGTATTGGCGGGTGAACTGACGCAAACGCCGGCTGACTTCGCGCACGAGGACGGCGGCCAACATGGGGGTGCGATCCAACAGCTCGTCCAGCTCGGCCCGGCCGATGAAATAGACGGTGGTGGGTTGCTCGGCCATGGCGCTGGCGGAGCGGGGTTGGTTGTCCAACACCGCCATCTCGCCAAAAAGTTCACCCGGCGGCACGCGGCTGAGCACTTTTGTTTCGCCTTGCGCCACCGTGGCCAGGATTTGCACCAGGCCGTCCTTGACGAAATAAACCCCGTCGCCGGCGTCCCCTTCCTTGAAGATGATTTGATTGGGGGCGAAGGCCAGTTCCCGGGTCACGGCGCGCAGCCGCTCCAGATCGGCCGGCTTGAGATCGCAAAAAAGCTTGTTGGATTCGAGCAGAACCATGAGGGGAGTATAGGGCGGGCGGGGAGGGGAGTAAAGCAAAACCGCGCGCCGGATTCGATTCCTGCGTCGCGGCAATAACTTTTCTTGCGTCGGGCGGCATTCTGTTTACACTGGCGGGGAATGGCCGAAGATGCGAGGCGGAGTCATGCCGCAGAAAGCGCTCATATCAGTCAGTTCCAGCAATGTTCTCTCCGTCATCATGGGGGGAGGGCAGGGCACGCGCCTGTTCCCCCTGACGCGGGACCGGAGCAAGCCGGCGGTGCCCCTGGCGGGCAAGTACCGGCTGGTGGACATCCCGATCTCGAACTGCATCAATTCGGGGCTGAAACGGATTTATTTGTTGACGCAATTCAATTCCGCCTCGCTGCACCGCCACATATCGCAGTCCTACAAGTTTGACCATTTCTCCGGCGGGTTCGTGGAGATCCTGGCGGCCGCGCCGACCTCATCCGACATGTCGTGGTATCAGGGCACGGCCGACGCGGTGCGGAAGAACCTGGTCCATTTCCTCAACCACGATTTCGATTATCTCTTGATCCTGAGCGGGGACGCGCTCTACCGCATGGATTTCCGCCGGATCATCGCCCAACACGCCGAAAGCGAGGCGGATATCACCATCGCCACCATCCCCGTCTCCCGCGCAGAGGCGCAAAACGTGGGCATCATGCAGATTGACGGGTCCCTGCGCATCAAGCGGTTCGCCGAAAAGCCCAAGGAAGCCGCCCTGCTGGATTCTCTGCGGCTGGACCCGGCGCTGTATGGCCCATTGGGCATCGAGAATCGCGGGGAGTGTTTCCTGGCCTCCATGGGCATCTATCTATTCAACCGCGATGTCCTGCTCAAATTGCTCGACAACACCCTGACGGATTTCGGCAAGCATATCATCCCGGCGGCGATAGAGACGCAAAACGTCCAGGCTTTCATCTTTCAGGGATATTGGCAGGACGTCGGGACGATCCGGGCCTACTTCGAGGCGAACCTGGATTTGGTGGCCGATTTGCCGCGGTTCAATTTCTTCGACATGAGCGCGCCCATATTCACGCGGCCGCGTTTTTTGCCGGCGTCCAAGATCAACGGGGCGGAGATCAACCACGCCGTCATCTCCGACGGCTGCATCATTAACCGCTGCAAAATCAACAACTCCATCGTCGGGGTGCGCAACACCATCAACGAAGGGTGCGACATCAACCGCACCATTCTGCTGGGGTGCGATTATTACGAATCGGACATCTCCATCCGCCAGCATGAAGGGCGGGGGGTGCCGCGCATCGGCGTGGGCCGCAACACGCAGATCACCAACGCCATCATCGACAAGAACGCGCGCATTGGGGACAACTGCCGCATATCGCCGGAAGGCAAGCCGGAGAAGATGGACCACGAGAATTATTACATCCGGGACGGCATTGTCATCATCCCCAAGAACGCGGCCATTCCCCATGGCACGGTGATTTAGGCGGCGGCGCAGCAGGCACCATGAATGATTCACTGCTCTGGAAATCGATCCGGAAGGCCTCCCGCCTGATTTTGATTGCCGGCCCGTGCGTCATTGAGAACGAACGCCTTTGCCTGCAAGTGGCCGCCTCCCTGCAAAAGACCTGCCGCGCTTTGGGCATCACTTACGTGTTCAAGGCCAGTTTCGACAAAGCCAACCGCTCGTCGGGCAAGTCCTTTCGGGGGCCGGGGCTGAAGGAGGGGCTGGCCATTCTGGGCGGGGTGCGGCGCCGCTTCGGGCTGCCGGTTTTGACCGACGTGCATACGGCGGAGCAGGCGGAAAGCGCCGCCGCGGTGGTGGACATTCTGCAAATCCCGGCTTTTCTGTGCCGCCAAACCGATTTGATCACCGCCGCCGTGCGCACGGGCAAAATCGTCAACCTGAAAAAGGGCCAATTCCTGTCCCCGCAGGAAATGGGGCAGGTGGTGGGCAAAGCCACCGCCGCGGGCGGACACCGGCTGTTGGTGACCGAGCGCGGCGCCAGCTTCGGCTACAACAATCTGGTGGCCGACATGCGTTCCATCGCGATCATGAAGGGATTCGGGTTCCCGGTCATTTTCGACGCGACGCATTCGGTGCAATTGCCGGGGGCGGGAGGGGATTGCTCCGGCGGCCAGCGGCAGTTTGCCGCGGTGCTGGCGCGAAGCGCGCTGGCGGCGGGGGCGGACGGCTTGTTCATCGAGACGCATCCCAACCCGGCCCGGGCCTTGAGCGACGGCCCCAACATGATTCCCCTGCGCCAGATGGCGCCCTTGCTGGCCGGCCTGGCCAAACTTCACGCCGCGGTCCGCGCCTTGCCAGTCATGCCATGAAAGCTGCTTTTGTGCTGATCCTGGCCGCCGGCTACTGTGTGACCGCGAGCGCGCAGGTCCCGCAGGGAACCCGGTTGCGCCAGCATCCGTCCTGGAGTTCGTATCGCGAAACCGCCCGGGGGAAATTGCTGGACTTTGTCATCACCGGCGGCAGCGCCTCCGATCTGGATGCGCGCAACATGCTGGTGAATGAATTCGAATTAAAGAGCTTCCGCAACGGCGATCCCCAGCAGGTCCAAATCATCGCCCAAGCACCGGAATGTGTGCTGGACGTGTCGCAAAACGTCGCCGCCTCCGACAAAGGCCCGCTGCAAGTCTTCACCCCGACGACCAACCTTTTCGTCCAGGGCGTGGGGTTTCTTTTCACCCAAACCAACCATTTCCTGATTGTCTCCAACCAGGTCGAAACGCGGGTGGCCAAATCCCTGCTGCGCTCCTCCATCCTGGCCGCCCCGCGGACCAACGGGGCGGAGGCGGGTCAGATGGTGAAAATCTTTGCCGAGCACGGCTGGTTCGATCTCGATTCCAACGTGGTCGAGTACGCCGGCAACGTCCACATGATTGATCCGCAACTGGACATGACATCCGATTTGCTGACCATTCACTTGACCACCAACGGCGCCGTGGAAAGCATTCTGGCCCGGCGCAATGTCGTCCTGACCACCCCCAACAATGGCCGCGCCACCGGCGCCGCCGGCTATTATGAGGTGACCAACGGCGCCGAAATCCTGCGGTTGACGACCGAGGCCGTGTGGCGCAACGGCGACGAGGAAGCCAAGGCGAATGAATTTACATATGACAGCAGTCTGCACCTTTTGACCGGCATCGGCCACGTCCGCGTGCAATGGCCCAACGCGGAAACCAATCCGCCGGCGGGCGCCGGCTCTCCGACCGGCCTGCTGGCGGGCGCGGGCGGTTTCCGCAAACTGTATGCCGATTTTGCGACCCTGCAATTTCCGCCCAGCAACGGCCCGGTGCAGCGCATGTTTGCCCGCGGCAATGTCATCATCGTCAACCAGGCCGACCAAAGCAGCGCGATGGCCGATGAAGCCTTGTACGAGAAAGCGACCGACCGCGTTGACCTGACCGGCGAGCCGGTTTGGTGGAACGATAACATGGAAGTCAAAGCGCGGCGGCTCTCGGCGGAGTTGGGCGGCAAGACGTACCACGCCTACACGAGCGCCCGGTTCAAAATGCGCACGGGCGGCGCCACCAACCAATCCCTCACTTCGCCCGGCCACTCCACGAATCAATGGCTGTTCATCTCGTCGGACGACATGGAGTATCAAACCAACCAGGCCCGGTTCTCCGGCAACGTCAATGCCCGGCTGGTGGAGAATGGCCGGTTGCGGGACACATTGAACTGCCTGCTGCTGACGCTGGCGCTGACCAACAACCAGGTGGAAAGCGCGTTCGCCTCCGGCAACGTCCGTGGCGAGACGGCCCCCGACGCCGCCGGGCTTATCAAGACCATCGCTTGCGAGCGCCTCAACGCCTATCGCTCCGTCCAAACCGGTTTGATGAAAACCATCGACGCCTACACCAATGTCGTCATCGAAGACAAGGGGACCGGCCCGGGGGCGGCTTACAACAAGCTGACGGCCGAGACGGTGACAGCGCGTTTTTCGCCGGTGACAAACCAGATCGAGCAGGCCGTGGCCGAGCCGGACGTTATAATTGACCAGGTCAAGGGCGGCCACAAGATACATGCCACGGGGCGGCTGGCGGTCTATACGGCCGGCGCCAACGACCAGCTCGCCTTGAGCGGAAAGCCGGTGGCGCGGAGGGACGACTATTTGATAACGGGTTCCGACCCCTTGATCTGGCTGCCGAAATCGAACTCGTTCCAGGCCTCCGGCCTGTATGAAATGAATCCCATCAACGGGGCCGCCGGGCCAAAATAGACCCAGGACATGGAACCGCTTGAAACAACCGCCGAGTCCGCCGCGCCTGCCGCGCCGGGGAGCCTGCTTTCCACGGAAAAACTGGTCAAGGCCTACCGGCAGCGGCGCGTGGTCAACGGCGTTTCCATCGAGGTCAATCCGGGCGAGATAGTGGGTTTGCTCGGCCCCAATGGCGCGGGCAAGACGACCACATTCAACATGGTGGTGGGCATCATCAAACCGGACGAAGGCCGGGTGCGGTTCCAGGAGCGGGACATTACCGGGATGCCGATGCACCAGCGGGCGCGCCTGGGGATCGGTTATTTGACACAGGAGCCGTCGGTCTTCCGCAAGCTGACGGTGGCGGAGAACATCCTGGCGATTTTGGAGACGTGCCCCATGAGCGCGGCGGAACGCGCCTTGCGGCTCAAATCCCTGCTCGACGAACTGGACCTGGCGCGCCTGGCCACCAGCAAGGCCTACCTGCTCAGCGGCGGGGAAAAGAGGCGATTGGAAGTCACCCGCGCGCTGGTCACCAGTCCGAAATTGCTGCTTTTGGACGAGCCGTTCAGCGGCATTGATCCCATCGCCGTCTATGAGGTGCAAAAGATCCTGCGGCGGCTCAGGGAGCGCGGCTTGGGGATCTTGGTCACCGACCACAATGTGCGCGAGATGTTGAAGCTGGTGGACCGGGCCTACCTGATCCATCATGGCGATGTGATCTACAAGGGACTGGGCGAGGAAATGGTCAATGATCCGAAGGCCCGGGAAATTTATTTGGGGCCGGAGTTCAATCTTTAGCCTATTGGCTTGCTTCAATTTGACTTGATTAGGCGATTGGTTTGAGTCGGGCTGCGCGGGATATGGCCCGATACCGCGCAAGTTACAGGGCTTGGGGAAACGGAGAGTTGGGTTCGTTTGGCAGTATTCGCTGCATGGCGGGAAACTGGATTGGTTTGACGCGAATGTATTAGCAAGCCTTTCATTCGCAACGAGTTGCATTGGTTGGAGCGTTCGCCGGGCCGAAATGAAATCACTTTGACTCGCTGCGACTGGGTGCGACCTGGTGCGATATGGCAGGATCGGGGTTTGACGGGCGCTTTGACTCTTTCCCGCGGCAACCGGAGATAAACGCAAAGGCGCGAAGGCGCAGCGCGGCACAGCCGCAACCAACGCGCTGCGTCTGAATTGAAAATTTGTCATTGAGAATTTGTTGTTTGTCATTCGGAAAGACGGTTCGGAAGATTTTGCCAGGAATGCGCAATTGTCAGGAATAGCACTGCGAAGGCGCAAGGGTTGGACCGCGGATTTCACTGATGGCACGGATGCGCCGTCGCGCCGTTGGACGGCACCACGGCAGACAGGGCAGGCGGGGCTTGAAACCTCCGGCACGGGGTGGGCCGTTCCCATCAACCGGACAGTTCCATGCCATATATTCATTAAAGCAAATATATCTCTACACTAATATCTCGTCAATAGATTTTTAAAAAAGTTTTCCAGGGAGGGTGGGTCCTCCGGCGCGGATTTTGTAAATGGTTGCCGTGAAATGGTTTATGGCACGTTTGGCTTTATATCTCGCGCCGAGGCGCTGAGCGCGCAGAGCAAAACTGGCTGCCAGCGATCCGAGCAACGCCGCGTGGCAGCGCGATTTGTGTGTTTCGCACGCGAAGCCCGGCAAATTGGCGGAGCGCGAGGGAAACAAGGTTTAGGGCTCTTTGCTTAGGACTGGCAGGGAAGATTGGGATTGAGATTTAGTCTCCCGCCTTGGTCTTGGGCAAAGTTTCGCGCGGACGCGCAGTTGTGTGAGCGCGCCGAACGGACTCCTTGCTGCCGGATCCGTACGGGGTTTGGTTCTCCGCCAATGCCAAGCCAAGCTGGGCTTCGGTCTCGAATATCCCGACCCCTCCGTTCAACTCGACCTCGATCTCCTGACCCTGGAAGCCGGGGTAAAGGGCCGCCAGCCGTGGGATGGCCTTTTGCGCCATGGCGAAATACTCAGCGTCGAGTTCGATCCCAACTGCATCGTAACCGACGGCATCAGCCGCAGCGACCGTGGAGCCGGCACCCAGGAAGGGGTCAAGAATTGTGCCTTGACCGAGCGGCAAGAGCGAACGCACCAGGATGCGCATGAAATGCTGCGGCTTAAGGCATGGGTGGCTGGCAATGGCCTCTTCCCGCTTCGGAGTGCGTCCGCTGGGAATGGCATCGGGCAATGGTTTCCCGACTGAAAGACGACGGAGCGCGCCAGTTTTCCATTTTCTCAGGTTTTCGGCCACCGTCGGTTCGGCAAGGGGTTTGCGGAACAGCATCCACGGTTCGTAGGCCCCTTTGGGGCTGACACAGACTTCCGGGAATTCGGTCTCGGCATTTTTCGGACGGTCGCCGCCGCGGAAGCCGTAGTAAAGCCGCACAATGGCGGGCCGCACTTCGAAGCCCGCGGACGCCATCGCGCTCTGAACAAGATGTTGGAGAACGGGGTGGCCCGCCACGCAGGCGTGAGCGCCGGGGACCAGCGTCGGCAGGAGAAGTTTTCCCCAGGCGCGGAAGTAATCTCGAAGCTGCTCCTTTTGCTCCTCTGTCAAGACCGTGAAGCGGGGCAGGGGATCACGCTGGCTGCCGCCGACCTTGGGCGGCAGACGCCAGACGCCGCCGCGGCCGATTCTAAGCTTGGTCAATTCCCTTTCCGTGAATTCGAGGATGCCGTAGGGCGGATCCGTGCAAACGGCGTGAATGGAGTGGGCGGGCTGCTGTTTGAGCCATTGGAAACAATCCGCATGTTCGATTCGATGCATTTTGCGCTTTATCCGAATTTCAACTATAGGCGAAAGACAATCAAGCCTGAAGTTGGTATGAACCATTGTTCAAATGGAAGCCAAAGCCGCCATCGGGCGCGTCGTCCGCCAACTTCGTGAAGAGCAAGGCCTGACGCAAGAACAGCTCGCGGGCCGAGTCCATTTCACGTACCAGTACCTCTCCGGCTTGGAAAACGGAAGGGAGAACTTTTCCATAGGGGTGTTGGAATCCATCGCGGCGGCCTTGAAGTGCCCTGTGCCCCGGTTGGTGGGGTTGGCCTTTGCCTTGCCTGGCGAGGCGGCGCCGGCCAGAGTCGATCCAGCCTTTTTTCGGCGGGGGGTGCCACTGCCGCCGGGAATGACGATCCAACACCTGGAGGGCGCCATGAATGCCACACAGAGCCTCATCGCCGCCATCAACATGAATCTCGTCCTCAGCGGGGCCAAACCTCTGGTGGAATACATTCAGGGCAACAATTTCAGCGGACTCGTCTCGAATGTTTTGTGCAACGCTCTGCACGATCACTCACCCTACAAACGCAATTCCGGTCAAGCTTATCCCGATCTCATCAATCCCAAATTTGTCGAGCATGGCAGGCCCGTGGGACTTGAAGTGAAATCGACCATCCAAATCGGCAAGGGCGGGGAAAGCCACAATGGCCACTCCGGCTGGCATCTGGTCGCTTGTTATCAGATCCAGCCTAAGACCGGAGACATTCGCTTCATTCACCTGATGTTCGGCGTCCTAAACGGCCAGGGCCACGTTGAGCCCGACTGGGTGTACGTCGGGAGCAAAGTGAATGAAACCACAGGAAGCCGCCGCACGGAGACCTACAACACGAACCTCATTGGCACAACCAAGCTGCGCGATGGCTCGGCCTATCTTAATCCCGACGCGATTCATTACAAGAGGTGGCGCCAGAAACGGCGGTCCGATGCTCCGCCTCCGGCCTACTCAATTTTCAAAAGCTGAGGCAGAGCGCAGCCTTCAGTTGCAGCCGGCAGGGAAGATTGGGGTTGAGATTAGGAGCAGGATTAGGATTAGGATTAGGATTAGGAGAAGACGGCGCTGCCGGCTGTCTTCTCCTTGACTGGGGGCGCGATCTGCGGCATGTGTACTCTTCCAATGCCGGACGAACAGCCCAGTCCAAATCCTCGCCTGCCCGAAGATGAAGGGTCGGGCTATCTGGCCACCGGTTTTCTGGTGGGAGGCGGCCGGTTCAGCCTCTTGCGCGAACTGGGGCGGGGCGGCATGGGGCTGGTCTGGCTGGCTCACGACGAGCGACTGACGGCGCCCGTGGCCCTGAAATTTCTGCCTGAGGAGGTGCGCTCCAATCCCGCGGCGCTGAGCGATCTGCGCCAGGAAACCCATAAAAGCCGCATGTTGAGCCACCCCAACATCATCCGCATATATGACCTCTACGAGGCCCCGGGGGAACCGGCTTTTATTTCGATGGAATACGTGGACGGCCCCAGTTTGTGGGCCATGCTGGCGCGCCAGCCCAAGGGGTTCTTCTACTGGGATTACCTCCTGCCGATCGTCAAGCAGTTGTGCGAGGCGCTGGATTATGCGCACAGCGAAGGCGTGATTCATCGCGACCTCAAGCCCGCCAACATGCTGCTCGACGAACGGCAACGGCTGCGCCTGGCCGATTTCGGGGTGGCTGCCTGGGCCTTTTCCTCGCCCGCTTATGAGGCGTCGCGCAATCGCGCCACCGGCACGCCCGCCTACATGAGCCCCCAACAACTCAACGGCAACGCGGCGTGCGTGACCGACGATATTTACGCGCTGGGCGCGACGCTCTACGAATTGTTGAGCGGCCGGCCGCCGTTTTACCAGAACGACATTGCTTACCAGGCCCGCACGGTGCTGGCGACGCCGCTGTCCGAGCGGCTGGCCGATCTGGAGGTGGAAAACGATGTTCCGCCCGCCGTCGCCGCCATGATCATGGCTTGCCTGTCAAAGAACCCCGATAAACGTCCGCAAAGCGCCCGCGCCGTGGCGGACTGGATTGGGTTGACGGATATGCCGGCATCGCCAATGACCAGCCTGGCCCCCGGCGCCTCCACGCCGCCCGCGTCAGCCGCGCCCGCCAGCAAACCAAGGAGAACCACCGTCGTGCCGGTGCCGCCCGCCAAGGTCATTTCGCCGGGGCGCACCGCCAGAATTAATTTGCCCGCGCCTGCGCCTGCGCCTGAAAAGGAAGCGCCGCCGGCCGTGGAGAATGCAACCCGCCGGCGCCTCGTCATGCTCGGCGGATCCGCCGGCCTGGCGTTGGTGGCGTGGCTGGCTTGGAGTTTTTTGATTCCGAAGATGCCGGATTTTCCGGCCCCCCTTGCCCCGCCCAACACCAACGTCGTCGAATCGGCCGGCGTTCCTGGCGCCAACCCAGCCCCGGCGCCAGCCACTGCCCCATCTCCAGCGCCACCCCAAATACCACTTCCGGCCAGCAACTCCGCCATCATCGAGTTGGGCGGTGTGAATCGCGAAGGCGGATTGCGGGAGGTGACCGGTGTGGAGGATGTGCCGACCCTGCCCGCCAGCATCGGGGGCAAGGAATGCCGCCGCCTGCAAGGCCGGCCGCGCGCCCGCTGCTATTTCCAGATCCTGCCGGGCTACAAACATCCGGCCCCGATGAACGCCCGGATCGAGGTCGAGTTCTACGCCGCCGCGGCGGGGGCGCTGCAACTGCAGTTCGACGGCTATGCCGGCCAATTGCCGGAATACACCGGTGGCGGGAGGACAAACTTCCAGGGCGACGCGGCTTGGAGGACCGCCCACTTCAAGATCAGCAAGGCGCTCTTCAACAACCGCGAACGGGGCGGGGCGGATTTCCGCCTGACCACGACGTCCCTCGAATTTTATATCCGGAGCGTGACGGTGTACTTCGAATAGCCAGGCGGTGGGGTGCATTTCACCTTTATGGGAAGGTTCTGTCGCTGACGTGATTTTTTAAGATTTCAAACTTTTCGATTGAGAATTGCTCATTGAAAATCTGCCATTGGTCATCGGAAGACGTTTGTCCTATTCGTCGTCTGGCCTTGGTTTTCTGGCGGCTTTGGCAGTCGCAATGGACTTTCCCAGGATGCGGCAAAGTTGGTCGCATTCATCCACCAAAACGGCCACCCGCCTGGCCGGAAGCAACCCGGCGAGAATGATGAATTTCAGCCAACCGCGCGTTTCGACCAATTCCTTCAGGGCGACGTTGACCTTGTGAACGAAATCCGCGCGGCTCTCGCCGGAACGGGCTTCGTCGTAATTTGGGGCCGCTGCAATCCCGCTGCGGACGATCTGGCCGGCGACATGTCGGCCGACACGGGTATCCGGCAGCGCGTCCACCACTTTGGCAACGCGGGCGGCAAACTGCCACAATCGATCGGAGAGTTCCTGCGGCGTCATGCCGGCACTGTTTACATGACAGATGACAGATTCTCAATGGCCAATTTTCGATCGTTTCAATCGCTGGAACCTTTCCCGAGGCAGAGAAGCGCCAGAAAAAGTGAAATGCACCCCAGGCGGTGGAGACAGGGGAAGCCTTGGATTTTTGGCGGATATTTTACGGTCCAGGCGAGCTTGGGGCCAGAACGTTTCAAGAAATTGTGTAGCCGTAGCCTGGCTCGTCGGCGAGACGCCGACGAGAGCGACCGAGACGGTCGCGCTCCCCGAGACAGAACAACATGCGGCTACATTTTTATTTGAATTGCTCCAGGGCGGCCAGGATCTGTTCGGCGGCGGCGCGGGGGTTCCTGGCCGCGCAAATGGGCCGGCCAATGACCAGCCAATCGGCTCCCGCCGCCAGTGCCTGGCCCGCGGTCCAGGCGCGCTTCTGATCGTCGGGCGGGGCGCCGCCCTGGCGGATGCCGGGAGCGACCAACTGGATGTGGCGGGGAAGGGTTCTTCGCAAGACGGCAATTTCCAGGGGCGAACAGACCAGGCCACGCAGGCCGGCTTGAACGGCGAGGGCCGCCAAACGTTCGACTTGACGGCCCGGGTCCGCCTGAAAGCCCACTTCGCCCAACTCCCTGGCGTCCAGGCTGGTGAGCACGGTCACGGCCAGCACCAAAGGGGCGGCGCGGCCCAGCGAGCGGGCGGTGTCCCGGGCGGATTCCCCGGCCGCTTTGAGCATGGCCGTCCCGCCGCTGGCATGAACGCTCAGCATCTGCACGTCAAGCCGCGCGGCGGCGGCCACGGCCCGGGCCACGGTGTTCGGGATGTCGTGGAACTTCAGATCCAGGAAAACGGCCGCGCCGGTTTCGCGGATTTTTTTGACCACGCCGGGTCCGGCGGCGGTGAATAATTCGCTGCCGATCTTGAAGCCGCCGACGACAGGGGCCAGCTCCCGGGCCAAAGCGCATGCCGCGTCCGCGGACGGAACATCCAAGGCGGCGAGGATGGGGTTACGCATGGCGGGAAAAGAACCGGCGCTCCGGCAGGGCCGGGAGGCGCGCGGGCTACGAATACTTTTTGGAAAACTTTTTGGGCGACGGGGGTTCGGGGGCCGGCGGCGGCTTTTCACCGGGCAGGGCCGATTCGGTGACAGGGCTCTCCTGTTCATCGGTGGCGGGCGCGCCCGGCGGCTGCTCCGCCGGGCCAGGGGCCGGCGCGGCTTGGGGATGATTGACCGCCTCGACGAAAGCCAGGCGCAGGCTGGTCAGGCTTTGTTTGAGAATGGCCTCCTCGTGTTTGTCGAGGTTGCCTTTGGTCTTGACTTCGAGCATTTCCAGTTGATCGATGAAGTACTGGGCGTGTTCGAGGTCCAGGGTCTTCTGGCCGGTTTGCGGGTGGGGCATCTGTCCCAGAAAAATCAGGGCCATGTTGGTGTGTTGCAGGACCAGATGGGCAAAGAGGGCCGAGATCGTTTGCGCGCGGTCGGCGCCCGCGCCGGGGTCCGCTGCGGAATCGGGATTATTCATGGTGACTTAGTTTTGCGATGCCGGCTGATTTCCGCCATCAAAAAATGAATCAAATGCTTCAAACGCGCTTCGATTTCGAGGGTCTCCAGGATGGTCTGGCGCTCGTCCGGCCCGGCCAGCAGCGTGCCTGAAACCAGGTCGGCCACGTGGTCGGGATCACTCAGTTTGTCCAGGCAGGTAATAATCTCCTTGACGGAACGCCCCTTGGACGCCTTGCCTTCGGCCAGCAAGCCCTGGCGGATGCGCTCGGTCACCAAATCGCGCACCTTGGCCATCAAGGCATCGATGGCCACGCTGTCGCGCGCCGGCGTCTGCAGCACCCGGATTTGGCTGACGCGAAAGGGCCTTTGGCGGACCGTGCGGGTCAGCTCCACCCGGCTGATACCTTGCACAATGAGATGGGAGGTGCCATCGGGGTTATCCACGCAAACGCGGATCAAGCCCAGGCCGGCCACGGCGCAGGGGCATTCGCGGGAGAAACCGCGCCGCTGCAGGGCCACGACGAACATGCGGTGGGAATGAAGGGAATCCAGCAGCATCCGCCGGTAACGCTGTTCAAAAATGTAGAGAGGCAGCAGGGCGGTGGGCAACAGGGTTTGACTGGGCAGCGTCATGACCGCGGCCTCATGCGGAATATCCATGGAGATTAGTGTAAGCTCTGGCGTCAGTTAATCAAGGCGGGCCTGGGGCAACCGGCCGAGATGGAGGCTTGCCAAAGCGCGGCTGGCGGGCGCATCCTCATTTTATGAAAGACAACAAGGCTCCTGTGATCATATTGCTCATTGTCGCCGTCGCGCTCGCGGTGGCGCTCATCGTCGTCAACAACAAGGCGAAGGAAGAAAAGGACCAGGCCGAAGGCAGCATCAAAACGCTTTCCAACAACTGGACCAGCGTGCGCGCCAGCCTGGATGAACAGCAATCGGTCAACCACGCGTTGGAAAACAACCTCGCCACCACCAAGGCCGAGTATTCCAACAAGCTGGCCGCCAGGGACGTCCAACTGGCCGGCGTCCAAGCGGACCTGGCCAAAGCCCAGGCCGAGGGCAAGGCCCAGGCGGAAGCCGCCGCCGCCCAGATGGCGCAACGGGACAAAAAGATCGCCGACTTGGAGAACCAGAACCAGACCCTGGACAAGGAGTCCGCCGATTTGCGCAGTTCCATCTCCAAGCTTGAAACCCAGATTGATTTGACGAAGAAGAAGCTGGACGCCTCGGAAGGCGACAAGGCCCAGCTCGTCAAGGAGTTGAAGGAATTGCAGGCGAAAAAGGACGAGCTGGAAAAGAAATTCAATGATCTGGCAGCCCTCAAAGAGCAGGTCCACTATCTCAAGGAACAACTGTCCATCGCGCGGCGGCTGGACTGGATTCGCCGGGGCATTTACGAGACTTTGAACGAACGAGGCGGCCAGCGGCTTATCCATCCGCCCCCGCCCGCGCCGCCGCCCACCAATGCCTCCCTCAAAGTGGAGCTAAGACAAAGTGGCGGCGTCAAAATCCAGGCGCCGGCGCCGACCAACAGCAATTAGCAACGCAATGATTTGAACTTTGTTGCCGGGCCAAGGTGGGATTCGCAGGGCCGCGTCCTGCGCGTGTTCCCCGATCCGTCTGCCGCGACTTTATGCCCACTTACGAATACATCTGTTCCAAATGCCATCACCGATTTGAGACGGTGCAATCGATCAAAGCCAGGGCGCTGAAGGTCTGTCCCAAGGAGTTGTGTCCCCAAAAACCTTGGGGAAAGGGAGAGGTCAAACGGGTCATCGGCGCGGGGGGCGGTTTGATCTTCAAAGGGAGCGGATTCTATACGACGGATTACCGGAGCGAAAACTACAAGGCAGCCGCCAAGAAGGACGCCGGCCCCTCGTCCGAAGGCGCAAAAAAGGAAAGCAAAACTCCGGCCCCGGGCGCTTCAAGCGCAAGCGCCACTCCCGCCTCCACTCCGCCCACGACGCCGGCCCCGCCCAAAAAGGATTGAGCCGGGCCGCGGCGCACCGCCCTCTTATTTGATGCTCAAGGCGACAGTTATTTGCTGGATCGCCTCGGATACGTGCTGCTGCGGTTTGCCGGTCAAGCCGGGCAGCGCCTGTTGCAGGAGAGCTTGCGCGTTGCGCAGTTGGGCGTCCGACGTTGCCTGCGCCTCGCCGCCTTTGCCTTTGCCTTTGAGCGGCGCTCCCAATTCGCGCGTGGCCGCTCTGATGCAATGCATGGCGCGGGCGCGATGCCCCTTGTAATCATGATCGGCGTTGGAGAGCAGGGCATAAGCCTGGTCGAGCAGGCTAATCGCGGCTCCATTAGCAACCAAGCCTCCCACGGCGGCTTTAGGCTTGCCAGGGGGGACGGGGGTGTTCGGCTGGGTAGTGTTGCCGGCGCCTTGGAGGCTGATGGCACCGGCCAGGGCCAGGGCAAGCGCGGCCCCGGCCAAGGCTCGGATCAAAAACAAGGGCTTCATATGGCTAGCAGCCAGCCTACTTCACCTCCAGGGCCTTGTCAATTTCCTTAATGGCGCGCTGGATGTGCGGTTGTTCCGCCCCCTTGCCCTCAACGACCAAATCCTGCAGCAGACGCTTCGCTTCGCGAAGCCGCCGGTCCGATAACCATTGGGTTTCCCCGGGGTGGACTTTCTCATGGAATTCGACTCCCAGGATTTTGGCTGCCTTCTTGATCGCAATTACGGCTTCCGCGCGATGCCCCTTATAATCTACATCCGCGTGTTGCAGGAGATGGCAGGCGTGTTCCAGCTTGTCGATTTTGGCTTGTTCCCAGGCAGGCGTGGCGGCCGCCGCACGGCTGCCGCCCATGCCGCACAAGAAAAACGCCAAAACGGTCCCCAGGGAGATTCGAACCAATAAAGATTGTAATTTCATGGATTAACTTCCTTTCTTCGTTGTGTATGTACAACGCGCGAATGGTAACATCCCCGGCCATGAAGTCAATGCGAGCCTGGGCGCCCTCAGTAGGTCAATTGCACCCCCAAATAACTCATAAACACCGGCCTGCTGGGTTCCGGCCCGGTGATGGACCGCCCCGCCGACCCAATCAGGGCAACGTGCCCGGTCAGAGCCCGCCGAAACCCGAGGTTGAAGGCCAGTCCGCTTTCCTGAAAATCCACGCCGTATCCGCCGTACAATTCGCCCATCAGCGAAAATTTCTCGCTGCATTCATATTCCGCCGCTATGCCGTACAACACTTCCGGCTCCCGCGAGGAGTTGAGCATGTAACCGCCCTCGGCATAGACGGTCAGCTTCTCGAACTTGTGCTCCACCTCGATGGGCAGCAACAGATTGTCGCCGTTGTCGGCCTGGAGCCGCCGCACGGCGGAATCGGAGAAAAGGAATTCGAGCTGCGGGTAGGTGGAGATTTCCAGCCACGAGCCGTTGGTCTGATCCAGAAACCGCCACTTGACGCCCAAGAGCGAATTGTCCATGCCGCCGAGCGCGCCGCCCTGCGGCGGCAGCACCACCTCCACCGGCGCCTGGTATTTCAACTGGATGTGGTCGCCCACGCCATAATTGATGTCGAACAACGGTGTTCCCAACTGCCAGGAGTGCGCTTCATCCAGCGAGGTCATGGCGATGTTGATTTCCCAATGGTTCGGCCCCGGCGTATCCGGGTCATCCGTCAGCAACGGCGGGCCGCCCGGCGCGTTGAGCGCCCACAGCAGGCAAATGAAGCCGATGCCGTGGAATAACCTGGGGTTGTGACGTGGATGCACGCGCCCGATGACAAGGCAAGCCGCCCCTGATGTCAAACCGGAAATCCCCGCGCCCCTTCATCTTCGTGCTTGCGCCGCCGCGGCGATTGCGCTCAGATTGCCTCCCAATATGAAACGCCACATGGTCCGCATCCCGGCTCTGGTCATCCTCCCGATCATTTCTTTGGCACTGTTGCTCTTCATGGGCCGCGCCCCGGGGGCCGACTCGAACGCGCCCTCCAAGCCGCCGGCGTCTGCGCCGGCGCCGCCGCCGCTCCAAGTGGCCGACGGCCTGATGCTGGCCATCCCCAAGGCCGGCTTGGGCAAGGATTATCAATTCGCCGCCTCGGTCATTCCCCAGGAATGGGCCGCGACCAGCACCGCACTGGCGGGCAAGATCGTCCGCTTCGAGTTGTTCCCCGACGCGGTGGATATGTATGAATCGACGGCCGGCCTGCTGGTGACGGAGGATTTGCCGGCGCGGCGGCTGCTGGCCACCTTCCCCATCGTGCGGCAGGACGACCAAACGGTGGTGGTGGATTTCAACAAGGGCATGCGGCGGGTCTTCACCCAGGTCTGGGTCAGCGAGGGCGAGCTGGATCTCTACGGCCGCGACGAGGTGCTGGAAGTGCCCGACAGCCGTGTATTTGACGTGCGCCAGGACAACGACCGGCTGATCATCCGCCAGAGCGTGCAGGCGCGGAACCGTCAATGGAATGAAAATCTCGAATCCCGCTATGAGATGCGCTATTTCCTCTCGCCTTACAAACCGTCGGCCTTTACGGGCAAGGAGGAAGAGAGCCCCTTTTACCGCTATGTGCGCTACTTTGAAACGGAGGGGCAGATCGAGCCTGTCACCGGCCGCGTCTCCTCGCGCATGGCCCGCTTCGATATACGCCAGCCCCTCCTGTTCTATTATTCCGCCAACACGCCGAGCAACTACGTTCAGGCGGTCAAGGACGGCATCCTTTATTGGAATTTCGCCATGGGCAAGGAAATCGTCCAGGTCAAGAAGGCGCCGGAGGGCGTCACGGCCCCGGATGCCGGGTATAACATCATTCAATGGGTGCCGTGGGACAACGCCGGCTTCGCCTACGCGGACGACCTGATGGATCCGCTGACCGGCCAGTCCCAGCACGGCCAGGCCTACATCACCAGCGCCTGGGCGTTTCAGACCCGCGCCCAGGCCCGCGCCTTCTTGCGCGCCATGGAGGAAATGGCCGAACCGAAGAAGGACAGCACGAAGGCCGTCCCGGCCTTGCACCGGGCCTTGCCGTTCCTTAGTTCCGGGCCCACGTGCGACATCGACCCGGTTGAATTTGCGCGGGCCATGGCCACCGGCCTCAAGGCAGTGCTGGCCAGCGACGAGTTGACCGACGCCGCCGTGCTGCGGATTTCGCAGGACGCCGTCCGCGAAGTGGTGGCGCACGAAGTAGGCCATGTGCTGGGCCTGCGCCACAATTTCGCCGGCAGCCTGGCGGCCAACCTTCCCCAAAAGGCGCTGGATGAATGGTTCCGCGATTACGTCGCCGGCAAATCCCTGGACACCTGCACCAACAAAATCACGTCCGGTTCCGTCATGGATTACAACAATTTCAAATCCTCCGCCTTCATCGGCTGGCGCATGCGCACCGTCAAGGAGGCGCTGCCGCACGACCGCGCCGCCATCGCCTTTGGCTACTTTGACAGCACCGAGGCGCGCGACAAGAAGCTGCTTTTCGGCACCGACCAGGACATACGACGCTTCGGCGACGTCCGCCCGTATGATTACGGCGAAGACCCGGTGGTGGGGGCCTACAACGAGATCGCCCAGCTCATCGATTTGCTGCCCAACAGCATCATTGAAACGTTCATCCACGCCCGCGCCCCGCGCAATCCGCACGACCGGATACCTCTGGAGCAGGTGAATTTGAGTTACGCCCGCTACGCCCGGCAACTGGCCAGCGGCTTTGAGGACATTCTCATCTGGTTCAAGGCCGACACGCGCTCCCTGCTTGTCGAGAATAAATTCGACTTCATCGGCGATTTGAACCGCAAGGAACGGCTCCAGGCCCACTGGGAATACCTGACCAACCAGGTTGATCGCCTGGGCGGCATGGACCGCGCCGCCTTTTCCTTCCTGCCCGTCGATTTGAAGCTCGACCTCAAGTCCACCAACGACCTGACCAACGCGTTCATCGTCGAGCGCCTCAGCGCCAGCAATCTCACCGCCAAAATCCAGAAGCTTCTCACCAACGCCAACTACGCCACGTTCGTCGGCCTGGACGACAAGAAATACAGTTTCACCAAGGAGGAGCGGGAGCTGATCGTCAAACGCAGCCAGAAGTGTTTCGAGGAATTGGAGAAGGAGGTCATCCGCCAGGTCTGCCAGCGCCTGACCAACGCCGGCCGCGACCTGGATTTTGAAGCCAACGGCCACGTCAGCGACGACGATGCCCTGGCCAAGCTGGACCAGCGCATCATCGACCTGGCCAAACTGGTCATCACGACCCAGGACGAAACCAACCGGATCGAAGGCAGGGAAGACAAGCAAACCGTCTCGGTGCCCCACTTCAAATACGATCAGGGCACGCGCCTGGAAGCCGCGCGCATGTTAGGCGCGAGCCCCGGCTCCTACAAAGGCTGGGCGGATGCAGCCAAATCCGACATCAACGAGGCCCTGAAGAAGGAGGTCGATTCCGCCCTGGGCCTGGACCATTACAAGGATTTCAAGCCGTCGGCGTTGTCCCGCCCGTTGGAAGAGTGGTACCAGGAGCAGCAGGAAATCCTGGCCCTGCTGCCCGCCGCGCCCAAATAGGAAACGCGCTGTTGTAGAACTTTCGCCGCCATGCGCCGCCTTGCCGCCAGTTTCCTCCTGCTCGGTTTCCTGCTCCCCGCCGCCGCGGTCCTGGGGGCCGGCGGGAAGGTGTGCAAGGTCCTCCCGCAGTTCCTCGATAACAAAGGCCGCAACTCGCTCTCGCCGAGCTTGTATGAGCGGGACGCCTATCAACACTATCTTCGCGCGCGCCCGGGATTGCGCCGGAGCCTCCGCCTGCAGGTGCTTTACAAAGCCAGGGACCTCAATTGGGAACAGGCCCGGCTGCGCGCCGAACTGCGCGGCCTGCGCACCAATTCCCTGGAGACCGTCAGCCTGGAGCAGCCTGTCAAGAAGAGCGGCTGGTTCGGCAACTGGGCTCATTTCGACATCACCGGCGATGCTTATGAAAAGTTCGGCGAATTGGCGGCCTGGCGCGTCACGCTTTGGGAGGGCGACCGGCAATTGTCGGAACAGGAATCCTTCCTGTGGTCGGGCGTGCCGTCTTCTTCCCCGCCGGGCAGCCAGGCCCCGACGGCCGTCACCCGGTAATTTGATTGTGCTGCGGCCTCCGGGTCTGTAGGTTGAGGCAAATGCAGGCAATTGAGCAGGACAAGGCCGAATCCTCCGGCCCTTTGGGCCACGAACTCCGGTGGTGTTGGGAGAAACTGCCGGACAGAACGGTATTCCTGGGGCTGATGGCGGCGTGGTGTTTGCTGTTCCAATTCTTTGGCTGGACTTCGGCCGTGGCGGGACATGGGGATTCGTTGTTCCGTTGGATGTGGGACAAGTGGAGCGACCCCTCCAACGACGCCAGTCACGGCAAGCTCATCCCGTGGGTGGTGTTGGGGCTGCTGTGGCTGCGGCGGCGGCGCCTGGTCGAATCCATCAGCGGGGTTTGGTGGCCGGCGTTGACGGGCCTGGCGCTGGCCTTGGCCTTGCATGTCCTGGGGTTTGTCGTGCAGCAGCCGCGCGTGTCGATGGTGGCTTTGTTTGCCGGCGCCTGGATGCTGACGGGATTGGTCTGGGGGCGCAAGATGTTGGGGGCCAGTTTCTTCCCGTTCTTCATTTTCGCCTTTTGTATGCCGATGGGGGGGACATTTGCCCAGGGGTTGACCCTTCCCATGCGGCACTTTGCGCGGGACGGCGCGGCTTTCATACTCCGAGATGTACTGCAAGTCCACGTCCAGCTCATTGGCAGCACAAAACTGGCGGGGGATTATGGAAGCTTCGATGTGGCTGCTGAATGCAGCGGCATCCGCAGTTTCGTCGCCCTGCTGGCCATCACCACGATTTTTTCGGTGTTGACCATGAAAGGGTTCTGGCGAAGGGCGGTCATGATCGTTTCCACCCTACCCCTGGCCCTGATTTGCAACATCATCCGCGTCACCACCATTCTGTTCGCGGCAAACGCCTTCAAGTCCGCCGCGGCCGGCAAGGCGGTGGACAATTATTTTGGCTACGTCACATACGGGATGGCCATCGCAGGGATGCTGCTGCTGGCCCGATGGCTCAAGGAAAAACCGCCGGTCCTGCCGCCATGAGAGCTTCCAAGTGGGTTGTATTTGCCGTGGCGCTGGGGATGATCGCCGCCACGGCCGGAGGGTTGAAAGAGTTCCGCGGCCGACACCTTCTCGGCCCGCCCGGCGTGAAGGTGGGCTCCGTGCCCATCTATGATGAGTACACCAACCTGGTCGCCAGCCAAGGCGTGGTGCTGCCCACAGTTGTGATGGGCATCCCCTCGCACCCCATGGCCATCCGCACCGATGAACTCAACGCACTGCCCAGGGACACGACTTTCGGGCGCCGCTACTACCTGTCGGCGGAGGGCGACTTTGGCGTGCAAGTGAGCGTGGTGCTGATGGGGACGGACCATACCAGCATTCACCAGCCGCAGTACTGCCTTTACGCGCAGGACTGGAACATCACGAGCACGGAGCGCATCGCCCTCCACATGGAAAACCCGGCCCCCTACGATATTCCGGCCATCAAGCTGACGGCCAGCCGCGATTTCTCCAAGACCGGGCAGACGCTGGAGTGCATTTACGTCTATTGGTTTGTTTCCGGCGACAGCATCACGGCTGAGGAAGGCTCGCGTCTTTGGTCGATGTGGAAGACGGTGCTGCGCAAGGGGGAACTGGAACGCTGGGCTTACGTCAGCTATTTTGTCACTTGCCTTCCGGGCGGGGAAAAAGCCACATTTGAGCGATTGGAGAGGTTTATCCGGGCCTCCGCTCCGGAGTTTCAATTGGTGACGGGCAGGCCCTCCGGCCGCGCCGCCGGGGCTGGGCGCCCGGCCATGAACCGTTTCGATGGCAGAAGCCCGACTGAGTTTAAATTGGCCGTGAAATAAGTTTTCATTCCCGACCCCATGCTGCACCGCGACCGGCAAATCCGACTCCAGGTCTATCAATTCATTGATGGCGGCCTTTTTGCCCTGGGCCTGTGGCTGGGCTGGGTGATTCGCTATCATTGGCATGGATTGCCCATCGAGGGGCTGAATCAAGTCGATTCCATCAGTGATTTCGGCCATTATTTCTGGCTTTTCCTGGTGGTGATTCCGGCCACGCCATTGATCCTGGAATGGCAGGGCTATTACGAACGGACGATTTTCGCCCCGCGCCGCCTCGTGGCCTGGCAACTGGCCAAGGCCTGCGCCCTGGCCGCCGTCTTTCTGGTGTTGACCGATTTCATGCTGCGCCTGAACGGGGCGCGCGGCGTTTATGTGCTCTTTGGCGTGTGCAGTTTTGGGTTGATGGTGTTGAAGGGCGAATTGTTCCGATGGGCTTACCAGAGCGAGTTGGGCCAGGCTCAATTCAAACGCCGCGTCGTGTTCGTCGGCGCCCCCGAAGACACCCGGCAATTGCAGCAGTCGGTCGGCTCCGCCATGCAGGAAGTGCTGCCGGTCGGGGAGTTCGACCTCAACCAATCCTCCATCCAGGATCTGGTTTCATTCCTCCACAAACATGCCGTCAACACCGTCATCATCAACGCCCGCCACACCGGCCTTGGCCACGTCGAGGCCGCCATCGGCGCCTGCGAACTGGAGGGGATCGAAGTCTGGCTGCTGGCCGACTTTTTCAAGACGCATATCTCCCGCACCAGCCTGGATGATTTTTTCGGGCAACCCGTCTTCGTTTTTCATTCCGGCCCGGAGAAGCCCTGGGCCAGGGCGGTCAAGCAGGTCATTGACCTGGTGGGGGGCCTGGCGCTGCTGGTGGTCTTTGCCGTGCCCATGGCCGTGGCCGCCCTGGTCATCAAGCTGACCTCCAAGGGGCCGGTCCTGTTCCGCCAGGAGCGCAGCGGCCTGAACGGCCGGCCGTTTGTCATGTACAAATTTCGCACCATGGTCTCCAACGCCGAGCAGCTCAAGGGCGAACTGGCCGCCCTCAATGAGATGTCCGGCCCCGTCTTCAAGGTGACCAATGATCCGCGCATCACCCCCTTCGGCCGCTTCCTCCGCAAATTCAGCATCGATGAGTTTCCCCAGTTGTTCAACGTGCTGCGGTTCGAGATGAGCCTGGTCGGGCCGCGCCCCCTGCCGGTGGACGAGGTGCGGCGCTTCGACGACGTGTCCCAGCGCCGCCGCTTGAGCGTCAAGCCGGGCCTGACCTGCCTGTGGCAGATTTCGGGCCGCAATGAAATCAAGGATTTCGCGGAGTGGGTGCGGCTGGATTTGCAGTACATTGACAATTGGACATTGTGGCTGGACATCAAGATTCTTTGGAGCACCATCTGGGTGGTTCTGCTGGGCAGGGGAGCGCGTTGATCCATTGCGGGCCATGTCAAAAAAACAAAAAAGCGCCAAATCGCAGCCCACCTCCGTCGTCACGGGGGGCGCGGGCTTTCTGGGTTCCCACCTGGTGGATCATCTGCTGGAGCGCGGCCACAAGGTGGTGGCGATCGACAATTTTGTCACCGGCACCGTGGACAACATCGCCCATCTGGCCGGCAACCGGCATTTCAAGTTCATCGAGCAGGATGTGACCGAGTTCCTTTTCCTGGACATGCCGGTGGATTACGTCTGGCATTTTGCCTCCCCGGCCAGCCCCGTGGATTATCTGGAACTGCCCATCCAGACCCTGAAGGTGGGGTCGCTCGGCACGCACAAGGCCCTCGGCCTGGCCAAGATGAAATCGGCCCGGTTTTTGCTGGCCTCCACCTCCGAAATCTACGGCGATCCCCTGGTGCATCCGCAAAGCGAGGATTATTGGGGCAACGTCAATACGATTGGCCCCCGCGGCTGTTACGATGAATCCAAACGCTTCGCCGAGGCGCTGACCATGGCCTATCACCACGAACATCATATTGACACAAAAATCGCCCGCATCTTCAACACCTATGGGCCGCGCATGCGCCTGCACGACGGGCGCGTCGTGCCGGCCTTTCTGAGCCAGGCGCTGCGCCACCAGCCGCTCACCGTCTTCGGCAAGGGAACGCAGACGCGGTGCTTTTGCTACTGGTCGGACTTGATCGAGGGCATCCACCGTTTGATGATGAGCTCGGCCAGCCAGCCGGTCAACATCGGCAACCCGGTGGAGATGACCGTGCTGGAATTTGCCCGGGCCATCATCCGCGCCACCGGCTCCCGCAGCCGGATTGTCTTCAAGCGGCTGCCGCAGGACGACCCGCGCCAGCGGCGGCCCGACATCAGCCGGGCCCGCGCCCTGTTGCATTGGCAACCGCGCGTTTCCCTGGCCGACGGTCTTGTCAAGACTATTGAATATTTTCGCGGCAAATTGCGGGCCTGATGGCGCGCCGCGGTTTGCGCCACTTTCACGCATTTTGCGCGAATTTAGCGCGGAAAGACGGCCTTCCGCCGCCGGGCGGGCGGCGGGCGGTTTTTTTTATTGGTTTTTTTGTGGAGGTTGGCGGGAGGCCGGCCAGGCGGTGCTGCCGCGGCTGATGGCACGCGTCCAGCTTGGAATGGAATTCTGTATCAAAACAATTGACCGCCAGGCCGATTTGCAGTAACTAGCACGGACTTTGGAAATGAGTGAAGGACAGTTTATCGAGGGGACGGACCGGCTTGTCGAGGCATAGGCGAATTCAATGCTGAACTCGAAGTCATTTTTGGCCGCCGATTTTGGGGCTGGAAGCATAAAGCTGGCGGAGTTTGAACCCAACGAAGCCGGGGGCTTGCGCCTCAAGCAATTCGGGATCAAGGCGCTGGGCTTGGAAGGCTCGCAGGAAGCCAGCCGCGAGGCCGCCCTGCGCAAGGCGTTGCAGGAATTGCTGGCCGAGAGGCACTTCAGCGCCCGCCAGATCAACGTCTGCGCGCCCGGTTTTCAGGTTTTCTCCAAATTCGTCAAGCTGCCGCCCGTTGATACTTCCAAAGTGACGCAAATCATCCGCTACGAGGCGCAGCAGAATGTGCCCTTTCCGCTCGATGAAGTGGTGTGGGATTATCAAATTCTGGGCACGTCGGCCTCCAATGAGCTGGAGGTGCTGCTGGTCGCGGTCAAATCCGAGCTGGTGGAGAGCCTCTTCCGCGCCACCGAGGGCGCCGGGCTGCGCTTGAAGCTGGTGGATGCCTCCCCCGCCGCGCTGTGCAACGCGTTTCGTTACAACTACGGCGACCTGGAGGGCTGCACCATGTTGCTGGACATCGGCGCCAAAACCAGCAACCTGCTCTTCTTCGAAAAGGGCAAGGTCTATTCCCGCAGCATCAACATTGGGGCCAACGCCATCACCCAGGATTTTGCCAATGAAACCAAAGTCCGCTTCGCCGAGGCGGAAGGGGAAAAGATTGACAAAGGCTCCGTCAGCCTGGGGGGCGCCTACGCCGAGCCGGAGGACCCGCGCGCCGCCGCCATCTCCAAGATTGCCCGGCAGGTCATGACCCGCCTGCACATCCAGGTCAACCAAACCATCCAGTTCTACCGCGGCCAACAGGGCGGTTCCGCGCCCCAGCGCCTGTTCCTTTCCGGCGGCGCCTCCGTCATGCCCTACACCGCCCAGTTCTTTGCGGAAAAACTCAATTTGCCCGTCGATTACTTCAATCCCTTCCGCAACATTGAGCTGGATCCAAGTTTGGATCTGGAGGAGCTCTCCAAGTACGCCCACTCCTTTGGGGAAGTGGTGGGGCTGGGTCTGCGGGACCTGGCCCACTGCCCTGTGGAGTTGAATTTGATGCCCAAAAGCTCCATTCAGCGCCAGGAGTTTGCCCACAAAAAACCCTACCTGATCGCCTCGGTCTTCAGCTTGGCGCTGGTGGTCTTTGCCATTTACCTTGCTGAAAGGCGCATCGGCTCCGATCGCGGCCGGCACTTGGAGGAGATCAAAGCGCCCCTGGCCCAATTGACGCAAATGAACCAGCAGTTGAGCGGCGCCATCAGCCAGCGGGACCAATTGAAGCGGGACGCCGACCAAATGGAGCAGTTGGCCGGCAACCGCTTTTATTGGATCAAGCTCTTGTCCGAGTTGCGCTCGGTTATGTTGAAATCCGAAGCGGCCACAAAAGCCAGCTTTCGCACCCCGGACAACAATGGCACCAATACGGACGTGGGAGTCTGGGTGGTAACCTTTTCTCCCATCCTGCCCAATGGCGGCACGTTCGGGGGCGGGTTTGAAGCCGCTGCCGCACAGTCCATTGGGGGTGGATTCACGGGAGGAGGGGGGGGAATGAGAGGAGGCCGCGAAAGGTTCGGCGGCGGCGCCCGGATGGGCGGGGGCCCAAGACCTCTCCAAGGCGCCGCTCCCCAGATCTCCCCCACGACGGCACAGGGCAATGCGATCAGCAGCATTGCCCTGCTCTGTCGCGGCGTCAGCCGCCTCGACCTTTCCCCGACCGCGAACTCCGACCTGGCCTGGACTGTTTTGCAGAACTTGACCAACAGCCCCTATTTCACCGATAAAAGCACCTTGGGCCAGAACATCAGCGTTGATCCCGGCTCCAACACTTTCAGCTTCTACCTCACGGTGGAACTGAAGCAGCCTTTCAAGTTCTAAGTATGGCCTGGATCAAACGAAACCTCTTCTTCGTCCTCGGCTCCGTCCTGGGATTGGGCCTGACCGGCTATTGCGGCTGGCTTCTTTACGCTGCCCTGAGCGGCAACGCCGCCGTGAGCCTGGAATACAAGACCACCTCCGACGCCTTGAAGGAAATGCTCAATAAATCGCCTTTCCCCAACACCACCAACATTCAGGCCGCCAAAGCGGACCAGGAGCGTGTGCGCCGGTTTCTGACTGACTTCAAAAAGAGTTTTTCCTCCTTTCCGGCGCCGCCCGCCAAGGATGAAAAGGGGTTCAAGACCTACCTGGAAGAAACGCTGATCCGCTTCCGCAACGAAGCCACCAATGCCGGCGTTTTGTTGCCGCCCGACTATCCCTTTGCCTTCTCCGGTTTGATCGGCAGGCTCACTTATCCCTCCACCAGTATTGGGCCCTGGATGCAGGAACTGGAGGAGATCGACGCCATCCTGGCCATCCTTTATCGCGCCAAAATCAATTATCTGGGCAGCTTGCAGCGCGTGCCGGTGGCGGCGGACGATACCGGATCGGGGGATATATTGTCAGACACCCCGGTCACCAACCAATGGGGCGTTGTCACTCCTTACAAAATCGCCTTCCGCGGCTTCAGCGCCGAAATCGCAGCGGTCTTGGAGGGATTTGCCCGCTCCAGCAATTGTTTCATTGTCCGGGCCATGGCGGTTGGCCCGGACACGTCGGTGCAACCCATGATCGAGCAGCCGCCTCCCCAGCAGGCGGCGCCTGGCTATGTCCCTCGCGCGCAGAACTTTGCTCCCCGGCCAAACGCGTTTGGTGTCCCTAATAACCGGGGAGTTCCGTTTCGTTTTAGAGGCCCGTCCCCGGCCGCCCCTGCGCCAGTCGCCGCGGCGGCTGTCGCCGGGCCGGTCGTGCCCCAGGTCGTCACGATCTTGACGGAGAACCCGTTATTGGTGGTCATGTCCATTGACGTCGTCAAACTCAAGGCAGCGGAGCACTAATGCAGTTCCTCAAGAAACATTACGAAAAGATCATTCTCTGCCTGGTGCTGTTGAGCCTGGCGGCAGCCGCCATTTGGATGGGCAATGCCGCCAAGGAGTTGACGGGCGAGGTTAGTCAACCGCCCACCGCCCCTCGCAACCCGAAACCGCTGGTTCCATTGAACCTGACCACCGACCTCCTGGCTCTGGCTCAAATCACCAATCCTCCCCCGGTTGTTTTTTCCGGCGAGCACAATCTCTTCAACCCCGTCACCTGGCGCAGAAAGGCCAATGGCACCCTGCTCAAAATCCTCAAAACCGGCCCCGACGCGCTGAGCCTGACCAACACCACGCCCCTCTACACCGTCATCGCCTATGACCATCCCAGCGGCAACGGCGCCGTTTACGTCATGAGCATCCAGGTCCATTCGGCCAAGCGCCCCTTGGAATATGCCAAGCTGGGCGAGAAGACCAAATCGGGCCTGTATATCATCCGCGGCGTTGAAGGTTCTGTGGACAACCCGACCGAATTAAAATTGGAGATTTTAGACACCCAGGAAACCGTCGTGGTCACGACCAATGAACCGTACCGACGCGTGGACGGGTATCTGGCCGATATGCGCTACGACCCCGAATCGCGCTCCCTGCTCAAAATGCGCGTCAACGAAACCTTTACCCTGGACAACGACCAGTACAAAATCATTGAAATAACAAACAATCTCGTTAGAGTGCAATCCGTTAAGAACACCAAGATAACGATGATCAAGTTGAACGGAAACCCGTGATGGCGGTTTGTTTGACAGCAAAGCGATACGATATTATGAGATCCGCAGTTAAGACTACACTACGTTTGGCCTTCCTCCTGGCCCTGGCCGCCCCGGCCCAACAAGCCGTCACCGACAACCCCGTCCAGATTGCCGAGGAGGAGGCGGTGCGCCGGCAGGAAGCCACCATCCGCCTGCACATGAAGCTGGACGAGGCCGTCGCCGCCCAGAAAAGAAATCAACTGCAGGAAGCGGCCAAGCTTTACCAGGAAGCCGTCGTCCTGATCCCCTTTGTCCAGGTGGGCAATCCCGCCGTGGACCAGGAGAAAAAGGAGGCCCTGGCCGGCCTGGACGCCGTGCGCGAGAAACTGGCCCGCCAATACATGGCCCGCGGCCAAATGGTCGAAGCCCTGGCCCAGGCCGACGCCGCCCTCAAGATGGATCCCAACAATGAGACCTTGCGCAACCTCAAGATCGAGATCCAACAACGCACCGAGCAGTTGCAGGGCATGGTCCCCAGCCCCGATCTGGTTAAAACCGTCCCGGACATTAAAAAGGAAAAGATCGACATCGCCACACAGGTCCAAAACGCCAAGTTGCTCTACGAAATGGGCAAATACAAAGAAGCTGAAGCTATTCTGAACCAGATCCTCAAGGCCGACCCCTCCAACAAGACCGCCCCTTATTATCTTGACCTCGTCAAGGAAGCCCGTTTCTCAGCCGACGCCCGCGCCCGTGAGGCCGTGGCCAAGACAAGGATAGGAGAGGTGGAGAAAGCCTGGATCCCGACCGGCAAACAGGACACCCTGCCCAAACCCAATCCCATGGCCCGCACCAACCTGGTTTACACCACGGAGGGCCGCCAGAAAATACTGGCCAAATTGGAGCACATCCACTTGAACGAAGTCAGTTACGACCTGCCGCTGACCGAAGTGCTCAACCGGCTGAGGGTCGAGACCCAGAAGCGCGACCCAGACGGCGAGGGCATCAACTTCATGATCAATCCGCATGCCGACGCTTCGGCCGGAGCCATCGGGCCGACCGACACAACCGGGGCCGCCGCGGCCGGCGCGCTCGCCACGGGCGCGGCATCACCGGCGGTGGACATGAGCACGATCACCATCCACATCACGCCCCCGTTGAGCAATCTGCGTTTGGCGGACGTACTGGACGCCATCACCAAAGTGGCCGATCAACCGATCCGGTTCACCATTGAAGATTACGCGGTCGTCTTTTCGCCCAAGCCCGCCGAGGCCGTGGCCCTCTATACAAAGGTCTTCAAAGTCGATCCGAACACCTTTGAGCAAGGACTCCAGCAGGTCACCTCGATCCTTCTAAACACGGGAACATCCAGCGGCGGCATCGGCGGCTCTAGTGGGGGCGGTGGTGGTGGCGGCGGAGGCGGAGGAGGAGGGGGAGGAGGCGCGGGCGGCACGTCCAGCACGGGGGTCACCATTCCCGGCGTGAACATCTCCCCTGTCAGTCAGGGAGGCCAGGGGGGTGGAGGCGGCCAGCAAGGCGGGGGAGGAGGGGGAGGAGGCCTTGGCGGGCAAACCATTGCCCGAAACAACCAGGTCGGACTGAATTACGTGACCAAAGTTGACAACACGGTCATAGTGGACCAAATGGTCAGGGCCTATTTTACCGCGGCCGGAGTTGATCTGAGCCCGCCGAAAATCGTCTTCTTCAATGACCGGCTGGGTGAACTGATGGTGCGCGCATCCTTGGAGGATTTGGAGATCATCGAACAGGCCGTTGAGTTGCTGAATCAAGCGCCGCCGCAGTTGACGATTGAGGCGAAGTTCGTGGAACTGACCCAGCAAGACAGCCGCGCCCTTGGATTTAACTGGTATGTGGGTAATACGCTGGTCAACAACGGGGCCATCGGCGTCCAAGCCGGGACCGCCCCCTCCTATCAGGGGCCGGGCACCGCCGCCAATCCCAGCGGCATCTTCCCCGGCCCCGGCACGCCCAACGGGACTGGGACCTACACCCCCGGGCCGGGGGCCGTTGCCTCGTCCGCCACGGACAATCAGTTGACTTCAGGCCTGCGGAATGTGTATGGCCAATCCTCCGGGTTGACCCAGATTCCCACCGTGGCGACGATCACCGGCATCATGACCGACCCTCAATTTCGCGTGGCCATTGAAGCCATTCAACAGCGCACGGGATCGGACCTTCTCTCCGCGCCCAAGCTCACGACCGTCAGCGGCCGGCAGGCCCATATCGCCGTCCAGGACCTGGCGACCGTCGTGACCAGCGCCACGGTTTCGACGACCAGTTCCGCCACCACTGGGCTGGTGGGCGGCACGGGCGTCATTGCCCCCTCGATCGGCTACAGCACGACCGCTTTCGGCCTCGGCCCTTCGCTGGACGTGATGCCGACCGTTTCGGCGGACGGTTTCTCCATCCAGATGGTATTGTTGCCGACCATCCTGGAATTCATCGGCTACGACAATCCAGGGGCCTTTGTTCCTCAAGCCGAGGCGGCGACGCAACTCGGGCCGGGCACTCCCCTCACCGCCGTGCTGCCTCTGCCCCGCTTCCGGGTTCGCGAAGTCGTGACAACCTGCAATGTCTGGGATGGCCAGACCGTCGTCCTGGGTGGATTGATTTCGGAAACCATCACCAAGATTAAAGACCAAGTGCCTGTGCTGGGGGACTTGCCCCTGATTGGACGGTTGTTTCGAAGTGAATCCTCCGACAGCGAAAAGGACAATGTGCTGATCTTTGTCACGCCGACGATTATCGATCCTGCCGGAAACCGCGTGCATAATGATGAAGACATGCCGTTTGCGCGCAATTCGGTTCCACCCCAACCGGCAGCGGCGGTGCAATGAGGCGGCGCTTTGAGTTGATCTTCTGATGACGTCTGAGAGCGGCGCCGGGCTGAAGGCGCGCGAAAAAGGACTTTCCTGAATGCAAAATGGCCGCACATTTGAAACCCCAGCCCCTCCGGGCAGGCTTCTCATTGTCGATGGCCACGCCTATGCTTACCGCGCGTTTTACGCCATCCGCTTGCTCTCCTCGCCCACCGGCCAGGCGACCAACGCCATCTACGGCTTCATCCGCATGCTGGCCAAGGCGCGGGAGCGGGTGTCTCCCACTCATGCCCTGGTGGTTTGGGATGGCGGACTGGCCCCGGAGCGGCTGACGCTGCTGCCCCAATACAAGGCTCAACGCAGCGAAATGCCCGGGGACCTGCGGCAGCAACTCGATCCCATCGTGGCGTATTTACGCGCGGCAAACGTGTATTCTTATCTGAAAGAGGATTGCGAAGCCGACGATTGCATCGCCGCCGTTGCGCGCCGGGCGGCAAAGGAAGGCGTCGAGGTGGTCGTTGCCAGCTCGGACAAGGACTTCATGCAGTTGGTTTCCCCCAAGATCAAATTGCTCAACGCGCACGACACAGGCGACGCCTTGTGCGGGGTGGAGGAGGTCAAGCGCAAGACGGGCGTGGAACCCACGCAAATCGTCGATTGGTTGAGCCTGATTGGCGACACGGTGGACAACATCCCCGGCGTGCCGGGGGTTGGCCCGAAGACTGCTGCAAATCTGCTACGCCAGTTCGGCTCCATTGACGAGTTGTATGGCCGGCTGCCCGAAGTGGGGTCGGAGCGGCTGCGGGCGAGTTTGCGCGCCTCGGAGGAGTTGGTGCGCCGCAATCAACGGCTGGTTTGTTTGAAGGACGAGATGCCCTGCGAAGTGGCCTTGGAGGCGCTCAAGGTCAAGCCGGGCGACCCAGGCGTGTTAAGCAAGCTCTTTGCGGAGTGGGGCTTCAAAACCCTATTGTCCGAGCTTGAACAAGCCCGGGGCAAGGCCGGGGACTTTTTCAATGGAGCCGCCCAGGAAGATTGTCAGGCCGCCAGTCTTCCCGCGTCAGGCACAGGGCCTGAACGCAGAGAGAATCAAAGAAGGCATGGACAAACCGAAAAGGTTTTGATACACGATATTTAAAATATGTTCGCGATTCTTCGTGTCCCAAAAAATCTCTGTGCGGCGGGCGCTTTCCTGGCCTTTGCCACGGCGCTTTTCGGGCAATCCACCAATTATACCATTTCGCTCGCCGTCTTGCCGGCCAACGCCGGCACGGTCGGCGGCTACGGGACGTTTGCGGCGGGCAGCACCAACACGGTGACGGCCATGACCAACGCCGGCTACGCGTTCGTCGATTGGACGTCCAATGGGGCCGTGCTCAGTTCATCGCCCTCCTATACCTTCACGCTCGAAGAGGACGTGACGCTGGTCGCCCATTTTGCGCCGGCTCTCACCGTCACAGTGAGCGCTGCGCCGGCCTTGGACGGCACGGCCAGCGGCGGCGGGACATATGCGTCGAACAGCACCGTGACCGTGACGGCCCAGAACAACAACGGGTACGCCTTTACCAACTGGACGCTGGAGGGCGCGGTGGCCGGCACCAACGCCGCCTACTCTTTCACTGTCACCAACAATGTGGACCTGGTGGCCAACTTTGTCACGAACCCCCTGGTGCCGCAGGGGGCGGAGTTTTCCGTTTTGGGCAGCCGCCCGGGCGACCAAGTGTGGCCCTCCTTGTCATTGTCTGCTTCCGGCGGCTGCATTGCCTGGCAGGACAATTGGATTGACCGCAAGGGAGGCGGCCTTGGCGCAAGCCTTTTGGGCGCCGGCTTCGAGGCGGGCCAGCCGGTCCGTGTCAACAAGGTTGTGACCGGGATGCAGCGCCAGCCCCAGGTGCAATTGCTGGCCAACGACAATATCATCTTTGTCTGGCAAGGCAGCGTGACCGCAAGCGGCCGGCCTTACATTTACGCCCGCTTCGCCAAAAACGCGGCCCCCAAAGCCGGCTATTACACGGGCGACATCCAGGTCAACACCTACACGGCCGACCAACAGGTCAATCCCGCCGTGGCCGGCCTGGCCGATGGCAGCGCGATCATCACCTGGGCCAGTTACGGCCAAAATGGCGGCGGCAGCATGTGGGGAGTGTACGCCCGCAGGCTGACAGCCGCCGGCAAGGCGCCCAAGGCCGACAACGACGGTTCGAAAAAGCAGTTCCTGGTGAGCCAATACACCAGCTTCAATCAGCGCAACCCGGCCGTGGCCGCCCTGGCCGGCGGCAACTATGTCATCGCCTGGGTATCCGAACAGGAGCGCGCCCAGAACAGTGTGGACATCTACGCGCGGATTTTCACTTCCGCCGGTGTGCCGGTGACGGACGAAATCGCGGTCAACTCGGGAACCAACGTCAACGTCTGCGATACTCCAGCAGTGGCGCCGCTGAACGACGGGGGATTCACCGTGGTTTGGGCGCAGAAAGATGTCCTGGTGGCCACCAATGGGTGGGACATCTGGGGGCGCGCCTTTTCAGCCTCCGGTTCGCCGGAAGTCAGCGACTTTAGGATCAACACCCATTTGTACGGCGACCAGTACGCTCCGAAGATTGCCGCCAGTCCCTCCGGCAGCCTCGTCGTTTGGACCAGTCTCGGCCAGGATGGGTCGCGCGAGGGTGTTTTCGGGCGCTTCCTGGCGGGGGGCACGCAGCTTGCCGGCTCGGAATTTCAAGTCAACACCACCTGGATCAGCCAGCAAATGCATCCGGCGGTGGCTTGGAACGGCGTGGATCATTTCCTGGTCGTTTGGACGAGTTTTGTGGGGGCCAGCGGCTTTGATCTGTACGGGCAAGCCTACATACTGAATTCATCACCGTAACCGTGCGGAGCCATAAAAATATGAGACGCGTTTTGAAGAGTTTGATCTGTGTGGCGATGGGAGCGATGGCGGCTGGCCAGGCCCTGGGGTTCTCCACCTGGGGCCCGCTCGAACCGTGGCAGACGCAAGATATGGATTACGGGATTCGGTATCTGCCCTGCACGCCCGCGCCCGACCTGGTGCTGGAGGAGGTGCAGGGTCCGGGAATCATCTCCATAAACACTGAATTAGGAGGGACAAAAAACTTTGACGAAGGATCGCGGCTGAACGTTCCGATTATTACTTACGCCTATGATTACACCTTCCTGAGCTATTTTGGCGCCCAAGGCGTGGCGGCCGTCGATTCCGCGTTTGCGGTGCTCAACGGCCTGCCGGCGGCCTCCAACGCCAGGTTGACTCAGTTTGTCACCGAAGGCAACCAGCAGATCAACTACACCGCCCAGGCATTGAGGATGCTCGATTTGAAGTCCATTGTGATGTGGCTGATGCTGGAGCACATGGGATTGATTGGGGAGACGCACACCTACGATTTGCGGGAACGCGTGGCTATACCGGGAGCGAGTGACCCCTGCACCGTCTATTGCGTTGTCCTGACAAGGAACTTCGATCCGATCACCTACAATGCGAGCGAATACGTCAATGGCAACCTGCTGACCTACCAAATTGGCTGTCTGGCTCCCGCGGTGGACGTGGGTGACGCCATGGAAGCCTCGGCGCAGGTGGGGCGGCCGCCCTTGAGCGCCGTGGCCACGCGAGAGGCCCTGCAGGTCGGCGGGTATTATGTGCGCATCACCCGGGATGACATGGGGGGTCTGCGCTATTTGTATCGCCAGAACCGTTATGTGAACGAGGGGTTCGACCCCGAGACAAGGTTCACCTCGGCCCAAAGCTCCTGGAATCCCGTCAGTTTTAACGTCACCAATGTCCCTCTCGCGGGCGGGACGTTCGCGGCCTTGGTGGGGGGGGTGGAGAAGATCCAGTTCGTCAAGACGGCCTATGATTCGCTGTTGGGCATCCCTTTTAGGCCCATTACCAATCATTATACAATCCCGCAGATAACCAACGGGACGCTGGTGACCCTGAATGTGGCGCGCACCGTGACGGCGCCCGACATCATATTTACCGCCGGGGATTTGACATTCCCCGGCCCGGATCCCTACCAGGAGACGTTGGAGAGGAGCAGTCCCACCGCCAATTTCATCACTTATGGAAGTCCCTACGCCACGGGGCAAGTCCAGGTGAATGGGGCTTACGTCGTCACACCGGCTGTGATCACGCCGCAGTTGACGGTCACGCTCAACAATAGCGGCCAGGTTTACTACAACATCGCGGCAGCATTTGGCGATCAGGCGACCGCGGTGGATTTGGGCTATATCTGGGGTTCATTCAATGGTTCCACCAACGCGCCCATCCCGTTCCCGACAGGAACGAGCCTGAACGAGATCGAAGCGGAGGTGTTGAGCGCGGGGCCGGAGACGGAGATTGGGATCTATAACCCGGTGCTGACGTCATCGACCTCCACCACGACAGGGACAGGAGGAGGAGCCACGGGCGCGGGAGCCGGCGGAAATCCGTAAGAAAGATCGGCCAGACCATGAAAAGAATTTTGATAACGATATTGGCGGCAGGGGCATTCGGGTTTCCGGCGTGTGCCTCCCCCTCGACCAAATATATCAATACCGGCACGGTCACCAATACGCCCGTGATCGACGCGTTGACGTTTGAGAATTTGGGCACTTTTGAGGCATTGGTCGCCCTGAGCGGCAGTGGGACTCAGTATGGGACGTTGTTCGTGGCGCAGCCCTATGCAACGCAGGATACGTTGCATTATCTCAACCTTTACCCAGGAACCATGATTGGGGCGACCGGCTTTCTCTTCCAAACCGAGACCACCGCCGGCAGTCAAACCGCCCAGTCCTTTTACAACACCGGCGCCATTCTGGGTGTGGACGTCCCCACCGGCCCCGAGTTTCCCAGTATCAATGGCACGCGTGCTTGGACGCCTGGCACGGGCACCCCGTATCCATCGCAGGTTTTGATCCGCGCGAACAATATTTATAACGGGCCAAATGGAAGCATCACGGTGGGGGCGGACGGTGTTCTGCAGATGCACGGAGTCAATGTCACCAATCATAACGGCGCGCTGGTGGCGGGAGACCTGACGGGCAATGATCCCTATGACGAAACCTCCATAGACCAGATGGCCTTTACTGAGGCCACCGCCCCAGGAGCCACGACTTATTTTCAGTATTTTATGGGTCCCCCCTCTTTTTTCGACCTGTGGTGGGGGGTGACCAACATCACCGGAGCGCCCAACTTGCTGAGTCTCGACGAGGTCTCCATCGCCACTCCGCCCGTCTTCAACACGTTGCGCGCCGCCGGCCTCAACACCATTTGGAGCTTTGAGTTGGCGACGGACGATGGGAATTACGCGGCTTTTGTCAATAAAAACGTCATCAACTCTTCCAATATTTACTACAACATCGTGCTAGTCAATACAAACTTTATCAATTTCTCCCTGATTGGGTCGAATCTTGGGACAGGCTCCGCCGTCATCAATTCCGCCAATACGAACATTTCGGTCCAGGTGGGGTTTACTCCCTTTTATGATCCGTATTTCGACGATACTCTGACGAGCATTCCACGGCCTCCCGGGCCGGATAACAACGCCGTTGAAGCCATTGTCCAGTTCAGCCAGCCTTGCCTGGACGTCATCAGCGGCCAGATGGAGAACAATTCGGTTTATTTGCTGGATGCCGGCGCCTTTTTTTCCAACAACGTCAGTCTTTACACCAACACCGCCTGGTTGAACGGTTATGCCCGTCCGGCCTGGTTTGAAATCAGCACGGAGACTCCCGCCTATTGGGCTTTTGCCACGCCGGCAAATGATCCGGCCGACACGGCGAACTATATCGCGCTGATTCGGGGAACGGGGCCATACGGCACGTATCAATTAACGACTCCCGGCCAAACGCCTTGGACGGGCGGATCCTATGCGGTGCAGGTGGGCTGGAATCCGGAGGAGTTCGACGGAGTTTTTCCCGCGACCAGGGAACTTTTTGAATCGACTGAGAGTGTGTCTGACCCGGATATTCCTGCTCCAATCAATCAACCCGCGCGAATCGATATCGAAGGCAAAAACGTCGATTTGACGGGCGCGCGCATCCGCGCCGAGGGCTTTGTGACGCTGGTGGCGCCATACCTGGCCAGCGGCGCGACCCAGGGCGTTGATTGGGGGTCAGCCAATGCCACGCTGGGCGCCAGGAACGGCAATTTGCTGATTTCCAACGTCTTGCCTCAATCATTCACGCGGCTGCGGGGCGATATATTTGCCTGGGCGGCCAATTGGTATCTTGGCCAGACAAATGCCTTTGTGACCAACAGCCTGGCCTTTCACCTGCTGGTCGTTGATCAAAACCTGCAAGGGAGCTTCAGCCCGACGGTGCAGAATCTGGCTCTGACGGGCCAGGAGAGGATTGAGGTGGACGATCCGCTGACGGTCCTCAACAAGGCGCTGTTTGAGACGACCAATCTGACGATTAGATCGACTGTTCATTTCACTCAGAACGTCTCTTCGTTCGGCGGGAGCAACGCGCCGCTTCTCAAAGAGCTCATCATCACCAACAATGGCCCAACCAACGGCCTGTTGTGGGTGGACAATGTGCTGGACCTGGGGTATGACCCGACGGACAACCAGATTTCCCCGGTGGATCGCCAGTATTCCATCCTGGGCATCGGCAATTTTGGCCAAATCCTGGCCACAACCCCCTCCTTTCAGTCCGCCATCTTTGAGAATGACGGGAACATCACGACCTCCAACGGCAGTTCCCTCATCATTTACGCCCAAACCCTGGCCATGGGCCAGGTCTTGACCAGCCAGGCCAATTCCATGCTGGTCAACGGCAACGTGATTCTGTCCGCCGCCAACATCGTCGTCGCCAACTCCACCATCATTGCGGGATACCCCAATACCCTTGGCACAGCTCTCATCAGCGCCGGCGGGAGCCTGCTGCTGCAATCGGCTCCGGCCGGCCAGATCACTGATTTGGTGCCCGGCACCGCCACGACGAACAATGTTTTGAACAATTATTGGGAAGTGAGCAGCGGGTTCAGCCTGCCGGTCAAACCCGCCACGGGAAACCTGTTTGGGACCACGATCAAGACGATTGCCACCAATTCCACCACCGCCCAACACGTTTGGGCGGGAAGGGGCGATTATACGAATGTGATTGATGGCTTTCTCAACAACGTGGTCATCGGGCACTTGATCCTTTCGTGGCAGTCACCCAGCGCTTTGCTGAGCTTTTCCGGCGCCGGCACGAGCAACGGCCTGTATGTGGATTACCTGGACTTTGACAGCGACTCTTTATATGGCGTCGCCGGCAGCGATAATTACAAGAACGGCCTCTCCATCAGCAACAACCTGACGATCTACTTTGCCGATTGCAACCTGCCTATAGACAAGGTGACCGCCGCCTATGGCGGCCGGTTGGTTTGGGTGTCGAATTTCTGGGGTCCCAACAGCACCACAGTGGTGACCAATGGCGCCAACGGCCAAACCTGCCTTGTCAGCGCCGGTGTGGTCGCCAGCCAGGAAGAGCTCTATCATGACTATAATAATCCCTATCCACTTAACTTGAGCGGCACTTGGTATTACGGCTCGAACAACGAATGCCCCGCCTACACGCTGACGGCCGAGAGCGCCGCGCCATCTACCAATCAGCCGTTTACTGCCTTGAAGGGCACTTATAAGGGTTTGTTCCTCGCCACCAACCAGCCCTCCTCGACCAATTCGGGGTTCTTCACCTTTACCGTGAGCAAGAATGGAGCCTTTACGGGCCGGTTGCTGATGGGGCCGGCCACATACAGCTTCAGCGGCGCCGGCTCCAACAAATTCAGCTCCAACGACATCGCCACGGTCACCGCCAGGAGCGGCAACCAGACTTTGGCCGTGACGTTGCAATTGCAACAAGTCCAGACGGCCAACGGGCTAAGCGCGCAAGTGCAGGGCGAGGTCAATGGAGGAACCTGGGTGGCTCCATTAATCGGGAATCTCAAACCGGTTTGGACGCCGAGGAACCCCGCGCCCTTTAAGGGACGCTACACGCTGGTCATAGCCAACGACGGAGCGAGCAACGCCCCGGCGGGCGACGGTTACGGGTGCCTGACGGTGAGCAAGCTGGGCATTTTGTCGGCGGGCGGCAGGCTGGCCGACGGGAGCGCCTTCAGCCAATCGGCGCCGCTTTCCGCAGGGGGGCAGTGGCCCTTTTATGCGTATGCCGGCGGGGGCAAGGACGTTGTTTTGGGCTGGATCAGCTTTGAAAGCAGCTATTCATCATGGATTGCCTTCGTCAACAGCGGTATGCAGACGGTCACGGTAGGGCAGACCAACATTTTGTGGAGCAAGGCCCCTTCCAGCAGGGGCTTTTACAACGCCGGTTTTTCCTCCACCAATTTTGTCGTCACCGGCTCCCCCTATTCCTTTCCGGGGAAGAGTTCCTCCGGGCTGAACCTGATCTCGCCGGAGATCGTCCTGAGCGGCGGCGGCCTGGCTTCCGCCCAGGCCATCCCGGTGAAGTATAATGGCAGGCTCAAGTATGCCACCAATACCGCAAGTGTGACCATCAATCCAACGTTGGGAACCTTCAGCGGGACGGCGAAGGACGTGGAACCCGGCCATGCCGTGGGGCTGGCGGGAGTGGTGTTGCAGAATCAGGCGGGGGGCGGAGGATTCGGATTTTTCCTCGGCACCAATGATGAAAGCGGCGCGGTGTTGTTGCAGGGCCAATGACGGCGCGCCGACAAGACGCAACCAAGAAAACCTTAGATATTATGTTGACACTTTGCCACAAGCAGATGAAGCCGGCGCGCGGGCTTTTCACGGCCCTGTGCCTGGCGGCGGCCTTGGGCGCGGGCCCGCAAGCCCGCCTGCATGCCCAGCTCGCGCCGCCCAATGACAACCTGACCAATGCGCAGCCCATTTTCGGCGCGACGGGGAGCGCGACCGGGACCAACGTCAACGCCACGGTGGAAAGCGGCGAAGCCACGCCCTATGGCAGCGGGGCCTCGATCTGGTATTTATGGACGGCTCCCTACACAACCACGATTGATTTCAACACCCGGAACAGCACCGATCCGAAAACGGGAGAGGAACTGGATACGGTCTTGGTCGCATACAGCCTGAAAAGCGGCGCCAGCCTGGCGTACCCGAACCTGACGGGCCTGGCCACCAACGAGGATGACCCGAGCGGCGGGGTGACGAGCCGGGTTGATTTCCCCGTCACGGTGGGCCAGGTCTATCTGATCCAGGTGCTCGGGGCCCCCAACTCCGGCGTGCCCGCGCAGGGCCACGTCGTCCTCAACTGGCGTCCAAGCATGGTGGGGGGAAACTTTGGGTTTTCAAGCTACGTTTACGCGCCCGGTGAATGGGATGATTACATTTACCTGGATTATCAGCCCAATTCCGTCAATCAGAGTCTGCATAATCAGGGGGGCGACCCCAATGTCCGCGTCACGGTGACACGCCAGGGGGGGTACACGGGGAAATGCGAGGTAACTCTGTCACTGACGAATTGGCTTTATACGAACTATTTCCTGACCAATTACGTCATCACCAACACCTACTTCACGAACTACAGCACCAACCCCTTCATTCCCGCCAACATCATCTCGTGGACCAATGTCTTTGTTACCAACATTGCCTCTTGGAATCTCTTTCAGGAATTCATCGACGTTGGGCAGGTTCCCGAGCTGGTTTACCAGTCTCCATTCGCAGCCTTCACGGTCACGCAAACCAATTTTGGGACTGGAGCCGCCGCGGGCGGCACCAGCGTGACCAATATAGGCCCCCTCGTGACCAATCTCGACCCTGTGGTGGTGGATGTTAACTTCACGAATAACCCGTGCGCGGAGTCCTTCACGACAACGCAGTCAACGAACAATCCCTTTACCGCGTCCCTCATCGAGGTTCTTTGCAGCGGCACTATCACCAATAACGTGATGCCCTCGGCTAAAGCCGGGGTTGATTACCAGGCCCTGACCACCACCCTGACCTTCAATGATTTTCAGATGAGCCAGGATGTCTATTTGGGCGTATATCCGCACTTTTACTTCGGGATGATCTACACTAACGGGCCGGACTGGCCGGATACCAATGGGAACTACTTCTATGTCGGGATCAACCCGCTTGTGTACATGCAATTGAGCAACCCTGTCCTCGATCCAAGCGAGGACCAGGACATCACTCCACCCACGCTTTCAAGCACCGCGCCCAGTCCCGCTATCCCTACCAATCCGCCCCCAGAAGCAGACATAATTGGCAGTCCCAGCAACCCTCAGAATGCCTTTCTTGGAATCTTGAATTTTTACGGCGATCCGGAGAATAATGTTTCGTCCTTCAACTTAAACACCAACGACCCCACCGCGGGCACGGTGTACGTTAATCTGGAACGGGCGACATTCCGTTGCAACAGGGTGCCCGATGGCAGCGGCGGGGGTAATGGAACGAATGTGTATCTCTATGCGGTATTGTCGGGGACGCCCTCCGCAAGTTCCAGTTATACGTTTCATTATACGGTCGATTGCTCTGCGGACGTTGGCGGAGCCATCGGTGCCTTGCCGATCGAGTCATTTGATTGGAGCAGATTTGAAACGGTCGCCGGCTCTGATTGTGCCGTTCCAGGTTATTATACAAATGAGGGGGTGACTTTCCCTGATTTTGGCAATCCGCTCAACACGCCGCCGGATCCCAGCTTGGAAGGGGTGGGTGGTCGCACGACCTGGCCCGGCGGGGCGCCTTATATTGGCCAGTTTACCATCGGGCCTTTCAATCCGGGCGAACCCTATGGGGAAATCGCCATTCCCATCCTGACCAATGGCGCCGTCGAGTTCGACATGGATATGCTGGTGCAGGTCTTCGAGACGACAGGAGACGCATCGGGGAATTCGACGCAAACCCCTCCGGGATTTATGGGGAACATCACTTCGGCGAACGTGACAATCAACTTTACGGGGGTGCCGGGCGGCGCCTACGACACCAGTTGGAACCCGGATGGCCTTTCCTCCTCCTACCCGCCATTCAACACGCAACCGGGGGCGCTGGGCGGGGCCGCGGGGTCGGTGAACGCGATTGCGATCCAGAACAATGGACAGGCGGTCATTGGGGGTTTCTTCTTCTCATACGATACGCATCCCGTTTACAGTATTGCGCGCCTGCTCACCAATGGTTTTCTGGACACCAGCTTCAATCAAGTGCAAGAGCCGGGGGTCAATTACGGGGGCACCGTTTCGGCCATCGCCATTGACACCAGGGGCAGGATCCTCATCGGCGGATCGTTTTCGTCCTATGATGGAACCAACGTGCATAACATCGCCCGCCTCAATCCTAACGGCACCCTGGATACGACGTTTTATAGCGGCATCGGATTCAACCGCTACGTGACCTCGCTGGCCATTGATGCCAGCGGCAATATTTTGGTGGGAGGCGACTTTACAACCTACAACACCACCAACTGCAATCACATCGCGCGGTTGCTGACCAACGGCGGTTTGGACCCGGCGTTTCTGCCAAACACGGGCAACGGTCTGGCCGCCTACGGGGCGGACCAGGTCGTGGAGACAGTGACGCTGGATGGCAACGGCAATATCATCCTGGGCGGCCAGTTCAGCTATGTCAATGGCACCAACCTGCCTTACCTGGCGCGGCTGCTGCCGAGCGGCGCGCTCGATCCGGCCTTTGTCCCCGACATTGGGCCGGACGACACGGTCTATAGCGTGGCTATCGCGTCGAACAACGAAATCCTCATTGGCGGCGCATTCCAGAATTTTAATTTGATCAGCCGTCCGGGCATGGCCTTGGTCGCAAACAATGGGGCGCTGGACACCAGTTTCGTTCCGGGCTTCGGCGCCGACGGGGTGGTTTATACGGTTGGGTTTCAACCCGCCATCAGCAGCGTCACAGTCGGCTCCAACATTGTCCAGGAGGTCACCGGCAGCAATATCCTGGTGGGCGGCCGGTTCAGGAGCATGAATATGAGCAGGCGCCTGGGCCTGGCGCGCCTGCTGCCCAATGGCTGGGTGGATACCAGCTTTATGGATACTTCCTACAACCAGTTTGCCGGCCTCATCAATAAATCCTATAATGACCCCGTCAACGTGGCCCATGCCCTGGCTGTGCAGCCGGACGGGAACATCCTGGTGGGCGGTTCCTTCACGAATATTGGTGGAGGCGTTGCCCGCAATACCGTCCACACCCAGATCAATATCACACGGGTCAATGGTTCCGCCACCGTGGGTCCTCAGACCAGCGGGGGCGGCATCGGCAATTGTCCCGGCAATATCACGCTGACGCAGAATCCATACACGGTGAATGACACCGGCAATTCCCTCTACATCACCGTCCAGCGGACCAATGGCAGCCTGGGTCCGGGCCAGATGACCCTGGGCACCAATCTCAATGCCCCGGGTCCGGGCGCGGCCAGCGCGGCGGATTTCAGCTTGAATTTGCCCGGCACGTCCACATACGGCGATGTCCATGACGAGTGGAACATAGTGCCCTTTGGAACCTATGGCTGGAGGGAAAGCGACGGTTACTACGGGTTCAACAATGCCATTCAGCCCATCAGCGATGTGGAGAATGCCACGGCGCTCTATTTGAATGTCTATGACGATACGACGGCGCTGCAGAACCTGTTTGCCGGTCTTTCCGAAGTGAATGTCACCGAACTGGGCATTAATAATTCCTCCATTTTCGGGCCTCTGATCCTTGGGGGTGTGGTGATCCCGACCTATCCCGGCTTGGGGTTGCCTTCCTCCACCCTGGAGATAGTCAATAATAACTTCCCGCCGGGTGAAGTCGGTTTCAGCGCCACCAATTACATCGCGCTCGACACCTCCAACTCGGTCACCCTGACCGTGCTGCGCACCAACGGCAGCTTTGGGGCCATCAATGTCTATTACTGCACAGCCGACGGCACGGCCGAAAGCGGCGTCAATTACACCGGCAGCCCTTCCAACAGCCCGCCCAGCCCGCTGACCATGCTGACCTTCCAGGATGGGGATACCAGCGCCAGCTTCACCATCCCGATTATCCTGCAGTCGGCCGTTCGGAACACGACGCAGTTTCAGGTGTATTTGTACGCCCCCAACCCCGGCGGCGTCCTCGATACGAACCTGCCGCCCCTGGTTCCCTCCAGCACGACCGTCACCATCATCGACGGCAATTTCGCGCCCGGCCATTTGAGCTTCACTTCACCCACTTACACCGTGGACAAGGGGGGAGTGGCGACGGTGGGGGTGATGCGGAGCGGGGGAGCGGTGGGGGAATTGGCGGTGCAGTGCGGCACCATCAACAGCAACAGCACGGGTACCAATGGCATCAATTACACCGGCGTGACCAATACCCTGACTTGGGCCAATCAGGACGTCAGCGTGAAAACAGTGGCCATCCCGACGTTGCAGGACAACATCGTCGAGGGCCCCAGGACGGTCAACCTCAGTTTGTTCAATGCCACCAACGTGGCCGGGACAAACAGCGCCAGCGCGATACTGACCTCCCCCAGCAACGCCGTCCTGACCATCGAGGAAGTCGATTCCTATGGCAATCTGAACTTTGTGGCCCCGAATTTCAACGTCATGCAGAACGCCGGCCAGGCGCTCATCACAGTGATTCGCACCAATGGCACCACAGGCACCGTCTCGGTCAGTTTCACCACGCTCAATGACCCCGGCGCCACCAACCTGGGTCCGTCCTACCAGCCGGCGGTGGCGGGCACGAATTATCTGGGGACCAACGGCCTGCTCACGTTTCAGGCCGGGCAGAGCAGCGCCAGCTTTGTCGTGCCGATCATTTACACGCCGGGCGAGAGCAACGCGGCCAACCGCCTGGTCATTTTGGAGCTAACGAACGGCAGCCCCACCGCCATCAGCGGCCAGTTCCCCGTCTTTGCCACGCTCACCATACTCGACCCGGCCCTGGTCAACTACCCGGCGGGCAGTGTCGATCCAACGACGCTCAACGGTTCGGGCTTTAACAACGTGGTCGATTCGCTGGCCATGCAGCCGGACGGCCGCGTTTTGGCGGGAGGGGCCTTTACCTTCTTCAATCGATATCCGTTCTATGGTGTCGGCCGCCTCGTATCGAGCGGGGCGTTTGACAGCAGTTTCCAGTTCAACCAGGCGGGAGCGAACGCCAGCGTCCTTCAGGTCTTGAGCCAAACGCCGCGAAGCACGCAAACCAACGGGGCGATCATGATCATAGGCGACTTCACGCAAGTCGATCAGATCAACCGGGGAGGAATTGCCCGCTTGAACCTGGACGGTTCCGTGGATGAGTCATTCAACCCCGGCTCCGGCGCCGACAGCACGATCTACGCCATGGCGGAGACATTTCTGCCCGCGGCGGTGACCAACCAGCCCGAGACGCTGGCCTATTACATCGGCGGCAACTTCGCCAATTTCGACGGTTTCCCGTGCGGGGGCATCACCCGTTTGAACGCATCGACCAATTCGCCGGGATACCAGGGCACGATCGATCCGAACTTCAATGTGGGGCAGGGGGTGACGGGGAGCGCCGCCGCCGTCCGCGCCCTGGCGGTTCAGGCCGATGGCAAGGTCATTTTGGGCGGCGACTTCGCCTCCTTCAATAGCGCGCCCTACAACCATTTGGTGCGGCTCAACGTCGATGGCTCGGTGGATACGGCCTTCATGGCAAGCACCAACCTGGGGCCGACGGATTCGGTGCGGGCTGTCGCCATCCAGCCGGATGGCCGGATTCTCATCGGCGGTCTGTTTACCAACGTCGGCGGCAGCAATCTCAATTACCTGGCCCGCTTAAACAGCGCCGACGGGAGTGTGGACACCAGCTTCAACGTGGGCCCGGGCGGCGATAACCTGGTGCTGGCGCTGGCCCTGGATTCCCAGGGCAGAATCCTGGTCGGCGGGGAATTCAACCAGTTCAGCGGCGTGACCCGGAGCGGCATCACGCGCCTCAATCCGGACGGCACGGTGGACCCGACGATCAACTTTGGGACGGGCGCGGACGGCGGCTTCGTGGATGCCATCGCCCTTCAGGCCAACGACGAAATCAATCTCGGCGGCGGGTTTGCGACTTTTGAGGGAACTGCCGAGAACAACTTCGTGCGTGTCTTCGGCGGGGCAAACTATGGCAATGGCTCGGTGCAGTTCATGCAGGCCTTCTATGGTGTCGTGGAGGGCAACACCAACGTGATCATCACCCTGCAACGCTTTGGCGGCCAGGGCACCAATGCCCTCACCACTTGCAGCGTCAACTTCTCCACCTCGGATGGCACGGCGGTGGCCGGCACCAACTATGTGGCGGTTTCCACCAACGTGATTTTCCCCTATGGCGAGACCTTCGAGAAAGTCACCATCCCGATCCTCAACACCTTCTCTCTGGGCAGCAACCTCACGGTGAATCTCACCCTGTCCAATCCGACCAACCTCTCCATCGGGGCGCAGCCCACGGCTGTCTTGATCCTGACCAACGACAACTCGGCGGTGAGCTTCGCGGCCACACAATTTCGCCAGACGGCGGACGCGCCCGGCGGCGACGCCATCATCCCGGTGGTGCGGCTTGGCAATCCGAATACCACCGTTGGCGTCACCGTCTATACCGGCGGCAGCGGCACGGCCGCGCCCAACGTCGTTTACACCCCCACGACCAATTTTCTGGTTTTCAATCCGGGCGTGATGACCAATTACTTCCTTATCCCGCTGCTGAACCCCGCCAATGTGTATAGCGACGAGACGGTGGATCTGGAGATGAACAATCCGTCCAACACCGTGATCGTGCCGCCCGGCAGCGCCACCCTGACCGTTGCCAGCGTCTTCGGCGGCCCCGGCGTGCTGGCGTTTTCGCAACCCAGCTACAGCGTCGTGGCGCCCGTCACCGGGCTGACCAACGCGGTCATCACCATCATTCGAACCAACGGCTCCAGCAACTCGGTGTCCGTGACCTTTGCCACCTCCAACGACACGGCCATGGCCGGCGTGCAATACACCGGCGTGCAAACCAATGTGTACTTTGCCGACGGCGTGACGAGCCAGACCGTCTCCGTATCGGTGAATCCGCAACCCACCGCGGAACCCGCCACCACTGTTTATTTGACCCTGTCCAATCCCCAGAATGGGGCAACCCTCGGCAGCAGTCCCCAGGAGATTCTGACCATCCTCAATGGCATTGAGAGTTTCTCCTTCACCAACGCGCCCTATGCCGTCAGCGAGAGCGCCGGCAGCATCACCCTGCAAATCGTGCGCAACGGACCGGCCGGCGGGGCCGCCACGGTCAATTACAGCACCTACACGCCGCCGGGCACGACGGAAGCCGAAGGCTACGCCCAGCCCAACGTCGATTATGTGCCCGCCTCCAACACGCTGAATTTTGCCGCCAACGAGACCTTTACCACGATCCCCATTCAGATCATTCAGGGGACCAGCGTCAATGGACCGTTGATTTTCTACGTTGTCCTGAGCAGCCCAAGCCCGGCTGGCATCCAGCTCGGCCCGGTCGGCGTTGCCGGCGTCACGATCAACTGCGACATCACGGGGTTTGAGTTTTCCTCCACCAATTACTCCGTCGGGGAGAACGGGAGCAACGTGGTCATCCAGGTGCAGCGCCTCAACCCCGCCACGGGGAGCGCCACCGTCCAATACGCCACCGCCAACGGCACTGCGGTGAGCAACATCGATTATTTGAACACCAGCGGCACACTGACTTTTGCCAACAATCAGCCCATGGCCAGTTTCAGCGTGCCGATTCTCAATCCCAACATTGTGGAAGGCAACAAGACCTTCTTGCTGGCGTTGTCCAACCCCGTCGTGACGGCGCCGATTTACCCCTACACCAATGCTTTCTTGCTTTCGCCTTCGAATGCCACGGTGACCATTACCAATGTTTTGGCGGGCATCAGCTTCCAAAGCCCCAGCTACTCGGTGAGCGAGTGCGGCGTGACGGCGGCCATCCCGGTGGTGCTGACAGGAGTGAACAACGGGACCGCCAGCATCTCCTACTACACCACCAATGGCGGATCGGCCGTGGCCAACGTCAATTATCTCCCCACCAACGGCACCCTGACCTTTGCCAACGGCCAGACCGTCCAGACCATCTACGTGCAGGTCATCAATAACCACATCATTGGTCCCAACCATACGGTTTACGTGGCCTTGTCCAGCCCCAGCAACGCCGAGCTGCTGAGTCCCAGCACCGCTGTTCTGACCATCCAGGAATGCAACGGGGCCTACATCGTCAACTCGGGCACCGCCTTCGTTTCGGGCAGCGTCTCCAACAATTACGGTGTCATCCTGCCCAATGAAACCGTCACGGTTCTTTTGGGCTTGCGGGATATTGCGGGGAGCAACACGGTGAACCTCGTCGCCACCTTGCTCAACACCAATGGCGTGACCAATGCCAGCGGCCCGCAAACCTATGGTGCGCTCATCGCCAACGGCCCCACGGTGGCCAGGGCTTTCACCTTCCAGGCCGTGGGCGCCAGCGGGCAAAGCATCAGCGCCAACCTGGCCCTGCAAGACGGCGCGCAGGTCTATTCCAATGTGGACTTTGGCTTCACGCTGGGCGGCGTCACCACCACCTACAGCACCAACGAAACCCTGCTGCTGGTGGGCAGCAACAGCCCGCCGAGCAAGGCCTCCAGCACCGTTCCGCCCAATTACGGCTACCCGTCCGTGATCAATGTCTCGGGGCTGGTCGGGATCGTGACGGGCGTCACCGCCGGCATCTCCAACTTCGGCCACACCTATCCGAGCGACGTGGCCATGGTGCTGGCCGGGCCCAGCGTGCCGAGCCAGGGCGTGGTCCTGATGGATGATTGCGGCGGCTCCAACGTCGCCCAGAACCTGAACCTGGCGTTCTCCCAGAACGCAGCCAGTTTCCTGCCGTTGACCGCCGCCCTGAGCAGCGGCACTTACAAGCCCACCCAGTATGGCGTGGTGGACCTGCCCGCGACCACTCCCAGTCAAATAGAAGCTGCGCCAACCAGCTTCACGACCAACCTCACCACCTTTGTCGGGCAGGCGCCCAACGGGGCCTGGGCGCTCTTTGTGGCCGATGAGGCGCAACTGGATCGTGGCTATGTCAGCAATGGCTGGAGTTTAATCGTCAGCACCGGAATTCCCGTTCAGTCGGATTCGGACCTGGAGATGACCATGACCTGCACCCCCTCCAGCGCCACCGCCAACAACATCCTGACCTACAACGTCACGGTCACCAACTACGGCCCGGCCACGGCGACCAATGTCACTGTCGCCAATACGCTCCCCTCCGGCGTCTCCTACGTCGGCAGCAGCGGCGCCAACTGCACGGTTGTAACCAACGGGCTGACCAATGGCGTGTTGACCTTTACCAATGCCATGCTGGCCGTCAGCAACGGATTGGCTTACAGCATCCAGGTCATCCCAACCAACCTGGGTTATATCACCAATATTGCCGTGGCCACCGCCAATCAACCCGATCCCAACGTCAACTATGCCCAAACCAATGTGGCGCTGGTCACCGTGCCGAGCGCTGATCTGGCGGTCAGCCTGGGTGACAGCCCCAATCCCGTGTTGGACGGCGGCAACGTCACCTACACCATCGTTGTCACCAACAACGGCCCGTCCACCGCCACAGGGGTCGTGGCGACCAACGTGCTGCCGGGAGGATTCCTGCTGGTCACCAACCAGACGGTGCTGACCCAAGGCTCCATTACCAACGTCAATGGCACGATCTACTGGACGGTGGGCGCCATGGCGGACGGCGCCTCTGACACTCTGACAATTGTAACATTGGTGAACCTGCCCGAAACAAACCTGCCTTCCTCGGCCAACCTGGACAGCGTGACCGTTGGCTCCCAGGTTTATGACCCGTTCAAGGCGAACAATTACGCTTCGGTCAAGACAGAGGTGGAGCCTGCCGTGATCTCGGTGGCGCCGAGCGCCTCAGGCTACCTCTTGTCCTGGCCGGCCACGGCGGGCAACATTGTGCTGGAAGGCTCGGTGGCGCTGCCGCCAGTCTGGGTGCCCATCACCAATACCTCCAGCGTGGTCCCGCAAGTCGTGGGCGGGCAGTTGTTTAATACTTATGTGCTGCCCAGCACCAACAACTATCATTTCTTCAGGCTGGTATCGCGTTTCAGTGATTGAGAGGCACCCACAATGAAAAAATCTTTTAACCGCTTCACTTCAGCGGCAGCGGCTGCGGCTTGCGCCGTCCTGGTTCTTCTGCCTGGGACGTCGGTGCGGGCGGCTGGAAGCCAGATCGTGCATGGGCATGTGCCCGCCGCGGTGGCCCGCTTGCGGCCGATCGGAGAACTTAACGGCACCAATCATTTGAAGCTGGTGCTGGGGCTGCCATTGCGGGACCAGGCCGGGTTGTCCCAACTGTTGCAGCAGATTTACGATCCGGCCAGCCCCAACTACCATCATTACCTGACCCCGGCCCAGTTCGCGGAACGGTTTGGCCCGACGGCGGCGGATTATCAAACGCTGATGGCTTTTGCCGCGTCGCACAATTTGACCGTGGCGGGCACCCATCCCAACCGCACCTTGCTGGATGTGGAGGGAACTGTGGCGGACATTGGCAAGGCCCTCCACCTCACTCTGCGGCTTTACCGGCATCCCGCCGAGCCGCGCGTCTTTTATGCGCCGGACACGGAGCCATCCATCGATTTAACTCTTCCCCTGCTGCACATCGGCGGCTTGGACAATTATATGCTGCCGCACCCGAACTTCAGGCGTCTCTCTCTCAAACCCGCCCAAACCAATCGGCCGGCGTTTGGCTCGGGACCGGGCGGGACCTACTTGGGAAACGATTTCAGGGCTGCTTACGTGCCGGGAGTCACGCTCACGGGCGCCGGGCAGAGCGTGGGCTTGCTGGAATTTGACACCTACTACCCCAGCGATATTCTCGCCTACGAGCAGTTGGCCGGCCTGCCCAATGTGCCCCTGGTCAACGTCCCAATCGACGGGTTCAACAGCCCTCCGGGCGATGCGGATGGCGAAGTCTCTCTGGACATCGAAATGGCGGTATCCATGGCGCCCGGCCTCTCGCAAATCCTCATCTATGAAGCTCCAACCAACATTTTTTCAACCGATGACATGTTGAACAGGATGGCGAACGACAATTTGGCCAAACAGCTCAGCGCCTCCTGGACCTATCCCATAGATTCTTCCACCGATCCGATCTTCCTGCAGATGGCGGCTCAGGGACAATCCTTCTTCAATGCGGCGGGCGACTCAGGCGCCTATCCGCCGGGAGAGGTTCCGACGCCTTCCGACGACACCAACATCACGATTGTCGGCGGCACGACCTTGTTCACGACCGGGCCGGGCGGGGCCTGGCAATCAGAAGTGGTCTGGAGTTGGTTCACAGCGGGCACCGGTTACTCCGCTGGTAGCGGAGGCATTAGTTCAACCTACGCCATCCCGCCCTGGCAGTTGGGCATCAACATGGTGACCAACCAGGGTTCGACCAATTATCGCAATCTGCCCGATGTGGCCCTGACGGCGGACAACATCTGGGTTATCTACAATGACGGTCAGTCGGATTCTTTTGGCGGAACCAGTTGCGCCACGCCCTTGTGGGCGGCCTTTACCTCCCTAGTCAACCAGCAAGCGGCCGAGGGCGGCCGTGCCCCCATGGGTTTCATCAACCCTGCGATCTACGCTCTGGCACAGGGGCCCCTCTACACCAACCTCTTTCATGATATTGTCGTCGGCAATAATACAAACTTTGTCAGCCCCAACCTCTTTTATGCCGTGCCCGGTTACGACCTCTGCACGGGCTGGGGGACGCCGACGGGCAGCAATCTGATCAATGCCCTGGCGCCTCCGGCCAATGTTCCCGTGCTGGCCGTGGTCACCAACATTATCTCCGGCGGCAATGGCAGCGGCATCATTGATTTTGATGAATGCAATAATCTTGAGATTGTTTTGACCAACGAAGGCGGCGTGCCCGCCACCGGCATCGAGGCCACTCTTCTCTCAACCACTTATGGGGTGATCGTGGCGCAGGGCACCTCCGCTTATCCGACGATCCCCACCAACGGCAGCGCGGCCAACTCGCCTCTGTTTAAGCTCAGCACGGAACCGACTTTTGTCTGTGGTACGCCGGTTGATTTGACCCTGCTGCTCAAGTATGACCAGGGGAGACAAACCAATTACATTCAGCTTCCCTCGGGAAATGTCGCGCAGCCGGTGAGCATGACAAATTCGACAGCCATGTCCATTCCTTCCGCTTTTGTTCCCGTCAGTTCACCCATTGCGGTGTCAAACCTGCAATCCGTCGCCAAGGTGACCGTCTCCCTCTTTCTGCAAGCGCAGAATGACGGGGGGATGACCCTGCAATTGGCCAGCCCGAACGGGACCACGGTCTTATTGTCGCAAAACAATGGCGCCGGCACCGCAAACTATGGCTCGGCTTGTGTGTCCAATCAGGAGACCACATTCGACGATGCGGCGGTGGCTAACCCGATTACGGGCGGCATGGGGCCTTTTGTCGGCGTCTATCAGCCGCAACAGGCTCTGGCAGCTTTCAACCTCCTCAGCGGCACCAATCTCAATGGCACATGGAACCTCCAGGTGCAGAATTCCTTGCCGGGCAGCACCGCCACGCTGGAGTGCTGGACCCTCACCATTACGCCGAACTTCTGCGAAGATGGCGGCGGCCAATGCCCGGGGTCGCAGCTTTCGCTGGCCATGTCCGCCAGCGCCAGCACCGTTTTTGTGGAGAACAGCGTGGTTTGCACCCTGACCCTGTCCAACGCCGGGCCCAGCGCGGCGCAGAACGTCCTCATCACACAAGTACTGCCCGCGTCGGGCACCAACGTGGTGGTCACGGACGTTTATGTCACCAATAACTCGGCTGCCTACGGTCAAGCCGGCTCGAATCTCTACATGACTGTCCCTTCCTTGCCCGTGTATGGCTCCGTGACCATTCCCGTCTCGATGACCTTTACCACCAATGCGCTGGGCACCAATGCTGCCGTGTTCTACACCACGGTGGCCACCGTCTCCAACAGTACGGCCGCTGTCACCTTGCTCGTCACGGAACCGGAGGCGGATTTGGCGGTGACCATGACGGGGTCGCCCGTCTCCGTTTTGCAGGATGGATTGCTGACCTACACCATCAACGTCACCAACAACGGGCCTTACACGGCCACTAATGTGACCCTCTCCACCACCCTGCCGGCCAATGTCAATTTCATCTCCGCCACCAGTTCGCAGGGGACGGTGTTGTTCGATGGCGCGTTCGCCGAGCTGGGCAATGTCCCGGTGGGAACCAAGGTGGTGGTGACCATCGTGGTCAGCCCAACCCTTGCCGGCAACATCACCGCCAGCGCCACCGTCTCGCTCGGCGCCGGTTCCTTTGAGCTGGATCCGAACCTCTATAATAACTCCGCCTCCGTCTCCACCGTCGTCGGGCCGGCGGCGGATTTGAGCGTGACGGCCTTGGTTTCGCCCAGCCCGGTGGTGGAGGGCCGCCCTGTGGGCTACATCGGGATGATCTCCAACGCCGGCCCCAGCGCGGCCAGCGGTCTGGTCTTTAACCAGTCGCTGCCGCCGGGCAGCACGTTTCTCAACAGCAGCCTGCCGGGCCACACCGCGACCAGTAATTCGATCAGCGCGACCATCTCCAACCTGGCCAGTGGAGGCAGCGTGAGTTTTGTCAATTTCATCAGAACGCCCACCCTCCAGTCCAACATGCAGTCCAATTTGTTGGTTTCCACCCTCTCGGTCTTCGGCCAGCCGGGCGACCCCAACTTGAGCAATAATGTTCTCACCCTCACCACCGTGGAGGAGCCGCCGACCGTGACCATCGTTCCGGCCGGGGCGAGCGTTGTTTCAGGAAGCACAAACGGCGCGGTCGGGACCAATGGCGCCTACACTGTCGCGCTCTATCTCCAGAACATGGGCAACGTGGCCACGACCAATCTGGTCGCCACCTTGCTCAACGGCAATGGTGTCACCTCCTCCAGCGGCGCTCAGACCTATGGCGCGCTGGAGCCGCCTCCGCCTCCGACTCCGATGGCCGGCCAGTACTCATTCACGGCCAACAGCACCAACGGAGGAACCATCCAAGCCGTTCTGCAGTTGCAGGATGGCACCAACAGCTTGGGCACAGCCACCTTTGATTTCGTCATGCCCGTGGTCAAAAGCTTTTGGAACACCAATTTCATCAGCATCCCCGACCAGAAATTCATTCCCTACCCGGACAGCGGGCCGGCCAATCCCTATCCATCGGCCATCGTGGTGTCGAACGTCAGCGGGGATGTTTCCGCAGTGACCGTCACCGTTTCAAATCTGATTCACAGCTATCCGAATGATATTGGCATGTTGCTGGTGGCGCCTGGCGGAGCCAATTGCGCCCTGATGTCCTCCGCCGCCTTCGAATCCACTCTCACCGCGCCCATCACCGTCACGTTCGACCAATACGCCCCGCTGCTGCTGCCGGCCGACGGGGAGCTTGCGTCGGGGAGTTATCAGCCGGCCGATTACTATGCCAGCCAGCACGGCCAGACCGAAACGTTCAGCAACTCCCTGGCTCCGTTCGGGCCTTACAACACCAATTTGGCCATTTTGGCGAGCATTCCGGCCAATGGCACATGGTCCTTGTATATCGAGGACGACGCGGAGGGGGATGCGGGCGCCATCTCCAACGGCTGGGGCTTGTCTTTTACCATCCTCACGCCGGTCAATCAGGTGGCGGATTTGGCGGTGGGCTTCGTCGCATCGACCAATCAGGTTGTCCTGGGCAACGACCTCACCAATGTGTGGACCGTGACCAACAACGGCCCCAACGCCGCGGATATCTTTTTGACAAACATTTTGCCGGCGGGATTGGCCCTCTATTCCAACACCCTGCCTCCGGGCGCGTCCGATAGCCAGAACGGCCCGACCAACATCTACAATCTGGGCACACTCAACGCGGGCACAGGCGTGGCCATTACCAATGTGGTCACGGCTCAAGCCAGCGGCCTGCAAACCAACTCCATCACCGCCGGCTCGCTGGCCTTGAACGGAAGCTCCGGCCTGAGCACAGCCAGTGTGGTGACGCTGGTGGTATTGCCGCCCGCTGATCTGGCCGTCGGGCCAATATCGGTGGTTCCCAACCCTGGCGTCCTCGGCGACAGCTTGGTTTACACCCTTTACGTCACCAACAACGGCCCCAGCAATGCCCTTAATGTGGTCGGCGTCTTTACCAACTTGTCCAACCTGCTGCTGGTTTCCGTCACAAATTCACAAGGCAACTACGTCGTCTCCTCAAACTCCGTGCAATGCAACCTGGGCGCGATTGCCAGCGGTGAATTTGCCGTCGTCGTCCTGACCGCCACGCCCACCAATATCGGCATCCTGACCAACGGCTGGAGCGTCACCAACACCCTGGGTGTTGATGACAATTTGAGCAACAATTCCACCACCATCCAAGTCCCCGTAATATTGCCAGTGGCCGTGATCACCAATGGGCCGGCCACGCTGCTGGCTCAGGCATCGCCTCCCTACAACGGCGCCATCAATTCCAATCAGACCAATACCGTGGCCTTCACCCTGGTCAATACCGGCACGGCGGCGACCCGGAACCTGGTGGCGACGCTGCTGGCCAACTCCGGCATCAGGCCCATCACGACCAGCGCCTCGTATGGCGCCATCGCGCCCGGCGGAGGGTTCGCTTCCCAGGCTTATACGTTTGTCGGCAGCGGCAGTCCCGGCGCAATCATCACGGCGGAGTTGTCCTTGCAAGACCAGGGCAACACCAATCTGGGGCCGGTCTTCTACAGCTTCATGATTCCCGCCACCGCTGCTTTCAGCAATCCAGGGGCCATCACGATCCCGGATATGGGGGCGGGGGCTCCGTATCCTTCCAGCATCGAAGTTTCCGGGCTGAGCTACGGGGGGGCCGACCTTTCCGTGGGCAAGGTCACGGTCACGTTGAACGGGTTCACCCACAGTTGGCCGCACGACGTCGAGGTGGCGCTGACCAACCCCTCCGGACAGAAACTCATGCTGATGGAGCATACCGGCGCCTTTTATGCCGTCAGCAACCTCGTGTTGACTTTCGACAGTACGGACACGGCGGCGACGGACCTGCCCCTTGCCACCAATTTGTATTCGGGAACGTTCTTGCCCACGGCTTATTCGCCATTTGACATCCTCCCCGGCCTTGCGGCCGTGCCCACAGCCAACACAAATCTCAGCATCTTCAATGGCACGGACCCGAACGGCGTCTGGTCGCTTTACGTCTATGACGACTCGCAGGGCAACAACGGCGTTATCACTGCTGGATGGTCCTTGGGGCTGACTGCCGTCAGTCTCGTCAACACCGCGCCTGCCACCAATGCGCCGCCGACTTGGACGAATCTGGCGGTCTCCCCTGGCGGGATTTTTGAAGCGACCCTCAACGGGGCCATGGCTCAAATCTACGTCGTTGAGACATCGAGCAATTTGGCGACCTGGACCCCGGTCTCCACCAACACGGGCGTTTTTGTCTTCACCAACAGCCTTGGCAACGCCTCGCAACGGTTCTACCGCGCCGTCCAATTGTCCCCCTAGGCTTGGGCGGGCCCGGCCGGCTGAAGGATCCCTGAACCCTGGCGCATGAAACTCTTCGGCATCACCGGCGGCCTCGCCATGGGCAAATCCACCGCCGGCTCCTTGCTGGAGCAGCGGGGCGTGTCCGTGGCCGATACGGACCACATCGCCCGGCGCCTGGTCGAGCCGGGCCAGCCAGCCTTGGAGGAAATTGTCAGCGCCTTTGGCCCCTCCGTCCTTTCGGCCAATGGCAGCCTGGATCGCAAGGAATTGGCCCGGCGCGTTTTCGCCAACGCCGCCCGGCGCGCCAAACTGGAGGCGATTCTCCACCCCCGGATTCGCGAGGATTGGCAGGCGCAAGCCAGCCGATGGCGCGCATCCGGTTGCGCCCGTGGGGCGGTGATTATTCCGCTCCTGTTTGAAACCGGGGCCGAAAGCTGTTTCGACGCCATTATTTGCGTGGCCTGCTCTGCCGCCTCCCAGTTCGAGCGTCTGCGGAAGCGGGGCTGGAGTCGCGCGGAAATCCGGCGGCGCCTGGCGGCGCAATGGCCTGTTGAAGAGAAGATCTCCCGCGCCGATTTCGTGATCTGGACAGACACCACCCTGGAAGCCCACGCCGCGCAACTGGAAAAGGTTGTGGTGGAGGACCTTACTTCATCAAAAGCATCTGGCGCGCCCGCTTGATGGAGCGATTCAACTGCCGCTGGTAATGGGCAGGCAGCCCGGTGTACTTGCGGGGAAGGATGCGCCCCTGGTCGGTCACAAATTGCTTGAGGAGGGCGACGTTCTTGTAATCCAAGGCGTCGAAAGTGAAGTCAATCTTGGGTTTGGGCCGCGGAGTCCGAACTTCGAATGTTGAGCCCTTGCCTCTGGCGCCGCGGGCGCCGGGCTTCTCGGGGTGTGTCTTGCGTGGCATAAAAGTTATTTGATTTCGCGATGGACAGTGCGTCGGCGCAACGCGGGGTTGTACTTTTTGATCTCCAACTTTTCGGTTTTCAACTTCTTGTTGCGGGTGGTGGTATAACGCGAGGGCGATTTGCCTTCCTTGCGCGCTTCGGTGCATTCAATGGTGATGATTTCCCTGGGCATGGCTATTCCTTCTCCTTGGCCGGCTTCTCCTCAGTCTCTTCCTCTTCCTCCAACTCCGTCCCGCTCGTGTTGTCCACCGTCCCCAACTGGCCCAAGCGGCGCTGGCGCAAAGCGCCTTCGCGCTCGAGCTGGCTTTGCGCTTCGACGGTGAAACGGGTCCAGGGAATGGCCTCCAGACGCGAGGCTGGGATGGTTTTGCCGGTCAGTTCGCAAATCCCATAGGTGTTCTTCTCGATGCGCTTGAGGGCTTCCTCGATCTCGTAAATGGCGTCCTGGTCGGACGACAGGAGGCTCAGGGCGAAATCGCGGTCAAAATTGTCCGTGCCGGAATCCGCCATGTGCAGGCTGTAGCTGGTCATCTCTTCGGCGGACTCCTTGGCCAGGCCGCTCATTTGATGGAGGAGCCGCTCGCGCAGTTCCAGCAGGTGGCGGTGATACTTGGCCCATTGCGGCTTGATCTTGACCTGGCCGTTGGCTTTGGCCTTGACGGCTGGCCGGCCGAGGATCGACGCGGCCGTAGCCGACCCGGCCTTTTTGCGGGGCGCCCGCGTTGCGGTTGCTTTTTTCATGGTTGCTTTTGTCTTCTTCACAATCGTCTTGCTCCTCCCGTCCCCCCGGCCCGCCCCGCCCGTTTGCGGGGGTGGAGGACTGTAGCAAAGGGGCCAAATAATGCCACAATATTTTTAAGAAAAAAGGTCTTTATTTATCAGTGTTCAGACAGCCTCGCCGTCCGCTTGTTCATCCTTTTTCAATCGAGGCATAGGCATTGTGGCTGTGGATGCTCTCGTAATTCTCCGCTTCCACTTTGTACCACGTCACATCCGGGTGGGCATTCAACTTCAGGGCCACATTGCGCACCAGGTCCTCCACGAAAACGGGGTTTTGGTAAGCCCGTTCCGTGACCGCTTTCTCGTCGCGGCGTTTCAAGAGGGCATACAACTCCGCGCTGCCGGAACTCTCCACCAGGGCGATCAGGTCCTCGATCCAGATCGATTTGCGGGACCGGACCTGGACGGTGACCAGGCTGCGCTGGTTATGTGCGCCGAAGCGGCTGATGGCCTTGGAGCAGGGGCAGAGGGTGGTTACGCCTACCTTCACCGTCAGCACAAAATCAATCTCCTGGCCGATGGCGTTGGCATCGAACCGGGCCGTGTAATCCATGACGCTTTCCATGCCGGAGACGGGGGCCCTTTTGACCAGGAAAAATGGAAACTCCATCTCCAGATGCGCCACGGCGGATTTGAGCCTGGCCTGCATGGCGTGGAGAATGTCCCGGATGTTATCGACATGGACGACGTGCCCGTGCGAATTGAGCACCTCGATGAACCGGCTCATGTGGGTGCCCTTGAATTCATGGGGCAGATCCACAAACATTCCGATGGTGGCGATGGTGTTCTGCAACGACCGCGCCTTGTCCCGGATCTGAATGGGAAAACGCAGGCCCCGCACACCGACCTTGTCTATGCGCAGCCGGCGGTAATCCGGCTCACTCTGCTTGTCGTGCAGCGCCTCTGCCGGCGATGTTTTCTTGTCGGAAACCGTGTTCAAGGCGGCAATTTCTTAATGGGCAATTATAGCAGCCGAAATGGCCTTTGACAACCGGATGTTTGTAGTACCGGCTCAAAAAAAGGGTCGCCTGTCATAAAAACGCTTGACCCTCCCCTTGCTGGAGGGCCTAAACCAATGCGTACTATGAAGACATCATACAGTATCGGTGAGTTTTCGCAGGTGACCGGGTTGTCCGTGAAAACCCTGCGGTTTTATCATGAAAAGGGCATTCTCACGCCGAGTTCGGTGGATGAGGCGACCGGCTACCGCTTTTATGAAGCCGGCAAAATCGAGAAGGCGCGCGTCATCCGGCGGCTGCGCGCCATGGAGTTTTCCATTGAGGACATCGCCGCCGTTCTGGGCGATTGCACGGATGAGGCGGATATCTTGAACCACCTGGAACGGCAGAAGAACGTCCTGCAGCAACGCATCCAGGAGGATCGCGACATCGTCCGGTCGCTGAACGAAATCATCGCCACGGAGAAGGCGGCCAAACAGCTTTTGGATCGCGGCACTTATGCGGTGGAAGAAAAGGCCGTTGCCGCGCAGTTGATCGCGGGCATCCGCATGAAGGGCAAATACAGCGATTGCAGCCTGGGTTTTTCCAGGCTCGGCAAGGCCGTGGGCCGCCATATTTGCGGCAAGGCGCTCTGCCTCTATTACGACGGGGAGTACCGGGACGGCGACGCGGACTTCGAGGCGTGCTTTCCCATTCGCAAGGAGGTCACCGCAGATGGGATCTCCGTCCGCACCCTGCCGGGCGGGCGCTGCCTGGCGCTCGTGCATCGCGGTGCTTACGATCAGTTGGGGCGCAGCTATGCGAAGGTTCTCCAGGTAGCGGGTGAACGAAAATTGAAAATCTCCCTGCCGACGCGGGAAGTGTATCTCAAGGGGCCGGGCTTGATTTTTAAGGGCAATCCGAAGAATTATCTGACTGAAATCCAACTGCCCATTGGCGGTTGAAGACAAACCACGAGGACTCCAATGAAAAGGAACAAAGGCAGAAAGACTTGGCAGGAAAAACTGGCCGATGACAAGGGCTTCCCCAAGGTCTGCAAAATCGATTCCAGCAGGAGCCAGCGCTGGGGCACCGGCACATTTGTCATTCCCGCGCCGAGGGAAGTCAACGACCTCATGCGCCGGGTGCCGGAGGGCAGACTCACCACCATTGACGATCTGCGCAAAGTCCTGGCGTCGCGACATGGCGCCACCATCGCTTGTCCCATCACGACGGGCATCTTCGCCTGGATCGCCGCCCACGCCGCCGAAGAAGCCGCCGCGGAGGGCAAAAAGGACACCACGCCCTTTTGGCGCACACTGAAGTCCAATGGAGAATTGAATCCGAAATATCCCGGCGGCATCGCGGGGTTGCGGCGCAAGCTGATGGGCGAAGGGCACCGGGTCATGCAGAAGGGCAGGCGGTTTTTCGTGGAGGATTTCCAGAAGCGCCTCTTTGTGTTCAACGCCGCGCCCGGCCCGTGAGGCGAGGGGCCGAAGCCATCTCTTAAAGATCATTTTTGGTTTGCGGTTTTCCCGCCATTTCGGTAGCAAGTAGGCGATATGACAACTGCATTTCCGGAAATTTCAAAAATCGCTTTCGAAGGGCCAAAATCCAGGAACCCTCTCGCTTTCAAATATTATAACGCCGACGAAGTGGTGGAGGGTAAAACCATGCGGGACCACCTCCGCTTTTCCGTGGTCTATTGGCATACGTTCCGCGGGCGCGGCGTGGATATGTTTGGCGCGCCCACCATCAACCGGCCTTGGGACGACAACAGCGAGTCGCTGGAAAATGCCAGGAACAGGGTGCGGGCGGCCTTCGAGTTCATAGAGAAATTGGGCGCGCCCTTTTACGCGTTCCATGATCGCGACGTGGCGCCGGAGGGGGCGACCCTGGCCGAGACGAACAAGAACCTGGACGCCGTGGCCAAGGTTTTGCAGGAGGAGCAGCAACGCACCGGCATTCGTCTGCTCTGGGGCACGGCCAATCTGTTTTCCCATCCGCGTTACGCGATGGGCGCCGCGACCAGTTGCAACGCCGATGTGTTCGCCTTCGCCGCCGCCCAGGTGAAGAAGGCGCTGGAGCTGACGCGTCAACTGGGCGGGGAAGGGTATGTGTTCTGGGGCGGACGCGAGGGTTATTCGACCTTGCTCAACACGGACATGAAACGGGAACTGGAGCATTTGGCCCGTTTTCTGCACATGGCGGTTGATTACAAAAAGGAGATCGGGTTCAAAGGCCAGTTCTATATTGAGCCCAAACCCAAGGAACCCACCAAGCATCAGTTTGATTCCGACGCGGCAGCCTGCCTGAACTTCCTGCGCGAATACAACCTGATGGGCGATCTGAAATTGAACCTCGAAACCAACCACGCCACCCTGGCCGGGCATACCATGGAGCACGAGCTGGAAACCGCCGCGGCGGCCGGCGCCCTGGGGTCGGTCGATGCCAACACCGGCGATCTGCTGCTGGGCTGGGACACGGACCAGTTCCCCACGGACATTTATTTGACAACGCAGTGCATGCTGACCATTCTGAAAATGGGCGGTTTCACGACGGGCGGGCTGAACTTCGACGCCAAGGTGCGGCGCGAGAGTTTTGAGGCGGTCGATTTGTTCTACGCTCACATCGGCGGCATGGACGCCTTCGCCCGCGGTCTCAAGATCGCCAGCGCCATCCGGCGGGACGGGCGGCTGGCGGACTTTGTCAAGCAACGCTACGGCTCGTGGAACAGCGGCATCGGGCGGGAGATTGAATCGGGCAAAAGCAGTTTTGCGGCGTTGGAGAAGCACATGTTGAAGAAGGGCAATCCCGACGCCAACAGCAGCGGGCGCCAGGAGTTCCTGGAGAATCTGATCAACGATTTCATCTGAGCCGGCTTAGACGGGCAGGGTGATGCTGATGGCCGTGCCCTGGCCCGGGCGCGAGCGGATTTTGACCTTGCCGCGGTGGGTTTCGATGACGCGGCCCACAATGGCCAGGCCGAGGCCGGTGCCCTTCTCTTTGGTGGTGCTCAACAGCGAGCTGAAGGCGCGCCGGCGTTGCTCCTCGGTCATGCCGGGGCCGGTGTCCCGGAATTCGATCAGGACGTGGGTTGGGCGCGGACTGGCGCGGGGCAGGCGGAAGGCCCTGGTGCAAATGGTGAGGGAACCGCCCTGGGGCATGGCCTCGACGGCGTTGAGCGTCAGGTTCAAAAAGGCCTGCGCCAGTTGCGTGCCGTCGGCCATCACCGTCGGCAAATCGGGCTGCAGGCGGCGGATGAACTGAATCTGCTGATTGCGCAGTTTGTGGCGCGTGAGCAAGCCGAGGTCGTCCAGCAACTGGTTGATGTTGACCTCGCTCAATTTGGGTTCGGCGCTACGGGCGAAGTCGAGGATTTGATCGACGATTTTGTTGAGATGCTCCATTTTCTCGCGCAGGACGGCATCGTCCTTGAGGCGCGGGTCGCCGGGGCGGAAATCCAAACGGAGGGAATGATAGAGCATCTTCATGACGGTGAGGGGATTGCGGATTTCGTGCGCGACCTCGGCCGCCAGCATGCCCAGGGCGGAAAGTTTTTCGTTTCGACGCAATTGCTCCTCGACATCGACGATGCGCTCGTAGAGGCGGGCTTTCTCGATGGCCATGGCGGATAATTCGGCCAGGGCGGTGAGGATGTGGATTTCCTCGTTGGAAAAACTGCGGGGCTCGCCGGCATAGACGTTGAGAGTGCCGATGGTCTGGCCGCCGAAGACCAGGGGCGCGCTCAATAACGAGACTAATCCTTCAGTCCGGGCCACGGCGACGTTCTGGTAGAGGGCCGAGGCTTGCACGTTCTCCAGTTGCATCGGCTTTTTGCGGCGGACGACGATGCCCAGGAAGCTTTCATCAACGCTCAACCTGGGCTTTTTGAGATAGGATTCGCCGGCGCCGGAGCTGGCGCGCAATTCGAGCCACTGGCCGCTTTCATCCAGCAGGAGCAGGGAAGACATGCGGGCCTCCATCAAGGCGCAGGCCTCGCGGGTGATGAGTTGCAGGGCTTCGTTGACGTTGAGGGCGGAATTGATGGTCTGGCTGACGCTGACCAGGGTTTCCAGGAGCCTGGCCTTCAAGCGCGATTGTTCATAGAGCCAGGTGTTGTGAATGACCTTGGCGGCCTGGACCGCCAGTTCCTCCAGCAAATCCTGGTCGGCCTCGCTGAAGGCATTTTCCGCGGGGGAATCGACGTTGAGCACGCCGCGGGTGGTGCCGAGCACTTCCAGAGGCACGGCCAATTCCGAACGCACATCGTCGCGCAACATGACATAGCGCGGGTCCTGCCGGACATCGCCGAGCCGGGCTGGTTTTCCGGTTCGCGCCACCCAGCCGGTGATGCCCTGGCCCAGGCGCAATCTGAGTTCGGAGGCATTGGGCGGCAGGCCGGTGGAGGCGTGGATTTCCAGGAGGCCGTTGTTGGGATTGATCAAGACCACCGAGCCGCTGGCGGCGCGCATGAGGCGGACCGCTTCCTGCAGGATGAGCTGCAGCGCCTGCTGGGGGTCCAGGGTGGAATGGATGACGTTGCCGACCTGGTAGAGCAATTTGAGCCGCTCATAGGCGGCTTGCAAATCGCTGACACCATCGCTCATGCGCGCAGTTTAAGGTTTAAATCCCGGCTTGGAAAGTTCTTACGGCTGGCTGCATGACATCAGTCAAGGTGCGGCGTGTTGGATGCAAGTGGCATCAAGGCAGAGAGTTAGGTCGAAACTGGGTTCGTTTGGCAAAAATGTCCCTGCCGCCAGGCAGAGGGCAGGGTGAAAGCAGTCCAACCACAAAAAGCCACTTTGACTGACTTTGACTTGGGGCGACTGGGCGCGACGAAGTTGGACGCGGGCTTGACGCGGCGTTGTGCCGGGGAGCACAGCCGGACCACGGATGGCAGGATGAAGGGACGGCACTGGCCCCGGTTATCCCGGCACGGAAGGAGCGGCGCGGAGGCAATCCGCTGTCACCGCCTACAATTCCACACCATAGATTCATTAAAGATAGCCTATAACTAAATAGCTATATCGTCAATAGATTTTTACAACATTTTTTGGGGGCTGAGGTTTGCGGCGCGGATTGGGTAAGTTGTTGTGGCGGAAGGGTTTATTTATTTGCCATGTCTTTTGCAGTTTTTGCGACTAACAGGTATGGCGCAGTTGCACAGTGTTGCGCAGTGGACTTAGTGGACTTAATGGACCAAATGGACCAATAAGACGGGGGGGGCGGGAGGGTTGCGCGAATTATTTGACCGGCTGGCTGCGGAGGATTTTGAGGGCGGCGATGGCGGCTTCGCTTTCGGCGGCCTTTTTGCTCTTGCCGCGGCCCCGGCCCAGTTCGACGCCGCCATGCCTGACCACACATTCGAAGACGCGATCGTGGTCGGGGCCGCTTTCGTCGGCGACAACATATTGAGGGGCTTCGGGCGACCTGGATTGAAGGATTTCCTGAAGCTCGCCCTTGGGGTTTTCCAAGGTGGGGATGGAGGTCAGCTCGCCGAAGGCTTGGCGGAAGGAGCGGAGGACAAAGGCGCCGGCGGCCTCGAAACCGCCGTCCAGAAAGATGGCGCCGATGAGGGCTTCCAAGCCGTCGGCCAACGCGGAGGCGCGGCTGCGGCCCGAGTTGGCTTCCTCGCCGCGGCTGAGGATCAAGTCGTTCTGCAACTGGATGCGGCGGGCTTGCTCGGCCAGGGTGCGGCGGTTGATCATTTGGGCGCGGGCCTTGGTGAGGGGGCCTTCACTGACCATGGGAAATTTTTCGTAAAGTTCGCGGGTCAACACCAGGCCGAGCACGGCATCGCCCAGGAATTCCAGGCGTTGATTGTGCCGGACCAGCCGCCCCTGTTCATGCGCCACGGAGGGATGGGTCAGGGCCAGGCGCAGCAGGCTGGGGTCCCGAAACTGATATTCGATCCGGGATTGCAACGCATCAAGATCAGGGCCGGGCGGCATACCAATTACATCATGGCGCTGGCGCCCGGCCCCGGCGCGGAGGCGGATTGGGGCGGTGGAGGGCCTGCCACAGCGGCCGCGGGCGAATCGGGCGGAATCGGAGGATTCAGGCCGTGGGCCAGGAGGTCGGCGGTGGCGCGCTGCACCTCTTCCAGTTGATCGAGTTGCAGGTGCGGGTCCGTGATGGAAAAAATGTCGCCCGTGGCGGGTTGTTCATAAATAAAAACGCGCCGGCCTTCACGCCGTATTTGATCCTTGACCTTCAAGAGGCGTTTGCGTTCGAGCATGACCGCCAGGATGTAACAAACCGGGCCGTGCTTGGGATCATTGGTTTCGAGCAATTTGCGCAGCAGGCTTTCGGCGGATGCCTTTTGAATGGCGTCGGGCGGGGCGGCGGGGGGGAGGCGGAAGAGGCCCTGCCATTGCGAGATGAAGCCCTTGCGATCGCTGGCGCCTTCGCGGTATTGGGCTTCCCAACACGCGCCACAGATGTCCAGACGGCGGTATTGCTGTTTCTCCTCGAAGAGCAGGGTGTGGTAGGACTCCTTGCCGGCAAAGGGCTTGTGGCAGGCCTGACAAGCGCGCGCCCGGGATTGCAGGTTCCAATCATTCATCGAAAACATCAGCCGTTCCATTATTGCCGTTGCGCCGGCAACTGCAACGATTTTCAGCCGTTTCTCGTGTCAAAACTCTTTAGAAATGTCCCCTCTTTAACTCAGGAGAGAATGTCCCTTTCTTGACTGTCTCTGTTCTTTGTTGGGGCGCAGGGCGGCGGACGGAGGGAGGCCGGAGCGTAGCGGAGGCCG
>Ga0326727_10001407_pt1 | contig 89348 bp, 68 predicted proteins | sample MB2enrmetagenome_FD_207643 | JGI IMG/M metagenome (GOLD analysis project Ga0326727, IMG submission 207643) | Lab enriched peat soil microbial communities from McLean, Ithaca, NY, United States - MB29MY | ecosystem: Environmental > Terrestrial > Soil > Wetlands > Peat | place: USA: New York...
GGCCCCCGTGATGGCGACAAGTATTCTCAAAGGCGGCGCGCAGAAAAAAGGCGCCCTTGCGGGCGCCTTGATTAGGAGTTGCCAATGACAGGTGACAGCACCAATTACGGGAAGAGCAAGGTGTTCGGCCCGGGGGTCTGGGTCATGTCGCCGGAGTTGCGGAGTTGGTCGCGCAGGCGGGAGCTGCTGATCTGCTGCACGCTGCCGTCGCACAGCAGGATATTGCCTTGGGACTGGTGCATCTTGCCGGTCCAGGCCGGGGAAAGCGCGGTGGAGGCGAAGTTGGTTCCCATAATGACGGTGGCGGGGCTAAGGTGTTGAGCATCGCCGTAGCTGTTGTTTTGGGTGGGCTCGTAATTGGCGAAGGCGCCCGTGCCGCCGTAGATGTTGCGGTCGCCGCACAGCAGCATCTGGGGATAGTTCTCGTCGGCGTTCAAGCCGAGGAAATAGGAGACGTTCACGTCACAGAGGCTGTATTGGCCGCCGGAGTTGGGCACCTCGTAGTTGCTTACTTGGTTGCCCACAATGAGCAGGTTTGTGTGGACGATGGTGTCCGAATCCGACGGGCAGGCCAGCAACTTGGCAGTGCTCACCTCGTTGGACATCACGCCGAAGACCTGGTAGAGGTAATTCGCTGAAGCGGGTCCTGTCCCGGCAGCGATCTGCGTCTGATTGGGCGGGCCGCCACTGGCGGTGGGAACCACCATTGGATAGGCATCGTTGTTGTCCAAGCCCCAGGTCTTGAAGGCAATGCCCAGTTCCTTGAGGTTGTTGGCGCAACTGGCGCGTTGGGCGCGGGCCTTTGCGCGAGCCAGGGCTGGGAGCAGCATGGCGGCCAGGATGGCGATGATGGCGATGACGACTAACAATTCGATGAGCGTAAACGCCCCGGTTTTTTTGCGTTGATTCTTCATAAACTCTGCTGGTTCGTTTTTTGTGTTGTGGCTGACAGTGGGCGAACTTTAAAAGGCAACCGCCCGTACTGTCAACCCGATTTTTCGTTTTTTTAGAGCATTCCTGATGCCAGCCCTGAATAAGAGCCAAAAGCCGGGAAAAACGCGGGTTTGAATTCCTGCGATGCGTGATTTTCACGCATTTTGCGTGAGGTTCACGCAAAGGGTCCATTTTGTGGCCGGTCAGAAGTCGTGCGGGTCGAGCCTTACTCCATTTCCGATGTCGGCCGAGGGGCTTGGATTGCAGAGTAGGTTGCGGCCAATTTCCGAATTGCCGGGGGGCGGGGAATGTCGTTTTCTTAGGGGATGAATGAGACTCCCGCGAAGGATGGGGTGGCGCCGCCCGAAATGAAAGGGAGGCGCCGGAAAGAGCCGGTGGCTGCTGCGGGGGCTCGAGTGGACCGGTTGCCGCCGCATTCGGTGGAGGCGGAACAAGGGGTGCTGGGGTGCATCCTGCTGGCCCCCAACGAATGCATGGGGGTGTGCATCGAGCGGTTCAAGGCGGGGGGCGAGGTTTTCTACGACCTGCGGCACCAGACGATATTCAACGCGCTGGCAGCGATGTACGACAGCCGAGAGGGGATCGACCTCATTACGCTGCAGCAGCGGCTCAAGAACCGGCAACTTCTGGAGGAGGTTGGGGGTATCGCCTACCTCTCGACGCTGCCGGACGTGGTGCCGTCCTCGGCCAACCTGAGCTATTACGCGGATATCGTGCAGGAGAAGTACCTGTTGCGGAAGATGATTCAAACCTGCACCGGGGTGGTTGGACGGGTCTATGACTACGAGGGGGAGGTGGATGTGCTGATGGACGAGGTTGAGCGCGACATTCTGCGCATCAGCGAATCGCGGGTGCAGGGCGAGACCGCCACGATCAAGGAGTTGGTCAAGAGGGCCATCACGACGATCGAGAGCTTCCACCAGCGGCAGGGGGCCCTGACGGGCATTGGCACCGGGTTTCCGGACCTGGACCGGATGACCAGCGGGATGCACGGCGGGGAGATGATCGTCATCGCGGCTCGGCCGAGCATGGGAAAGACGTCGCTGGCGATGAACATCGCCGAGCACGTGGCGATCGGGCTGAGGCTGGGGGTAGGGGTGTTCAGCCTGGAGATGACCTCCGAATCGCTGGTGCTGCGGATGCTCTGCTCGCAATCGCGGGTGAACATGCGGAGCGTGCGCGAGGGGTTCCTGGCGGAGCGGGATTTTCCGAAGCTCACGGGGGCCGCCGGCAAGTTGGCCAACGCGCCGCTGTTCATCGATGACAGCTCCGGGCTGTCGATACTCCAGTTGCGGGCCAAGGCGCGGCGAATGCACCAGCAATACGGGATCAAGCTTTTGGTGATTGACTACCTGCAACTGCTCCACTCTACTGCGCGCCGTGCAGAGAACCGGCAGCAAGAGATTGCGGACATCTCCAATGGCATCAAGTCGCTGGCAAAGGAGCTTGGCGTGCCCGTGATCGTGCTCAGCCAGTTGAACCGGGAGCTGGAACGGGAAAAGAACCGCAAGCCGCGGCTTTCCGACCTGCGGGAATCGGGGGCAATTGAACAGGATGCGGACCTGGTGGGTCTGTTGTACAGACCCAGCAGCGAGGACGAAGAGAGCGGCGGCGCCGGCGGCGCCGAGGAAGAGGCGGCGCCGGTGAACCTGTTGATTGCCAAGCAGCGCAACGGGCCGACCGGGGACGTGGAACTGACTTTCTTGCGGTCCTATACGCGGTTCGAGAGCAAGGCGAAAGTCAGCGACGAAAGCGCGCCAAACTGAACATGCAATGATCAGACCCTCGCTACGCCTTTGCCTGTTGCTCCTGCTCTTGGCCTGGGCCCCGGCCAGCCCGGCGCAGATTCCCAGCAAGGTGGTCGCGGAGGTCAAAATCGAGCACGTCGGCCCGGTGTCGGTCAGCGACGAGCTCATCCGGGCGCACATTCGGGTCAAGCCGGGCGATGCGTATTTGCCGGGGGCCTCGAGTGACGACATCCACAGCCTCTACGCCACGGGTTTTTTCCTGAACATCCGCGTTGGGGCCGATCCGACGCCCAAGGGTTACGTGGTTACCTATATCGTCCAGGCCAAGCCCCGCCTGGCGGCTATCAACTTCACGGGGAACAAGAAGTACAAGGACTCCAAGCTCTCCAAGAAGCTCACCTCCAAAGTCGGGGAACCGTTGGATGAGCGCAAGCTCTTCACCGACGAGCAGGAGATCTTCAAGCTCTACCAAAAGGCCGGCTATCCGCAGACGCAAGTCAAGTATAAATACAGCATTGAAGAGGCCCTGGGGCGGGCGACGGCTACGTTCGAGATCATTGAGTGCCCCAAAGTGAAGATCGTCGACGTGCAATTCGCGGGGGCCAAGGCCTTTAGCCAGCGCAAGCTCCGAGGCGGGTTTCTGGTGGGCGGCGGAGCGTTCAAAAAGACCCGCCGCCACTGGATGTGGTCGTGGATTACGGGCCACGGGTTTCTGAAAACGGAGGAATTTGAGGACGACAAGGAGCGGTTGGCCGAGTTTTATCAGGACCACGGCTACGTTGATTTCGAGATCAAGGACGTGCAGTTTGTCAATCCGACGCCGCGGAAGATGATCGTGCGGCTGGTTGTCTATGAAGGGCGCCAGTACCGAATCGGGTCGGTCAGGTTCACCGGGAACAAGCTTTTCAGCGCGGAGCAGATCATCGCCGGCATGCGCCGGTTGAACCAGGCCAAGGGTGGCAAGACCAAGCTGGGCCCCAATGGGCTGCCGATGGACGTGGGGGACATTTTCAAGCCGAAGGAATACGCGCGGGACGTGGAGGCCGTGGAGGATTTCTACGGCGCGCGGGGGTATATCGACGTAACGACAACGTCGGGCAGTCCGTCGGGCGGTCTGAAGTTGATTCGCATCCCCAATACGGAGACCGGCACCATGGACCTGGAGTTCCAGATCAACGAGGGCCAGCAATCCACTATCGAGCGCATCGAGATTCGCGGCAACACGATCACCAAGGACAAGGTTATCCGGCGGGAGTTGGCGGTGGCCCCTGGGGAGGTCTTCGACATGGTGCGAGTGCGGCGCAGCCGGATGCGGCTGGAGAACATGCAGTATTTCTCGAAGGTGGACGCGCACCCGGAGGCGACGGAAATCCCGAACATGAAGAACCTCGTCGTCGCCGTGGATGAGGGCCACACGGGCCACGTTACGGTGGGGGCGGGCTACAGCTCGATAGAATCGCTGGTGGGGTTTGCGGAGTATTACCAGGGCAACTTTGACTTGTTCAACCCGCCCAAGTTTACGGGCAACGGCCAGAAATTCCGTCTTCACGTGGCCCTGGGCACGCTGCAGCAGGACTACCTGATGTCCTTCATCGAGCCGTGGTTCCTGGGGCGCAAGCTGACCCTGGGGGTGGATGTCTATTACCGCGACCTGGCCTACCAGAGCCTGGAGAACATGTATGACGAAATCCGCGCCGGCGGGCGCGTGAGCCTCTCGCGCACGCTGTTCAACAACGATTTTATCATTGGCAGCGCCAGCTACACGCTGGAAGACGTGGGGATTCGCCTCAACTCGCCTTACCACGAGTTTGTCAACCAAGGGAACACGCCGACGCCAACCCAGCCCAATTGGCCTGGAACCATTGGCGGCCTGGATTCGTCGGGCGGCCTGCCGGGGGGGGCGGTCAGACCGAATGTCCCCAATGCCGTTATGGACGAGGTCGGCTACCATGTGCTGTCGAAGGTGGGCGGGTCCCTGGCTTACGACACCCGGGGGGGCGGTCTGTTGCCCAACAAAGGCCAGCGCACCAGCCTGGCAACCGAGTTTGTCGGGGGGCCGCTCGGTTTTGACAAGGAATTCTACAAGCTGGACCTGAACAGCGCGTGGTATTTCAAGGGATTTGCGCCGGGGCACGTCCTGGAGGTTGTGGGACGGACCGGGGATGCCCGGAGCCTGGAGTCGGGCGACGTGCCGTTTTATGAGCGCTACTACCTGGGCGGGATGTATTCGTTGCGGGGCTACCCCTATCGCAGCATCAGCCCCCGCCAGCCCGGCTTGGGCGAGCCTATCGGCGGGGACACCTACTGGTTCGGCTCGGCCGAGTACTCGATCCCGATCATCGAGCAGGAGCACGGTCTGAGCCTGCGCTTTGCCCTGTTTTACGATATCGGCAACGTGGGCGAGAGGCCGTACTACTACAGCCTGAGCGGCTTCGATGACAACTGGGGTCTGGGTCTGCGCATCAACCTTCCGATCGCCCCCATTCGGCTGGATTACGGCATTCCCATTCACCACGACCAGTACAACAGCAGCGCCGGCAAATTCCAGTTCGGCGTCGGCTTCACCAGAGACTATTAGGCCCTATGTTTCACACCCTGCGCAGCGCGGCAAAGCCGAAGCCGAAAGGAACAGGTCCACCACGGATTGCACGGATTGGTCTGACGCTGCTGACGCTCGGGGCCGGATTGCTCTGCCTGGGACCGGCCCGCATGGCGCAAGGCGCCGGCGGGGTCCCGGGCTCGAGCCATGGCTTTGCCGCCCTGCCTCTGGCCTTCGAGCCGCTGGACGGCCAGGGAGAGTTTGTGGCCCGCGGCCTGAATTACCAATTGCGCATCGCCCCCGTCCGGGTGCAACTGGTCCTGGCCAAAAAGGCGAGCGCCCAGGGAGCGCCCTTGACGGACCGCGCCCGGTCTGTGGCTTCGCATTGGACAACCACCCGGGGACTGAGCATGGAGTTCGCCGGGGCCAATCCGCAGGCGCGGACCTCCGGGGATGGGAAGATGTCGGGGAAGATCAACTACCTGGTCGGCAGCGACCCGGGGCGGTGGCGGACCGGCGTCGGAACTTATGCGAAGGTGCGGGTCCAGGAGTTGTATCCGGGCGTCAATCTCGTCTATTACGGCAACCAGCAGCGGCTGGAGTATGATTTGACTGTCGCCCCGGGGGCCGATTCTGGGCAGATTGCGCTGCATTTCGACGGGGTGGACAGGCTGACTCTGGATGAGGTCGGCAACCTGGTCCTGGGCCTTGGGGCGGAGGAGGTCCGCCAGCCTCGGCCGCTGCTCTATCAGGAGGTCGGCGGACAACGCCGGCGGGTCTCCGGCGGCTATGTGCTCAAGGATGCCCGGACGGTCAGCTTCGCCGCCGGCCAGTATGATCGGTCGAGGCCGCTGGTGATTGACCCGACGATGATCTATTCGACGTATTTCGGCGGCAACGGGGACGACATTGTCTGGGCGGTGAAAGTCAACCCGACGGATCAGTCGGTGTATTTTGCGGGCCAGACGTCCTCGAGCCAGTTTCCCATTGCGCTGCCTGCGGGCGGGGCGCAGGCGACCAATGGCGGGGGGACGATCAACGGGGATGCCTTCGTGGCGCGGGTCGACAGCACCGGCACCAACCTCCTGTACTTCACGTTTCTCGGGGGCACGGGCGACGACGGGGCGCTGGACCTGGCGCTGGACAGCGCAGGCAATGCCTACATTACCGGTTTTACCGATTCGACCAACTTCCCGTGCGCCCCCATCGGGGGCGTGCCGGGGCTTGCGAATTCGACCAACATCAGCGGGACCATAACCACGGCCCGTGTTTATTTCACCGACGCGTTCGTCGCGGAAGTGGCGAGCGACGGGGCGAGCCTGAAATTCTCGACCTACCTTGGCGGGAACGACCGGGACATGGGGGTGGGGATAGCCGTGGACGCGAAGGATTTCGTCTATGTGACCGGCTACACCTACTCGACCGATTTCCCGACCACCAATGCGCTGGTAGTCCGGCCGCTGCACTCATCGAAGGTTTTGACCTTTACGAGCCTCCAAGGGAGCAATGACGTTTTTGTGACCAAGATCGAACCGGGCGGGGCCGGCCTGGTCTATTCCACCTACCTGGGCGGCACCAACTTCGACGTGGGCCAGGGGATTGCGGCGGACAGCGAGGGCAATGCATACATCACAGGTTATACGGACTCGACCAATTTTCCGACCACGACGGTGCTGGCGCCGTTGCTGGGCCAGCTCAATGACACGACCAACGCCTTTCGCAAGTATGGGAGCGGGAAGCGCACGCCCTACGACGCATTCGTGGCCAAAATAGCTCCGCTGGGGTCGGACTTGCTGTATTGCGCCTACCTGGGCGGCACGAACAACGACTCGGGGTTTCGCATCCGTGTCGATGACGCCGGAGGGGTCTATGTGTGCGGTTCCTCTTACTCGGCGGACTTCCCGATCGTCCCGGATGCGACCACCAACATCGTCTCTCACGGCATGACCAACGTGAATTACGTCAACAGCGATGCGTTTCTCACCAAGATCGTTTCGACCGGCAACGTGCCGGTCATCCAGTATTCATTGCTCTTCGGCGGGCCGCAGGACGAGACAGCTTGGGACCTTGCCCTGGACCCGGTCACCACCAATATTTTCATCGTGGGCACCACCGCCTCCACCAATTTCCCGACTGCTCCGTTCTCGGCCACCAACGCCCCGTTCCTGGCGTCCACCAATTACACGCGGAGCAACGACGTATTCGTCGCTTCGTTCAGGCCCACAACCTACGTGAGCACGAACTACGTCCTGACCAATGCGATTGTCAACGGCCGGACCAAGCCGGTTTTTTCGCCGGTGGTGGCCACCAACCAGGTGCTGACGAATCTCTACGCGGTGGTTTTCGGGGGTCTGGAGGACGATTTCGGGCTGGGCATCGATGTGGACAGGTTCGGCAATGCGTTTGTTTGCGGCCAGACCGTCTCCGGGGATTTTACGGTCCTGGACGCCCTTCAACCGGTGCTGGCCGGCCATAGCGACGGCTTTCTGGCCAAGATACAGTTTGCGGACGCCCTGGCGGCGGTGACGATAGACACCGTGCCGCCGAACCTGCTGTTGGTGGTCGATGGGTTCACGAACAGGGCGCCCCTGATGACCAACTGGGTTTTTGGGTCGGGGCATACGCTCTCGGCCCCGCCGTTGGAGAGTGGCAGTCCGGGCACGCAGTTTATCTGGAATTCCTGGAACAACGGGATGCTCATATCCAACCAGGTAAGCCCCGCGACCTTCATCACCAACTATATTGCCGACTTCACAACGCAGTACCTTCTCACGATGGATTCGACCCCCGGCGGCGGGGTGGACCCAGGCGCCAGTTGGTATGACGCCGGCACGGTCGTCCCGATCACGGCCACGCCTGCCCCGGGGTCGAGCTTTATCGGCTGGACGGGCACGGGCGCCGGCGCCTTCTCGGGCACGAATAACCCCGCCATGGCGGCCATGAGCGGGCCGATCACTGAGGTCGCCGGTTTCACGGGAAGCGACACCAGCCGTCTGCAGGTCGTGGTGAACGGCCCCGGCACGGTATCGCCGGATAGGAACGGCCAGAGCCTGGTGGCCGGCCAGCGTTATCAGATGACCGCCGTACCCAACCCTGGGGCCTTGTTCGTCGGCTGGACCGGGGACGTGGACACCAACTCGGCCTTGCTGAGCTTCGTCATGACCAACGGCCTGGTCCTGGAAGCCGACTTCGCCGCCAGTCCCTTTCCTGCGGCCGCCGGCGCCTACGCCGGGCTGTTTTTCGACACCAATGACCTCGAGTTCGAGAGTTCGGGTTTCTTCGCCGCCACGCTGACCGGGAGCGGCGCCTGCAGCGTATCTCTGCGGCTGGGCGGAGCGTCCTACGGCATCTCCCGCCAATTCTCCACCAACGGGGTCTTCTATGGCGTCATCCCGCGAAGCAGCCCGCTGAGCGCGCTCCAGGTGCGGCTGCAACTGGACTTGAGCGGGACTAATCGCATGACGGGCCAGGTCAGCGACGAGATATGGACGGCGGATATCGTGGCCTATCGTCCCGTTTTTTCGCCCGCCAACCCTGTGCCGGAGGCGAACCGCAATTACATCCTGCGCATCCCCGGAAGCGGCAATTCGCTGGCCGCGCCGGGCGGGGACGGTTTCGGAACTCTGATCGTCGATGCCGTGGGCAACCTGTCCTTCAGCGGGACCCTGGGCGACGGCACCAGGGTTGCCCAAACCAGCTTTGTCTCGAGCTCGGGCCAGTGGCCGCTCTATGCTGCCGCCTATTCGGGGCGTGGTTCGATTCTGGGTTGGGTCTCTTTCACCGGTCCTGCGCTGGACGGTCTGGGCGGCACGGTTACCTGGTTCAAGCGGTTCAATCCCGGATGGAGGCGGCTCTATCCCGGCGGATACGTCTTTCAGAGCGAGACCATCGGCTCGGCTTATGCTTTCACAAACGGCACTCGGGCGCTTAATTTCAGCCAGGGCCAGGTCATCATCGAGAATGGCGGCCTGACGCGGAATCTGACTAACCAAGTGCTGCTCAGCGCGAACAACGAGGTCACCGACCTGACGCGCACCAACCGCCTGAGCCTGAGCCTGACCCCGGCCACCGGCCTGTTCCATGGCAGTTTCTACAATGCCTCCAACCACCTGACGGTTCCCTTTTACGGCGCGCTTCTTCCCAGCCTGACAAACGGGACCGGCTATTTCGTGACCACCAATCAGAGCGGCAGGGTCTTCTTCGGGCCGTAGGCGGGGGCGGGAGGGCCGGGAGGGCCGGGTGCGAGACAAACCCCTGTGCCGTTGCGGCAGTGGAGCGGGCGGCGGCTCGTTGAGGTGAATTGATAATTGAGAATTGAAAAATGGCCATTGGTCATTGACCAATGCTCGATGCTCAATTCCCAATGGATCCCCGTTCCGGCGGGCGAAGGACATCGTCCTGCGGCGGCGGTTTGATCTTGTCCAGGACAGAACGTTTGAACCAAGCAGGCATGCGATCGGTTTTCATCTCCAGCTCACCGGATGGTGATCTTGCTGCCGGGTACAACGGGCGTGGAGGGGTCTATGGGCTTCACCAAGCGCCGCCGGCCATCGGGAAACACCTCGTAAAGGAAACCATCCCGCGATTCCAGGACGCTGTGCCCGGAGGCGAGCGCCCTGTCGCGCGCGGCCGCAAACGCAGATCCGGAGACGGCGGGGAATTCAGTCTCCAGTTTCAAAATATCGTTTTCCTGGTCTGCCATGTCTTGACCTTTCTGTTGTTACGATACCTGAGTTGCCGGGCTAGAGCAACCTCGTCCAGCCGGTCACAATGCTGAGCTCAGCAGGCGGCTACGTTTTCAGGCCGCTCAAGTCCACCTCGAGGCGTTTGTTCTCTTGGAGGATTTGGTCCATGGTCAAACGGGCGCGTCTGGCGGCGGCTTCGCGGCCGAGGATGCAGGCCAATATGCCATCGACGGCGCGTGCGACGTTTTCGTTCTCGAAATGGCCGTTGACGACCTTGTCGTAAAAGGCGGCGATGTTGCGGACTGCGCCCGCCTCGTAGAGGTTGTCCACTGAGCCGGACCAGGCGTCTTCCCCGGCGCGGACGTGGGCCTTGCCCCAGTAATTGACCATCGCGTTGCCCTTGTCGCTGAAGATGCGGCAACTCAACTCGCCGGTGGTGAAGTTGGGCAGGGCCTGGCCGAAATGGTTGTGGACCAAACCATCGGCGTACTCGAATACCACCGAGCACACATCGCTGGCGTCCCCGTGCGGGTCGGGCCGGCAGATTCGGGAACCGCCCGTTGCCGCCACCGGCCGCCGGCCGAGGACCCAGCACGCGGCATCGATGGCGTGGATGTCGTAGTTGCCGATATTGTCGCCGCCCATGGCCACGTCATTGACCCAGATGAGGTTGCGCAAGCGGCTCTCCATGGTCGCGGTCCGCGGCGGGTCGGAGAACCCGCTGCTGACACCGACTGTGGCCACTTGGGAAATCTTGCCAAAGCCCCCGGCGCCAAGGCGCTTGAGCACCTCGATGTTCACCGGGTCGGTGGGCATCTGGTAGTCCACCCAGAAGCACTTCTGCCGTTGGGCGGCCTTTTTGCCGGCCTCGAGGATGCGGAGGCTGCCAGGGACGTCCGGGGCCACCGGTTTTGCCATATAGACATGCAGGCCGGCCTGGACCGCCGCGCTGGCCTGCTCCGGGAAGAAGTAGGGCGGCACTTCCAGCGCCACGGCTTCCACACCGCTCTCAAGCAGGCGCTTGTAGCCGGACAGGGTGGAGAAGCGCCGCGCCTTGTCCACGCCCAGGGCATCGCCGCACTGCTCGGCCACCTCCGGAAAGTAATCCGCCACCGCATGCATCTGGTAGCCGCCGTGCCTTTTGAAAAGCCCGGCAATCCAGGCCCCGCGTCCGCCGTTGCCGACGACGCCCAACTTGATCTTGCGCTTGAACTCCGGGGGCGGCTGGGACGCGTCGGCGGCCAGGCTGCCCCAGGGGCCGAGGGAGGCGGCTGCGGCGGCCAGCGTCCCGCCCAGGAATCGGCGGCGGTTCAGCGCCGCCAGGTCTGCGGAGCCCATTGCATCAGTCCTGCCAGTTTGGTTTTTCATAATTCATAATTCTTCCCCGGGAGCATGGCGTGCCCCCAGCTCAGCGTGCGGGCATCGGGCAAGTCCTTTCTGGCGGCCACGCGGCCGGCCTGGATCAATGTGCCGAACTGGAAATAGACGGCGTCCATGTCCGAGTGCCAGTGGGGGAAATGGCTGAAGCCGCCGTCGTCGGTGCGGCAGGTCAAGGCCCAATCGGCGGCCTTTTGGATGGCCTTGCGCACGGGTCTCGAGCCTCCGCCCAACTGGCGCAGGATAAACACCGCGTCGAAACAGGCATGCACGTCCCAGTCAGGTTGTTTGATGTTCCAGCCGCCGTCGGCCTTCTGGTCCCGGAGGACGCGGGCGATCATCTGGCGCGCCTTGGGGGTGGGTTGGCCGATGAGGCGGAAATAATGGGCCATGTGAAACGTAGCGGCGACGTGGTCGCCCAGGTAGCCGTCTTCGGCCTGGCTGGCAATCTGCCAGTCGCGCAGGGCCTTGTCATAAGGGGCCGGCATCGGCTTGTCCAGGGCGGCATAGAAGAGCGGAAAGAAGCTGGTGGTGTACCAGGGCAGTTTCTTGAAGGCCTCGCCGACAAAGAACCGGTCCGGGACTTTGCTCGGGTCGATTTTCGGATGGCGGCCCAAGGCGCGCAAGGCGACAAGGCCCTGGACGGTGTTGTAAAGGACGGCCAGGTTGGATTTCGGGTCCATCTTTCCTGTCAGGTGGGCAAAGGAACCGTCGGGCTGCTGGCGACGCTCGATGAACTGGATGGACATTTCCGGGTGCGGCAGCGTCCAACCCATGGTCCTGGCCAACGTGGCGGCGTAGGTCACCGCGGCCAGGTCACTGAGGCCCGTGTCCGAGTTTCCCGGGTAGGCGGGGTCCGGCGACGGGGCGTAGCCGCCATCGGGACGGGCACAACGGCGGATGAAAGCCAGCGTATCCTGCGCCAAATGCCCCGGCTGGCGGGCAGAGGCGGCCAGGGTCCGGAGGGACCCCATCGCCGCCACGGCCGCGACGGAGACGGCCCCGCGCAGGACGGCGCGGCGGGAGAGGCGCTGGTTTGGCTGGATTCCTGGCGGCGGGCTTGCGGGGGAGGCGGCGTTCATAGGCGAGCGGGGCGGGATTAATCCCGTAATCCGCTTAGATTCGGTTCGAGTTTTCTTCCCTCTTTGACCAGCGCGGCGAGGCTGAGTTCGTCTTTGCGATAGGCAGCTTCGCGTCCGAGGATGGCGGTGAGGGTCGAACGCACCGACGGGGCGACGGTCGAGTTGGCGTAATCACCCTCGGCCACGGCCGCATAGAACTCGTTGATGTTGACGCGCACGCCGCTTGTGTAGAGGTCGCCCACCTCGGCCCGCACTGTGGCCTCGCGGCCGCGCAGCACCACGCTCCCGAAATAGTCCGCGTCGATGAAACCGTCGGCCCCATAGACCCGCGCGCGGATTTCATCCTTGATCATCGGGACCGTCTGGATGCAGGTGAACGAGAGCGCCAGGTCATCGGGGAACCAGTAGCTGAGGGCGAAGTGGTCGTAGATGCTGTTGGGCGGGCGCAGCTTGTGGCCGCCGCTTCCGCGGGCGCGAATCGGGTCGGCGCCAATGATCCAGGTGGCGATGTCCAGGGCATGGATGCTCTGTTCCACGATGAAGTCACCGGAGAGGGGCAGGACATAGTACCAATTGCGCAACTGCTCTTCGGGCCTGGCCGGCGGTTGGCCGCGTCCGCCGCTGGACCAGGGATAAAAGGCCTCGGCGAGGACAAGCCCTCCGATGGCGCCTTGGTGGACCTGGCCAACGGCGTTGCGGAAATGCGGGTCGGCCCGGGTTTGGAAATCCACCAGGAACACCTGCTTCCGGGCCGTGGCTCGCTTGCCGGCGTCAGCAATGACCTGGCAGCCCGGCGCATCGATGGCGATGGGCTTGGCGAGATAGACGTGTTTGCCCGCCTCAACGGCGGCGGCGGCGTGATGGGGGTGGAAGTAAGGCGGGGTTTCGATGACCACGGCGTCGAGCTTGCCTTCCAGGAGCCGCTTATAGCCGGACAGGCCCGTGTGCCGGCGCGAGGGCTCGATTTGAAACTTCTGCCCCACACCATCGGCTTTGTCCTGGAAATAATCGGCGCAGGCGACCCAGCGGTATTTGCCGGAGTCAGTAAAGAGTCCGGCGATCCAACTGCCCCGGCCCCCGCAGCCGATGAGGCCCAGTTCGAGCGAGGAATTGGCCGCCGTGCCGAAGACAATCGAAGGCTTGAGCGCCGTAATCGTGGTGGCTGCGCCCGCGTTGGCCAGGAAGGCGCGCCGCCGCATCATTTGGGAATCACTCATATTCAGTGCGAGATCGATTGTGCGGTTGCCATAAGAGCTTCATGGATAAGGGCAAGGTCCGGGCGGTTCAAGCCAAATTTTGGTCTTGCTTTCGCCGGGCGAAGAGGTAGCGTGCCGGAAGAAAGACGCGCTAAGAGCGGTTGCCCCGAAGGGGCAGTATGGATGAACCCATTAATCTGGAGCGGTTTGTTACCTTCCTGGCCTGCGCCCTGGCTGCGGTCTGCCTGGTTTTCATCGGTTACCTTATCTGGAGACGATTCGGACCAAGCCACCGCCATCGGAAGCGGCGCAGCCGCTTGCGCCGGTATGTGGGTAAGTCTTGAGGAAAGGTCTCAGGAAGGCCTCCTGGGCTCCGGTTGGAAGGCCGTGATGCTCAGCGGAGGCAAAGTGAATTCGGCCGAGCAGGGCTGGTGGTGGCATTTGTGTTCGGAGGCGATGACGCCGCCGAGATTGCCCACGTTGCCGCCGCCGTAGGCGGCGGCGTCGCTGTTGAGGACCTCGCGCCATTTGCCGGGCCGCGGCAGGCCGAGACGGTAGCGGTAGCGAGGCACAGGCGTCAAATTCAGGACGACTGCCAGTTGGCTGCCGCGTTGCGCGTCGAGCCGGGCAAAAGACAGGATGCTGTTCGCATGGTCCGCACAGTCCAGCCAGGAGAAGCCGTCCAAGTCGTAATCCGTTTCCCACAGGCACGGCTGGGCCAGGTATAGGCGGTTGAGGTCCTGCACAAAACGTTGCGCGCCGCGGTGATAGGGTCCGGCCCCCAGCAGCCACCACTGCAACTGGCCATTGGCATTCCATTCGTCGCTCTGGCCAAACTCTCCTCCCATGAAGAGCAGGATTTTGCCCGGAAACAACCACTGGTAGCCCAAAAGGAGGCGCAGGTTGGCGAAGCGTTGCCAGTCATCGCCCGGCATCCGGCCCAGGAGCGAGCGTTTCCCATGCACCACTTCATCGTGCGAGAGAGGCAGGATGAAGTTCTCGTGGTGATGGTAGAGCATGGCGAAGGTCAGATCGTTCTGGTGGTATTGCCGGTAAATCGGGTCGCGGCTGAAATAGCCCAGCGTGTCATGCATCCAACCCATGTTCCATTTGAAGGAGAAACCGAGCCCGCCCAGGTAGGGCGGGCGGGTCACCAGCGGCCAGGCGGTGGACTCCTCGGCAATGGTCATCACGCCCGGACACTCGGTATGGGTCAGGTGATTGAAGCGGCGCAGAAACTCGATTGCCTCGAGGTTCTCGCGGCCCCCGTATTGGTTGGGGAGCCACTCGCCCGGCTTGCGCGAGTAATCCAGGTAGAGCATCGAGGCCACGGCGTCCACGCGCAGGCCGTCGATGTGAAAGCGCTCGCACCAGAACAGGGCGTTGGCCGTGAGGAAATTGCTCACCTCGTTGCGGCCGTAGTTGAAGATGAGCGTGCCCCAATCCTGATGGACGCCGCGGCGCGGGTCTTCGTGCTCATAAAGGGCCGTGCCATCGAACCGTGCCAGCGCCCAGTCGTCGCGCGGGAAGTGCGCCGGCACCCAGTCAATAATCACCCCGATGCCCGCCTCGTGCAGGGCATTGATCAGGTATTGAAAATCCTCCGGGGTTCCGTAGCGGCTGGTGGGGGCGTAGAAGCCAGTGACCTGGTAGCCCCAGGAAGGATAGTAGGCGTGCTCGGCCACGGGCATGAACTGGACATGAGTGAACCCCATCTCTTTGATGTAGGCGATGAGCGGCGCGGCCAAGTCGCGGTAACCCGGCGATTGGTCCGCCGATTGCTTGCGCCAGGACCCCAGGTGCATCTCGTAGATGCTCAGGGGCGAGCGCAGCACCAGGCGCTGCCGCCGTTGGTTGAGCCAACCCTCGTCGCTCCACTTAAACCGTTGATTGTTCCACACGATCGCCGCGTTCTTGGGCGGCTTCTCGAATAAGAAACCGTACGGATCGGTCTTGAGACCGATGTGCCCGCGCGCGTCCCGGACTTCGTACTTGTAATGCGCCCCCTGGCCCACCCCCGGGATGAAGATCTCCCACACGCCGGAACTGCCCAGCGTGCGCATCTGGTGAGAGCGCCCGTCCCAGCCGTTGAAATCGCCCGCCACGCTGACGCGTTGGGCATTGGGGGCCCAAACGGCAAAACTGGCCCCGGCCACGCCGTCCACCTCCCGCAAATGGGAGCCCAGCTTGTCGTAAATCCGCCGCTCGTCTCCTTTGCCAAAGAGATACAGGTCCCCTTCCCCCAGCGTTGGCAGGAAGGAATAAGGGTCGCGCGTGCGGCGGACCGCCCCGGCCTTGTCGGTGATCACCAGGTCATAGGCATAAACCCGCCGGGCCTCATGGGTGACGCCCTCGAACACGTCGGTCTTGCCAATCCGCTTCAGTTGGATCACCGGCATGTCCTTCTCCAGCACAGGCTCAATCTGCGCCTGTGCGGCATCGGGCAGCAACGCCCGCCCCACCAGGCCGGTCTCGTCGCCCAACGCGTGCAGCCCGAGCAACTGGTGCGGCGAGCCGTTTCTTACCTCGACCAAACTCTTCAGTTCATTTTGGGTCAGGAGCATCGTGCCGACAAGTTTAGCGGGGTGTCCCCGAAATAGCCATACATTTGCGGCCATGGATTTTCCACTCAGCCGAGGCGCGAGCGAGGCCTGTCCTGCACCCGGCCTTACTGTGGCCGCAAGAAGACTCTGGCAAAAGGCCGCGGGGTCGTGATAGGATGCCCCCAGTCCTAGAAGAGCATGGCCCAAAAAGATGTCTTTGTGGCTCACCGGGAGCCGGAAGTTCCCACGGCGGAGCCGGTCGTTGTGGCGGCGGCCGCAGCGCCTGCCCCGGCCGGGGCCGAGGCGTCCCTGTCGGATCCGGGGCGCCGCCCCGGCGCGGAATGGCTTGAGGGCGGGCTGGCCCTGTTGGATTCGTCCCGCCGCCTGACCCGTGTTTCGGAGGCCATGGCGCGATGGTTGGGGGCCGCCGAGGAGCAACTCCTGGGCGTGCCGTTCGAGGAGGTCCTCCGGCGCCGCTGCCCTGAGGCCAGGCCCCTCCTGGCCCCCATATTTGCCGCCGCCGCCCCCTGGGCGGATTGTCAGTTGCCCGCCCTCCACGGCTCCGAGAAATGCTGGTTGCGCCTGGAGATCGCCTCCAACCCGGCCGGTTGGTTTGTGCGCCTCAACTCCATCCTGCCGCCGCTGCGCGAGCTCATCGAGGCGGGCGCCGAGGGACGCCCCGGCCAAGACGCCGAGAAAGTCCAGTTGCGGCTCAGAGTGCTCCGCGCCGAATCCCAGCTCGACAAGCTCCTCCAATGCTGGCCTGGCGTGCTCTTCAGCCAGCGCGCCGATTTCTCCTTCCAGCACCTGAGCGGCAAGGTCGAGGATTTGACCGGGGTGCCCCCCGAAGTCTGGCGCCAGCAGCCGCGCCTGTTCTGGGACGTCATTCACGAGGCCGACGTGGACGAATTCAAGCGCCAGTGCCGCCAGGCAGTCCGGACGCCCGCCGGCGTTACCATCACCTACCGGCTCCGCCATGCCCTGAGCGGGCGGGTGTCATACGTCCTGGAGCACCGCCAGGCCGCCGTGAGCAAATCCGGGCTGGTCCTGGGCTATGAGGGCTTTTGGCTGGACATCACGCGCCAGACCCTGGCCGAACAACGGCTCTCGACCGCCGCCTGGAAAGAGACCCTGGCACTGGTCACCATGGGGCTGGCCCATGATTTCAGCAACCAGTTGTCGGGAATCATCTCGTTGAGCGAATTGATTGCCTCCCAGACCGGGCGGGAACACCCGAGCGCGCCCACCCTCGAGATGATCAAGCACAGCGCCCTCCAGGCCAGCCAACTGGTGCAACGCATCGTCAACCTCCATCGCAGCAAGGCCGGCAGCCGCCAGTACCTTGACTTCAGCCGCGTGGTTTCTGAATTGGCCGAACTGGCCCGCAAGGTCCTGCCCCGCCGCATTCGGGTCGAAACCCAACTGTCCCGGGAGGAGTTGCCCGTCTATATGGACGCCGTCGAATTCCGCCAGGTGGTGCTGAACCTGTCCCTCAACGCCGCCGACGCCATGCCCAAAAACGGCTCGCTCCTGTTCCGCGTCACCCCGCACGCCGCCGAGCAGAGCCTCGGGCATTGCCAGGGCAAGTTTCCCCGCCTGCCCTGCGTCTGCCTCTCGGTGCAGGATAACGGCACCGGCATCGCCACCCGCCACCTGCCTCACCTTTTCGACCCGTTCTTCACCACCAAACCGCTCACCAAAGGCTCCGGCCTGGGGCTCTACAACGCCCGTGTGTTCGTCGAGGAACACAGCGGCGCCATCTCCGTCAACTCCACCGAAGGCGTTGGCTCCACGTTCCATCTCTGGCTCCCTCAGGCCGATTTCACCGAAGCCGAGCGCATGGCCAATCAAAACGCCGAGCGCCGCCGCAGCGTCCTCCTGGTCGGCCACCCGGGCCTGGCCGCCGACAGCGTGACCGAATTCTTGCGCACAAATAATTTCTACGTTGTGGCCACCCAAACCCCCGCCCGCGCCCTCGAACTGCTGGCCAGTGAAGAGCGCGACCTGGACGGCGTTATGGTCCTGGCCGGCCCGGGCGACAACGCCATGCTCGGGTTGATAGCCGACCTGCGCGAACGCGGCCTGGCCCGGCGCCTGGTCCTCCAAATCATCGGCGGCAACGCCGACCAATTCGACCAGCGCCTCCTGGGAAAAGCCGACCTGGTCCTGGCCAGCGCCGCCGAGGCCGACACCATCCTGCGCGAACTGAACCTCCTTTTTACGGCTGAACCCCGCCCATGAGCCTTTCCAGCCCGGTTGCATTCCCCGAATTGAAGCGCATCCTGGTCGTCGACGACGAGCAGGTCGTCCTGGCCGCCCTCCGTGAAACCCTGCGCCTGGAAGGCTACGAGGTCTTTGGCGTCGAAGACCCCATCGAGGCCCTCCGCCTCCTGCGCGCCAACTCCTTCTCCGTCATCCTTACCGACCAGCAGATGCCGGCCTTGAGCGGCCTGGAGTTCCTCGCCCAGGCCAAGGCACTCCAGCCCAATGCCACCCGCATTCTCATCACCGCCGTCCTGAGCCTGGGAACCGTCATCGACTCCATCAATAAAGGCGAGGTCTATCGGTTTATCGTCAAACCCTGGCTGCGCGAGGAGCTCCTGGTCACTATCAAAAACGCCGTCTCACGTTACGAACTCATCTGCCGCAACGCCGCCCTCCACACCGACGCCGTCGCCCTGAACAAACGCCTGGCCGCCCAGCTCGGGCAGCTCGAGGCCCTCAACCAGGCCCTCCATGGCAACCTGGACCGCTCCATCCTCCTGTGCCTCAAAACCATGGAGACCTTCTTCCCGCTCCTGGGCCAGCAGGCCCGCCGCGTCTTCGGTCTCTGCCAGGCCATGGGCCACGACCTGGGCCTGCCCCGCGATCAACGCCGCATCCTGGAAATCAGCTCCCGCCTCTATGACATCGGCCTGGTCGGCGCTCCTCGCGAGTTGATCCGCAAATGGCAACAAACCCCCGAATTGCTCGCCGACGAAGAAAGGGCCATCATTCAACTCCATCCCGCCCTCGGCCAGAACCTCGCCTCCTTTGGGGCCGACCTCGAGGCCGTCGGCGCCATCATCCGCGCCCACCACGAACGCTTCGACGGCCAGGGCTACCCCGACCAGTTGAGCGGCGAGGGCATCCCCTGGCTGGCGCGGCTCCTGGCAGTGGCAGTGGCCTTTGTCGCCGAGCCTTCCGACGAAGACTCCGCCCTCGAATACATCAGGGTCAATAGCGGCGCCGCCTTCGACCCCGACGCCGTCCGCGCCCTCATGCGCAGCCTCCCCCAGACCGTCATCCCCGGCCGCCAGCGACAAGTCCTGCTGGCCGAACTCCAGCCCGGCATGGTCGTCGCCCAGGGCATCTACACCCCGTACGGCCTCCTCCTGGTCCCCGAAGGCCAGGCCCTGAGCGAATCCCACATCCAACTCCTCCGCAATCACAGCCAAATCACCCCCATCACCCAATCCTTGCTGGTCTATTGCTGATTGCAAAAACAAAACGACCGGGTTTTTAACCCGGCCGCTCTGCCACATTCTACACTGAGAACTTAAATCGTTACGCCGCTAACATACCAGAAACCCCGTCCCCCGCCAGTCACCAGTACTGGGGACAAGCGCTCTGAACTGACCCTCTTGCCTTTCTGGAACACGAATCGTTGCCAACGACGGGCGCCCTGGATTATCATGCGGCTCATGAGACGATGTCTTGCTCTGGTTATGGGCTTGTTGCTGGCTTGCCTGGCAGGGGCGCGGGCGGGGGAGGCCGACGACCAATATATCGAGATTTACAAGGTGATTCGCCAGGCCGACGGCCTCAACGAGGGCGGGCAGTTCAGCCAGGCCATGGCCAAGTACAGCGAGGCCCGCGGCGCCCTGCAGGCATTCCATAAGGCCTACCCCGACTGGAATGTCATCGCGGTCAATTATCGCCTCGATTACGTGGCCTCCAAAATAACCGAGGTTTCCGGCAAGTTGCCCGCTCCCGGGACATCGGCTGCCAGCCAGACCAATGCGTCGAGGGCCTCCAGCGGCGCCGCTTCCCAACCCGGGGCGGAGCAAGTCCCCGCCGAGGGGACCAACCAGTTCAACGCGCTCCAAGAGCAGGTGCGCCAGTTGCAGGCGGAGAAGGGCCAGTTGCAGATGGACAGGGATCAATTGCTGGCGGACAAGGGTTTGCTGGAGGCCAAGCTCAAAGAGGCGCTGACGGTCCAGCCCGCGGCCTCCGACCCGCGGGAGTTGGCCAAGGCGGAGCAGAGAATCAAGGCGCTGCAAAAGGAAAACGAGTTGCTCAGCGTCAGCCTCGAACAGGCCAGGGCCGGCAAACCGGGCGTTCCACCGCCCTCCCCTGCGCCGGCGCGCGCAGCGTCTGCGGATGCCGAACGGCTCAAACAAGCGGAGTGGCAACGAGACGAGCTGGCCAAAAAACTCGAGGCCGCCAACAAGGCCCTGGCCGCCCGCAAAAGCTCCTCCCGCGCGGAGACCCAGAACGAAATCAACAATCTTCGGGCCAAACTCGAGACCCTCGAGGCCCAGAAGGCGCCTTATACCGCCGAAGAATTGGCCCTCTTCAAACCCTCCGAGGCCGCCTTGGCCCCTACCAATATCGTCCGCAAGCCGGTCCGTGAGATTCCCGCCGGCATGGCCGCCCTGGTCGCCCAGGCCCGAAGTTACTTTTTCACCAAACAATACGACAAGGCCGAAGCCCTCTATTTGCAGGTTTTGCGCGAGGACGAGAGGAATGTCGGCGCGCTGGCCGACCTGGCTTTCATCCAGGTCATGCTCAACCGGCTCGATGCGGCCGAGAAACACCTCAAGCAGGCGCTCGAAATCGCTCCCGACGACGCCTACGCGCTGCTGATCCTGGGCCGGTTAAGGATGTTGCAGAAGAACTATGACGACGCGCTCCAGGCCCTGAGCCGCGCCGCCCAGGGCGACCCGCAAAATGTCCAAGTCCAGTCCGAAATCCAGAACGACCTCGGCGTCGTCCTCGTCCAGAAAGGCCAGCGCGGCCCGGCCGAGGCGGCCTTTCGGAAAGCGATACTGCTGCATCCCACAAACGGCGACGCCCACAAACACCTGGCCTTGTTTTACCTGAGCCAGGAGCCGCCTCTGGTGGAACTGGGGCGCTGGCACTACCAAAAGGCCCTCGCTGCCGGCATGCCCCATGACGCTGAGCTTGAGAAACTCCTCGAATCCAAGAAGGCCGCTCCACACTAAGGGAGACCTTTTTCCTTCCTGCCATTGTCCACTGGGCTAATATGGGCCAATGGTTCCCAATGCCCATCGTCACTGACGCCGAACCCGCCGTTTCGCAGGGAATCCTGCTTGGCGACAACGCCCGGCTGCTGTGGAACCCGGAGGCCGATGTGCAGAAGCTCACCGGGGAATTCCTGGATGCCTATTATGGCAAAGCGGCAGGGTCGTTGACAGCCCCTACAGGCGCGCCACCAGGAGTTCGCGCTGAAAGATCAACTCCTTGGGCAGGTGCGAGTAGAGCTTCATAAAGAGCTCCTCCTGCATGATGGCTTCACGGCGCCACTCTTCGTTGTTCACCGCCTGGGCCTTGGCGAACTTCTCCGGCGTGAAGTCGGCCATGCCGGCCAGGTCGAAGCTCTTGGGGTTGGGGACCCACCCCAGCGGCGTCTCGTCGGCGTCAATCCGTCCGTGGCAGCGGTCGATAATCCACTTGAGCACGCGCATGTTCTCGCCGAAACCCGGCCAAAGGAAGTCCCCTTGTCCGTTTTTGCGGAACCAGTTGGTGTGAAAGATGCGCGGCGGGTGCTTGATCGAGCGGTGCATGTTGATCCAGTGGCGGAAGTAATCGCCCATGTGGTAGCCGCAAAAGGGCAGCATGGCCATCGGGTCGCGGCGGACCTGGCCGGCGCCGCCGACGGCCGCCGCCGTCATCTCCGAGCCCATGGTCGCGCCGAGGTAAACACCATGCACCCAGTTGAAGGCCTGGAATACCAAGGGCACAGTGTCGGTGCGGCGCCCGCCGAAGATGATGGCGCTTATCGGGACGCCTTGGGGGTCGTTGGCCTCCGGGGCCAGCACGGGGTTACGGGTCATGGGCACGCAAAAGCGGCTGTTGGGGTGCGCCGCCTTTTGCTCCGAGTTGGGCGTCCACGGGTTGCCCTTCCAATCCTGGCATTCCTTGGGCGGGGGGCCGTCTTTGCCCTCCCACCAGACATCCAGGTCCGGCGTGAGCGCCACGTTGGTATAGATGGTATCGCGGCTGATCATCTCCATGGCGTTGGGATTGGACCTCGAGTTGGTGCCGGGCACCACGCCGAAGTAGCCCGCTTCCGGATTGATCGCATAAAGGCGCCCGTCGCGTCCGGGCCTCATCCACGCGATGTCGTCGCCAACGGTCGTGATCTTCCACCCCTTGAAATAGGGTGGCGGAATCATCATGGCGAAGTTGGTCTTGCCGCAGGCGCTGGGGAAAGCGGCCGCCACGTAGGTCTTCTCGCCGCCGGGCGATTCGACCTTCAGGATGAGCATGTGCTCGGCGAACCAGCCTTCCTCGCGCCCGAGATAGGAACCGATGCGCAACGCCAGGCACTTCTTGCCCAACAACACGTTGCCCCCGTAATTGGAACCGACCGAAATAATGGCATTGTCCTGCGGGAAATGGGCGATGTAGCGCCGCTCCGGTTCGATATCCAGCATGCAGTGCAGGCCGCGGTTGAAATCGTCGTCGTTGCCGAGCTGATCGAAGGCAATACTGCCCATCCGGGTCATGATCCCCATGCTCAAGACCACGTAAATCGAGTCCGTCAGCTCGACGCCCACTTTGGCCAGGGGGGACCCGGGCGGGCCCATCAGATAGGGCACCACGTACATGGTCCGGCCACGCATCGCTCCATCGCTCAGGGTCCGCAGCTTCTGGTACATCTCGCGCGGCGCCATCCAGTTGTTGGTCGGGCCGGCCTCCTCTTGGTCTTTGGTGCAGATGAAGGTGGACTGTTCGACGCGCGCGACATCATTCGGGCGGGAGCGATGATAGTAGCATCCAGGGAGTTTCTCCTGGTTGAGCTTGATGAGCAGGCCCTCTGCGACGGCCTGCGCGGTAAGGGCCTGGGCCTCCGCGCTCGAACCGTTGCACCAATACACCCGCTCGGGCTGGCAGAGATTCTGCATCTCGGCCAGCCATCTCAACAGGGCCTTGTTGCTCGTGTTGCGTTTCCCTAAAGAATCCGTCGTCATAGTTACTTGTCTCGCCCCCGGGTGAGGCCATGGGAAGGCCGGCCTCAAATGGGCTGGAAAACTATGCCGCGCCAGCCGGTTTGGTCAAGCTCGCATCGATTATTTCTACGGATGCCGGTTTTGTTCCACCCGCTTGAAGGCCGGCATGATCAAAGTCTGGCCAAGCCGGGCGAGGTCTGCTACGTTGCCTGAGCCGATGAATTGTCTGGGCAGCAAGTGGATTGAAGAATGGCTGGAGGGCCTGGGCCAACTGGCCCTCTTGGCCAAGGAAGCCATGGTGTCCCTGTTCACCTTCAGGGTGGCCTGGCGCGACCTGCTCTACCAGGTCTATTTCATCGGGGTCAAGTCCCAGTCCGTCGTGCTGGTCACCGGCGCGTTCACCGGCATGGTCCTGTGCGCCCAGACCTTCTTCCAGTTCCACAAAGTCAAGATGGACACCGCCACCCTTGCCGTCGTGAGCGTCTCCATGTGCAGCGAGTTGGGACCGGTTTTGACCGGATTAATGGTTGCGGGGCGGGTCGGGGCGGCCATCGCCGCCGAACTGGGCACTATGCGCGTGACCGAACAGATCGACGCCCTCCGCACCCTGGCTACGCACCCCGTTGACTACCTGGTCGTCCCGCGCCTGCTCGCCCTTCACCTGGTCCTGCCCCTCCTGACGGCCGAGTCAATCGTCGTCGGCATTGGCGCCGGATTCCTGGTAGGGGCTTGCCTGCTGGGCATCGATCCCGTTTATTTGTGGGCCAACTCGCAAAGATACACGAGCGTGGACGATGTGGCCATCGGGCTTATTAAGGCGGTCATTTTCGGCGGCATCGTGGGGCTGATTGGCTGTTACAAAGGGATGTCTTGCGGAGAGGGGGCCCAGGGAGTCGGGCGCGCCACCACGGAGGCGGTGGTCTATTCGTCCATTACGATCCTGATTTCCAATTTCTTTCTCACGCTGACCCTCGGCCGTCTATTGCATTTGCTATGATTGAAGTCCGCGGCCTCACAAAGCGGTTTGGCTCGAACCTGGTCCTGGACGGCGTCAGTTTTCGCATCCAAAAGGGCGAGTCGGTCGTCATTATCGGCCGGAGCGGCGGGGGCAAGAGCGTCCTGCTCAAGCACCTCATCGGCTTGCTCAAGCCCGATGCCGGCGAGGTCTTAATCGAGGACCAGGATATTGTCCCGATGAACGAACGGGAACTGCTCCCGGTGCGCCGCAAGTTCGGCATGCTTTTTCAGGGCGCCGCCCTGTTCGATTCCATGACCGTCGCCGAGAATGTCGGCTTCGCCTTCCGCCGGGACCCGTCGCTGGGGGAGCCGGAAATCGCCCGCCGGGTGGCCCAGATGCTCGATATGGTCGACTTGCCCGGCACGGAATCCATGAACCCTGGGGAGCTGTCCGGGGGCATGCGCAAACGGGTCGGGCTGGCGCGGGCGATCATCTACAACCCGGAGATTGTCCTTTATGACGAGCCGACCACCGGCCTGGACCCAATCGTATCCGACAGCATCGACAACCTGATCCAGCGGGTGCGGGATAGGCTGGACGTCACCACCGTAGTCGTCACGCACGATTTGCGGACCGCGCGGCGGCTCGGCCAGCGCATCCTGATGTTGCACGCCCACAAAATCTACGCCACGGGCGCCGCCGAGGAGGTCTTTCAGTCCAAAGACCCGGTCGTGCGCCAGTTCATCGATGGGGTTTCAGACGAGAAGGCGATGACAATGAAACCGGAGAGCTTATGACCAAACCCTCATTGGCATGGAAAGTGGGATTATTTGTCTTCATCAGCCTGGCGATGATGGCGGGGCTGGCGATCGAGTTCAGCAAGGGCATAGTGTTCCTCGAACACACTAGCACCATCTATCTACAGGCCCCCGATGTGGCCGGCCTCAAAAACCACGCCGACGTCCTCATGTCCGGCGTCAAAGTGGGCAGCGTCTCCGCAATCAGCCTTGCTCCCAACGGCAAAAGCGCCACCGTGTCGCTGAAGATTTACAAGCGCTACAAGATTCGCAAAGACGCCCGCTTCGCCATCCAACCCTCCGGGCTCCTGGGCGATGAGTATGTCGCCGTCACGCCGACCGAGAACAAGGGGCCCGTGCTGCAGGATGGAGCCAGCGCCACGGCGGAGGCTCCGTTCAACATCGAGGAGTTCGCCCGCTCTGCCGGCGGGCTCATCGAGCGGTTGGACCAAACGGCCAAAGGGCTTGGCGCCATGATTGGCGACGTCCGCAAGCACTTGCTCAACGAACAAACTCTCACCAACTTCTCGACCGTGGCCAGGAACCTGCGGGCTGCTTCCGAACGGGCCTTGACCACCATCGATAGCCTGAATGCCCTGGTCTCTTCCAACGGCCCGGCCATCTCCCAGTCGGGCAGCAACCTGGTCGCCTTCTCCGATCGCATGAACGAGTTCGCCGGCAGCCTCAACGGCGTGGTCGCAAGCAATCGAACCTTGATCACGGCCGCCGTCAAAAACCTGGATGACTCGACGGAAATCCTCAAGGGCTTGCTGGGCGATGTCGAGGCGGGCAAGGGCTTGGCCGGAACCTTGCTCAAGAACGAAGAGCTGGCCGCCAACGTCTCGCTCGTGGCCTCCAATCTCAGCGTTACTACCAGCAACCTCAACCGCCTCGGGCTTTGGGGCGTGTTGTGGCGCCATAAGCCGCCCAAGGCGTCGGCCGCTCCGCCCCATGAGCGGTTGTCTTCGCCCAAGGAATCCTTTCCCGAGTGATTTATGGCGCTCTGGGTCATCCGCATCCTGTTTCTGCTCCTGTGCACCGCCGGCGGTTACGCGGTCAGCCAGGTTCGGCCCGAGTTTGTCAGCGTTCCTCACAGCGGGCTGCTGGGCGTCATGGTTGGTTTTGGGTTTGGCTGGCTCATGATCGCCGTGGACGAAATGCTCAAGGGCTTTTCGTTGCGGGCCTTTTCCGCCACCACCTTCGGGCTGCTCCTGGGCACAGTCGTCGCGTTGCTCGTCGACCAATCCGGCCTCTTCGAGAACGTCGAGGAGAGGCCCACCCGCTGGCTGATTCGCCTGAGCCTTTTCCTGAGCTTCGGCTACATCGGCATCATCCTGGCCATGCGCAGCAACAAGGAGGACTTTTCCCTCATTATTCCCTATGTGCGTTTCGCCCCGCAGAACAAGCCCGAGAACCTGCTCTTGCTGGACACCAGCGTGATCATTGACGGGCGAATCGCCGACCTCATCGAGGCCAATTTCCTGGAGGGGCTGATTGTCGTCCCGCGGTTCGTGTTGAGGGAATTGCAGCAAGTGGCCGACTCCGCCGACCCGGTCAAACGGGCTCGCGGCCGCCGCGGCCTCGAGGTGCTCAATCGCATCCGGCGCAACGCCCGCAACGAAGTCAAGATTCATGACGGCGATTTCCCGGACGAGAAGGACGTGGACGCCAAGCTCGTGCGGTTGGCGCGCAACCTGGGCGCTAAACTCCTGACCAATGATTACAACCTTGGCAAGATTGCCGAGCTGCAATCGGTCAACTGCGTGAACCTGCATGAAGTGGCCAAGTCGCTCCGCGCGGTCCTGCTGCCGGGAGAACCCCTGGCCTTGCGCCTGGTGCGCGAGGGCAAGGACAAGGGCCAGGCCGTTGGCTACACCCCCGACGGGACAATGGTGGTGGTCAACAATGCCCAGAACCTCATCGGCCGCCAGGTCGAAGTGCAAGTCCAGAGCCTGCTCCAAACCGGCGCCGGCGTCATTGTTTTCGCTGAATTGCAGCAATCCGCTTCCCCAGCCGAGCCCCGTCAGCCCTATCCCAAGCCCGAACCCCCCCCGCAAACCGATTGAAATCTCCCGGTCAAATCTTATGCCGCTTAAAACAAATCCTGCCCCCCGGCCAAATCAGCTTCGCCAAGTCGGTGCTCGAGGCCCATGCCGGGGACAAGTGGTTTGCCACCCACGAGCCTGAGGCGGTCGCCCTGCCGCGCTGCACCGCCTCGGTGGCCGCGCTCCTTGGCTTCGCTCACCGGCACGGGGTTCCGGTGACGCCGCGCGGCGCCGGCCAGGGCTATGTCGGGGGTTGCGTGCCCGTCCGGGGAGGCATCGCCCTGTCCCTGGCCCGCATGAATCGCATCCGCGAGATTAACTCCGCCGATTTTGTCGCCGTCGCCCAGCCGGGCGTTATCACCGCCCAACTGCAGACCGCCGTCGAGAAAAAGGGCCTCTATTACCCCCCCGATCCCGCCAGCCGCGCCGAGTCCTCCATTGGAGGCAACATCGCCACCAACGCGGGCGGACCGCACTGCCTCAAATACGGCGTCACCCGTGACTACGTGCTGGGATTGGAAGCAGTGCTGGCTGACGGCGCCGTGGTGCGCCTGGGCGGCCGCGCGCACAAAAACAAAACCGGATTCGATCTCGCGCGGCTCCTGGTGGGGTCTGAAGGGACGCTGGCAGTCGTGACAGAAGCGACGCTGAAACTCCTCCCCCTGCCCCCCTTTCGCGCCTGCCTGGCCGTCGGTTTTGCGGCCACCCATGACGCCATCCGCACGCTCCATGCCATCTTCGCCGCCGGCTTCCTGCCATCCGCGCTGGAAATCGCCGACGCTTTCACGCTCCAGGCCGCTTACCGGCGCACCCGCAGCAACCGCCTGCAAGGATGCCAGGCCCATCTCATGGTGGAACTGGACGGACAGGAGCGTTCCGTGCGTTCCGAACTGCGCGAGGTCCAACGCCTCATCCGCGGCCAAAACCCGCGCTTCATCCAGCGGGGCTTGGGTCCCGGCCAGTGCGAAGCCCTCTGGCAGATTCGGCGCGAGTTCTCTTACGCCCTGCGCGACACGGGCCTGACGAAGTTGAACGAGGATGTTGTGGTCCCGCGCGGCCGGTTGGAAGACCTATTCCGCTTCGCCGCAGGCCTCCAGAAAAAACACCGATTGCCCGTTGCCTGCTTCGGCCACGCAGGCGACGGCAATATCCACGTCAACGTGATGGTGGACTACAACCAACCGCAGGCCGCCGCCCGGGCTGACGCCGCCCTGGATGAACTGTTCCGGCAGGTGCTCGACTGGGGCGGCGCCATTACCGGCGAGCACGGCATCGGCCTGGCCAAGAAGAAATGGTGGCCCATGGCAGTCTCGCCCGAAACGCGCAAACTCCACCGCGCGCTGAAACGGGCGCTGGACCCGCGCCACATCCTCAACCCCGGAAAGTTCGTCTAGGCCGCGCCCGGTGTGCCCCTGCGGAACAGGCTCGTGCCGCTTCGATCGGCGTGTGTAGTCCCCGGGCTACTGCCGTTCGGGATACGGGTTGGCCCCGCCACGCCCGCCACGGTAGCCGCCGCCCCCCCCGCCGCCGCCGCCGCCGCCGCCCCCGCCCGCCTGAGGCCGTTCCTCGCGCGGACGGGCCTCGTTGACCGTCAATGAACGGCCCTGGAAATCCTTGCGGTGGAACATGGAAATGGCCTTCGTAGCATCTTCCTGGGACCCCATCTCAACAAAGGCAAATCCTCGCGACCGTCCGGTCGCCCGGTCCTGCATAATGTTGACCCCGACCACCGCGCCCGCCTGTCCGAAATAATCCTGCAGGTCGTTCTCAGTCGTTGTAAAGGGCAAATTCCCCACGAATAATCTGGCTGCCATAACTGTTATCGGTTTCTCCGCTGCCGGGGCTGGTGCACGTTCCTGTTTCGAGGTCTCAAATCGTCTGCTCAGAAAGCACAAATGACAATTACCGCATCACTAGTCTCTGCTGCTGAATTGCCGGCATTAAACACCAAACCCCGCAAAAAAGGCAAGAAAATAATTGCAGGATATTCCCCGCTGGGCAGGCCCTCGGCTGCCGGGCGGCGCTCCGGCACGGCCCGCCGGCCAACCAGGCAATCAGGAGGGAGCATCTGAGCTTTCGGTGGACCCTCTGGCCGGCCTTCGGGGTGCGCCCGGCCACTTTGCCGGCGGCTTCGCAATGCTGTAAAGCGGCGGTGATTTTGTCCGGTTTGGGTGAGTTCCAAGTTCCAAGAATTCAGGGCAAACCCCCTACGCACCCATTTGGCGGGTGTCTAAAAACCGCAGTCTTTTTGCCCGGTCTGGCCGGGCTAAATTGTCATCCCGCCGGCGCTGGAACTCCCGCACGCGAGGCCGATGCCTGCATCACTCCGGGAGCCGGGAATCTGGCTCCCCAATCCAAGTCCGTAGTCCCGGCGCGTTGGGAGGGGTTTGCAGGAGCCGTTCTGGACTCGTTCACACGCGCGGAAACGGCGGTGTCTTTGAGCCCCTTTCGGCCAGGCGTTAAGAACGTTCTTGCCTTCGCAAGCTCTGAGGGAATCACGTAATCTTTGATTGCCCGCTCCAGAGCGGCGTAGGTGATGACCGACCCGCCCTCCCTCTCAGCCAGCTTGGCGGCCTGGTCAATTGAGTCCACCAGGGCGGGCATGTAGCGCCGCGAGGTTAAGGCGTAGCCCACTGCGTATTTGATGCAAGCCTCGGTGGCGCCAGCCAGGCGCTTCCGCGCAACGGCCGTTAGGTCCTCTTTGCTCGCCGTCACCGGCAACAGCGTCCAGCGAATGACGCGGCCCTTGAACTGGTCCGAGTTCCAGCCCACCTGCACCTCGACCCGCTCGAGACACTTGGCAAATTGCGGCGTGGCCACAAGGACTACAGCCAGCCCATTGTTGTAGAGCTCGGTATCGAACCAGTCGATCATCTCGGGCCGCGAGTAGAGCCGCTGGCCCTGGGCGAAAAGATAATGAGCCTCATCAATGATGAGCAGAATTCCCGTCCTCTTCAGCATCTCGAAAATCCGGGGCTCCATGTCCTTGGGCTGGTGGCAGTGGCTACTGCCGATCCCGAGCGCCGTGGCGATCTTCCGCAACGCCGTCGTTTTATTGGCAAACCCGTTGAGTTTCACGAGCCGCACACGTCCAAGGTGCATCTGTGCCCAAGCGGCGGCCGCCGTGCTCTTTCCGAGGCGCGCATTACCTTCGATCACGAAGATCTTCCCGAGCGCCAAAGCATCGTCTAGATCCCTAAAAACAAGCCGTGAAACCTGGGTCTCTGTGAACGCCTTCCGGATTTTCTCCACATATTGCCGCTGGAACTCGAACAAGGATCCAACGATGTCCTTGAAGTAGGGAACCTCCGCTTGTTCAAAATCATAGCTTCTCAGGCCGTCCGGGACCCGCATCATGCGCTCTCGGTCGGAATAGCTTGAGTCTGCCTCGCCGGGCGCGCGAAACTGGATAAACGGATTGATGCAAAAATCGGTGAGGAATTGAGGCAGACGCCGCGTTGCCTGCTCGTAGCAACGGGCATACAGGTTTTGCCAGGGAACAGGCGGGCGATCCTTCACCAACGGGGCCGCGCGCTCAGCCCCCCCGCAAGGCGCGTCATCGAGCAAATCGCCGATATCTCCCCGATACCTCTTCAAAAACTCCGCGGTGCAGTCGCCGGGCGTGGGGACCTCAAGCTCCTCTTCAATCTCCGTAACCTCGGCGGCCGTGTAGAGTCTCTTCCCAGCCATGCCAAGCGCGTGCATTGTCGGCGAGCCAACGCGGCTCGGGAATGCGGAAATGATATCGAAGGCAAGTTGCCGGACGCCTCCACCTTCCAGTGACAGCGCCTGCAGGAAAAGGATTAACTCACGCTGGGCGCGACTGCTCAGCATGTCGACCTTGGCGGCCGTGGCCGTCCCACTGATACCCCTGCACTGCACAAATTCGGGACTCGATAGATATCGGCCCTGGTGTAAAACGGGATCGTCTTCTGCCTTGTGGCGCGTGTTGCTCATACGTTCACAGGCGGGGCCTCGCCGCCATCGATGGCGCCGCCGGACTCCCGTTCCATTTCTTGTTGGGCTTCGAGCATCATCCGGGCGCCCTCATCACCGTCCACCAAGCGGGTATTCAGCACAGTTATTCCAAGCTTGGCCGCCTTGCGATCGAGGGCCATGCGGCGCGCGGAATCCTCTGCCATGCGGGCTTGGATCGTCTTCTTTTGCCGATCGATTTTCTGGCCGAGCTCCAACGTCCCGGCATCGACGATGGTTTGTCGCCGCGGCATCGGGAACTTGGACTTGAGCGCATGAAACCTGGTTTTCATATGTGAGGCCTGGTCTTCAGCGCGCTTTAACTCGCGCGCTAAAGTTCCGGAATCCGGGTCGACCAGGCATTCCAGCGCGCTCGGTTGGTTGGACCGCGATACGCATATAGGGTTCCTGCGCTTCAAGTCAGTTACGACGATCATCTGCGGGTTCTCCGGGTCGAACCATGCGAGGACCTCATGCCCCACCAAATGGGCGATTTCCTTCCCGCGATAGTTGAACCTCTTTTTGCCGATCGTGAAAGTCACCCCATTGAGCGTCACCAGCTTTTGCTCCTTGTGGTGGGCCAGCAGATAGCGGAGCCCCGCTCCGAACTCCATCGGCGGATCATCCGGGTCCGCAAGCTCCGTGTAAGCGGAGTCCGGCGATAGGCCGCGCAGGATTTTGCCCTGTTGCTCGGTGGCATTGTATTGATCGACGATTTCTCCAAACCGGCGTTCCCACTCGTGGTAGCCGTAAAAATAGGCCGAGGGGTGGACCTTCCGGGCCTTAACCTCAGCCATCTGCTTGCGTAGCGACTCGGGCGCGTCTTTCCGTTCATCCCGGCCGCAATAGCCCGGCTCGTGTTCCATCAAGTCCTGCAGAAGACCCCCGACACGCTCCACAGTCTTTGACCGCGCCCGGATCGAGTGAATGAAACGAATCCCAAACTCGCGCAGCCCTTGAACAACCTCAGTGAACTCCAGAGCGGCGCGATCATGGCCCGTAACCAAAGTGGAGCTCTTCCAGATGCCGCGCTCAAACTGCAAGACTTTCGGAATGCCGTGTTCTAAAAAAACGTGCGTGCAGAGACTGCGGATTGTCAGCGAACTGTAATTCCGGTCCGGTTGCAACGACCACCCCAAAACGCGCAAAGTCCGGAAGTCAATAAAGATAAGGATTTGGCCCCTGGTAAGGTTAAACCAGCCCTCCCCGTCGGGCACGTGGAAATAGACCGGCATGGTGAAATCATCTGCCGAATCACAAATGCGGGAGGGAATGCCCTCGTAAGTCCGATCCACGTGGCCCTTAATTGAATCGAAAGCGCGCTTGCCTTGATAGATGACCGCCAGAATCGCCACCTCAGATGAGACCGACTTCATCACCGAAGTGGGCACGTGGGACTTGCGGCTCGCTTTGCCGGCGTATCGCTGGCGAATTGCCTCCGAAAAACCGCCCTTCAGTAGGTCCCGCCACGCCTTCGCCACGTCCCCCCGATAATAAAAGACCGCCTGGTGAATGAGGTGATCCCGATCTTCCTCCGGAATCTTGAACCGCTCCCCGTTCGCTTCACGCCCGTCCCGCAGAGAACACGGATCACCGCCTGCCTTCTCCAAGGCATCGAGATTCCGATAGAAGGCCTTGCGGAGCGCATCGCGGGTCGGGGCTAGGAACGGCGCCTTGACGTGGAGAAAACTACGGACACGCCTGGCCGCCCTTTTTGCCGGCGTCCGGCTCTCTACCATGGATGCGTATTTCTCGAGAGCCATGGTCCAGATTCCCCGCTTCTCGATTTCACTTGGAGAAGCTGGGTTGGTGCATGCCAGGATGAAACTCTCAAGCTCCCCAAATCCCTCGACAATCGCATCCGACACCAGCCGCGCGGGCGTCTCTTTGGGTTTTGGACTTGCCGGCAGGTAGATTTCCAGGCGGCCCCAATCCCCGCTACCCCCGTCCCGCCGCAAAACGCGCATGAATAGTTCGCGCCAATATCGGGCGCTGATTCGATGTCCAAATCGGCTGGCGTAAGCGGCAACGCCCTTGGCCTCGAAATCGGCGCCGGAGAGGCTCGTGTCATGCTGGCCAATCAAGAGCGCCTGCATGGCTGAACGAAGCTTGCGGGCATAATTCCAGTCAGCCTCGCAAATTTGCGACATGGGAAGGGGAGGTTCCCACCGCTTCGGGGCGGCTGCCAGCAGGGCCTCCAAGCTGGCGTATTGCCGCCGAGACGCTTCCTCAGCTAGCCGATTGCGCAGGGACTCAGGGAGTTGACCCGGTGCCCACCCAGCCGCCTCATTCCCATGGACGACATGGATCCCGGCCGGCGTAACGTCCTGGAGGGATTTGCGCACGGCGCGCGGGGTGATGCCAAGACAGGCGGCCATTTGAGCGGCCGTGTAAGTGGTGACGGCTGGACGGGCCAGCCCAGGAGTCGGCGAGGCCGGCGCCGGCGCCGGTTCTGGTGCTGGTCCAGCAGCGCACGCGCCGGCGATGCGGGCAGCCAGCGCCGCCTGGGCCGCTTCCTGACGGTCTGTCCTCGATTGGGAATTCATGTGGGCGAGTGCCCGCCGGTGTCCGGCGAGCCTGGGGCGCTATCTGGTGGGCGTGCTTTACGCGCCTGGGCAAGTTTGAGCAAAAGCTCCCTGGCCACCGAACAAAACGCGGGTTCGGCCGCCCTCTCCTCTGAGCTTGGCATCTGGAATTCGCCATTGTCGGGGTGGACCATCCGCATGACGCTCTCACGCTCATCAGCCCAGGCAATCTGTGCCCACGGAAGGAGCTCCACTGCGGCCAGTGCTTCCTTGATTGCGGTTAGAGCATCGCCCAATGCTGATACCCGGTAGATCAACATCGCCCTGTTAAACTCCAACCCCGCAAACCGGCTCATAACGCGCACGCCGGCAAGCTGGATACGGGCTTCCAACAAATACGAAAGGACTCCCGTGGCGACCTGGTTGCCTGGGGGGCAGATGGTCAGCAGAATCGGCGTTGGCGGAATCATAAGCCGTACGCAGATAGTCAGCTCCCCGATCCCGGTCGGGGCAAACTCGACTGGCGAATTGGTTGTAGGGGCCTGTGTCACGGTTTATTGGATGTTGTTATAGGTGTCCGCGATCTGGTGCGCGTGGTGATCCAGGCTATCGATAATTTGGTGCATCAGCCGTTGAAAGGAGTCATCCCTCTTCAGGATCGCGGCGTGAAGGTCTCGCAGCACCGCCTCAGAATTGTAGCCGCTCCGGTCGATGGCCTGCGACAGCGCGGCCGTCGCGCTGGGCTGTCCGCGAGCTGACTGCCCGATGATCTGACCGAGCGGCGTTTTCGCCTCTTCGGCGTAGGTCGCCGCCTGGCGCGCCTGGTCCTCCATCGCGGCGGCCTGCCTCTGCCCGGCCTGCTTGCGTGCCAGGTTAGCTCTCTCCTCGGGAAGGGATTTCTCGATCTCGGTTGCCTCCGCAGCCTCGGCCGCTGCCTGTTGGAGAAGCTGCTGCCGGCGCTTCCTGGCCTGCTCCCGCTCAACTTTCTGGCGCTCGTGTTGGTTCTGGCGGTCGATGGTGTCCTGTGCCTGGTCGGCGGTCATCTGCTCCATTCCCCTGGCCTCCTGATAAGTGGTGCCATAGCCGTATCGCCACCGAAACGCGTTGTCCCAATACAGATTGCCCCGATGCGCTTCAGCCTCCGCAACAAACCCGCGCCGGGCTCTTGCCTCTTTCAGGGCGCGCTCTGCCTCCTTTTTATTCTCCTCGCGCTGCTGCTCAAGTTCCTGCTCGCGAGCCGCGTCTGCTTCGCTGGGCAGGTGGATTTTGGCTGCCTCTTGCCGCTTCCGCTCCGCGGAGGCCAGCAAGTCGCTCCGCTTCTTTTCTTTGTCAGCCAGAATATCGGCCTCGGTTTTTTGCTCACCCTGGAGCCCTGCCCGCGCATAGCTTCCCTCGATGGCTTCCTTTTGACGGCGGTATTCCTCATCGTTCATTTGGCCCGCGGCGTGCCTGGCCCCCAACTGCGCCAGATCCCTCGCCTTGCCCGCGGCAAGGAGCTGCTTCTGGAGTTCCAGTTCCGCTTGAAGTTTCTTGGTGAACCGATCGTGCGCTGCGCCAACAGAATCAAAGTGCTCGGCTGCGTCGCGGATCGCGGTCCCGAGCTTCTCGTAGGCCTCAGCCGCCGCGCTAACCTGGGAAATCGTTTTCGAGCTGAAGTCCGGGAGCTTCATCCCGGCCATGGCCGTCTCCAGCTCGCTGACCCTGTGCTTCCAAAGTGCGAAGGCACCCGTAATGCCGGCCACGACCAGGCCGACCGGGTGGAGTGCTAGGTGGGCGATGTGTGCTAATCCCGGGAATTGCGTAGCCAAGCCGCGTACCATCGACCTCAAATCGCCGTGCGAGGCCGTCAACTTCTCGACCTCGGATTTGACGTCCTTTGCTGCCTTTTCCCCGGCCTTCCCAAGGTCCTTGACCTTTTCCGTGGCCTCATCGGTCGTCTTGCCTTGTGCGTCAAAGATCGCCTGTAGCCGCTTCGCAGCCTCGGTGGTGTCCTTGACTTGCGCGGTCGCCGCCTGTCCGCCCGATAGGTCGGAGGACATTCGGACAGCAATATCCAGGCTTTGATCGTTCTCAGATGCCATAGCGTCTATTCCTGCACAGGAGGAAAACGGTTTTACAGAGGGATGCCATTCCGCCAGCACACCCGCGCAGTGCCATTGAAGAATGCGCCAAGTTCTTGAATTCAAGCCGGGCGCCTTTGTTACAGCCGTGGGCTTCCGGCGCGTCCTGGGGCGAAATGGCAAACGAGGAAGATCGGTTCATAGGGCTATATTTGGTAAGCCCCGAATCGGGCTGTGGCCGCCTCCTGGGCCCGGAGGTTCCTCCTGGCTTGGTGCCTCCTGCGGATTGTCAGCCGAGTTTCGGCGGGCACCATTCCAACCAGAAGCCGCATCGATATCCCAGCCGGCGGGAGCCGTTGCCAGGCCTCCCTCATGCTGCAGATGCCAGGCGCCGCACATTCGTCAAGGAAGCGGCAAATCAGGGCAGGGGATATGCCGGTCCGCTTGACCTTGTAGCCCAGGGCCAGGATTTCGGGCCGCTTCCCGGAGCGGAGATAGCGGTAGTAAAGTGTTACCAGCCGAACGCATGATAGCCGGATGGCCTTGCCTGGCGCGCTCCGATAGGTCTTGCCATGCCAACGCCGGGCGAAATGCGCACAAATTCTCCTGACTGCCTGACCGCGCTCCTTCCGCTTTTCAATGCAGCTGAAGACCCGTTTCAGGATGCGGGCACGCTCTCGGAACCATCCAGGTTGCCCGGAGGAAACCGGGAGCGCTCCCGCCCGCGCCGGCAGAGGCCCGTCCGATGCCGCCCGGCCGAAAGGTAACGCGCCTGGGCCGCTGGGGGCAGCCAGCCCAGGCGCGGGGGCTTTGACACAAGAAGGCCCAGATGGACTGGGTTGATCGCCGCCGAAAATATTGTGTCCCGCCCCCAGCATAAAACGTCATTCAGGTTTCCGCTACCGCTACCGGCCACCGGCGCCGCCTCAAGAAGGCGGCGGCACTATGCCTCCAGACCCGCGCGGATCCGCCCCGCCCTCGTCGACCGCGCGTGCAGAGCAGTAGTTCCTTGCGGCTCAAAAGGTGCTGGAGATGGCTCTGGGAGACATTAAGTACACGCTCGAGTTCCACACTGAGCACAGTCCCCTCGGCGCCAGGCAGAAGCATGCGCTCCACATGCCCCCACTCCAAGGGACGCTTGCAGCCAGCCTGATAGGCTTCAAGGGACTGGGGCAGGATACGAAGCTCGCGTTTCCTTGCCCTGCTCGGTTGCAATGCGAGGTCGAAAGCAAAAAGCAATTCTCCATTTTCAATCATTCGGAGGACGGCGCTTTCGCTGGCATCCAGCAGCGACATGGCGCCCCTGACAGGCAGTAGAGGCCGCTGGCGGCGCTGGGCCGGAGGCTGGGTCGGTTCCCCGACCAGGGCCGCGGTAATTGGATTTATGGATTCTTCGGTTGCGGCTCGCACTGCTCCACGGTCCGCATCGCCAGCTCGAGATCCGCCTGAACCGCCTCCAGAGCCGCGCGCTGCCGCGTGATCTGGGCGGCCAACATCGCCGAAAGCGCTTCCTCGCCGGCCGACCGCTCCCGGAGGACGTTGATCTCTTTCGCGAGCACGGCAAAGGCAGCTGCGGGGTTCATGCCTGACTCCTTTGGGGTTTGGACAGAGGCTTCCAGGTTGAATTTGCGCGCCGCCGGGAACAGCAAGCACCGGCGGCGCGGGGGCGCGCCGAAACAGCGCCCCGCCGGCTGACAGAAACGCCACGCGACACCGAGGCCGCGTGAACTCACCAGGACCGGCCAAAAGCATAAAAGGGGCTCACGGGTAGCGAATCGGCAGAATCTTCTTGTTCAAGCCGGCTTGGCAGTTGGTGAAGAAGCTGTAGCCGCCGGTGCTCCAGTTGGTGATCGAGTAAATGCCCAGTCCGGCGCACTCGCCGAGGTAGGCGCTCGAGAGGTTGGTACACCACAGGAACATCTGGTTCGTGAGCGGCGGCATGGTGAATGTCAACGTAATCTGGGGCGTGGTCTCGAACGTGTCCTGCTGGAGCGTATAGACCGTGCCGCCATAGACGGTGTTGGTGAGAACCACGGCCTGCGCGGGGCTTGATATGCTCCGCACGACCTGGATGGTCCAGGCGCATGTATTGGTGTTGGTGAGCGACAGGCAGGAGAACCAGAACAGGCCCTCCTTGTCATTCGGCACGGAGATGACGCCGCCAGTGTTTTGCCCGACGCCCGCGCTGGTGGGCGTGTTGGTCGGCCAGCCGACGAGGTTTGGCCCGGCGGTCGAGCTCTGGGCCAGGACGTTCGTGATGTTGAAGCTGTCCGCGCGCGCCGATGTGCCGGACATGGCCAGGATGGCGAGGCTTGCCAGGGCCAGGTGCAGGAGATGCGGGGCGCAGGTTGTTTTCTGGAGGATTTTCATGTTCGATTTTTCCCTTTCGATTTGACGTGGAGTTTGCGATTTCGGACTTCGCAGCTATTGGCTGGTGATGCACAGCCCGCCGCGCGGGTCGCCGACGGCTGCGCCAATCATGGCCTGGATGCGCCATTCGGCGTAACCCTGAGAATGGTTAACGTATTCCACAAGGAGCACAGAAATGCCAGTCTCGGCATCCGTGACGACCGTGGTCCTGCCGTAGGTGGCCCCGGGGAGGACAGTCGTGTAGTCGTTCGGCAGGCGCGTTTTGACGACGACCCCGGCGCGATGGATGGCCATGCCGACGAGGTTCGGAGTGACGTTGGGCGCTGTTAAGTTGGGCGCCTCGATGGGAACGAAGGTTCCGAGCTTTGGCAGCTCATTGTCTGTGATGATTTCCGGGGCACGCTGGCCAGCGTAGAAGGTCACGAGCGAGGGGTCGTTGGCCAATTGCCCGTAATAGGAGCTGGTTAAGAGTGCGGTCCGGTTGCCAACGGGGACTTCATTTGGATTGAAGATTTTGGCCAGGTTTATGAGTGAGGACCTGGCAAAGTCGCCCTGGGCAACTGGGAACGTGGGATAGGCGGCGGGAACCTTGGCGCCATTCACCACGGCGTACGCGTTGTAATTGGCGGGCGTGAACAGCTTGTAGATTTTTTCGACGAAGTATTTCGCGAGCGCGTAAGCGGCGGCGGGGCCTTGCTCTTCAAACAGGCTGCGCGAAGTGCTCGCAAGTGTGTTTGCGTCGAACACGATGGGGATGCCGATGTGCTCATCCAGCGTGATGAGGACGTCTTTCGTTTGCGCCACGCTGATCGTCGACCAGCCCTCGGGGCGGCCGGTGCCGTCGAGAGCGGGATTGTAGCTCTGAACCGAGGGAACGATCACGATGCGCGTGGCCTCGGTCTGTTTGAACTGTGCCGGCGTCGCCGCGAAATCCGAGTAGATGCGGCTAATCACGGGGAATTGGAGCCTGAACAATTCGAGCGTGTTTTGGGCACAAATAGTGCCACTGAGGGTACCCAGATTGACGTCGGTGACGTCCGCCGCCATTAGCGGTCCCTCGTCATAAAAGGCGTTCTTGCGCGGGCTTATCTCTCGCGCCCAGAGCTTGCCCATCTGCTTGGCTAGGCCGCTCTTTTGCTCAAACGATCGGCCGTCCGATGCGTGGATCTTGCTGTTGTCGACCGCGAGCCGGCGGTATGCCTTGAGGACCTCGGCTGGGTCCGACTGGGATTCTATTATTCTCATTGTTTCTTGTGTGGTGGTCTTATCTGTTGTCGCCGGCCGGCCGGGTCTGTCCCGAACGGTGCGGGCCGGCGACGCGCCGGCCGAACTGTTTTCTGGCGCCTCGCGGCGCCAGGCCGCCAGGCAAATTGCTTTGCAGGGGAATGCCCGGTTTCAGCCGTCCGGCTTTCAAAACGCGGTATCGGGCCATCAGCGAAAGGCTTCTCCGGAGGCCCTTGATCACCATCAAGAGATGGCCGTAAGAGACGCCAAGCTCCCTGGCCGCCACCCTTACTCCCGGCCAGCGCTCATTTCTGCGCTTTGGCTTTTGCCGTGTCATTTCAGGAGCAAAAAAGCAAATTACTTTGTTCCCGTCAATAACAAAGTGAACAAAGTTGCAAGTTTTTTTGCCGTGGGGTATCGCTAAGGAATGCCGCGTAAATCACAACTCAGCGATCGCGAGCGCCAGATATGCGCCCGCCTCAGGGAGTTTCGGGAAGGAACCGGCTTGTCACGGGTTGTCTTCGCCCAAATGGCCGGCATCGACAGTTCCGTGCTCGTGAGGTGTGAGCACGGCCGCACACCGCTTCGGTTTGGGGTCTTCAATGCCATTCATCAGCGATACAATCTCAACCCCCTTTGGCTCGGCGGCGGCGAGGGCGAGCAGTCCTGGAAATTCCCATTTTCGCTTGCGGGGTTGGAGCCAACAATACCTCGAGGCATGCTTTTCAGCAAGGCCTACGACAATTGCCTGGAGCGATGTGCAAGGGACGAGCAGCGGCCACTACAGGTAATGCTCGTGACATGCGAGCGCGCCCAGGCGGAACTCCTGGGCTATCTTGAGTCGCATCGCCACTCGGGCGTGAGCCGAGAGGTCCGAATAAAGGTCGCCGCTGCGAACGAGGCATGTAGGAAGGCCATCCGCGATGCGCTCCAAGGCAGGCCAGCGCCCTGGGGCGCCGTGCCGCTTGAACCTAAAGGCAGTTCCGGCAGGTCGACAACCGCCAGTGGCGCCGCGCCGCAACCAGGAGCTTCCCCCGCCCCGCCAGCAAAGCTGGCGTACTTATTCGCCTCTATAACTCGTAAGACTTAACTGTTGACATGTAACCCAAAATGGTTACATTGCTCGTATGACTCGACCGCCGAACAAGCTTAGCGCCCTATTGGCCCGCGCCAAAAAGGCAACTTCGGCACGCGGCAAAAAATCCGATATGGCTCGTTTTTTGGGCGTGCCGCGCCAGCGGATTAGCGCTTGGCTATCAGGGGCGCGCGCCCCTGGCGGCGAACTCACGCTTCGCCTTCTTGAATGGGTCCAGGAGGAGGAAGCCAGACCAGAAAGCCCTGGCCGTGCGCGAACACGGCCAGAGCCGCGGACCCAAGCCCGGAAATCCAATTATGAAAAACCGAAATCAGGTCCAAAAAAACGGTAGCCAGAGACCCATTGCCGCGCAAGCCAAAACCGCCCACGTCCAGCGGTGCAATGCCGGGGCCGTCGTTGAGGCGGCCCGAGATCTCCCGCGCGGCCCGTCGGGGATTTACTGCGCCAAAGAGTTCGGGCTAGTGGCTCTGCGCGAGTGTCCGTTGCCCAGAGCTCTCCAACTTTGTCAAACCCCAGGGGTAGCCGCGCGTTATTGGCGCCGCCATGTCGAGACGCACCCCTACTTCAACGCCGAGTGCGAGTGCTTTGCCGTCCTGATGCTCGACACCAGGCGGCGGGTAAAGGGCCACCAACTCATCAGCTTGGGCACAAAGGACACGCTACTTGTGGACGTGGGGCAGGTCTTTCGCGGTGCTGTTCTCGCCGGGTCCGCCGCGATAGTTGTCATGCACAATCATCCGTGCGGAGATCCGGCGCCGTCCGATGCCGACATTAAGATAACGCGCAATCTCATTGTGGCCGGCAAGATTATCCAAATCGACGTGCTGGACCACGTCATCATGGGCCGGGCCTTCAGAGCCTGTCGGGATGGCTTCATCTCACTGCGCGCCCAAGGCTTTTTCTCTGACCCTGCCGGGATTTCCGAGTCCAATTCTAAGGGTCCCGGCCGCGCGGGAACCAAGCGCGTAAATAAAACCGCCGTGGAATGCGTGTTAGATCCTGAGCTTGAAGCAGAAGTGCGTCTTTTCAACCCGAAGGATCGCCAGGAGCTCGCCGCCAAATTCGAGCTTTGGGCCAGCCAACTCAGGCTCTCGGCCGGGCTCCTCGAAGGTCGCACGGAATTGAGCCTCGCCAGTTGAGCGTACACGGCGCCCCTCTTGACCGCGGCGCTGGCCTCGGGCAATCTGGCCGGCGCCTTTTTTTTGCCCCGGACTGGCGCCTCAAATCGGCAAACTTGCCGATTTGCCGACAGGCCCTGGACCAGGCGGCAGCTCGGCATGGCCGGCAGACCGCCGGCAACGGGATTGAACCCTTCCTGCAAGCCCAATTCCGCCAAGCGAAACGCCCCAATAAAAGGCGGCGCCGACTTCGGTCCGGCCGGAGATGTAGCGTTAAAGTTGGGTCCCAGGTCCCACCCCCAAAAAGCCACGGTGATCCTGTCCGGTTGCCAGTTCCAAACGTTGCTCCCCAAGCACTTACGCTTGGAACTGCGAAACCGGACGCGCTTCCTCGAAACCGGACATGACCACCCCCAACAAATCATCGTAAGTCCTTGATAGACGGGTTATTCCGCTTAGCTCCTGCCTTTTCCCCGAAACCGGACAACATCGCCGCAGACTCTCACAATGCCCGGCAGAAATGGTGCGCGATAGAGGGTTTGAACCTCTGACCCCTTCCGTGTCAAGGAAGTGCTCTACCACTGAGCTAACCGCGCAACTCGGGCAAGAATCTAACGGGGCTGCCGCCGGGTCGCAAGGGCAAATCGCCACCCGGCCCCGAATACCCCCAAAAACCCAGCAAAATGGGTTGTTTCGACAGAACGGCGCGGTACCGTCGGTATGGATGGGTGACCCATCCTGAGCCGAATCCGGCCCAGCAGTCCGCACGCATGACCCCTTCCTCGTGACGGATACGACCCAATCCCGTCAGGAGCGAGCAACCCGCCTAAATCCCGGTGTTTTCCGTGGTTTGGCGAAAGCGAGACACTGAGCGGGCGCAACCAGGGCAAACGTGAGGGCGCCTGATGGCAAACAATGGCAAACAACTTCTGAGCCTCGCTCTAGCCGGAGAAGCGCTTCGAGGGAGGGTCAAGCCACCTTCTTGGAAGGCGCGAAAGGCCGAACACGTGACGATCCTGATCGTCTCGTGACAATCTTCTCGCCTGCCGTGCCGGACGCACCGTCAGATACTCCCCCCCATCGGATCGCCATTAGTTTGGATCCGCTAGGATCAGAGAAAGAAGAGAGAATGAAATACTACCATTTCGAGTCCGCGATTGCCGCAGAGAAGACGCAGTTTGTTCTGCGCGAGGAGTCCCCCTCCTTTTGTGGCACGCCCCCCAGCTCAACACCGTACATCGAGCCAGCTTTTGAGAAAGTGATCTGGGAGACTGAGCACCCGACAATCATTCTCGTCTCAGCCGTCGGGGCTGCAGGCAAAACCGCGCTTGCCCAACAGCTATCCCGGGACACGGGGCTGCCCCTACTCGACTTGGCGAAGCACAGGCACGTCGGAGACAAGAGCCTAACCGGACAGCTAACCGAAGCATTCCAGGTAGCCGACCTGAGCGCGGTGTTTGGTTCGATTGCGACTGGTGCGTACGGGGTCATAATTGACGGCGTGGACGAGGGCCGATCGAAAACAAAGTCCTTTCTCTCGATGGGGACCGTTATTACCTAAATCCGGCTGCGCTCAACAACCATTTGGGCCTCACGTGGGTCGATCTGCGAAAAGGGCGGATGCCACAGAAGTTGGTGGATTACCTCGAGAGCGTACCCTGCCCGAAGAGCAAGTAGCGGGTGCCCACTTTTCCCGTCAGCCAGTGGTCCCCGGGCAGCATCTGTCGCCCGGGAGCGATGGCGGCAGTGGGAGCGGAATACAGTGAGCATTTTTACAGCTCCCTCTGCCGCCCGGGTTCTTCTTCCTAGGCGAGAGTGTGTCTTGCCGTGTTCACGAAAAGTGCTATGTTCATGGCACCGTGAACAAATCAACGTCATGAACACCGGTTACCGACCAGGTCCGGCGCTAAGGAAGGCCCTTGCTGCCAAGCTGGGCGAGTTGCTCCGGAGTTTTCCCGGACTCAAAGGCTGGACCATGGACCGGATCGCCTCGCCGCAGGATGGCGGTTTTGATTTTCGCGTCGCATTGCCCGCAGCTCGCGGAAGGCATGTTGACATCCTGGTTCAGTGCAAGGCGGAACCGAGGCCCTCCCAATTCCCATATGCCGGCGCTCCCCAATGGGCACCATCGGCGATTCCAGTCTTTGCCGCGCCGCATATTTCGTCCAATCTCGCCGAGATATGCCAACAGCACGGATGGAGTTGGTTCGACCTCGCGGGCAATTGCCACATTGAGGTGCCCGGCCTGCTGTTTCTGGAGCGTAAAGGAAATGAGCCGGTCCGCCGACCGCCCCGTCCGAGGGCAAACTTGAGCACTCCCGAATCAGCCCGCGTCGTACGCGCGCTCCTGGTCGGGGAAGGTAGTGTCAAGCCCTGGACCCAGCGGGAAATGCAGAACGAAACGCAACTCCCTGACCAGCCAAGCGTGAGCCTCGGTCTGGTAAACAAAGTGGTGCAATACCTGCGCGATGAGGCATTTATCGAAAGCACGCCTGACGGCTTCCGTCTGCGTGACCCGTTGAAGCTGTTGTTTGCCTGGCGGAACGCTTACCGTTTCGACCGCCATCAACAACGACGCTACTTCACATTGAAGAAGGCGGCCGAGCTGCGGGAAGACCTCGCGCGGCTCGAGTCGGACGTGCGTGGGGAAGTCGCTTACTGCGCTTTTTCCGCCGCCGACTTCCAGGCACCGCATGTCCGCCAGCCCAAGACCTGGCTGTTCGTAAGCGCGGAATTGGAGGAGAAGTTCGCCTCCGCCACCGAAGCCAAGGTCGTGGATTCCGGCGAAAACCTCATGGTGCTGCTCCCCAACGACGCCGGGGTGTTTTACCTGGCTGACGCAGAGGCGGGACGGCTGGCATGCACCAACCCAGTCCAGACTTACGTGGATCTGTGGCACTGCGGCGGTCGCGGCCGGGAGGCAGCGGAGGCCCTGCTGGAGCAGAAGCTCAAGCCGGAATGGAAGCTGCGCCGCCCGTTATGACAAACGAACCGCGACATGCGAACGATTACAGCCCGCGCCAGACGGAGGCCGCGCGGCGAGTCTTGATGGATCTGGGGCAGGTGCTGGCGGCCTTTGAAGACTGCCTGGTGGTCGTTGGGGGGTGGGTGCCGGACCTTCTCCTGGCCAACCCGGACGAACCGCACGTTGGGAGCATTGATGTGGACCTGGCTCTCGACGCCGCGAAGTTGGCGCACGGGCGCTACGCGCAACTGGTGGAGACCCTGCTGAAAACCCGCCGGTACCATCAAGCGGACGAACCCTTTCGACTTTTTACGAAAGTGGACTTGCAGGATGGGCAACCAGCCGTGCGGGTGGACGTCGATTTCCTCAAGCCGGCCGAGGTCAAGCTCTGGAAGAACCGGCCGAAGCTGATTCCTGGATTCCGTCCACTGGACGCCGACGGCTGCGCCGCCGCCTTCAACCACCCCGAACTGCTGGTTCTGACGGGCCGGATGCCGCGAGGCGCGAAGAACCAGGTGCGGTTTCGAGTGGCCTCGGTGCCCGATTTCCTGGTCATGAAGGCTTACGCGCTGGGGAAGCGCGACAAGCCCAAGGATGCCTATGACCTCTGCTATTGCCTGGATCACTATCCCGGAGGATTAGCCAAGCTCGCGGAGGCGTGGAACGCGAAGCCCCGCAGGAAGTACGTCGCCGAGGCGATTGAGATCCTGAGGGAAAAATTCGCGACCCTCGATTCCTATGGCCCGGTCCAGGTCGTCGAATTCCACAACTCCAACGACCGCGAAGAGCGCGAGCGCCAGCGGCGCCGCGCTTACGAACTGGCGGCCCAGTTCCTGTCGTTGCTCCGGGACTGACTTTGGCCGGCTCGCTCCCCCGCCTCGGGTCCTTGCTCGGTCGCATGAGTTCTCCCCCGTTGAAGTCCAAAAAAACGGGAGAAAAGTGGCAAACAAACTGGCAAACGCTTTTTGCGGCCCTTCAATTCCCTAAGAAAAACGGTGCTTTTCACCTCCGTGTCAAGGAAGTGCTCTACCACTGAGCTAACCGCGCAACGGGCCGATAATTCACCGAGCCCGCCGCGGGGCCGCAAGGGCAAACAATAACCGCGAGCCGCGTGATAGCGGGGAATTGACCAGCGGCCCCTTTGGTGCATAGGATGGCGGCGTAGTCCGGCGTTTGACGCGGGGTCGTTGCCCAAGGACCGCGATGAACGCCGGGAGAAAGGCGAATATGCGCGGAGAAGCCGTCGTTGCGTTGGCAAAGGCCGGCGGGGTTGGCCACCAAAGGAATACGCGGGCCGGCAGGGCTGCCGGCTTGACCGCAGGGTTGGCTGCCTTGTGGCTGTGGGGTTTGCCCAGCGTCGCGCCGGGGCAATTCACCTGGTTGACCAATGACGGCGCGATCACCATCACCGGCTATTCCGGCCCCGCCGGCCCCGTCAACATCCCCTCCAATATCACCGGCTTGCCGGTCGTCGCCATAGGCACGAACGCGTTTATGGGCAATTCCGGCGTGACGGCGGCGACCATTCCCGACACCGTGACGTCGATTGGATTCCAGGCGTTCTGGGTTTGTCAGGGCATGACTAACGTCGCCTTCGGCGAGAGCGTCACGAACATCGGGGACCAGGCTTTTAACTGCTGCACGGCGCTGGCGAATCTCTCCCTGCCGCGCGGTCTGATCAGCATCGGCCAAGAGGGGTTTGAGCTCTGCACGGCGTTGAACAGCGTTGCGCTGCCCCAGAGCCTGAAGGCGGTGGGGTCCAGTGCGTTTTACCTCTGCCCGGCCCTGACCAATGTGGCGTTGGGCATGGCTGCGCCCGCCATTGGGGTGAACGCCTTTTCCTATTGCTACAACCTGACGAGCTTTACGGTGGACGCCGCGAACCCGGCTTACAGCAGTCTGGACGGCGTCCTGTTCAACCAGGGGCAGGGCACGCTCGTCCTCTATCCGCAGGGGAGGCAGGGAACGTACACCGTTCCCGACACCGTTACCAATATCAGCGACAATGCCTTCTGGCGTTGCACGCTTCTGACCGACGTGACGTTCGGCGAGAACGTCGCCGTCATTGGGGCGAACGCCTTTTGGCAATGCTCCACGCTGGGGAGAATTGTCCTGCCCAACAGCGTCACGACGATTGGCGATTCGGCTTTCTATGCTTGCTGGGACGTGACCAACGCCGTGCTGGGCAGCGGCGTCTCCGCCATCGCCCCCGGAGCCTTCGGGGAGAGCTTTGCGCTGGCGGGTTTCACGGTGGACCCGGCCAATGCCTGCTTCAGCAGCCCGGAGGGGATTTTGTACGATCGGAGCGGGAGGGCGCTGCTGCAATGTCCCCAAGGCCGGACCGGGACCTACGCCATCCCGGACGGCGTGGTCAACATCGGCACGAACGCCTTCGCCGGCTGCTCGGGCGTTACGGGCGTCACGATTCCCATCAGCGTCACCGACATTGGAGGGTCGGCCTTTTCCGGCTGCGGCCTGACGAATTTGGCCATCTCGAAGAGCATCGGCGCGATCCCGGACTCGGCCTTCGCCTACTGCATGGGCCTGCAGAGCGTGGTCCTCGCCGACAGCGTCACCAATATCGGCGACTCCGCGTTTATGGTCTGCCTTGGCCTCACCAATCTCGTGCTGGGCGCCGGCCTTGCCACGATTGGCCCTTCCGCCTTCTATTACTGCGGCCTGCTTCCGAGCCTGGCTCTGCCCAATGGCCTCACCACCATCGGCGATTCGGCTTTCAACCAGTGCACCAATCTCGAGGCCGTCACGATCCCGGACAGCGTTACGGCGATGGGGAGCAACGCCTTCGGCGGGTGCTGGAGCCTTACGAATGCCGTCGTGGGCAGCCAAATCGCCAGCCTTGCCGACAACACCTTTTCCGGCTGCACTCGTTTGGCCGGCGTGGCGCTTCCGGCCGGCCTGACCCGCATCGGCAACAGCGTCTTTGCGGGTGACTCGAGCCTGGTGAGTGTGACCATCCCCGCCGGCGTGGCCAGCATCGGCAGCGAGGCGTTCTCGGTGTGCTCGGACTTGCTGGTGGTGTATTGCGAGGGTAACGCGCCGGGCCTTGGCTCCCAAGCCTTCCTCTTGGACAGTGCTTCAATATACTACCTGCCCGGGACCACCGGCTGGGGACCGACTTACGGCGGGCGCCCCACGGTGCTCTGGGACCAAGAGGCGAAAAGCCCGCGCATCAGCCAGGCGAGTGTGTCCAATAACCGCTTCGGCTTCACCATCACCGGTGTCAGCAACGTCGTCGTGATGGTGGAGGCCAGCGCCGACCTTTCCCGCCGGGCCTGGACGCCCGTGGGGAACCGCACGCTCGTTGGCGGCGCTGGTGTGTTCAGCGACCCCGACTGGACCGACTATCCGGCGCGCTTTTACCGGCTGCGGTCTCCGTGAGGGGCGGAACACTGGCCGGCGAGGAAAGCCCAAGAGTGCATTTACAGGAACGGGAAACCGGGATTACAAACTGCCCGCATGAAATGGATTGCAGGCTGGTCTTACGCCCTCCAGAATCCAAGACGATATTGAGCTGAAAAATGGTTGCGCTCCGATGAGCAAGCGGTTTCTCATCATGCTCGGCACGGGCCTCGTTGCCGCGTTCGTGCTTATATGCATGGCCTTCATCGGCCACACAACCCGCAATCCCAGGCCGCCTCCGCCGCCAGGGGCCACGAATGTGCATTTTGAAGAACACAGCGCCTTGTATTCGTGGGATTACCTTTACCGGTTCGACGCCCCGCCGCAGGTGTGCCAGCAGTTTGCCATCGAATTGATGAGGCGGCAGTCACACCATGGAGAAAACTGCGTCATCAAGACAAACGTTTTCAGCGCGCTCCCGGTCCGGTTGCCGAATCCCCCGCCGTGGTTTGATGCATCCACCGTCACCAACGGGCTTCTGTTCACTGCCGATGATTGGTTTTATGCCGTCGTCGACCTGGGCCGAGGGCGGCTCTATTATTATAACGGCGAATGAAGCGCCGAACACTGAAGGGACTCCGCCCCGGACGGCGACCGGAGAATCATCACAATGTATATGTTGTGCTGCTGGACCCGGCGGCCGGCAAACTCCGCACCGTCCGCGCTGCCAACCCAGGCCGTGACCCCAAGAAGCCCTGCGTCTATGTGGGGATGACCGGGCTGCCCCCGGAGGAACGGTTCGCCAACCACAAGGCCGGGATTAAAGCGGCGTCGGTGGTCAAACACCACGGCTTGCGCCTGTTGCCGGAGTTGTACGAGCACCTGAACCCGATGCCGTTCGAGGCCGCCGCTCAGATGGAGACGGACTTGGCGGAGGACTTGCGCCGGGCCGGGTACACGGTCACGGGCGGGCATTGAGCGGGGGACCGGGGCTGCAAATCGCCCGGAAGGGACTGATTTCCGATTTCAGACGCGTGACTCGCCCGGAGGCGGCGGGGTCCGCCGTACAACCAGCCACAGCACGAGGCCGGCACTGGCGCACGCCAGCGCCCCCAGGGCGATCGTCCAGGGCACGCCCACAGCCTGCGAGAGCAGGCCCGATTCGAGTCCCCCGAGGGGCATTAGGCCGCCTGAAATCGGCCTCGCCCTATCCCAGGCAGACATTGAAAAACCTCACGGAAGCGGCATAATGGCAGGCTGACAATGTCCAACTCGGTTTCCAGCCACCAGGACGAGGGCCGGTATTCCACCGGCGAACTTGTGCGCCGGCTGCTGGCCCTGGCGTGGCAGTTTCGCGGGGATTGCCTGGTTTCGATGGCGCTGAGTCTGGCGCTGCTGATGCTGGGGCTGGCGGGCTTGCAGTGGCTGGGGGTAGCGGTCGATGTCATCCGGCACGCCGTGGACCCGGCGCAGCGGGCGCCGGCCTTTCCGCTGGGCTGGAGGCCGCCGTTGAACTGGACGCCGCTGCAAATAGTGACGGCATTGTCGCTGGCCATTATGGTCCAGGCCCTGTTGCGCGCGGTGCTGACCTATCAATACAACATGGTCACCGCGCGGCTGACCCAGGGCAAGATCGTGCCGGACTTGCGCAGCCGCCTCTATGGGCGGCTCCAGGGCCTGAGCTTCCGCTTTTTCGATGTCCACGGCTCGAGCTCGATCTTCAACCGGGTGACCGGGGACGTGCAGAATACGCGGCTGTTCGTGGACGGGGTGGTGTTGCAGGGGATGAACATGGCGCTTACGCTGGGGGCGTACTTCGTGTTCATGTGGCGGATTCACTCGATGCTGACGGTGGCCTGCCTCTCGGTGACCGTCGGGCTGTGGTGGGTAACGCATTACTACTCGGGGAGGCTGCGGCCGGGCTACCTGCGCAACCGCGAGTTGTACGACCAACTGGTGCTCCTGTTCAGCGAGACTGTGCGCGGCATGCAGACCGTCAAGGGTTTCGCCGCCGAGCCGCACCAGGTCCGGCGATTTGAAGAAGCCAATGACAGAGTCTCACAGCAGCAGAAGCGCATCTTTCTGGACCTGTCTCTGTTCACGCCGCTGACCCAGTTGCTCTCGCAATTGAGCCTGGTCATCCTCTTTGCATACGGCGGATGGCTTTATGTGCAGGGCCGCATCCCGTTGGGCGGCGGGTTGGTGGTGTTTGCCGGCCTGTTGCAGCAATTCAACGGGCAGGTGGCCAACATCACCACCATCGCCAATTCCGTGCAGCAGAGCTTCACGGCCGCTCGGCGCGTCTTCGAGGTGCTCGACACGCCCTCGGAGGTCCGGAACCGGCCGGAGGCCGTCTCCCCGGGCCGGCTCACCGGGCAGATCGTTTTCCAGGACGTGACTTTCGGTTACACGCCCCAGGCCAGTGTGCTGGAGGGAATCTCGTTCGCGGCGGCGCCCGGCCAGGTCGTTGGCATCTTCGGAATGACCGGCTCGGGCAAAAGCTCGTTGCTGGGCCTGGTGCCGCGATTCTACGACCCGCAGCGGGGACGCATTCTGGCCGACGGGCGTGACTTGCGGGAACTGGATTTGGACGGTTACCGCCGCCAGATCGGAATCGTTTACCAGGAGAGTTTCCTGTTCTCCAACACGGTGGCTGCCAATATCGCCTTTGGCAACCCGCGCGCCACCCAGGCCCAAATCGAAGAAGCCGCCCGCGCAGCCTCGGCCCACGAGTTCATCCTGGCCTTGCCGCAGGGCTACGAGACCGTGCTGGGAGAAGCGGGGGCCGACCTCTCGGGCGGCCAGCGCCAACGGCTCGCCCTGGCGCGGGCCTTGCTGCTGCAACCGCCGATCCTGATCCTGGACGATCCGACAGCCTCGGTGGACGCCAAGACGGAACATGAAATCGTCTCCGCCCTCCGCCGCGCCATGGCGGGCCGCACTGCCTTTGTCGTGGCCAATCGGCTGAGTCTCTTGCGGCGGGCCGATGTCATCCTGGTGCTCGACAAGGGCCGCCTCATTCAAAGTGGCGCCCATGCCGAACTGGCGCGGGCGCCCGGCCCCTACCGCGAAACCGCGCTCCTGCAGCTTATGGACCTGGGGGAGGGGCCGAGCTAAGGCGATGAACAGGGTTTCAAATCCGCCCAATCGTGCCGCGCCTGGCGCTCCCCCGGACGGCGCGCGGGAGGCGATCACGTACTTTCGTCCGATGGAAGAGCGGGAGGCGGACCGGGCGCCGCTGAGCGGGGCGCTGATCCGGCGGCTGTTCACCTACACACGCCCGTATGCGGGGCGGCGCAACTGGCTGTTCGCTCTGACGTTGGCGCGGGGCCTGCAATTACCGGCCCTGGCGTGGATGATCGGCCAGACGATCAACGGGCCGATTGCCGGGCAGGACCTGCGCGGCATCTATCTCCACGCGGGGGTCTATCTGCTCCTGGTGCTGTTCATGGTCGGGACGCTGCACCTGCGCCAGCGCTTCGCCCTGGAGTTGGGCGAGGGCGTGGCTCACGACATGCGCTCGGAGCTTTTTGCCAAGCTCACCTCGCTGCCGATGGCCTTTTTCAACAAGACCAAATTCGGGCGCATCATCAGCCGTTTGACCGCCGACATCGAGAACGTGCGCGTGGCCGTGCAGGACGTGGCGTTTGTGGTGGCTATACAGGCGGTGCAAATGACGGTCGCGGCGGCCCTGATGGCCTGGTACAACTGGAAACTCTTCGCCCTGATGCTGGTCCTCGTGCCGGTGATTTGGGCCGTCAACAACCGTTACCGCCTCGAGGTCAGCCAACGGTTGCGAAGGCTCCAGGAGACCTGGAGCCGGCTGACCTCGACCCTGGCCGAGTCGGTTGGAGGCATCCGGGTGACGCAGGCATTCGTGCGCCAGGAGATCAACTCGGGGTTCTTCCGCAAACTGGTGAATCTGCACGGTGAAAACAACGTGGGCGTCGCGCGGGCCTCGGCGGTGTTCATCCCGCTGCTCCAGATGAAGAGCCAGCTTTTCTTGGGCGCCACCGTCCTGCTCAGCGGCTACGGGGCCCTGCGCTGGCAAGGCTGGCTCCACATGGAGGCGGGGGACCTGGTCATGTTCTTTTTCCTGGCGAACTTCTTTTTCGACCCGGTCCAGGTCATCGGCAACCAGTATAACCAGGCGCTGACGGCCATGGCCGGGGCTGAACGCTATTTCCGGCTCATCGATCTCAAAGCGGAGTGGCAGGACGCCCCGTCGGCCCGGCCGCTCCCGGCCATCCAGGGACGGGTCGAGTTCCAGCGCGTCTGCTTCGCATACGAACCGGGCCGGCCGGTGCTCACCGACATCAGTTTTGTAGCTGAGCCGGGACAGACTGTCGCCCTGGTCGGCCATACCGGCAGCGGCAAGACCACCGTGGTCGCCCTGCTCCAGAAACTCTACCTGCCCAGCCGCGGACGGGTCCTCCTGGACGGGCATGACCTGCGGGATGTGACCAGCAGTTCCCTTCATGCCCGGATGGGCAGTGTGCAGCAGAACAACTTCCTCTTTGCCGGGTCAATCAGCGATAACATCCGTTTTGCGCGGCCGCAGGCCAGTGACGGCCAAGTCCGGGCAACCTTGCGGGCGCTGGATTGCCTGGACCTGCTGCAGGAACTGCCGGCAGGCCTGGATACCCAAGTGGGCGAAAAGAGCGCCGCACTGTCGCTGGGCCAGCGGCAATTGATCTGCTTCGCCCGGGCGCTGCTGGCCGACCCGCGCATCGTGGTGCTCGATGAAGCCACCAGCGCCATCGATACGGTCACCGAGGCGCGCCTGCAACGGGCATTGGAAGTCCTGCTGCGCGGGCGCACGGCCTTTGTTGTGGCCCATCGCCTGAGCACCATCCGCAAGGCCAGCCTGGTCCTGGTGCTGCACCAGGGCCGCATCGTCGAGGGCGGCACCCACCGCTCCCTTCTCGAGGCCGGCGGCGCCTATGCCCGCCTGCACGACGAGTTCATCAGGGGCCGCTGATCCGCAACGGACGGGTAGGGCGCGGCGGGCGCAGGACAACATTCTTCGTTTTCTTCGTTTCCTTGGTGTACACCATTCGCATGCACCCACTTTTCAAGAAAGCTGATGAGTTGAGCCACCTTGCCATTGGCGCGGCCATAGAGGTTCACCGCCTCAAGGGACCGGCTTTGACCGAAAGCATCCACGAACGATGTCTGATGCGCGAGCTGGACTTGCGCAAGATCGCTGCGGTCAATCAGCGCCTCGTCAAAATCGAGTACAAGGGGCTCGTATTTGAGGAGCCGCTGCGGTTTGACGTTCTTGCCGAGGATTGTCTGCTGCTGGAGCTTAACATAAGGAAACGAAGCCAACGAAGGTGCTCCCCCAGTATATATGTGGCTATATAAAAGTGAGGCAAAAAGGCCGGACAATCAGGGGGCGTGTGAAGCTGTCCTGCGCCCGCCCGCGCGGGCCTCGCAGCTCTGCGCTCAGTAAAGCCGGCCGCGGAAGATTTCGATCACGCTCACCACTCCGCCGGCCCAATAGCACGAGGGAAGGAAGCGAAATGCTCTCAACCCCCGGTCGTAGATGAGCCTGACCGGGCGGGCCGGAATGTTTGGGTCGTAGGCCTCAAACTGGAGTTCTCGCTCCGACTCGGCTATGCCGAACAACAGGAGCCCGTGGTTGATCGTGACGCGGGGGAAACGAAAGAGATGGACCGTTGGCGCCGACCCCTGGCGCACCCTCTGCTGCAGTTGTCGAGCCATCCGCTCCTGCTGCGAGCCCCAAACCGGAAACACCATGCGCCAGTGGCTGCGCAGAAAATAGGATTGCCAAGGCCCGCCGCATTCGGCTTTGAGCAGCGGTTCGCGGGCCCGGCTAAAGGCCCGCAGTCCTTCGTAGCCCGGAATCACAATTCGTTGCCCATCCCCGCTTCTCCGGCGAGGATTGCGCGAGACGACTTGACGGATGAGCCGGCGATAAACCTCCGTTTCGGCGGCCGGCAGAGCCGGGTCAAAACGGGCATGATAAAGGAACTGCCGCGCCGACCTCACCACCACGAAGCAACGATGGGAATAGGCGGGCGCCGGGTGATTGCGCGAAACCGTCGTCCCGCCGCTCGCCGGGTCAAAGCGGTATTGCCAAACCAACTCGTTGGCAAAAGCGAATGTGTCTCGCTCGAACTCAAAGGGGCCGGCAGGGCGGTCTGGCGAAAGACTCATCTCTCTTGTTGGCCCGTGCCGCCCAGCGTGATTTCCGCCGAGAGCACCTTGACGCCCCCGACAAACGCCCAGGCCTTGGCCTGCACCAAAGAACCCAAACGACCCGTAACACACGCCTCCAACCGCACCGTCTCCCCCGGCCGGGCCGAACCAAGGATTTTGACCGCGCGGAGCGCAGTAAGTTTCAGTCCGGCCAAGGGCCGAACCTCAGGGTCATTCTGCGCCACCACCCCGGCCAACTGAGCGGCCGCTTCGACCAGCAGCACGCCTGGCAGCAACGGTTCCCCCGGCAAATGGCCCCGCAGGCACGGTTCATCGCCGCGAACCAGATACTCCCCAACGCCTCGCTGGCCGGGAACCAGGCTCACCAGCCGGTCCACGAAGCGAAACTCCGGGCCATGAGGCAGCGACTTGAGGGCCTCCTGCAAGGCATCGGGCTTGGCAGTCATCGGCGCAAGGGTTCAACTACGGTAACGTCCGACGCCAGGTTCGCCTGGAACAGCTCCGGGCTGAGCGCGGTATTGAGCGCCACGTTGGCAAAATCGTTGCGCAGGCTCGACCCGTCGGCAAATCTCATCTCGGTAACCGCCATCGAGAAATCGTTGGTGCGAAAGCCGATCAGTATCCCGCTGATGAATCTGCGGGCGGAAGCGCTCCTGGGCTCAAGCATCACCTGCAAGGTCGAGTTCGTTTCCGTCGTCGACAACACGCGAAAGTGTTCTTCCACCGAAGCTCGATCCCGGGGGAGGCTGGCCTCCAGCAACGCCAGCGCGTCCTTCACCGGGCCCGGCGGCGCGCCGTCGAGCGGATATTTCTCAGCCCGCTTGAGCCGCGGGTAGATGATGAGCAGTTGGTCCGGTTGGCGCAGCACGATGGTCTGCGCCGGATGGCCCAGCTCCCAGCGAAACCGGCTCCCTGCCACCCAGACCTTGCCCGTCGCGACCAGCGGCTCAACCAGCACCTTGAGCGAGCGGGTCTGCGTGAAGTCGGCCGACCAACTCTGAAGGTTGGTCTGGGCCGCAAGCCACCGGCCGAAAAGCCCCTCGACCTTGGCCGCCTCAGCCGCATCGGCGAGGGGAGCCGCCAGGCACAACGCCATGCATAGACAGAGCGGCCCCCGCCGGAGGCGCCCTACCTGTCGTTCGGCCAGATGGAAACGAATTGATACCATTGGTCTATATCCTGGCGAACCGCCGGCTCCAATGCACGCAGGATTTGCTGGGTCAGTTCCCGGCGGGCTTCGCGGTTGCCCAAGGCCCTGCGGTCATAGCTGAACTCGGGCAACACTTTCACGGCGTAGCCTGCCGGCCGGCGCACGATTGTCACCCCGATTAACGCGCAGCCCGACGCCCGCGCCAATTCCGCCGCCGCCGCCGGCGCCTCGAACCGCCGGCCGAACAATTCCACCTCGACACCGCCCCGCGCCGGCGGGCGGTCCAACGATAGCGCCAGCGCGCCCCCGGCCTCGAGTCGTTTGATGACCTCGATGAAGGCGAAACTGTCCTGGCCAACGATCAAGGTCTCCACCCCGCAACGCCTCCGCAACGCCGCACGAAGGTCGGTCAGGCCGTCGTCCGGTTCGGCCTGGGTGAGAATCGTCAACGGAATGCCCAGTTGCGCCAGCAACAAGCCGCCATGCTCCCAGTTGCCGAGGTGGAGCGTGACGAGAATGACGCCCCGTCCGCGTTGGCAAGCAGTCCGGATGATCTGCAGCTCACTGGAGTTGGTCAACCACTCCCGCACCGGCGCTCCGCTCTCGACACGCCATAGGTCCACCAGTTTCAAGGCAAAATTACGATAGAGCCGGCGGGCGGTCTTCTCTGCTGCCAAGCGGTCGCCGGCGAAGACGGGCAGTAGATTGCGCACTACCACCTGGCGGCGCTGCCGCCGGAACAGGAAATAGACCTCCGCCACCGTCACGCCCAGGCCTTTTATCAACCCCGTTGGCAGGAGTCGCACCACGGCCAATCCGAGCCGCCACAGGCCGACGCGGTAAAAGGCAGAGGGGGCCGTGCCGCTCCTTTCGGCTCCGGGGTGGGGACCGCGGGCTTTGGAGGTTCGACTCAACGCTGCCCACCACGCCGGGAGCAGGAACACCGAGAAGAGCATATTGGCTCCAATGCCGAGGGCACACACCTTGCCCAGGCTGGCCATGCCCGGATTGCTGGAACAGCCCAACGAGCCAAACCCGGCCATCGCCGTGCCCCCGCACAGCAACAGCGCGCGCCCGATGGAGCGTCGAACCAGGCGGCAATCCCCGCCATGGCGGCGCAGGGCCAATTGCATGAAGATGCTATAATCCACGCCCGTGCCCAACATCAGCGGCAGGGCCATCAGGTTCAGCAGGTTCCAGGACCAACCGGCTACGGCCATCGTTGCCAGCAAACACAAGCCGCTGAGCAGCAGCACCGCCAGGCCCAGAACGATCTCGACCGGGCGCCGGAAAGCCAACCAGAGAGAAGCCAGCACCAGAAACGCCATCGGCGCCACCACCTGCCACAATCTCGCCTGCACCCGTTTGAGCGTTGTGCTTCCGAGCAATTCCCACCCGGAAAGGAAGGCCTGGTTTTGTGACAGGCGGCAAGACAGGTCCTCCAGGGCCAAGGCATCCACCCGGTTCGTCGCCGGATAGATGAGGCCCACCGCCAGCAGTTGCCCGGGGGTCCGCGCGACGAACCGTTTCAGCAGCCATTGGCTCGCCGCGTTGGTCGGCCAAACCACGCCGGCGGCTGCGCCGGCCCGCGCCCAGGTCCGCACCAATTCCTCCGTCAGGGCCAAGGCGTTGGTGCGGAAGCCTTCACACAAGGCCGCCTCCCGCAACACTGCCCCTTGCCGTCCCAGCACCGCCGCAGTCGCCCGGTTGGCGGCCTGCAACTCGGCCCGCGGCCACAGCGCAGTCGGCAGCAAATACCCTCCGATGACCCGATGCGAAACCGCGCCGTTGAGCAATCCCTCGGCCAAAGTCAGGTGTTGATACACCTCGGCTTCCGAGCGGCCGCACAGGACCAGCAAGAGGGGGTCTGGCGGCAGCCCCGTTTCCAACTTGATTTCGTCCAGCGTCCTCTCCGCTTCGCCGCGTTGCGGCCGGAGTGCGTTCCCGGTCTTATCCAGCCCTGGCCGGTGAACGGACAATATGGCGCAGGCGGTGAGCATCAGGAAAATGGTCGAGATCAGCGGGAGTCCCGGCTTCCAGCCGGCGCTCCGCCACCGGCCCCGCCTCTCCTCCCCCGCGGATTCCAACGCCGGTTGCAGGCCAATCCTGCCATCCGGCGCTTTGGGCGGGATGAAATAGGAAAGCCAGCCCGCCGGAGTTTCATTCAAAGGAGGCCTCCGGCGCTCGGGAAAAAGCGGCGGCAGGTAAATCATCACCATGACCAGGGCAGCCAGGCCGACCCCGATCGCCACCAGTGTGCCCAACTGCGCCAGACCGGGCAACCCGCCCAGGTTCAGCACCAGGAAGGCGCTCATTGTAGTGATGGCGGCCCATAGGATACTCGGGGCGATGGCCCGCCGGATTTCCGGCACGCTCAGTTGCGGGTGCGACAGCGCTTCCTGGTAGTGGACCACGGCATAATCTACCGCCAACCCCAGCAGCACGGCCGCAAACCCCAGGCTCACCACACTGATCGTTCCCAACACCAGCCCCCCCAGCGCCAGCGTCGCCGCAAGAATCAACGCCAGCATCGTCAAGAGCCAGAGCATCGGCAGCCAGCGCCGGTGCGCCAGCCAGAACAGCAAGGCGATGATCGCCGACGTCCCGACCACCGAACCGCTCATGTCGTGCTGCATGCTCCTGGCGATTTCGGCCACGAAAACCGGCCGTCCCGTGTAGTGAACCGCCACCCCCGCCCACTCCTCCCCGGAGGCCCCGGCCCGCATGCCCTCCACCACCCCCTGGATGGACTTCAGCCAACTCTCACACGACCGGTAGCTGCCCAAATCGATGGCCGATTGCACGAACAACAAGCGGAAGTTCCCTTCGGAGGAAGCGAACATCTGCCGCCCCTGCCCAGTCGTGAGGCCGCTCAGATTGGTCAGCGCCGGCATATCCAGCAGGTCGAAGGGATCGAAGGCGCGCCGGGCCAGGTCCAACGGCGACACGGAAGTCCTGAGTTCTTCCTTGGTTCGGGCCAGCACCGCCTTGAGTTGGCCGGCCTCCAATCGATTGGTCAGCGACCCAAAAACTTCCGGCGGTTGATTGAGCCAGAGACAGCCCAGTATTTCGCCCATCTGCGCCGGGTCCTCCATCCAGGGCGGCTGCCAGGACACCCCTGCCACCAGGTCTGTCTGCCGGCGCAAGCGGGCGGCCACCGCGCTCGCCAACCGCTCCGCCCGCTCGCCCGCCGGGGCGCGGAGCGTCATCACCAATTCCCGGGTGTTGGTGAAATGCCTTTCATAGAGCTTCAGACCTTGCACCGCCGGCTCACCGGGCGGCAGAAGCTCGAGGATATCGACGTCAAAACGGAGCCGCCAGAATCCGAGACAGACGGCCAAGGCGAGCAACCCCCACCACCAGCCTTTGCGCAAGGAACTCACGGCGCCAGAAAGCCTTCCAGGGTTTCTCCTGAACGGGTGTTTTCCAGCCGCCAGCCTCCCCCCGGTTTGGCCTCAAAACGCAGGCCCTTGGGAAGCGGTTCTCCGGCAAGGGCTGCGGGCAGATAAAGCCAGGCCAATCGAGCCGGCGGCCGCCGGCGCCCGCTGAAGGCCCGCCCGCCCAGGGGGAATTGGATGAGCCATTGGCTGCGGGTGGTCTGGACCGAAACCAGCGACATCGGGGTCTTGGCGAACTGGATGAAGCAGCGGCCGTCCTCGTCGCGGGCGACCACGAGGTCCCCGCCCAGTTCCGGAAACCCTCGGCCGGCGCGCCAAAGGACCTGTCCTTGCTGGACGTGCCAGCCGGCCCCCGAGGCCGCAAACAGGGACGTGGGGGCCGTTTGGCAGCCGCCGCAGAGCAACAGGACGGCCAGCAAAACAACCGCGGCCCTTCTGAGGCGATCGGCCAGCGCCGCCCAGTCATTGCCCTTCGGCAGGGCCTCCACCACGATCCATTCCGCACCTGCCTCGTCGCACCGATGCAACTCGGCATAGATCGCCCGCGCAAAGGCCGGCGGGTCTCGGGGAATCACGCTCACCCGGCCAAAACCCTGTGCCGAGGGAATCCTCGTGTGCGCAATCACGTGGACCTTCGCGCTTGGCGCTCCGCACTCCGCGCTCCGCGCCTTTAACTCCTGTTCATCCTGCCACTTCCAAATCACCAGCTTCGCTCGAGGCGCATAATGTTGCCGCAACTGGCCGGGGCTCTTCAAAACCCCGCCCCCTTCCGACGGGCCCAGCGCCAGCCGGCCGGTGACTGCCAGCAGGGCTTCCTCATGAATCATGCCCGGCCGGAGCAGCCGCGGCGGACTCACCGAAAGGTCCAGCACCGTGGACTCGATGCCCACCTGCGATTGGCCCCCATCGACGATGAGCGGAATCTTGTCTCCCAGATACTTGCGAACGTGCTCGGCGCGCGTCGGTGAGAGACGATTCGACGGGTTGGCGCTGGGGGCTGCCAACGGAAAGCCGCACTGTCGAATTACGGCCTGGATGAACGGATGGCTGGGCCAGCGCACCCCTGCCGTCGGCCCGCCGGCCGTAACCACCGGCGGGAGGGCCTCCGAACGCGGCAACACCACAGTCAACGGCCCCGGCCAGAAGGCCCTGGCTAATCTGGCGGCTGCCGCCGGCCACTCGCCCACGCACTGCCGCGCCATGGCGATGCTCGCTACGTGGACGATGATCGGGTTGTGCGCGGGGCGGCCTTTCGCCTCGTAGATGCGCTCGACCGCCCTCGCATCGAAGGCGTTGGCGGCCAGGCCATAGACCGTCTCCGTCGGCAGCGCTACCACCTCGCCCGCGCGCAGCAATGCCGCCGCCCGCTGCACCGCGGCTTCAAAAAGCGGCGGCGTCTCCGTCGACAGAATCTCGGCCCTTTGCTTCCATGCGCTCACCTGGAAGAAGATGCCGGTTCCCGCCCCCCGCCGCAATCTCTGAGCGCATCCGCCCAGGACGAACCGGCGCGCCTCACCGTCCCGATTCCAATCCTAATCCTGATCCTGACCGGCAAGGACGACTTCCTTGGCGCGCAAAGGTCTGGGCCAGCGCCACGGCTTGGAGCATCGCTTTGGCCTTGTTGACGGTTTCCTGGTACTCCCCCTCGGGCGTGGAATCGTTGACCCAGCCGCCGCCGGCTTGCACGTAGGCCAGACCGTTCTTGAGGAGGGCGGTGCGGATGGTGATGCAGCAGTCCAGATTGCCGCTGAAAGAGAAGTAGCCGACGCATCCGCCGTAGGGGCCGCGCGCGGTCTGCTCCAGTTCGGAGATAATCTGCATGGCGCGGATTTTGGGGGCGCCGCTCAGGGTGCCGGCGGGGAAGGTCGCGCGCATCAGGTCGTAGAGGGTTTTATCGGGCGAGAGCGCGCCCTCGACTTGGGAGACGATGTGCATGACGTGGCTGTATCGCTCGACCATCATCAGGTCCTTGACCTTGACGGAACCGAAATTACAGACGCGGCCCAAGTCGTTGCGGGCGAGGTCCACCAGCATCACGTGCTCGGCGCGTTCCTTGGGGTCGGCGAGCAATTCGCTCCGCAGCACCCTGTCTTCGTCCGGAGTGGCCCCGCGCCGGCGAGTGCCGGCAATGGGGCGGATTTGGACCCGGCCCTCTTCGCAGCGAACGTGGATTTCGGGGGAAGCGCCGACGAGGGAAAAGCCGTTCAGCTCGAGCAGGAACATGTACGGGGAGGGATTGACCGAACGGGCGGCGCGGTAAACGTCCAGCGGCGAGGCCAGGCTCGGCGTGGCGAAGCGCTGGGAACCGACCACCTGAATGATGTCCCCCGAGGTGATGTACTGCTTGGCCTTGAGGACATTGGCGGAAAACTGCTCCCGTGGGACATTGGATTCAAAGGGGACGGCCGGCGCCTCCGGTGGAAGGGCGGCAGGGCGGTGGTCGGCGGGCTGTCCGAGCAGGGCGACCAGGCGCTCGATTTCGCCAACGGCGTTTTCGTAGGCCTCCTCGGGGCTGGAAGCCTCGTCCAGGACGGCGTTGACGAGCACGGTCAGGGTCTGGGCAACCCGGTCGAAAATGAGCAGTTGGTCGGCAATGAGCAAATACATCACCGGCGTCTGCAATTCGTCACGCGGCGGACGCGGCACGACCGGTTCGATATCGTGGATGAACTCGTAGCCGATGAACCCGACGGCTCCTCCCGTGAACCGCGGCAGGCCGGGCACGGACACGGCCCGGTAGCGATTCATCACGCGCTCGACAACCTCCAGGCCGTCGCGCACGTTCCGAGCGCCGGGGCAAGCCGGGCCGACGACGACGAATTCCTCGAGGACCCTGCCGTTGGCCAGCACTTGCACCTGGGCGCCGGTTTGCCGGATGACGGCGCGGGGGTTGCACCCGACAAACGAGTAGCGCCCGAGATGTTCGCCCCCTTCAACGGACTCGAACAGGAACGATTCGCCGGGGCCCCGGAGCTTGCGGTAGGCCGAGAGCGGCGTCTCGATGTCGGCCAGCAATCGGCAGGTGACCGGCACGAGATTGCCCTGGGCCGCCAGCTTTCGGAATTCGTCAAGGTTGGTCGGGTTCACGCGCGCAGATTTGGATGAGCTTCCCGTTCTCTTTGGACTCGCCCTCGGCATAGCCGGAGAGGCCCGGGTCCGCCAATCGTGGGTTGCGCAGGCCCATGCGATGGAGGCGCCAGGCGCCCAGCAAGGTGTAAAAGGCGACCGCAAGGGCGTAGGCGACAATGCCCAGGCCGATGGCCAGCAGCACAGGGTCGCGTTCCCAGTCGGTGAAATAAATCACCGCCACCCCCACCCCGGCGGTCAGGGCCGTTTGTCCAAAGAGGCAGAACAGGTAAAGGGTAATGCTGGTTTCCTGCATGCGCTCGATGTGCCAATCCCGGTAGCGATGCTCGCCCAGGGAACGCATCAGCCAGGCAGACTGAAAATTGCGCGCCGCCACCAGGACGCTGGTCGTGCTGATGACAATGGCGGGCAACGGCCAGAAGGCGAACCCAAAACAAAGCCCCAGGTTGACTGCCATGCCCCAGGTCCACCCCAGCTTCCTGGCGATGGGGTTGCCTTCCAGCACCAGGGTCGGCGTAGCAATCCGGGTGCTCAGAAAGTCTGTGCCTCGCGAAACCAGCAACAGCAGAAAGAGCGTCCCGTAAGTCCGCGTGCCGAACTGGACAAATTCGTCGCTCATTTCTTGCCGTAAATCTGCTCTGGATGCAGGAGCCGCGGCTCGGTGGTCTTCACCGAAGCGCCGCCGTCCTGCATCGAGCGAAAGAAGCAGGACTGGTAGCCCTCGTGACAGGCCGCCCCAATCTGCTCGACTTGAATCAGAAGCGTGTCCCCGTCGCAATCCAAGGCGATGTCCTTGACGGTCTGGGTGTGGCCGCTGGATTCGCCTTTCATCCAGAATCTCTGCCTCGAGCGGCTCCAAAAGTGAGTCTTGCCGGTCGCAATCGTGCTCTGGATTGAGGCGCGGTTCATCCAGGCCATCATCAGCACACGCCCCGTCTTCTGCTCCTGGATGATTGCCGGAATCAGCCCGTTGGCGTCAAATTTCAGTTGGTCGATAAAGCTCATCACTATCCTGCCCGCGATCTAAGCATGCCCGCCGCCCGAATGCAAACGATTAGGGTTAAGAACAGCCGCGCTCCGCGCTCAGTGGAGCATCTCGATCACCCCGCGTATCCACTCCACGCTCTTGCGGGTGTTCTCGTCGGTGCCGCTGCATTCGAGGGAGACAACGCCGTCCCAGGAGGTCTGGCGCAAGTATTGGAGGCAGGCGCGGATGTTCTCGGCGTTGACACCTCCGCCGACAGGGACCTCGGAGCTGCCGATGCCGGTTTCCTCGCCGCGTGCCGCCGCCGCAAGGGCGGGGCTGACGTCCTTGATGTGGCAATGGACGACATATTTGCGGAGGGCCTTGAGGTAATCGAGCGGGTTGTGCCCGGCAATGAACGTGTTGCCGGTGTCCAGATTGCAGCGGAGATACTCGGACTCCAAATTGTGAAAAAGGTCCTGCATGAACTGGATGTCGTTAGTGTAAGGGCCGTGGGGTTCGACGTTGATGATGATCTTGTAGTCTTCGGCCCAGGCCAGGCACTGGCGGTAGTTGTCGCAGGTGACGCGGAAGACCTCTTTGCGGGTCATGCCCGGCGTCTCGAACGCGCCGTCCACGGTGTCAACCATCGGACAGCCCAGTTCAGCGGCGAAACGGATGGTCTGGGTGACGTACTGGACGCCGTAGGCCGAGCCGTTGGGTCCCATCATGGGATAGGAGCCATCGATCTGGGAAACCACCAGGCCGAGTTTGTCCAGGAACCGGCGGATGGCGCGGGGGTTGGATTGGAGGGACACGCCCGGGTCGTACCCGAGGGCGGAGATGAAGTTCTGGCCGTGAATGGAGCAGAACTCGATGTGTTTGAGGCCCGTGGCGGCAATCTTCTCGCAAGCCGCTTCGAAACCGACGCTCAATGGCCTCCAGTTGTCAGTGTGTATGCCTACATGAATCATGTCCCTTTTCTATGTCAGCAGAGGCGCAAGGTCAAGATCGCTAAAAAAAGCGAGGGTTTTCGAGAGTCCTGGCGTAATGTCCAGATGGCAAGAGCACGCGCTTATGAACGAGCAAAGACCCGAACACCCAGGGCGCCTTGACGCCGTCCTGCGGCAATGGACCGTCCAGGCAGGGCTGCCGCCGCCTGGTATTGGGTATCGCGGCCGGTTCCTGGGCCATCGCAACTGGATCGTGATCGGCGTCCCGATTCCGAATCTCGAGATTCAGTCGGCTTTCCGTTTGCGGCGCTGTATCAATTTGCCCAATGTTCCGCGCAACGAGTTCCGTTCCACATCGGTCATTTGCCTGGGCAAGACAACCTGGTCAACTGCCGCAACGGCAGCGAACAAATCGCGCGCCCGCACCCTCTCGTCAACCGCGTCGAAAATCGCGTCCAATTCTTCACTGGGCTCGGGCAAAGGAAGCTGGTTGGCCTCGCCCGGCATCAGTTCCAGAACCCCGCCGCCGTAGCTGCGTCCGGTCAACTCCGAGGCGAGCAACGTCCAGGTGTTCATGAAGCTTACGGCATGGCGGCGCCCGCGCGCAGGCTGGCGCCAGGAGACGCGGTGGATGGTGTCGGTGGCGGCGCACTTCTTTGCCAGATGAACCAGGCGGGGCATATCTCCGGCTTGGCGCAGAAGAAGGGCGTCGGGTTCCCAAACGCTCGGCACGGCATACCACGGTTCGCGGACACGGCATTTGTAGCGTTGCGAAACTCGTTGGCGTTCTCCCAACTCGACATAGTCGCGCTCGGCGGGAGCCAACATCGACCTTGGCCGCCGCAGGTTCAGCAGATACGCCGGGCGATTATGGGCGACGACTTGTCGGAAATCATCGGCGCCAAAGCGAATGCCGCGCAGGTCGCGCGCGCTGGTGATGATGGGCATCAGCGCTTCCTGGGGAAACCGTTCCGCTTCAGGCCCGGCAAGGATGAAGAAATCATTGTCGCCGGTGACTATGCCGACCTCGACGCGCCCATATTCGCTGAAAGGCAGCCACCCCAACGCAGGCCACCACTCGTTCAGACTACGGCGTTCGGCAGCGGACAGAAACAGGTGGCTCCACTTGCTGTTCCACTTCCACGGCGGCGCGGCGTGGGTCGCTTCGTAGTTGCCCTCCTCAAGGTCGGAGTAGGCGATCGTGAACAAGCCGGGCAGCCGTTCAGGGGTGGTTTCACATAGGAGCAGCAGAACTGCCTGTTGCACTTCCGGGAAAATGTTCGCCTCCGGAAAGCAAACGACGACCCGCCGGAAGTGGCGCAAAAGAAACCCCCGCAACTCAGTCGCGTAGCCAAGAGCCAGGAATTCTTCGGGAATCACCATCGCAAGCCGGCCAGTCGGTTTGAGCAAACCGCAACAAATCGCCAGGAACGGCGCCCATGTGCTCATCAGCCGTGACGGACGAAAGCCCAGTCGTTCCATTGCGGAGAACGCCGGCGCGCGGCTCGACTCCGCGAAGAGGTGGGAGCGAATGAACGGCGGGTTACCGATGACGACATCTTGCTTCGGCGCAGTCGCGGCCCAGAGGAAGAAGTCGGCACAAATCGCGCCCGTTTGGGCGGCAGTCTCCGGGTCAATATCCACGCCGGCACACTGCGGGTTGCGCGCGCCCAAGTCCGCAAGCCGGGTGCGGGCGGCAGACAAGAAAACTCCCTCGCCGCAGGACGGGTCGAGCACGGCATCGGTGCTCGCGCGCACGGCCCACCGCGTGAGCGCCGCCGCCACTCGAGGCGGGGTGTAAACCGCGCCCAGCACTTTCTCACGCGCTCCGTTCTTGCGATAACGATGCGTCGTGTCGAAATCGCGGACGAGGGTCCGGCCCTCGGGGATGGCTGCGAAGGCAAGCTGCTCGCCCTCGCGCAAAGCCCTTGCTTGGGAGCGGTGAAGCGGATACCGGACGGCCTGCACAGACCTGCGAACGGAGGCAGACCGCTTGGTCGGAGATTTCATCGCGCTCAGTCTTAGTTGTGCGGTGGCTGGCCTGCGAACCGGTAGGTGTAGCAGGCCTCAACTTGCGGCGAGAATTTCTCTATCCGCAAAGGCGAATCCCCAGGCGGCCAGTTTACATCAATGGCCCCCGTGGTGGGATGCCACACGATCAACCCAATGGCTTCCGCCTTGTAGAGGTCGCCGCTGGTCGTGTTGCGGCCACAGAGCCTTGTCAGCGCCGCAATTAGGTTGCTCCCGTGGTTGCCCAAGCAAGGCTCCGGCACCGCAATGATGAAAGCCACGATTGCAGAAGCGAAGCGCGCATGAACCGTCGTCGCCTCGGCCCCGAGGTCGTTGACCATGTTTTGATAGTTCTTGCCCACACTCTCCCGCCCGTTGAGCGTCTTGCTGTCGTAGGCGAAACGAATGCCGTCTGGGCGGTAAGCAACGTCAAAGTTCTGCGGGCGAATCCCTCCAATAACGCGGGTGGGCCCCACCTCGACGCAATCAGGCGCCGGCGGGAGTAACGAATTCATCTTGGGCTTCTCGATCGAAATACCCCCGAGCATCCGGGCGAGCGCCTTGCCAACTGTCTGGTCGCACAACTTCCCAACCAGTTCGCCGTGCGTCTTGGGCAACTCAAACTTGGCGGCTTTCCAGTGCTGGCCGATCTCTAGAAGCCGCTCGCCAGGCAGCAGAATCAGCGGCATGGTCTGTAACTTCGCCATAGGTTCGTCAAGCCCGGATGGTAGCTGGTGGATTGAGCTTGGCCAGCCCTATGTTTCCGGCCTTAGCCGTATGGTTTTGGGGGGGAGTGTGGGCTTGGCGGCCTGTTCTTTGTGCTGGGCTTCGATCAGTTGCAGGCGGCGCCTGGCGGCCAGGGCCTGGGGGGTGTGGGGAAAGTCCCGGAGCACGCGTTCCAGGGTTTCGCGGGCGGCGGATTCGTCCTGGCGGTATTTGAGGTGCCAGGCGGCCATGAGGCTGAGCCACTCGGCGCGCAGGGATTCCGGTTGGTCGGGCATTTCGAGCAGGAGGCCCAACTGTTCGAGGCCCAGGTCAACCCGGTCCAGGTGCTCGGCGAAGAGCCGCGCCAGTTTCTGCCGGGTGAGCGCGTCGTTGGGGTTGCGCGTCAGTTTTGCCACGCACAGGTTGGCCAGTGTGGCGGCTTTGCGGCGGGCCAGGGCGGATTCGGGCTGGGGGTTCTGATCGAAGGCGTCGCCCAGGGCGGGCATCGGGATGGCCTGGGCGTCCTGCTGGTCGCGCAACTCCTCCCGTGTGGCCGGCAACTGGTTGATGCGAAGCTGGGCCATGCGGGCCAGGTGCGTGCCGCGGCAGCGATCGCAAAGCAACTGCAAGGCGCGTCCAGCCGCGTTGGGGTCGCCCGCCAGCTTGAGATGCCAGTCGGCCAGCCGATTCAGGGCGATCGAGACCTGAGTCAGTGTTACCTTGGGTTGACTGCAGATTTCGCGGACCGTCTGCTCGGCCTCAGCCAGGTCGTGAAAGTGGTTGGCGTAGAGGTCGGCCATCATCATCCACCCCTCGAAATCATCCTCGCAGCTTTCCAGTTCGTGAAGGACCTCCCACTCGGCTTCGGCGTACTTGCCGAATTTGAGTTTGGCAATGGCGCGGCTGTACATGGGGAGCCTCTTGCGCGCCGTCAGGATGTCCGACGAATAGACGGCGATGGGGACGAGGATGACCATGGCCGCCAAAGCCAGCGCCGGCCAGCCGCCGACCAGCACCACGACGGCGGCAGGCAAGAGCAAGCCGGCGAAACATGTCCAGCACAGCGCTTTGAGCTTCTTGAGCCGTTCCTGGTCCAGCCCATGGCCGGCCCTCAACACTGCCCAGGCAATCGTCACGGCAGCCCAATCGGAACTGATGATGAACAACCCGCCGGCCAGGAACTGACGATAGACAGGCAACCACTTGCCGCCCTTGTTCCGGGCGAATTGGATGGCGGGCATGAAGGGCTGCAAATCCCAGGATACGCCCAGGTTCATCACGGCCCAGACCACCAAGGGCAGGAGCAATCCCTTGAGCGACCAGTCCACCAGCCGGCGCCGGTCTTCCGGGCGGTCGTGCTCGGGCGTGAGCCGCCAGGCCAGGCCGCAGGCGGAGGCGACGAGAATGCCGCTGAAAATGACCTGAGCGATGCAAATGGCCAGGGGCTCGCCCATGGTTTCAGGGCACTATCATTGCCAATTCATCGTCCTGCAGCTCACACGATGTCCTGGGCTTGAGCGTCCCAGCGGACCGTGCGCTGCTGCCGGCAGGAGGCGATCGCCATCTGGCAGGTAATCGCAGTGCGGAATCCCAGCTCGAAGGGACAGACTGGCTTATTGCGGCTGCGCACACAGTCAAAGAAATTCTGAATATGCTGGGGCGTGTAATCCGAGTAACCGCCCTTGGGCTGCTCGCCCTCGGCTCCCGCGCCGGGCGAGGGCCCGCCTTGGGGATAGTAGAGGACCTGGCCGGCCGCGTCGTGCATCACCGTGCCTTTGGCGCCCAAGAGGTAATCGTGGGTCTCGCCGTAATAGGCGTTGCCAAACATGGAATTCCAGGTGAAGAGGACTTTCTCCCGATGGTTCATCGAGACCGTCATAGTGTCCGGCACCTCCATCTTGGGGGAACGATAATTGGCCCCGGCCATGGTGACGGTTTCCGGGATGCCCAAGCCCAGCACCTGGTGCCAGAACGCGACCTGGTGGACCATGTTCTCGAACACGTTGCCTCCCGAGTAATCCCAGTAAAAACGCCAGTTCATATAACGCTGCGCGTCGAAGGAGCAACGCTTGGCTTCGCCCTCGAAGGCGGGCCAATCCACGTGCTGTTCGTCGCAGTCCGAGGGGATTGCCCTAAGCCACCCGCCGTAGGGAGCATTGCGAAAATGATGCGCCTGGATGGCGGTGATGACGCCCATGCGCTCGGCGGTCGCCAGTTCCTGCACCTTCCCAATGCCCGGCCCGCTGTTCATCTGCATGCCAACCTGGACCACGCGTCCGGTCCCTTCCAGCGCCTTGCGCATGCGCCGGGCGTGCTCGGGGTTGAACGCCATGGTCTTCTCCTGGTACACATCTTTGCCCGCCTGGATGGCCGGCACGAAGTTCAGCGCGTGCTGGTGCTGCGGCGTGGCAATGAGGACCGCATCGAGCGACTTCTCCTCGAGCAACCGCCTGAAATCTCCGAAGGTCCTGGCTGCCGGGGCAATCCCCTTCGCTTCCTCCAGCCGGCGCGCATAGACATCAGCCACGCCTACGGCCTCGACATCGGGACAGCGAAGAGCGGCCCGGAAAATCTCCCGCCCGCGGTCGCCGGCCCCGATCAAGGCGAAGCGGATGCGTTCGTTGGCGCCCAGGACACGACCCGGAGCCATCAGCCCCGAGGCCGCCAGCCAGGCGGCGCCACCGATCGTCTGCTGCAAAAAAGTTCGGCGATTGCTCATAATGGTCAGCCGGCGCCCGAGTATTTCCGGCACAAGGGCTTGATTTTGTTGATCAGTTTCTGCACCCCTGTCATCGCATCCTCTTCCCCTTCGTATTCGACCGACATGTAGCCCTTATAGCCGCTCCGGGCGAACATCTCCCAGACGCGATCCAGGTCCAGCGGCTTTTTGGGCTGGCCATAGAAGTCGCGGATGTGGGTGTGCGTCGCATAAGGCAGGCAGGCCTGAATCTGCCCATAAGGGTCCTCGCGGAAGTTGCTGATATCGAGGTTGCACCCGGCATAAGGCGAATCGACCCCGCGAAGAATCGCGATCATATTGGCGGCCTTGGCCGAGAGCCCTGAATGGGTTTCCAAACCGAGAATCACGCCCTTTTTGGCCGCATATTCGCAAGCCGGTTTCATCGTCTCGACCACCCATTGAATCCCTTGCTCGTCGTTCGCCCCCGCCCGCAACTTGTCGCCGAAGACGCGCAAATGCGAGGCCCCGAGCAATTCCGTCGCGTCCACCCATTTCCTGACGGTCTCGATTGTTTCCGCGCGTTTGGCGGCCTCCGGCTGGCAGAGGTCGGCGCCAATCGCCAGCCCGGACAAAGGCATGCCTTGCCGGTAGGCGAAGCTGCGCAAGCCGGCCAGGTACGCCGGGTCGGTCGATTTAAGCCAATAGGTCGTTATGTCCACGCCCAACACGCCAAGTTCCACCGCCTTGACGATGAACTGCTCCATGGTCATTTTCCCCTTGCCCAGATACGAGCCGTAGGAATAGGCGCAGCATCCGGGAAGGAGCCTGGCGCCCGAAGCCGCCGCCTGCGGCCCCGGCTCCTCCGCGCCCCGCGACCTCAACGCCAGCGAGCCGACTGACCCCATGGCGGTTGTTTTGAGAAAGTCCCGACGGTGAAGTGAGTTATACATTGGGATAAGCGCCCCCCCGGTCAGACGCCGGATAGCCGTTGATGCTGCCGAACGCGTTCATGCCCGGAGAATGAGCAATCGGGCGCATGGTGTCAAGTTGCATGCCGGCCAGTTGGCGCCCAGGCCGGGGCCAGGGGCACGGCCGCCGAAACTCGTCCCCTCCCCCGGCTGTAGGAGACGACGTAAGGAGTCTCTGATCGATGGCCCCCGGGGCGAGCATGCCCGAAAAGCCAATCAGAGACTCCTCACGTCGTCTCCTACGACGGCTGTAGGAGACGACGTAAGGAGTCTCTGATCAATGGCCCCCCGGGGCGAGCATGCTTTCGCTATGCCCAAAAAGCCAATCAGAGACTCCTCACGTCGTCCCCTCCCCTGGCTGTTGGAGACGACGTAAGGAGTCTCTGATCGATGGCCCCCTGGGGCGAGCTATGCCCAAAAAGCCAATCAGAGACTCCTCACGTCGTCTCCTCCCCTGGCTGTAGGAGACGACGTAAGGAGTCTCTGATCGATGGCCCCCGGGCGAGCATGCTTTCGCTATGCCCAAAAAGCCAATCAGAGACTCCTCACGTCGTCTCCTACGATGGTCTGGGTAGGACTTTGTCGGTGGAGGAGGGGTGCTCGGGCGGCGTGGCGGGCCGAGCTTGAAAGGCCGCGACGCACTCGTGCACCGAACTGAAGAAGCTCCCCTGCCCAAGCTCGCCGGTGAACCCAATCCGCTCGAGCACCTTGCGCAACGGACGGTTGGCGTGCGCAAACTTCATGGCGACACCCTGTTGCTCGAGCTCCTGCTTGAGCCCACGCAGGGCCTCGGCGGCGGTCACGTCAATGTCGGTCATCGCCTGCGCGTCCAGCACGAACCAACGGACCGGCGACGGGCTTGCGGCAATGAACCCGCGCACGCGCTGCACGAAATGCCCGCAGTTGGAGAAGAGCAGGGGCGCATAAAAGCGATACACGATCAGGCCCGGAATCGTCTGCCCCTGTCCCGAATCGCCCACGTCGTGGAACCCGCCGCCGGGGACCTCCCGCAAGACCGCGTCGGGCGGGTTGGAAATCCGGCTGATCAACGCCAGCAGAGATATGGCCACGCCCACCAGGATGCCGGGCACCACCCCCACCGCCAGCACTCCAAGGGTCGTCAGGGCCGCCAGCATCGCGCTCCCGGGATAGAAGCGGTAAATCCGCGCCATGACATCGAACTCAACCAGGGTGAGCGCGCCGCATATAAGCAGCGCCGCCAGCGCCACGCTCGGCAGCGGCGCTATCAAGGGCGTGAGGAACAAAAGAAAGAGGATCAGCGTCGCCGCCGCCACGAGGCTGGCCACCTGCGTCTTGGCGCCCGCAGTGTCGTTGATGGTCGTGCGCGCCTGGCTGCCCGTCACCGGAAAGCCCTGGAAAAGGCCCGTCACCACATTGGCGAGGCCAAAGGCCGCCAGTTCCCGGTTCGGAGCGACCTCGTAGCTGTTCTTGGCCGCAAACGCGCGCGCCAGCAGGATTCCCTCGGTGTAAGTCAGCAAGGCGATGCCGATGGCGGCGGGGAGCAGCGTATGGACGTCACGCCAAGCGGCGGCCGGCGCGGCGAAGCGGGGCATTGCGCTGGGAAAAGGGCCGACCACGGCGACCCCGCGGCTTTGCAAGTGAAACGCCCCTGACGCCGTGATGGCGATGAACACCACCACCAGGGCCGGGGGGACTTTCGGCGCGAACCGCCGCAGGCCCAGGATGAGCGCCACCAGGGCCACGCCGAGCAGAAGCGTCGGCTGGTGCAAATGGCGCGCCTGGGTTGCCAGTTCGACCAGGCGCGGAAAGAAGTCGTTGTGCTCGAGCTTGATGCCGAAGAGTTTGTCGAGCTGCGACGCCATGAGAATCAGCGCCGCGCCGGTCATGTAACCGACCAGCACGGGCTTGGAAAGAAAGTCGGCGACGGCCCCAATCCTGGCGCGGGCGCCCAGCAGCAACAGCGACCCGCTCAACACTGCCAGCAGCGCCGCCAGTGCCGCCGCCTGCGCAGCACCCCCGGCTGCCAGAGGCGCAATCGCGCTGGCGGTCAGCAACGAAATCGCGATGTCAGGCCCCACAATGACCTGCCGGGAACTCCCGAACAGCGGATAGAGCAGCAGCGGGACCAACGCCGCATAAAGTCCGTGTTGCGGCGGCAGGCCCATCAATCCGGCGTAAGCGATGACCGAGGGGATCATCACCAGGCATACGCTGACGCCGGCCACCGCGTCGGCCCGCAGCCATTGTAGCCGGTAAGTCCGGACGAGCGCCAATCCCGGCAGGCGGCGCAACCACCCCGGCGGCGGAGTTTGTTTGGCGTCTTGGTTCATCATCCAAGGGTAGCCTTGTAACCGCGTCACTTTCAAGATTATGCTCGTTGCGTGTCAAAGCGCGTTCGTATGCCCATCGCCCTCACCGTGGCGGGTTCCGACAGTGGCGGGGGGGCGGGGATTCAGGCGGACTTGAAGACGTTTGCGTCGCTGGGGGTGCACGGGACCAGCGTCATCACGTGCGTCACGGCTCAGAACCCGCGCCGGGTGAGCGCCGTTGAGCCGTGCAGCGCCCAGATGGTGCGGGACCAACTCGAGGCCGTGTTCGACGAGTTGCCGCCGCGGGCCGTCAAGACCGGGATGCTCTACTCGGCCCCGGTCATCCGGGCGGTTGCCGCTTTTCTGGCGAGCCGCCGCGGGCCTGCGCTGGTGATGGACCCCGTGCTGGTCTCGACGAGCGGCGCGCCCTTGCTCAAGCCCGGCGCCCTCGAGAGCCTCCTCCAGGAGCTTCTCCCGCTGGGCGGCCTGTTGATGCCCAACCGGGATGAGGCCGAGTTGCTGACGGGCCTGAGGCTCCACTCGGCGCAAGGGTTGCGGGACGCGGCTCGGGCGCTGCACGACCGTTTCGGCTGCGCGGTTCTGGTCAAAGGCGGCCACCTGCGCCGACTCCCGGAGGCGGTGGATGTTTTCTACGATGGCCGGCAGGAGTTGCTTTTGAGCGCTCCTTTTGTGCGGGGCGTTCGCACTCACGGCGCGGGGTGCTCGTATTCGGCCGCCATCGTCGGATACCTGGCTCGGGGATTGTCTCTGGCCCGGGCGGTTTGCCGGGCCAAGGAGTACATCACGCAGGCGATTGCCCAGAGCTGCGTGGCGGCGGGGCATCCTGTGCTGAACAGTTTCTGGACCACTAAGGCAGCGCCAGGACGCGATACCAGCGTTGGGCGTCGGAGGGGGCGATGTCGGTGAACTGCACAGTGCCGCCGGCAGCGGTCAGGGGTCCGCCGAGGCTGGCCCAATTGGTTTGAGCCAGGCTGCCCTTGTATTGCACTTGATAGCTCTGTGTTGCCACTGCGCTCCAGGTCAAGGTAATGCCATTGGTCGTGGGGACGATAGACCGGATCACGGGCGGCAGGGGAACGCTGACCCGAAAGATGACGCCGTTGCTATAGGCGCCGCCGTTGGCGGCCGTGCCATAGAAGTTGCCATCGTTGCCTTGGACCAGGCTGCCGAGCGGATTGCTGCCATCGCCGGCGCCGGCAAAGGAGTACAGGGTGGTCAGGGCGCCGTTGGTGGTCACCTGGAAGACGGTGCCGAAGCCCGCGCCTCCGGCGTAAGTAGTGCCATAGAAGTTCCCGTCCGACCCCTGGATCAGCCCGGCGTAAGGGTTAGCTCCATCGACAATGCTGAAGGAGTAGAGTTTGGCGTAACCGCCCTCGGGGGTGACCCGGAAGATGGCTCCGTAGCCGTAGGATTGCCGGCCCCCGCTGAAGGTAGTGCCGTAGAAATTGCCGTCCTTGCCCAGGACCAGCCCCGCATAGGGCCAGCCGCCGTCCGCGCCGCCGGTAAAGGGGTAGAGCGTCTCGAGGACGCCATTGGTGGACAGCTTGAAAATCGTTCCGTAGCCCAAGCCGTCAGGACTGCCTGCCAGATAAGGACCGCCCCAGACTGTCGTGCCGTAGAAGTTGCCGTCGGGGCCCTGGGCCAAGGCCCCGGCGCGGGCCCCGTCGGCGTTATCGAATAAGGCCTGGGCCTTCAATTCCCCGTTGGTCGTGAGGCAGAAAATCGAGCCGTAACCTTTGGCGGTGAACTCCACGTTGGTGTACGGGCCGCCGTCATCAGCAGTGCCGTGCCAACTCCCGTCACTGGCCTGCATCAACGCGGCATCAGGCTGGGCGCCGTTGGCGCCGGACAACGACGCCAGCAGTTTGAAACCACCGGCGGGAGTGATTTGGAAGAGGGTCCCTGAATTGCCGGCGCCGCCGTTGTAGGCGGTTCCGTAAAAATTGCCGTCGCTGCCTTGCGCCAGGGCCGCAGATGGATTTGCGCCATCGGCGGCGCCGGTGAAAGAATAGAGCGTTTTCAAGACCCGCCCGTCCGCCGAGAGGCAAAAGACCGTGCCTGCGTTGGTGGCGCCTCCTTCGACCGTCGTGCCGTAAAAACTGCCGTCCTGGCCCTGGATGAGCCCGCCTTTGGGATTGGCTCCGTTGGCGCCGTCGAAGGCGGCCAACGCGCTGAATGTCACCCCGCCGCTGGCGCAGGGCGCCCACAGCCAAAGGGCCAGCAAACCCGCTGTCCATCCAGGAATCTCAGCAAACTTCATACACAATCTTCCGCCGGTTCCCGATGGTCAATAGCCCGCATCGCATCCAGGGTCAATCCACTTCCGCGGCGGATGCCTGCCTTCGAGTGGATCGCCAGCCCGCCCAAGACCGCGTAGCGCCGGGCGTAGCCACCCTGGGGCTGGCGGTCAAAAGGCCGCCACTCTCGCCTGCATCCAGCAAACTCCGCCCCCCAGCCCCGCACACATTTCCCTCTGTCGCCGAGACCCGACGGCTTTCGCGCGCTCTGCTTCCACCTGGCGGTTTCCGGCCGAATTTGCAGGCGCCCGTCCCGCCGCTCGCCCGGTTGCTGGCTCGAGTGCCGCACCCGTTTCTGCGCAGATTCCTGCCCTGGCTGCCGCTTCCGACCCCGCCGCCGCAGACCCCCCCCGGGCCCCCCAGGAACCAGCAGAATTTCGGGGGTTGACGGGCGCGTGCCGGTCCTGCATCGTCCCCCGGTGATGAATGCGGCCAGAAACCAATTCTCCCTCACGCGCGTAGCGTCAAAGCCGGCCGCCAGGCAAAAAACCAAATTCCTAGCAGTATTGTTAATCCATGAACGTGCTTGAAATTATTGGCCAAATCAAGGCACTGCCCGCGAACGAGAGGGCGCAAGTCGCGAAGTCCGTCGCAGAAGAGAATCGGAAAGACGTCCTTTTAAGCACGCATCCGCCAGTGAAAGTTGGCGAGGTCGAATCCTGGCTTGTTGAGCCTATTCAGGAGCCGGAAAAGCAAAACCTAATTCATTGCATCCATCATCGTCTCAATAACAGATATATTGAGCCATTGTTGCTCATTGATCGCACTGAAGGCGGGAAGTTTAGGAGCGGCTTCTTAAAAATGGCGGTCGCGTGTCTGTTGATTGAGGCAATGCAGCAATTTCATGAGGGAAAGCAGGGCACGGATCGCAAAAGCAAAGAAGCATTTAAAAGATTTTTTGAAAGGGAAAAGAAGAATAACACCGGTTTCCGGGAGTTAGCAGAGGACGGAAATTACGATGCCTTCTATGACAATATACGTTGTGGCATTTTCCATCAGGCAGAAACGAAAGCCGGCTACCGTATATTGTGGGAAGGACCACTGTTTGACCCACTCGCGAGGACAATTAATGCCGATGAATTCTTAGAAGCAGTGAAGTGTTGTCTTGAAAATTATATTGACGTTTTACGCAAATCAAGAACTAACGAAACTCCTTTGAAGGAGGCGTTAGAGAAGCTCCGATGGGTATGCAGAAATTGCCAGCCCGCCTACTAGTCACTGCGACGTCGGCTGGCGCTTCCTTCATTCACCGGCTTTGCGAGGAGGGGTCAGTTCTGCATCCTTCACTTCTGCTGCCGGAGGGAGTCGGCGGCGTGGCCGGGGGAGCACTATACCCAGCCGTTGGGCCGGGTATTGAGGCCGGGTTGTTTTCTCCTTTTCGTCTCCTCAAAGCCCAGTCTTACCCTCCGGCTCCACGCCTATCCGCAGGCAGGCTCGGCCCATATTATTTGGCTCATCGCTGACACGGAGGCAGGACGGAACTGAACCCCATAAAAGTCGTACCTGCCCTCCGTCCAATAGGCGCGGGCCGCCGACCGGCACCAGAACGGGTTGTCCAGCCCGATGAACACCAAGTTGTCGGCGACCTGCATGGCCCTCTGGTGAAACGCGTGGAACTGGGAAAAGGGCGTGTTGCCGACGGGCCAGTCCCGGCGCCCCTCTGCTTTGAGGAAGTACCTCCCTTTTTGAATCTCGAACCAATCCGCGCCATTGGGTATCGCCCGGAGGAAGGCACCGTTGCCAGAGCTCGGCTCGACGACCCGGCCGCAAGGCAGAAAGTGCTCAACGTCCGCCCGGGCCAGGGCGTCGGGGGTCTGGATCTGGCCATCGCCGTTGCGCGGGAGCATCGGGGTGCCGTCCTCCACGCCAAGCTCCGCCGCCGCCAGGCGGATGAACATGGCGCTCAGTTCTCCCCCCTTGGCCAGTTCGATGGCCAGGCGGAGAACGTGCCACCTCAGCCCGAGCGGGACCCGGGCGATCTCCCGGGCCTTGGCCTCGTTCGCCAATTTTGGCGCTGCGTCAGGCGCCGATTCGCTGGGCGAGGATTCCGTCAGGAGCATAAACCTCGAGATAGTTCCCGGCTGAGATAGGCATCCTGTCGGGAAAGGCCACAAGGTTCAGCCCGCCCGCATGCTTGGCCGACCCATACTCACCCGCCTAGCGTCAGAACCGGCGGCGGGGCAAAAAACCAAATCCATCAGTACTTCCCAAACGGGGCAAATTGCTGTAGACAAAGGCGTTGACCAATGAACGCGCGCGTCGAACATCTCTCTCCACTGGCCGCACTGACAGCCGCTCTCGACTCGATGCTGGCTTGTCCGGTGACGCCGCAGACCTTCACGATGCTGCATAGTTTCAGCGCACCATGAGAAACCCCAAATTAGAAAGCCAAGCTCCCATGAAAACCAGGCTCACGACGCTCGATAACGCAAGTAGAACCCTCGCAACGACCGAGCCTGTGTCCGGCAGCAAGCCGGTCTTGGCCCCGCCTATGCGACTGCTCTGGGCAGCCGCGCTCGCGCTGCCGGTTTTTGGTGCCCAGGCCGGGGCGGTCTTAACGAGCCTTCATTCATTCCAAGTTTTCCCCGACGGGAAAAATCCCCCTGCCGCTCTGGTGCAGGGCAACGACGGCAATTTCTATGGCACGACTCAATGCGGCGGCACCAATGGCGGCTATGGCACCGTGTTCAGAATCAGCACCAATGGGGCGCTCAGCAGTTTGTACTCATTCACCGGCGGCATTGATGGCGACGGTCCCAATGGGCTGGCGCAGGGCAACGACGGCTACCTCTATGGCACGACTACCAGCGGCGGCACCAACGTCGGCTGGGGCACCGTGTTCAGAATCAGCACCGCTGGGGTGCTGACGACGCTGCATTTATTCAGCGGCGGCAGTGATGGCGGAAGCCCCAATGCCGCGCTGGTGCAGGGCAACGACGGCAATTTCTATGGCACGACTGGATACGGCGGCATGCAGTTCGGGGACATCGGTTATGGCACCGTGTACAAAATCAGCCCGAATGGGGTGCTGACCAGCTTGTACTCCTTCACCGGCGGCAGTGATGGTGCACTTCCCGGTGCCGCTCTCGTGCAGGGCAACGACGGCAATTTCTATGGCACGACGTTCCTCGGTGGCACTCACGGCCAAGGCACAGTGTTCAAAATCAGCTCAAATGGGGCGCTGAGCACTTTGTACTCATTCACCGGGGGCAATGATGGCGGAAGCCCCAGTGCCGCTCTGGTGCAGGGCAACGACGGCAATTTCTATGGCACCACTTACTACGGCGGCTCGAAGGGCGGCTGGGGCACCGTGTTCAAAATCACCGCCAATGGGGCGTTCACTAGTTTGTACTCATTCACCGCCGAAAGTGATGGCGCAAATCCCTCTTGCGGGCTGGTGCAGGGCAGCGACGGCAACTTTTACGGCACCACCTGGGGCGGCGGCATGACCGATGGCAGCGTGTTCAAAATCACCACCAATGGGGCGCTGAGCAGTTTGCATTCTTTCACCGGAGGCAACGATGGGTGCTATCCCGAGGCCGGGCTGGTGCAGGGCAGTGACGGCGATTTCTACGGCACGACTTACGAGGGCGGCACGAACGACGCCGGCAGCGTGTTCAAAATCACCCCCAGTGGGGTGCTGACCAGTTTGTATTCATTCACCGGCGAAAATGATGGCGCAAGTCCCGAGGCCGGGCTGGTGCAGGGCAGCGACGGCAATTTCTATGGCACGACTTACGGCGGCGGCGCGGACAACTCGGGCACCGTGTTCAAAATCACCACCAATGGGACGCTGACCACCCTGTATTCTTTCACTGGCGGCAATGACGGCGCAAATCCCCAGGCCGGGCTGGTGCAGGATAGCGGCGGCAATCTCTATGGCACGACTTCCGGCGGCGGCACGAATGGTGTCGAGTACGGCGGCTACGGCATCGTGTTCAAAATCAGCCCCACTGGGGCGCTGAGCAGTTTGTATTCATTTACCGGAGGCAATGACGGCGGGTGCCCCAGGGCCGCGTTGGTCCGGGGCACGGACGGCAATTTCTACGGCACGACTTGCCAAGGCGGCACTCACGGCCAAGGCACCGTGTTCAAAATGACCGTCAACGGCGCGCTGGGCAGCTTGCATTCATTCACCGGCGGCAATGATGGCGGAAGTCCAGAGGCCCCTCTGGTCCAGGGCACCGACGGCAGTTTCTACGGCACGACCTCGAGCGGCGGCACCAACGGCGGCTGGGGCACTCTGTTCAGAATCAGCGCCACCGGGGCGCTGAGCAGTTTGTATTCATTCACCGGCGGCAATGATGGTGGGTGGCCCAGGGCCCCGCTGGTCCAGGGCACCGACGGCAACTTCTATGGCACGGCTTACAACGGCGGCAGCAGCTATGGCGAGACCGGCTCTGGCATCCTGTTCAAAATAAGCGCCAGTGGGGTGCTCACCACTCTGTATTCTTTTACTGGCGGCAATGACGGCGCAAATCCCTCTGCCGGGTTCGTGCAGGGTAGCGACGGGAACTTCTATGGCACGACTGCATCCGGCGGTGCATACACGAACCATTACGGCCAAGGCCATGGCACCCTGTTCAAAATCAGCACCAATGGGGCGTTCGCTAGTTTGCATTCATTCACTGGCGGCAATGATGGCGGAAGTCCAGAGGCCGCTCTGGTGCAGGGCACCGACGGCAACTTCTATGGCACGACTTACGGCGGCGGCCAAGGCAATGTCGGGACCGTTTTCCGACTCGCCGTACCGCCGCTACAGCGCGCAACCGCAACCGCAACCGCAACCGCAACCTTGGTGGATGGCTCAGTGGTGGGGGCCACCATTACCGACGGAGGGTTCGGCTACACCAATACGCCCGGCGTGAGAATCATTGGCGGCGGCGGCAGCGGCGCACAAGCGGTGGCCGTGCTGACCAACGGAGCAGTCATTGCAGTAAACATTCTGGATGCGGGTGACGGCTACACCAACACGCCGGTCATCGTTATCGCGCCACCGTTCATTCCGCAGCCCACAATGGGCGTTGCGGCGCTGTCACTGCTGGGCTTCACCAACCTCGCGCTCGGCACCAATTATCAGCTTCAGTCTCTTTCCGGTGGCACCTGGTTCAACGTGGGCGCGGCTTTCACGGCCGCAAGTTCCAACTTCACCCAGTACATCGGCGGAACTGCTGGCCCGAATGGCTACCGGCTCGCAACCGCCCCAGCTCCCCTTCAAGCCTGCGCCACGGCCCAAATGGTCAACGGCTTCGTGGTTGGGGCTGCGCTGACCAGCGGCGGGTCGGGGTACACAACCAACCCCGCCGTGACCATCCTCAATGACGGCGCTGGTAGCAACGCCACGGCCACCGCCACTGTCAGCGGCGGTGGCGTTACCGCTATCACTATCACCAGCGCGGGCGGCGGTTATACCAACGGGGCCACCATCATCATCGCGCCGCCTCCGGCGACGGCTCTGTGGCCGAACAGTGTCACGCAAGTCATGGAATTGGGCATTGGAAGCCTCGCGCCCTACGACAACTACCAGCTGCAGTTTGCGCCGGCGGCTGGGGGGACCTGGAGCGATCTCGGCATCCCGTTCACGCCCGTGTCAGCCACGAGCACCCAGTACTTCAATGTCAGCGGAAATGGTGGGTTCTTCCGCGTGGGGTATGTGCCGTAGCTGGACGGAGCGTCACCCAATGGCGCAGCCACCGGCGCTCACCCCGGTGCTTCTCGACACCCCCATTCCCGGTGGTCCTGGCCGCGTCCACCCGATACCCTGCGAGGAGCGCCTTTGAGCACGCTCACGGCAAAATGAAGTGGGGCTCCTTATCCCAAGGCTCCAAGGTCAGACTGAGCGGGACAGGAAGAGGCTTTCACGTACGCCTGGTCGTGCAATTCAATGAGGCGGCAGATGTCGTTGCACATGTCAGTGGCAATAAGTGCCGGATCTTTATTAACAAGGTCCGCCAGTTGGTTGTCGTCGAACGGGTTAACGAGGTTGAACCACCCGGCAGGCCAAGCATTATTCGGCGACAACTGTCGTTTATTCTGGGTCTGTGGACTTTCATCCAGTATGCGGTCCATCTGTTCGAGGACATTCTGATCCGCAATAGGAACCTCGTTTTTGTATCCACTGGGGCACTTAATGCCAATGAATAATCCATGCACAGGGTGCTTTTCCACCCACATTTTGATGGGCATGCGATGCAGATTACTGTTCTCCGGTGGTGAGATAATAAGAGCGCCGCTGGGGTCTGAGCTGAATCTCCCTTTGCAGTCGATTGTGTAGCCCTTGGCCTTAAGTTCCTTGATAATTCCCTCGGCCAAACGTTCTACATAGTTTGCCCGGGTACTTTCGATGGCTTCGATAATCCCTGCCCTGTAGCGGATGATGTCAGGATTCTGGGCAATGTAGTCGGTGATGTCATTCATGGTTTCAGAAGGGATGCTTTTACCGGTGAGGTGCCGCACAACGTCGCGGTATTGAAGGAGGACCGGATTGATCGGAATGATCCGGCAGGTCTCCCTGAGGCACTTGTCTAACCAGTGGAGAATGTGCTCGGCATAGGAGATTCGCACATAAGGCACGGTGCCCTTGTGGGTCCTGCTTTGGTCACCGTGGAGCGTCAGGTAGAGGACAATCGCTTTGCTGCCGAAGTGCTTACTTAGATACCTGGCGTAGCCTTCAAGTTGTTTATCCTGCTCCTCGGCGTGGATCTTATTCTCAATCACGATGCCGAAATGTGTCTCTTGCCGAATCAGAATGTCAAGTTGCCCATCAGGACAAGAAACCTCCTTGTCAACAGTCCACGGTCCCGACGATGGCGGAGTAAACGCTGTCGGATTACCTTCGCGATCTAAACCAGGGCGCTCAGCGAGCGTCTCGAAGAAAAGATCGAGCAAAGTCTGATCGCAGTCGTGCAAACCTTTAGGGTTGAGGAGGCAGTGGATGAAGCGCGTGTGCAGGCGGACTTCATCGTGTTCATCAAGCAGGGTCGTGAAGACATTGAATCGGTCATGCGTAGCTTTTGCTCGATCCAGGACACGAGCGCTTGCGTCCTTGAACATTTCAGCTAGGCAGCGAATATGCTTTAGCGCGTCAGGTGGAATGGTTGGTCCAGACATTGCTGATTAAGTGTTGCGAAGTCAATCTGCCCGGTGACGGCGGCGGAAATCTATGTCGTCGGCCCCGTCCAGGACGGCTCAGTTCAGCCTGGAAGAGGCCGGCCCCGCTCATTTGGGCACGGCTTAGTTTGGGAACAACCTCAGTACTGTTCTTTTGGCTTTTTTTCCAGGCCGTCACTCCGTCCGTCAGGACCGTCAATTCTTCCACGCTCGCCATTAGCTCAAAAAGTTGTCACTTGAGCCTAACGAGAACGGCCAGCGGCGTCAACCCCGAGAATGAGTGCTCCATGTAGCGAAACCAAATCGCCGCGGTAGTCAGTAAATCTAAGTTTTCTCCAGTTTTTTCCGGCAACATCGCGGTGCACCGTGCAGGTGCGAGCGGTTGGGCCATAATTTCGCTTTGGGAAGCAGCTGCCGCACCACCAATGGCTCATGCAGTATCGCATCATGGTCCAAGCGTGCACGAACCTGGCCAGCCCCACCTGGACTCCGCTAGCTAAGAAGACCCCGACCGGCAGCCTGCTCACCCGTGTAGCGTCAAAACCGGCGGCGCGGCAGAACGCCAATTTCAGAAACTTACGAGGGAGCGCGAACGGAATCTCCTCCGCCCAGCACCCCCCACAAGGCAACGCGCCCCAATTCCTGCAAATCCTTCAGCCGCTCATCCAGGCTCCGCTGTGGCCGCGTGAAACCCTACGGCCACTTTCCCCCTGCGCGCACCGCCGGCTGGGTACGCTTCGCCCCGCTCCCAGAATCGCGCCAGCCGCCACCGCGCTCGCACGCTCGCTTGCTCCCCTTTCGTCACGCTGGCAGGAACTCCTTTGCATCAGGCCCGGGTCATTTTATATTTCATCGTCGTTTTGGCCGGCGCCGCGCGCCGGGCTTTGGTATGCTGGTTCACATTCTGAAATCGAAGATTCATCGGGCGCAGGTCACTGGCGCAAACGTCCAGTACGAGGGCAGCATGACCATCGACCGCGGCCTCATAGGGTCAGTCAACGGGAATGTAATGTTTTGCTGACCGCTGACAGGGCGGGTGGCTATGGTGAACCTATGGCGCGAGAATTGCGCATCCAGTACCCGGGCGCGATCTACCGCGTCATGAACCGGGGCGACCGGCAGGAGCCGATCTTCGGAGATGACCGGTTGCTGGAGCAGGTGAGCGCGCGGCCTGGGCCGCGTCACTTTGGGGAGGCGGTGCAGGAGGCGTCCGAGGCGCAAGCGGAGCGCTTGGTCGTGGAGGGCCTCAAACGGCTGGGTTGGACCGAGGAGGTTCTGAGGGCAAAACGCAAAGGGGACGCGAGCAAGGTGGCGCTGGCGCGCGAGTTACGTTCGGGGACGACGATGCCGCCAGCGTGGATTGCCGAGCGGCTGTGGATGGGCAGCGGGGGTACCCGGCCTGGCTGTTGGGCCGCCGGGAGGAGGTTTCGGGCGCCAGCCCGGCGGGGAAGGCGGTGCTGCCGTTATGACAATCTCATTGACCGCGGCCATGAGTCGGGTTGATGATTCGCATTAGAACGCTTGCCATGACCGGGTTTATGGTGTAGCCTTAGGGCCTGAGCGACATGACACACATTTTCGGGTCCATCCGGCCCAGCGGCCCCAAGGCCGGGAACGAATTGCTCCCGCTGGCTGTACGAGGAGGTTCGGGCAAATCAACCGGACCCCAAACCAATGAACCTGAAATGAAACCTCGTCTCACTCTCACGCAGACGGCGCTTTTTTGTCTGCTCTCACTGGCCTCCGCACGAGCCGACCAAATCAACTGGACCAACCTGGCGGGCGGCGACTGGAGTGTTGCGACGAACTGGTCTCCCAACCAGGCGCCGGGTGCGACCAATGACGCGATCATCGCGGGTACTGTCAGCGTCACGCTGTCCGGATCAGCCTCGGTGCTCAGTCTGACGTTGTCAGGCAACGCGGTGCTGATTGCGACGGGGATGAATAAGTCGGCCCCAGTTGCCGGGCTATGGGCGGGCACGGGCGTGACGATCAATGCCAGCAACGTGACGGTGGAGTCGGGGTCGGCGATAACCGCCGATGGGCAGGGATACACGACGGGCGCCGGACCTGGTGCGGCACCCTTTCCCGGCGACTATGTCGCGGGCGGAAGTTATGGGGGCAGCGGCTCGGGCACTACCGGCCCGACCTACGGCGACGCCGTAGCGCCAACCGATCTCGGCTCGGCTGGCGGAGGCCAATACGGCGGCTATTCGGCGGGCGGTGGCGCAATTGCTCTGAACGTGACCGGCAGCCTGGTTCTTGATGGCACAATTTCAGCCGATGGATTCAGCGCAGGCGGCAACAACGGCGGCGCCGCCGGCGGGTCGGTTTATATCACGACCGGAACCTTGGCAGGCTCGGGCGCCATGACGGCCGATGGCAATCAGGGTGAAAACGCCAACGGCGGCGGCGGACGTGTGGCCGTTTATTATGCGGACGCCTCCGGCTACACAGGCTTCACCAGTTGTTCGGCGGCCGCGGGCGGGACCGGCGCACAAAACGGCACGGTGGTCTTTTTCGACACAAGTGTTCCGAATTACGGCATTTACGTCTATCAGCAAATGTCCTATGGCCAGGACAGCGTTCTGCATTTTGCCTCCGTAACCCTCGGCACGAACGCCACCTTGACGCTCGGCGGGGGCAGCACGTTGCAGGTTGATGGGTTGCTTGACTTGGCGAGCAACGCGACGGCCCTATGCCAAAGCCAATACAACACGACCACCAATGCAGCCGGCGAATGGGCGGGGGTGGGCGTGACGATCACCGCCAACAACGTGACGTTGGAGGCGGGATCGGCGATAGCCGCGAATGGGACGGGATACACGACGAGCGCCGGACCTGGCGCGGCGGCTCCAGGCAACTATTCCGCGGGCGGAAGTTATGGGGGTAGAGGCTCGGGCGGTTCCGGCCCGACCTACGGCGACTACGCAGCGCCCATGGATCTCGGCTCGGGTGGCGGGGGCCTTTATGGCGGCTATTCGGCGGGCGGTGGCGCAATCGCTCTGAACGTGACCGGCAGCCTGGTTCTTGATGGCACGATTTCAGCCAATGGGTTTAGCATAAGCGGCAACAACGGCGGCGCCGCTGGCGGGTCGGTTTATGTCAACACCACGACCTTGGCAGGCTCGGGCGCCATGACGGCCAATGGCAATCAGGGTGAAAACGCCAACGGCGGCGGCGGACGTGTGGCCGTTTATTATGCGGACGCCTCCGGCTACACAGGCTACAGCGGTTGTGCGGCGGCCGCAGGCGGAGTCGGCGCACAAAACGGCACGGTGGTCTTCTTCGACACAAGTGTCCCGAACAACGCCCTCTACGTCTATCAGCAAATGTCTTTTGCCCAGGACAGCTCTCTGCATTTTGGGTCCGTAACCCTGGGGACCAACGCCACAGTTACGCTCGGCGGGGGCAGCACGTTGCAGGTTGATGGATTGCTTGATTTGGCGAGCAACGCCACGGCTCTGTGCCAAAGCCAATTCAACTCGGCCACGAACGCGGCCGGTCAATGGGTGGGGCAGGGTGTGACAATCAACGCCAGCAATGTGACCGTGGAGGCGGGGTCGGCGATCATCGCGGATGGCCAGGGATTTACGACCGGCGCCGGCCCGGGCGGGCCAATCAATGGTATTGGCGATTACAACTCGGGCGGAAGTTATGGGGGCAGAGGCTCAGGCGCTTCCGGGCCGACCTACGGCAGCTACTCCACGCCGACCAACCTCGGTTCGGCTGGCGGCGGCGCTAATGGCGGCTATGCGGCGGGCGGTGGCGCCATCGCACTGCACGTGGCCGGCACCCTGCTTCTTCAGGGAAGCATTTCGGCCAACGGCCAGAGCAGCAACGGCGGAAACGACGGGGGGGCCGCTGGCGGCTCGGTTTACATCACGACCACAACCTTGGCAGGTTCAGGCACCATTACGGCCAACGGAAACCAGGGTCCTAACGCCCAGGGCGGCGGCGGACGTGTCGCTGTTTACTATGCCGATGCCTCCGAGTACACCGCCTTCTCCAACTGCACGGCCAACGGCTACCAATCCGGAACAGTCGGATTCTTCGACACCACTGTGACCAATTTGAAGCTCAGTGTGTTTGCCACCATGAATTTTGCGCCGGACACCTGGGTTATTTACGGAGCGATGGCCATGGCCGGCGGCGCGACGCTCTCCTTGGAAGGCGGCGTCACATTGCAAGTCAACGGTTCCCTGAGTCTGGCGGACAGTTCAACGGTGTTCGCGGGCGGCATTAACAGATCGGCCCAGGTCAATGGCCATTGGGTTGGCGCGGGGGTGACCCTGAGTGCGGGCGATCTGACGATCGGGGCGGGTTCGTCCCTCATTGCTGACGGGGAAGGCTACACGACCGGCGCCGGTCCGGGTGGGCCCATCTATGGCGGCGGCGATTACGGCTCGGGTGGAAGCTACGGCGGAAACGGTCAAGGCCACAGCGGACCGACTTACGGCGATCCTGACGCGCCTCTGGACCTCGGCTCCGCCGGCGGAGCCGCCTATGGCGGCCACTCTGTAGGGGGCGGCGCGATCGCTCTGCACGTCGCCACTAATTTGGTCCTTGATGGCCTGATTTCAGCCAATGGAGTAAGCGCGGGCGGCAACAACGCCGGCGCCGCCGGAGGCTCGGTCTTCATCACGACCGGAACCATGGCCGGCTCAGGGGCTATTAGCGCAAACGGCAACCAAGGCGGTGGCGCCGGGGGCGGCGGCGGCCGGGTGGCCATTTGCTGCCGGCAGTCTTTGACTTTTTCCACCAATAATATCTCCGTCAGCGGCGCCAGGGCGGGCAGCCTCGTCGTCAACGCGCAGGCCGGCATGTGTGCCGCTGGCGCTCCAGTGGTTAATATCGGGCTGTCAAATGGCCAGGCGGTATTCCATTGGAGTGATCCGGCTTTTAGTTTGCAGGCCGCACCGAGCCTGACGGGCGCTTATACCAACGTGCCGGTCACGCTCAGTCCTTACACCAACGCGACCACTCTTCCGCAGCAATTCTTCCGGTTAATTTCAAATTGAGGTCTTAGGATAGCTTCTATCCACAAGTGAGCTTAACACGGGCACGCTGCTAAAGATTAGTTACTCTAACTATCAAACCTGGGTCAACTGACTACAAACAGAATTGGGGTCAACCCATAGATAAGTGCATTTCTAAGTTGACAGCCTGCCTTCTTGAGGCATAAGCTCCCCACGTGCCTCGCAAACTCCGTCTTGAATACCCTGGGGCCATGTAGATCGCACCTGGATATTGAATGCGCAACTTGCGCCGCATCCGGTGACACTGCCGTGGCCCGGGCCGGATTGTCAACAAAAATGCACCATGTTATGGGTTGACCCCTTTTGCTTTTGCTTTTGGGGGGCCGTCTTGGGCTATGGTGCTGACCGAAGTCGGAAGAAAAGCTGGTCGTAACTCTTCACATTAAAAGGGGACGTGTAAACTTCACTCGAGTTGGTCGCGGTAAATGCCCCTCCCGTATCGCTCCACGCGTTGAGGTCAGTTGAAACCTGCAACTGATAACTCGCGCCAAGCCGAAGATGGTTGAATGACGGGCTTACGGCCCCCACGCCCAGTATCAGGGTTAGGCCGGGCGCGCTAGCCTGAAAATAAGGGCTGGCCAGGCTCGTGCAGCCATCGAACGCGTTGTCCCCGATGGAAGTGACGCTGTCGGGGATCGTGATGCTGGTCAGGTTGCTGCAGTAAGCGAACGCTCCCTCCCCGATGGAGGTGACGCTGTCGGGGATTAAAACGTTGCGCAGCCCCATGCACCGGAAGAACGCAGAGGCATCGATGCAGGTGACGCTGTTGGGGATCGCAATGCTGCGCAAGCTCGTGCAAGAATGGAACGCGTTGACCGGGATGCGCGTGGCGCTCCTGGGAATGTTGACGCTTGTCAGACTGGAACAGGCGGTGAACGCCTGGGTGCCGATGCAGCTGACGGTGTCGGGGATGGTGATGCTCGTCAGGTTCGTGCAGAGAAAGAACGCCGAGAATCCGATGGAGGTGACGCTGTTGGGGATGGTGATGTTGGTCAGGTTCGTGCAACAGAAGAAACACTCGTCTCCGATGGACGTCACCACGCCGACTGCGGGTATCGAAGCTGGGATGACGGGAGCGTCCCCCGAGCCACGATATGCCGTGACCGTAACGTTGCGCCCGCTCACGCTGTAACTGAAATCGTTGTGGGTCTGACCGACGCAGCGCCCCGATAGGCAGACGAGGAAAGCGACCAGCAGCCAAATCGTGCTCCTAAGGACGCTTCGACCTCCAAGCTCCCGAATACACATCTACGATCCTTTCTTTCATGCTCGCCTGCGAACCAAGCGATCGGTCATTGTCGAAAGCCCGGACCCAAGCCGCCCATAAAACACCGCCATAAGCTAAAGGTTGCGGTAAGGTCTCGGAAGGTGTGAGAAAATCGATAAATGGCCAAAAAGGCAATAGGGGTCGGTCAACGAGAATGTAATGTTTTGTTGACCGCTGACCGGGCGGGTGGCTGTGGTGAACCTATGGCGCGAGAATTGCGCATCCAGTGCCCCGGCGCAATTTAGATCGCGCCCGGGTACTGGATGCGCAATTTACGTACGGGCCATGCGTGCACCTTGACCCCCGGCCACCCCTCCAGCCAAGACAATAGTATAATCTCATTGGGTGACCCTTTTTCTTTTCGCTATCGCCCCCCCTTTTCGACCCCGTTTTGGCTGTCCAGCGTCTTCGTTCGTCGCTCTTCGTTCGTCGCTTGACCCCGGCGGGCGATTGTGGCACCTGGAAGCCCCTGGATGCTTCCGCCGCGAGTCAAGACCGAGCAGGGGCCGGACCGGGCGCTGTACGACCTGCCGTTGCGCCCGGTCGGGGCCCAGCGCATTGGGGGAGTGCTGGTGCTGGGTTTTTGGGTCGCGTTTGTCTCCGTGCCCCTGGAAGCGCTGCGGTCGCTGTGGCGCGCCGCCGGGCGCCATTTAGGTTTCATTGAATGGGGCCTACTGGCGTTCGTTTCCTTATTCCTGCTGGTCTCGTTGGAGCCGCTGGGACTGGGCCTGTCCATCTTGTTCGGACGCGCGCGGCTGGTGGTCTTGCGGGACCGCGTGGTGGTAACGGAAATCGTAGGTCCGTTTCGATGGCGGCGGACGACGCGGTTTGCCGACATCAAAGGGCTGGAACTGCTTGGCCGTCGGGTCACACCGGGCAGGGTTCTCACGGGACGAGAGGTGAGGAGTTCCGGTCTGCGCTGCCGGTTAAAGAACGGGAAGCTGAAATGGCTGCTGACGGGCTACCCGCGCGATTGGCTGGAGGAAATCGCGGCCGAGGTCTCCGCGCGGATGAACCTGGCAGGCGACCGGCCAGCCACGGCGGAGGCCGCGGGGCCTGAGCCGGAGGAGTGAACAGCCTACTCTCGACTAACCCAAGAGTTCCCTCCGGTACGTGGGAGGGGTCAGAAGAGTGAGTGTGAAGGGTGCGATTGGAAGTGTCGGGCATGCGCCGCGGGAGCGCTGTCCCGGAGGGACTACCCGACAATAGCCCGGCGTTTCAACGCCTTGTCATTACCCACATCTTTAGCGTGGAATGTTAAGTTCAACTGATTGTGTAACTTATTGATGCTACATCACTCGGTCTGAGTTCAGGCGTCGCTGCGCGACGCGCTCGACTTTCGTGGCCGCCACCGTGGGCCGAGGCCCACGGCTACCGTCGGGCTGCCGCTGCGCGGCGCGGCCAATTTGGGCCATTTCCGGGAGGTT